>Ga0182016_10001325_pt1 | contig 30237 bp, 21 predicted proteins | sample 712S2MmetaG_FD_120491 | JGI IMG/M metagenome (GOLD analysis project Ga0182016, IMG submission 120491) | Permafrost microbial communities from Stordalen Mire, Sweden - 712S2M metaG | ecosystem: Environmental > Terrestrial > Soil > Wetlands > Permafrost | place: Sweden: Stordalen | collected...
GCGCACCAGGTCGAGAAAGTATTCCAGCGGCAGGTCGGGATGCAGGCCGCCAACGATGTGGAACTCGGTGACCGCCTCGGAGTAGCCTGAAGCCGCGGTCTCCCAAGCCTCTTCGAGCGCCATGGTGTAGCCGGCCGGGTCGCCCTTCTTGCGCCCGAAGGCACAGAGCTTGCAGGCGGCCACGCAGACATTGGTAGGATTGATGTGGCGATTGACGTTGAAGTAGGTCACATCGCCATGCAGCCGCTCGCGCACATAATTGGCCAGCCAGCCCACGGCAAGCACGTCCTTTGAGCCGTAGAGCGCGAGGCCATCGTCGAAGCCGAGCCGCTCGGCGGCGAGCACCTTGGCGGCAATCGGCTCGAGGCGCGGATCATGCGTCCGAAAGGCGATGGGGCGGCGCGAATTCGCGATCACGGTCTGCATGTTTCGATGATACAGAATATTGGTGCGGCAGATCACTTCCCTGCCAGCGCCGCAACCGCCTGCGGCTCGATCAGGACTCCGGTATAGAGCGAAGCCGCCACCACGTGCCCGCCTGCCGCGCGAACCAGCGCGATGCGGGAGCCGGTTTGCCACATCTTCCAGGTGGCCGTCTTGGGATCGATCAAGTAAATCTGGTCGCTGGTTCGCGAACTGACAAGCACCTTATCGAGTGCCGCATCGTAGTAAAGGTCGTCGACATCGCGGAAGGGAAGCCTCTGGATCCACTGCCAGGTCTTGCCTCGATCGTGTGTAAAGTACACGCCTTCGCGCGCGCCCAGCCACAGCGTGCCATCCGCCGAGAAAGCGACGCGATGGATGCGGGTAAGCATGGTGGGAATCCCCATGGGCATCCAGGTCTGGCCGGAATCGGTGGAGAGAACCACGCCATCGGAGCGAGCCGCGGCCATCAGCGCTCCATGCGCGGTGACCGACAAATAGGCGTTTGAGCCCATCACCGGGCCGCCCTGCCAAGTGGTTCCCTGGTCCCTGCTGGTGAGCAATCCGAAACCTGTGGAGGCCAGCCAGACATCGCCCGACAGGTCCAGCGCGTTGACGCGGCTCTCTAGGTCAAAAGCTGGATTCCTCACCTGCTTCTCTACGTTGACATGTTCTCCATTATGGGTTTCGGTGGCTGCCTTAATGACGGTATTCGCAATCGTGTTTCTCGGCTGCCAGACAGGATCGCTATTCGGCGTGTCGTGGGTTGCCGGCGGCGCGTCCTTGCTATCGGCGCGGTTGTCCGCCGCCAAAGCGAAGAGACCGTGATTGGTGCCGGCCAGCACGGTTCCGTCGGCTGCTTGCGCGAGAACGAAGACATCGCGCCCATCGAGGCCGCCGCCCGCGGCTTCATCAATCTGATCCCATGTAGCACCGCCGTCGGTGGAAACAAAGACGCCGCCATAGCTCTTATCGTTGACCACTCCCGCATAGAGCTTGGCGGGGTTGGTTCGGTCAACAAGCAGCGCCGCAACCTTGCGTCCGGAAAAACCATGGTTCGCCGGCACAAACGTGGTTCCACCGTCGTTACTGGCGAGTACGCCGCCGCGATCGGTAGCCAGAAGCACGCGATCGGAATTTTCCGGATCGACGAAGACATCGTTTACCAAGACGTCCGGCCCCGTCATGCGTTGAAAGCTTTTACCGCCGTCTATGGTTTTATAAAGCCCCTCGGTGGTTCCCGCATAAACGACCTGCCGATTCTCCGGGTCTTGCCTCAGCACGCGGGTCCGCCGCGCCGATGCGGGAATGCCGGCGATCTTGTGGAAGAGGTCGCCGGCGCTCTCGCTCTTGTAGATTCCACTGCATGCGCTGAGAAAGATGGTGCGGGGTTTGACCGGATCGACAATGATCGAGAAAACGTCAGAGTCCTCGATCACGCCTTTTTTGATGTTCTTCCATGTTTTGCCGCCATCGGTGGTCTTCCACGGCAGATGCCAGGTGCCGGCATAGACAATCTTCGGGTCAACGGGATCGACCGCCAGCGACTCGATCTCGTGAATCTCGGGGCTGCCCGGCGGGCTGATCAACTGCCAGGACGCACCCTCATCGCTGCTGCGGAAGATCCCCTCCAGAGTCCCAACGAACAGCAGGCTGGGATTCGAGGGCGCCTGCGTCAGGGAAAACACCGACTGGCCCCGCAGCGCGTCTACGGCCTTCCACTGTTTGCCGCCGTCGCGGCTCTGCCACAGCCCACCGTCGCGTTCTTCGGCCTTCCATCCGCCCGCGAAAACAACAGATGGATTTGCCGCATCGACGAGAATGCTGTCCAGGACCACATCTTCAGTAGGGACAATCTTTGCCAGCCGATGCCATGAAACGCCTTGGTCCACCGATTCATAGATCCAGCTATTGGTCGTGCCCAGATAGAGATGATTGGGCTGGCCTGGAACCATGGCGAGCGACCGGGCATCGCCGCCGGCCGGACCAACGGGGTTCCAAAGCGTTTGAGCGGTCAGATTTCCGTCGGCAAATGCAACGAAAAATAGCACGACAGCAAGCGCTAGGCTCCGGCGCCGGAACAACGGATCAAGACAGATTTGCGAGCAGCTCATTCGAGAAAGAAGGCTCCCTGGTGTGAAAGAAGTATGCATATAGGATACGCACAAAAGTGAAGAGGCCGACCAGCTTCCCGGTCAGCCTCTAAGGATTGCAGGAGGTTTCTCGATCTTTGCGCTCGTCAAGCCTTCCTCTGGGGAAGGCTTGACGAACTGGTTCACTACTGCGCAGTCCGAGTGCCTACTTAGCGGCTGGGGCTGCCTTCTTCCTGTGATGCACAGGCTTCGCCGCGCCTGGAACCGGGATGGGCTTGCGCTTGAGAACCTTGACTGCGCTCTCATCCACGGGCGAAGTTCCCTGGACATCGTTATCGAAGGTTGCGCCGGAGGGCACCAGGTAGTTTTCCACCGACTGGCTATCTTCCGTACCTGTGCGAACGGTAATCCGGGCGGCATCGATGCCACTCTGCTCCTCGTTCACCAGGTAGTCCTTGGTGTTGACTCCGCGCTCAGCCGCGTAGTCCCGCACCTTGGCGTGCTTGCTCTTGGGTGGCGTCTTCTCCTTGCCGTTCTCTTCGCCCACAACCACAACGGTTGCGGTCGAATCATTCTTGAGAGCGTCGGTCACCTGATCGAGGCAAGCCTTGGCTTCGTTGTCCACGCGAGTGGGCCGCGCCTTGTCCTTGGTGAAGGTGATGGGGCACAACGCGCTGGCGTGCTTGATGGGCGGAGGCGGCGCCGGATAAATCGTTACATTCGTCGAGCTGGTTGCGCTGCCGCCCTTGTCGTCGGAGACGTTGCAGGTGATGGCCACCGTGCCGGTGGGAGCGCCTGCCGAATCGTACGTCGCCGTGGCTCCGTTGCTGCTGATGGCGCCGGTACCCGGCACAACCGAGAAGCTATAGGTCAGCGGACGGTTCTGCGGGCTCACGCCAGTAGCGGTGATCGTGCTCTTGGTCACTGCGTTGGGGTCATTCGGGTTGAGCGGGAGATGGATCTCGCTCGGGTTGGCCACGCAACTGACGGTCGGCGGCTCGAAGGGCTTGACCGTGAAGCTGGCCGAGCAGTCGGCAGTCTGGCCGGGCCGGAGGCCTTCCTTGCCGGGCTTGCCTTCCTTCACCTCAGCTTTGACCGTATAAGCGCCTGGGGCCAGCGAACCGGTCGCCACCGAAGCCGTGTTTCCGCTTCCGGTCACGCCGGTTCCGGACCACGTATAAATCGCATTGAGCTTAGGATCGAGATTGCCGGCTGTCGCGCTCACATTGACCGGTTCGCCGGGGAAGACCGAGAACGGATTGATAGAGCAAGCCAGGGTTACCGGCGGCGGCGGCGCAAAAGTGCCGATGTGGTAAACAACGCCGACACTGATGCGTGCAGCGTTTACGCTGGCCGTTCCTCCCCAGGTTTGATCGCCGAAGTTGGCGTGCATGTATTCATAATCGGCCTGGAAAAGGCGAATGGCGAGGTGATGGTCCAGAAGCGGAGTCTCGTAGTCCAAACCGCCACCGAGGGTGATATTGGGGCCCCAGGTGTAGGGGTTGTGAACCGGACCATCGATCATCGATCCGCCGAAGAGCGCATGCGCGAAGGGCGTGAAGTTGGGCGTAGGATAGCGAACAACCATACCAGCCGCGACGGTGGTAAAGCCGCCATCATTCCCTGTGGAACCATTGGTCGGAATAACGTTGGAATTCTGCACGCCCCACTCGTGGATCCCGACTTCCGTCTGTATGCCGAAATAACGGGTCAGGTAATACGAAGCGCCGGCGATAGCACCCACATTGATGGAGTTGTAGGAATAAGGCACAATCGTACCGTTTGGAATCGGGGTATCCACGGTGCCGTGGGGCGAGAGGTAACTGTAACCCGCAAAGATGTCCCATTTTGAAGCGGTATCACCCGCAGGGGCTTTAGCGGCCGGCTTTGCCGAGTCCTGTGCCGCCAAGGCGACGGGCACCATGGCCGCAACCGCCAAGACAAGAACCCGGCTTACAGACTTCGAAACACGAGCATACATGCGTTTTTCCTCCGCAATCAAGCTGAATGAACAAATGGCATTGGCTGTTTGCGAGCGATGACTTCGGCTCGGACTGACTCGACCCCGCGCAAAAAAACGGACCGGAAGGCGTCCATACAGCAATTTCAAACGTACCATAGGACTATTCCGTCAGAACACTTTTTTTCAACAAGTTGCAATCTTATTCACATTACAAATCCGAAACGCGGGCCACGGTTGGTTACTTCAGTAACTTCTCATTTGCGAAACTCGACATTCTGACGCCGCTTACGCTACATTCAGCGTCTTCAAAAGGCTGCGCGGCTCCCGCTGAATCTTCTCTTGTAGAAGCGTAATCGCATACAAGAGTTGCTCGGGCCGTGGAGGACACCCCGGAACATACACGTCCACCGGTATCACCTGATTGACGCCCTGGACCAGGGCATAGTTATTAAAAACTCCTCCGGAAGTGGCGCAAGCGCCCATGGAAATCACCCATTTCGGCTCTGGCATCTGATCGTAGAGACGCCGAATAACGGGAGCCATCTTCTGCGAAACTCTGCCCGCAACGACCATCAAATCCGACTGCCGCGGGGAGGGACGGAAGACCTCGGCGCCGAAGCGCGCAACATCGAAACGGGATGCGCCCATCGACATCATCTCGATCGCGCAACAGGCCAGACCGAAGGTCATGGGCCACACAGAATTCTTACGAATCCAGTTCACGGCATAATCCATCGACGTGAGGATAATTCCTTCCGGCTCTTCGTAGCCGTAGCTGGCTTCCCGCATTTTGACGCGGTTCCTCGCGCTGCTCTCCAGAGCTCCGAAAAGGTAATGGTCCCGCTCCGCCGCAACCGCCATAACACTAATATACCCTGCGTCCGGCAAACTGGGGCAGAATCCGGGATGTTGGCGGGTTCCCCGGAAGCGCCTAACCACAATTGAAATAAAAAATCCATGATGATTTTTGCGAAAGTTGCAAGGATTATGTAAAATCCTTGCCAACGCACCCATAGCAATGCAAGATGTTCGTTTTATGGAGCTGTTTTTGCCGGCATCGCCTTCGACTGCTATCCAATTTGGTTCCGGCGAGCATCACGCACCCGAGCCATAGTTCGGCATGGCGGCTGGTATCTGCCAAGAGCATATGGCCGGTTATCAGGCGAATCTTATTCTGGGAGTAAACCCGATGTTTCGTCGCGCGATGAAGCTGCTCATCCTACTTGTCTTTTTGGGAATGCCGGCTCTTGCCATGGCCGTCGCCCCCGACATTCGTCCCTCGCCGCCGGCCACGCAGGCTCAAGTCGCTGCTCTCGAGCAGTCCATTCGCGATGCTCAGACCTCGGGCGACAACGCCTGGGTGCTGATCTCCGCAGCTCTGGTTCTGTTGATGACAGCGCCCGGTCTTACGCTCTTTTATGGCGGGCTGGTCCGGCGCAAAAACATCCTTGGCACCATGATGCAGAGCTTCGCCATGATGGGGCTCATCACTGTTTTGTGGGCGCTGGTTGGGTACTCGCTGGCGTTTGGAGCCGGCAACGGATTCATCGGCGGCTTTGAGCATATCTTTCTGCGCGGCGTCTCGCTCGCGCCCAACCCCAATTACGGCGGCACCATCCCGGAACAGACCTTTATGGTCTACCAGATGATGTTTGCCATCATCACGCCGGCCCTGATCACCGGAGCGTTTGCCGAGCGGGTCAAGTTCAGCTCGATGGCAGTCTTTCTTTCACTCTGGTCGCTACTGGTCTATTGCCCCATGGCCCATATGATCTGGGGCGTGGGCGGCATGTTGAACACCGCTGGGGGCCGCTGGCCAGTCTTCGATTTTGCCGGCGGCACCGTCGTACACATTACATCGGGAGTTGCCGCGCTGGTGTGCGCGCTCTATCTCGGCAAGCGCGCCGGATACCCACAGGAAGATATGCCGCCCCATTCGCTGGTGCTGAGCTTTGCCGGCGCAGGGCTGCTGTGGTTTGGATGGTTCGGCTTCAACGCCGGCAGCGCGCTTAACGCCGGCCCGCTTGCCACGAGCGCGTTTATCAACACGCAATTTGCCGCCGCGGCTGGCGCTATTGGCTGGGTCATTGCCGAGTGGATGCAGAATGGCAAACCGACTGCGCTGGGCGCCATCTCCGGCGCGGTCGCCGGACTGGCCACCATCACCCAGGCTTCCGGCTTTGTTCAGCCCATGTCGGCTCTGCTCATCGGCCTTATTGCCGGTGTGGTGTGTCCCTTCATGGTCTTCAGGGTCAAGAAGTTCTTTGGCTACGACGACTCGCTCGATGCGTTTGGCGTTCACGGCGTAGGGGGAACAATGGGCGCGTTGCTCACCGGGCTGTTTGCCAGCGGGGCGATCAACGCCGTCTTTGGGAAGGATGCCTCTGGCCATCCCAATCCGGCCGGAGCAATCGACGGCAACTGGCACCAAGTCGCCAATCAGGCGGTTGGCATGGGCATTGGCTGGTCGCTTTCGATTGTCGGCACTCTGGCGCTTCTGTTTGTGGTCGACAAAACGATGGGCCTGCGCGTCACCCCCGCCGAGGAATCCGTCGGCCTCGACCTTTCCCAGCACAATGAGGAAGGTTACGACCTCAACGCCTGATTTAACCCGGCAGAGCCATTCCGCGCGGCTCTCGCCTAACCAACTGAAGCGAGGAATTCACAGATGTTCAAGATTGAAGCGGTGATCCAGCCGGCAAAACTGGATGTTGTCAAAGAAGCGCTGATCGAAGCGGGCATTGAAGGGATGACCATTCTCGAAGCCCGCGGACATGGCCGTCAAAAAGGCCACACCGAGTTCTATCGCGGCCGCGAGTACACGATCGATCTTCTGCCCAAGATCAAGATCGAACTAGTGGTCAGCGACAGCTTGAAAGAAAAGGCCGTGCAGGCGATTCTCGGCACCGCCCGCACCGGCCACATCGGCGACGGAAAGATCTTCATCAGCCCGGTCGAGGAAGCCATCCGCATCCGCAACGACGAACGCGGGGAAACCGCGATTTAGGCGCTTCGCTCGGCGCAGACGCGCTCCACTGGCGCCGAGAGTCCTGTTTTTCTCCACAGGCCGCTTGCGCCCCAAAGCAGCCTGTGGCCGGGCTGCGCGAGATTCTTATTCGCTGAAAAACGTTGGAATCGATCGATGACTTATCTTTTACTTATAAAAAATCATTTAAAATTTGAGCCAACATCACACTTCAGCGAATCGGCGCTTCCGCGCTAGGTGTCCTCGTTGAATCCTGCTCCAGCAGCGGCCTGAGACGATCCAGACGCCCTTTGCCGGCGCGAAGATCATTTCAGCTTAACCGGAATGGCGGCCGGAACCTCGCCACACCGCATGGCCCTGGCCCTCTGCATCTTCTCGGGAGTGGAAACGTATGTGTCGTCTTACCCTTAGAGTGTTGTTCCTGCTTGCCTTCCTGGGCGCCCCGGCCATGGCGATGGCCGTTGCCCCCAACCTGACCCCGAACCCCGCAGCTCCGGCCACGCAGGCCCAGATTGCCGCCCTGCAACAGGCCATCCAAGCCAACCAGGCCGCAACCGCCAGCGCGCAGTCGGCCGGCGACAACGCCTGGATGCTGGTCTCCGCAGCGCTGGTTCTGCTGATGACCGGCCCCGGCCTGGCGCTCTTTTACGGCGGCCTGGTGCGCAGAAAGAATATCCTCGGCACCATGATGCAGAGCTTCGCCATGATGGGTATGGTCACGATCCTCTGGGCCGTCGTCGGCTACTCGCTGGCCTTTGGTCACGGCAATGCATTTATTGGCGGCTTCGAACACATTTTTCTGCGCGGCGTGGGGCTGACGCCCAATACCGACTACGCGCCCACCATTCCCGAGCAGACCCTTATGGTCTACCAGCTCATGTTCGCCATCATCACGCCGGCGCTCATCACCGGCGCATTTGCCGAGCGCATGAAGTTCAGCGCCATGGCGGTTTATCTCTCTCTCTGGTCGCTGCTGGTCTATTGCCCTATGGCTCACATGGTGTGGGGCGTGGGCGGCCTGCTGAACGCGGCCGGCGGCCGCTTCCCCAGCCTGGATTTCGCCGGTGGAACCGTCGTTCATGTCACCAGCGGCGTCTCCGCTTTGGTCACCTGCCTCTACCTGGGCAAGCGCGTCGGCTATCCCCACACTAAAATGCAGCCTCACTCCATGGTGCTTAGCTTCATCGGAGCCTGCCTGCTTTGGGTGGGCTGGTTCGGCTTCAATGCCGGCAGCGCCCTCAGCGCGGGGTCGCTGGCGACCAGCGCCTTTGTCAACACGCACTTTGCCGCCGCCGCGGCAGCGCTGGGCTGGACGGTCGCCGAATGGATTCACAACGGCAAGCCCACCGCCCTCGGCGCCATCTCCGGCGCGGTTGCGGGGCTGGTGGCCATCACCCCAGCCTCGGGTTTTGTGCAGCCCTTCTCGGCGCTGGCCATCGGCCTCATCGCCGGCTTCTTCTGCTTCTTTATGGTCTTCATGGTCAAGAGCTTCTTTGGCTATGACGATTCGCTGGACGCGTTCGGAGTGCATGGCGCAGGCGGAACCCTCGGCGCCATACTCACCGGCCTGTTTGCCGCCAGCGTCATTAATCCAATCTTCAAGGACGCGGCCGGCCACACGCTCCCCTCCGGCGCCATCGACGGCCACTGGGGCCAGGTACTCAATCAACTGGCCGGCGTGGGCGTTGCCTGGAGCATTTCGATTGTGGGAACGCTGGTCCTGCTGTTCGTCGTCGATCAGGCCCTCGGGCTCCGTCTTTCGCCCGATCAGGAAGCCGCTGGACTCGACATCTCCCAGCACAACGAGGAAGGCTACGATTTCAACTCCTGACCTTTGGTCCAGAATTGGCCTCTGGTTTTTAACAAAGATTGGGGCGGGGACTGGCCCAACCAGCCGCCCCGCCTGTTACGCTTTCTAACGAGGCGTTTTGCATATGCTCAAAATTGAAGCGATTCTCCAGCCGTCGAAGCTGGATGCAGTCAAGGATGCCTTGCTTGAGGCAGGCATTGAAGGCATGACCATACTCGAAGCCCGCGGCCACGGCCGCCAGAAGGGCCACACCGAGTTTTACCGCGGCCGCGAATACACGGTTGACCTTCTCCCCAAGGTCAAAATCGAACTCGTTGTCACCGACGATATGAAGGAAAAGACCATTCAGGCCATCATCGCCGCTGCCCGCACCGGGCGTATCGGCGACGGCAAGATCTTTGTCAGCCCGGTTGCCGAAGCCATCCGCATCCGCAACGACGAACGGGGGGAAACGGCGCTGTAGCGGCCATTGCCGGAAAATGCCGGGTACGAGATTTCAGAATCGAGACCTCGTACCCGGCATTTTTCGTTGGACTGGGGCATGTTGCTCAGGCAAGCACTTTCAGCCCATGCTTTTCAACAATGTCCAACAGCTTGAGCGCCATCCCACTGGGCCGCTTCGCGCCGGATTCCCACTTCTCCACCGTGGATTCGCTTGTATTCAGGTAGCGCGCAAACACCGGCTGGCTCACATGCTGCGCCTCGCGAATCCGCTTGATCCGGCGGGGCTCCATCTGGGTGGGAACCGACAGGCAGGACGCGTCAAACTCCCGCATCGTTGCCCGGTCGATCGCGCCAACTCTGAACAATGCAGAGGCTGAAGAATGAATTGCCTCGGACAGGCCGCTCTTAAACTTCTGCTTAGTCGCCATTGCAAATCTCCATCCACGAGCACTCGTCGATCAGCTTGTCTACCTCTTGCTCCGTCAGCTTTTCGTAGACCTTTGCAAGTTTTCTGAGCTTGGCCAAGTCAGTGTCTTCAATATTGGCCTGGTCCTTCTTTGCAAACAGGTATTCATAGACCCAATACCGGCCGCCCTTGGCGACAATGATCGAGCGATAATGGTTCTTTCCCAATCGCTTCTTGAAGACTCCGCCGCCCAGATCGTCGGCTTGACCCAGCATCACCTGGCGGATGGCTGAACAAAGCTCCGCATCCGAGATGCACGCTTTTCGCGCCGCCTTGGAAAACCAAGCTGTCTTGAAAGCCCGTTCCGACCCGCCAGCCCGATCTTGCATAAACGCAGTGTAGCACCTGGTGCTATTTTAATCCATTCTGAGTTCTTGCTGTCTCGCTGCCGCGTCGCTTCCGAGTGGGCATCCCGCTCTTTTCCCGCCACAGGCAACCAAAATTGTCCCCTCCCGGCAACATCGCTTATGCTGTTAACAATCCTTTCTTGCTTCGGCAGGCCACGCACAAACCATGACGAATCCAGTCGCTTTGGCGGTTGACGATCTTCGGGAGCAGTATATGCGGGAGATGGCGCTTGTCCGCCAGACCTGTGAGCGCACCGGGGACGGCACTGCCGCCATTCGCCGCCGCTCCGCCGTGGTGGACCGTATCCTCATCGAAATGTGGCGGCGGGTCTTCGCAGGACAGCCGGGACAGGCCCCGCAGAACGTCGCCCTGCTCGCGCTGGGCGGCTACGGCCGCAAGGACCTCTTTCCGTACTCCGACATCGATGTGCTCTTCGCCTTTGCCGACGACAAGACCGAGGAGCTGTGCAAAGGCGGCGTACGAACCATCATTCAGGGAATGTGGGACATAGGGCTTCGCGCCAGCCCTTGCTCCCGCACCGTAAAGGAAGCCGGCCGCTTCGACCCGGACAATCTCGAGTTCACCCTGGCCACCCTGGACCGTCGCTTTCTGGCCGGCCAGTTTCCTCTTTACCAGCAGCTCCACCAAACCGTCCTGCCCGGCCTGGTGCTGAGCGAGTGGAACACCATCACGCAGAAGCTGGGCGAGATTGCCCGCGCCCGCCACGCCAAGTTCGGCAACACCATTTTTCATCTGGAGCCCAATCTCAAAGACTGTCCCGGCGGGCTGAGGGACTACCACCTCGCGGTCTGGTTCGCCCTCCTTTTCCACCTCAAGGAGACCAAGGAGTGGCCCCGGCAGCGCGGGGGAGTCTTCCAGAGCGCGCGCGGCGACGCCGAAGCCGCCTTCGATTTTCTGGCCGCCGCCCGATGTTTTCTTCACTTCCGCCATGGGCGCGACGACAATACCCTCGACTGGCAGTCGCAGGACGAAGCCGCCGCCAACTCGATCGGCCTCGAGACCCGCGGAACCGCAGATCCCGCCTATTGGATGCGGACCTACTACCGGCACGCTCGCATTATCTATCGCCGCGCCGCGCTGCTCATGGAGCACCTGCCCGCCCCGGTGAGCTTCTATCGCCAGTTCCGCCGCCGCCGCAGCCCCATCGCCGGCACCGATTTCCTCCTCGACCAGGGCCGTATCGACGTCGCCCCCGGCGCGCAATTTAATGACACCAGCGCCATCCTGCGCATCTTCTCGCTGATGGCTACTCACGGCTACACGCTTTCGCAGGCGGCAGAGGACCGCATTACCGACGCGCTGCCTGCGCTCGCCATCCACATCCCCGAGGGACCCTACCTCTGGAACGCCCTGCGCGAAGTCCTGCTCGGACCCCACGCGGCTCACGCTCTCCGCACCATGCACGCCCTCGGCGTCCTCGAGATGCTGATCCCCGAGTTCCACGGCATCGACGCGCTGGTGATCCGCGACAGCTATCACCGCTATACCGTCGATGAGCACACCTTCCTGACCATCGACAATGTGCACGGCCTGCGCCAGCCCGCCCATGAATACGAACAGCGCCTTGCTCAGCTCATGCCGGAGATCGACCGCCTGGATCTCTTTCTGCTTGCGCTCCTGCTCCATGACACGGGCAAAGCCCGCCGCACCGGCGAACACGCAGCTCAAAGTGTCGAGCTGGCCGACGCCTTCCTCGCCCGCCTGGACTTCGACTCGGAGGAGCGCGAAGCGATCCTCAACCTCATCCGCCTCCATCTGGAAATGTCGAACGCCATGCGCCGAGACATCTTCGACCTCGAGAACGTGCGCGGATTTGCCGAGAAGATCGTCAGCCCGCAGCTCCTGAAGATGCTGACGATCATGACGTTCGCAGACATCAAGGCCGTAAACCCCGACGCCCTGACGCCCTGGAAGGCCGAGAACCTCTGGCAGTTCTACATGTCTACCGCCAATTTCATGGACCGCTCCGTCGACGAGGTCCGCTATCACGCCGCAATCGACCCCACCCTGCTCAACCGCATCCGCTCCATGGTGGTCCCGGCGCAATTCGACGCGCTGAAGCAATTCCTCGAGGGCCTGCCCCAGCGCTACCTGCAAACCCGGCTCCCCGAGCAGATTCGCCATCACTTCCAGATGGCCCTCAATCTTGACACGGATCAAGTCCAGCTCGACCTGCGCCCTAACCGCCAGCTCTTCGACCTCACCGTGATCACACGCGACCGCTCCCGGCTCTTCGCGGACGTCGCCGGAGCGCTAGCCGCGTGGGGGATGAATATCGTCAAGGCCGGCGCCTACTCCAACGAGGCCGGCGTCATCGTCGACAGCTTTCACTTCACAGACATCTTTCATACGCTCGAACTGAACCCTAGCGAGAAAGACCGCTTCCTCGCCAATCTCCACGACGTGGTGGCGCAAAAAGTCTCGGTCAGCCAACTGCTTGAAGCGCGCAGCCACATGAACCACCCCTCGAACCTCAAGGTGGAGGTGGCCACACGGCTGCAGTTCGACTCCGAATCCTCGACGCACTCGACTCTGCTCCAGGTTATTGCCCAGGATGTTCCCGGCCTGCTCCGGCAGATTGCCCTCACCCTCAGCATCCACGAGTGCAACATCACGGTGGCTCTGGTCGACACGGAAGGCGAGACCGCCATCGACGTCTTTTACCTGACCAGCCACGGCGCAAAACTGACGGAAGAAGCGCAGCAATCCCTCGCTAAAGATCTGACCGCCGCCATCGATTCCATGCGCGCGCCCGCCGCCCCTTAAACCCACACGCTACTTCAAGCAGGATGCCCATCTCTGCTCCGACTTGACGGCACAGCCCCCGTGGTCTGACCATTACGGTTTGAGCGGCAGCCGAGGCTGGCCGCGCGGCCACGGGAGGATCTGGGCATGGCACTGATCGACAAGGAACGCAGACAATTTCTAAAAGCCGGCGGCGCGGCGCTGGCCGCCACGGCCGTCACATGGAACGCCAAGAGCTACGGCCAAATCCTGGGCGCCAACGACCGCGTCAAGGTGGGCGTGGTTGGTTGCGGCGACCGCATGAAGGGCTCGCTGATTCCCGCCTTTCTTGAGCATGCCAAGGAACTGAACTTCGAGTTCGCGGCCATCTCAGACCTATGGAGCTTACGGCGCGAGCAGGGCGCGGCGTACATCCAGAAGCTGAGCGGCAGCCCCGTCGATACCGTGCGCAACAACGACGAACTCTATGCCCGCAAGGATATCGACGCAGTCCTGGTCGCCACCGCCGACTTTCAGCACGCGCAGCACGGCGTGGAAGCTGTCAACGCGGGGCGCGACGCTTATGTCGAGAAGCCCACAGCGCACACCATGACCGACGCGCGCGCCTTCCTCACCGCTGTCAAGAGGACGGGCAAGATCGTCCAGGTGGGAACCCAGCGCCGCTCGACTCCCAGCTATCAAAAGGCCGCCGAATACATCAAGTCCGGAGCATTTGGCGACATCGTGATGGTCGAGATGACATGGAATGTCAACCAGCCCGGCCGCTGGCGCAGGCCCGACGTGGTGCCGCTGTTGAAGGAGCAGGACACCGACTGGAAGCGCTATCTGCTCAACAATCCTTACGAGCCCTTCAATGCCCGCAAATATCTTGAGTTCCGCCTCTTCTGGCCTTACTCATCCGGCATTCCAGACCAGTGGCTCGTGCACCAGATCGACACGGTGCACTGGTTTAGTGGGCTTGCGCATCCGCGCAGCGTGGTGGCCAACGGCGGCATTTATCTATGGAAGGACGGGCGGCAGAACTGGGACACCATGACCGCGGTCTTCGATTACGGCCCGCTCGACGACCTTACTAAAGGCTTCCAAGTACAGTATTCATCGCGCTTTACCAACTCCGCCGGCGGTGTCAAGGAGCTTTACTACTCGAACGGCGGCATGATCGACATGGACAAGCAGCGGGTAACTCCAGAGGGCGGTTTGCGTGCTAGAGAAGCCGCCGCGATGGGTCTGAAAGAGAATCTTCTGCCCAGTTTCTCGCTTTCCGAAAACGCGGAGGCAGCTTCTACGGCAGCAGACACTGGCCGCGACCCGCAAACCTCAGCTAACATGCGCAACTGGATGGAGTGCGTCCGCTCCCGCAAAACGCCCAACGCCCCCATCGAAGCCGGTTACAGCCACTCCGTAGCTCTTTGCATGAACGTCGCCGCCATCCAAACCGGCGAGAAGGTTACGTTCAACGACAAGACCCAGGAAGTGATGGCGGGAGGCAAAGTCTTTGCATAAGTCAGGCCTAACTCGTTTCGCCGCGTTTTCTCTCTTGATCGCAAGTTTCACGATTGCTGCCGGCGCCTATGGAGCCACACCTGCCAAGGGAGTCCAGGTCGTCGCGGATGAGGCGCATCGCCGAGTGGACATTACCATCGACGGCGCGCCGTTCACTTCCTACATATGGCCCACAACGCTCAAGAAGCCTGTTCTCTACCCCATCGTCGATGCGGATGGCGACACCATTACGCGCGGCTATCCGCTTGACACACGCCCTGGCGAGCGGGTGGACCACCCCCATCATGCCGGACTTTGGTTCAACTACGAATCCGTGAATGGCTTCGATTTCTGGAATAACTCCGATGCCATTCCCGCGGAAAGACGCTCCAAGATGGGCACGGTGCTGCAAACCAGAATCGTGTCTACGAAGAGCGGCGCGAACCATGGCGAGTTAGTTGTCGCGTCGGTCTGGGTTGCCGGCGATAACAAGCAGATTCTCAACCAGACCACCCGCTATGTATTCATGCGCCGCAGTCAAGCCAGAGTTATCGACGAAGTTATTACTCTGAGAGCGCTCGATCAAGTGGTCTTCAAAGACGCGAAGGATGGTCTCTTGGGCCTGCGCGTTGCGAGCTGGCTTGAGTCGCCCGATGAAAAGGGCGGGATATTCCTGGATGCCAGCGGCAACCCCACCAAGGTGGATGCGGCCCCGGCCGGCAGCGCAAACCCCGCAACCGGCGAGTATCTGACGAGCGAAGGAGTGAGGGGCGCAGCAGCCTGGGCAACCCGCGGCCGCTGGTGCGCCCTCACCGGCCACACCGGCGGCCATACAGTCACCGTCGCCATCATCGACAGCCCAGCTAATCCGGGCTATCCAACCTACTGGCACGCCCGCGGCTATGGACTCTTCGCCGCCAATCCCCTGGGCCGCAGCGTCTTCGATCCCAAACAACCGCCGCTTAATTTCACTCTCGAGAAAGGCCAGACGGCCAGCTTCCGCTACCGGATCGTCCTCTACTCTCATGCCGCCAGCGCCGAAGAGTTGAATGGTGAAGCCAGCGCTTTCGTTGGCAAATTCAAATAGCCACGGGGGCCAAGATTCGTGCGTTCCCAACGATTGATTGGATGGGCAGGCATTGTTCAGCGGTCAATAAGTGACGCTGACGGTGATGGTATCGGAGTAAGCGCCTGGCGCGGGATACTGCCCCGCCGGAACCTGGCCATACACAGTGAGTAGTTGGGCAGCTCCGGTGCCGGTCCCGGCTACAGTATTGGTACCGACGGTATTGCCCCAGTTGGTTGTGTGTGTGGAGTTCTGGTACAGAGAATAGCCCAGCGTGGCCGAGGCGGGACCGGTCATTTTCCGGGTCGTCACGGTCGCGCCGGTCGCCGTCCCGGCATTGAGGCCGACATTGTAAGCGGTTGTCTTGGTGCAGGTGACCGTCAGGGTCGAGTTGGCGTTGATCAGCGATCCAGAATACGTGCCGAAAGCCAAGGCAGTGGCTGAAACGGTGCAGGCTTTCGCAACCGTCACCGTGACGGTGAAATCTGTAGTGGCGGTGGAGAGTGTGTCTGTGTAAGTTCCGGGAGCCGCAAACTGAAGCGCCAGAATCTGGCCATAAAATGTGACATCGGTGTTGCCAGTTCCGGTCAGCTCGGTGCCGGTAGTGTTGCCCCAATTAACGGTGCGCGCGGCATCCTGAAAAACCTCGTAACTCAACTCTGCACCGCCAGGACCTGTCATCTCCCGAACGGTCTCGGTTGCGCCCACTCCCGTTCCGGCATTGAGAGGAATGTCCCATGCGCCGGCGCAGGTAACCTTTCCGGTTGCAGTGCCGTTCAGCAACGCGCCGGTGTAAGTGCCGAAGCTCATGGTGGTGACTGTTAGCGAACAGGTCTGTGCCGCCGCCGGCCATGCGCCAATGCCGAGCAGTAAGAGTGCTGCCAGTGCGAGTCTTTGCCTCATGGTTTTAGCTCCACGCAGTGCAGTGGTCCGATTGACGGGATGTCGCCAGCCAAGGACCTGTAGTCGAAGGCGACAGTGCAGCGCCGCCCGTCTGGCAGCTCGACGGTAACTTCGTTGTGGGGGCTGAGATCCTCAACATACGCGTCTCCATCGTATCCGACCGAGAAGACGACGCCGGTGGCCCGCAGTGTGGCCGTGCTGCCCAGCGGCACCGGAACCCCGGCCTTATCTACCAGCCGTAGCAATGCGGCATGGCTGAATTTGATAGGGAACTTGACCACAACGCCAGAGCGATCCTGGGGACGCATCTCACGCGTGGCAACATCGATTGTGGCTTCCGGCGGAATGTCGGTTGGCTCAATGGCGATATGGTTCAGATCGAACGATCGCATATCCGGCACCAGCAGCCGCCCCGAGGAGTTGGTGCTGCCCACGTCGCGGTTCTCCTGGAAGACATGCACGTGCGGAATGGGGCTGGTGTCTACAACGGCGAAGCTGTCATATATCTGGTTGGATGGGAACAGGCCTCCATCCGCGAATGAAAACGCTCCCTGGGATTCCAGGCGCAAGGTGGTTTGGCCGGAGTTTTCGTCGATTCCGGCCGTAAACAGGCCGACAGGCGATTTGTATTGCCCTTGCGCAAATATGTGGGTTGTATGGCCGGCGGAGAGATAGGCCTGGTAGCCCCAGTCGCCGACCTGTGGCGCCGTGCGTTGTACCTGAACCTGCCCCGAGCCGTCCGACCCACCAATGAGATTAACCGAGCTTCGCCTGCCAAACGGGATTGTCAGCCCAACCTGGAACCCGCTGCTGCCGTTGTTCGCCAAGTCTTTAAACTCGTTGGCGAAGAACGAGACATGGTGGAACTGGAGCGAATAATTAGCCGAGACGATATGAGACTGCTCAGCCGACACGATGTTTTGCTGGACCGGGGAGGGGGCAGCATCCTGGTCAACCCCCGCGTAGGCCGCGCCCATGGAGCCGAACCGTTTGAGAGAGAGACTACTGAAGGCGCTGATCTGCTTCCTTGGAATTCCCGCTCCGTTCAACGAAGCGACATCCCGATAGTTGCGGTCGGCAAGGATGGCGGATGTTCCAAGGCTGAATACCCTGCCAATGCGCTGTGCGCCCAGGGAATACTGCGCACCAAGTTGGCCCGAGCCAACGCTGGGCGCAACCGCGAAATTGACGACGCCAAGATTGCCAATCTGCACCACACCGCCCGCACCTGCCATGAATGCGCCTGGAGTGCCTTCAACGCTGCCTTCAAAAGTGATTTTCCGGGTCAGTCCACGGCGATAGATAGCGGCACCCGCGATCTTCCCGTAATCGAAGCTCGCCGAGCCCCAGTCGCGCCGAACCAGGCCAGTTTGCACGGCAAACGTCTTCAGTCCTGGGGCCAGCAGCGCGGAACTGGCGTAAAAGGGCTGCGTCAGGGTCACTTGCTGGCCCAACGCATTGGTCACAGTCATTGAGATCGTTCCCGCCCCCGATACCACCGGGAGTTGCGGGACCTCAAAGGGGCCTGCGCCAACCTGGCTTGAGATGGTGAGGTTGCCATTCGCCAGCACATTCACTGTGGAAGGAACCGCGGCCGAGCCCGTGATTGTCGGCAGGGGAAAAGTCACCAGATCGGGGCGCATGCTGAAATCCGAGCGGATCTGCGCGCCTTCGAGGTGAACCGGACGAGTCCAGGAAAGGCCGCTTGTAATGAAGTCGCCCAGGCTGTAGCGACGGAGCGAATTGACATCGGCAAACGTGTAGGCGGAGTCGAGCCGGATTGCTGTGTTTGAACTGGAGCCGCTCGAAGCCGCGCCCGCATAGGCAAGCCAATCCGAACTCACAATACCCCATGGCGAAAAAGCGCGCAGGTCCAGTGACCCGGTACCCCCGGCCTGGCCGCTGGCGAACGAGCTGGCGACATCGTAGTTGAGAGTCGCGCCGATGCCGCTCTCGATCTTTCGACGGCCCTCCGGCCCTTCACTTCCATACACTTGCAGCAGCGTCGGCAGCAAGGCACTGTCGCTGGCAGTTACGCGCAGCTCCTGTTTTTGCAGATCGAGAGCGAAAGTGAGCCCCGGCAGATCGGACAATGCGACCAGACCGCCAATTTCGGAGGCGCGGGAGATGGGAACCCTGAAGCCGAGATTGCGCAATTCGTCTGGCCGCGCCATCAACTTGGCACGGCGCAGCGTGAATTCCCCAATTTTGCCGATGGAATGACCATTGACCTGCACATCCAGAAGCAGAGTCTCGTCGGTGGGCGCGCCGGTGGCCGCGGGGGTGGCGCCACCAGTTGCAGAACCGGCAGATGAACCGGTAACCGCCGGTGGAACCTCATCGGTAGCGGCGGGAGAGACGGTAGCGCCCGCTACGCTGGTGGATAAGAAAAGTTGGGGCATCGCGGCCAGCACAAGGAAGACGATCTCCACGTGCCGGAGCCATCTGGCCTCGAAACCTGCAGAATCACGGCGCCGGAGCAAAACGGACCTGCTGTTCGATAGCGCCGGCGTCCGCATGGGCTGTCAACTGCAGGGTTTCGCTTGGCAGCGGCAGGGAACCCTGCGCGGCAATGGGCCAACGCCTGGTGGCGCCGGCGAGGATATAGGGAGAGGTGCTGGTCTCTTCCTTCAGCTTGCGGCCATCGCTGGCCGTCAGCACGATATCGCGGACCACTTCGTGGCAAAGGCCATCGTTGACTCCGACTAGAAAGAGCTTCCCAGCATCGGTCTCGACGTGAAACTGGAGATGGGCGACCGCGCGGGTCGGCGGCTGAGCAAAGATCGGAATGGATAGGCGAAGCACCATATGCACCACGCCCGGCTCGGACGGAGGTGGAATCTGGTCGATAAGAATGCGATAGGTAGCTTCTCGACCCTGCGGCGGCTGACGCAGAATGAGGCGCACGACCTGGGAGGCGCCTGGAGCCATTCTGGCGAGCGGTGGACTCAGCACTACTGCGTCTGAGTCCGTCAGTTGATCGTCGCCATCCTTCTGACTCCATGCATAGGCGCGAATCTGAATGGCGGTCTCGCTGTCCCCCTTGTTGGTCACGGTCAGGGACGTAGCTTTCTGTCCCGGCGAAAAGAGAACGTTGACGGGAAGGACCGACAACGCCTGCGCCTTGGCCAGAGGGCCGGTCAGAAGGACCAGGAATGCGGCGGCGAGCGCTTTGCCTGCCGCCGCAAATCGACGTGAGTTCCGCGAGATCATGCAAGCACCAATTGGAAACGCTGCCAAACCTTAGTAGGTGACGGTAGCAGTAATTGTATCCGTGTAGGTGCCAGGTGCGACATACTGTCCGGCCGGAATCACACCGTAGACGGTGAGCGGCTGAGCAACTCCAGTGCCGGAACCGCTTACCCAACTGCCGGTGGTATTGCCCCAGTTAGTACCCGTATAGGAACCGGTCAAGAGCGAATAGTTCAGCGCGCCCGCCGGCTGGGTAATGGCCATTTGCCGGGCGGTCACGGTAGCGCCGGTAGCCAGTCCCTGATTGAGGCCAACAGTATATGTCGTGCCGCTGGTGCAGGTAACCGTGACGGTGGAGCTGGCATTTACCAGCGCTCCAGTGTAGTTTCCGAAACCCAGGGCGGTGGCGGAAACCACGCAGTCTTTGAGAACCGTGGCGGAGACTGTAAAAGTGGCAGTGGCCGGGTTGGTTTGTGCAACGGCAGAGGTGGGAGTCAGACCCAGCGCCACGAATCCTAAAATGGCGGCGGGCATGGCGGATTTGAAAATGTTTGAATACTTCATCGTGGCAACTCCTGGGAGTACAAATTCGGAACGCACCACGATGTTATTGCTCATTAAGAATTCCCCACAATAGCTATAAGGTGCTATTATTCAAGGGTTTATCGGTACACCTTTAGTGCATTGCGCAAGATTACCTATAATGAGCCGCGCGAGATTACCTATAACGGGTCGCGCAAGATTACCTTAGCGGAACATGCAAGATTGAGGAGATGGCGGCGATCGTTGTGGCTTGCTTTGGCGCGCGCCCGCGCGGACACTGTCGATCAATAGGTGACGGTTACGGTGATCGTGTCGTTGTACGCGCCCGGCGTGACGGACTGCGCCCACGCTACGGTAGTGCGGCCAGGGAAGGCGCGGGGCTGAAAGGAACTGTTACTCGTCCCGGCTACAGAATCCATTCCGGCCAACCGGCTCCGCCCGGCAGTTTGCCACGAGTCCGGCAGCAGCGTATTACCCAGCAAACCCGAGGCGGGAGCGGTCATCTTCCTGATGGCGTTGGCCGGGAGTCCCGCACTGCGGCTGACATTGTACGGGGTGGGGATGGTACAAGTGACCGAGACGCCAGATGCTGAGTTCTCTCCCGCAGTTGTAAAGGTTCCGAGTGCCATTGCGGGGGCGGAGGCCTGACAGCCTGCTTGCACGGTCACACTGACAACGAATGAGGCGGTAGACGTTGCCGCACGCGCGGATCCTGGCGCCATACCCGATGCTAGAGGGCCCAAAACCAAAGCGAATGTAGCGCATTTGATAGCCTTTATCACGCTCGTCACCCCATGAAATGACTCTAAGTAACCTTGCATTCCTGTGTATTATCGTCACGCGGTAACTATTCATGAAGTTTCTGTACAGTACTTTAGTGTGTTATCGAAATCTCATTTTTGATCGCAGGCCGGGCTCCAGTACGGAACTCGGAATTGAATGATTAATTTCGTTTAATAGTTACGGGGATTCAGTGAGAGCCGACGGCTCCCCTTATGCCGATGGCTCCGCTTCGATGAGGGGGGATTTTGCAGTTTTTTTGTTTCGGCTGTTCGTGGAGTTCTTTGCCCGCCTCGTTTTGCTCCCGAAATTGCCTCCGATTGGTCGGCAGAACTTGAGACGCAAGATATGGAAGAGATCAAACCCGAGCGGTTTGCACTCACTCCCTGCATTCGTTGAAGTGAGTTGGAGCTTCACAGACCATGCGCACATGGGTTGCTCATTTTCTGCAACGAAAGTGACGTCCTTTTCTGTTCTCTACACCAGAAAGATCGCAAAAAAGCGAAATATGCAACTTGCAGGCCCTAGTACGCCAGCGGAAAAGGCGAAGCCAAGATCTGCTCCCAAATCTGCCGGACATCCCCGATAATCGCGTTAGGTGAGGGATCGAGCTTTGTATCGGATTTCCCTTCTTCATCGAGAAAACCGCCTTGAACGCCATAAGTTTGCGTGGTTAGGAAGTCAGCCGCAGCACCGCTCCGCCTTACATGAGCTAGAAACTCCGGAACCCATGCCTCCCCCGCAGGGCTCGGCCCTCCTGCGCGCAACGCAGGGCCAATTGACTCGATCGTTCTTGAAGTCAGATCGTGCAGCTCAAAGTGCGCCTTCTGATCGACACTCTCCCATAATCCGGAGAAGTTTAGCTCATTCCACACTTCGAAATACTACATGTGCACTTCGTCTTTTCCAAAGCGCTCTTCGATGTGCGGGACAAGGGCATCAACGAGGTCGTGCCAACCTTCCGGTTCGGGTACGATGTGTTCTTAACGTGGGCCAGCCACATACGTCTTCCACCAATCATGTCAGGGAACGGGTCGGCTCACGCCGTTAGGATGAAGGGTCGCAGGAACCAGCCTTTCTGCTTTCAACTGTCCAGAACCCTCGCGGAGAGTGATCAGCTGATTGGCTGATACTCCCGCGTGAACCTCGGTTGTTCCAAGCGGCCAGCGCACCTCGATGTCGGCCAATTCCGCAGTTCCAAGTCCAAAATGCAACCGGGGATCATTGGCCGAAACATAGCTCGATTGGCTCATGACTTCCTGCACTTGCACCTTGCCTCCGTAGCGCACAACCACCCTCGCTCCAATGGCGCTGCGATTGCTTTTGGTCCCCTGGAGCCGAACCTTGATCCAACGGTTTGCCGGCGGAGCGTCGTTGCGCAGGAGCGACGGAGGCTCATTTTGATTCATGATCACGATGTCCAGATCGCCGTCGTTGTCGAAGTCGCCGAACGCGCATCCCCGGCTGACGTGCCGCGCGGCGAGGGCTGGCTGGCTATCTTCCGGGATTTGGAGGAAGGTTCCATTTCCTCGATTCCGAAAGAGGATTCGCGGCCCTCGACGGGGGTACTTGGGCAGGATGGGCTCGAGTTCGGGATAGACCTGGCCAGTTACAAGAAAGATGTCGGGGTTGCCGTCGTTATCGAGATCGACCAGGCCCGCCCCCCAGCTCACAAATCGCCGTTCGTGAATCAAGCCGGCCCGCGCGGTGACATCCTCGAACTCGCCCTTGCCCAGATTGCGATAGAGGCCGGTGGGCTGATTCATGTAGTGAGTTCGCAGGATGTCAAGGTGTCCTTCACATGCATAGTCGCCGATGCCCACGCCCATGCCGGCCATCTCCTTGCCATCGTCGCTGAGGGCCACTCCACGCAGCAGGGCTTCATCGCGAAATGTACCGTCGCGGTTGTTCATCAGCAGCAGGCTGGGCGTGGTATCGCAGGCCACGAAGATATCCGGCCATCCATCCTCATCGACGTCAAAGGCGGCGGCGGTGAGGCCGTAGGAGCCGCGCAGGGCGCCCACGCCCGACTCCTTCGATACGTCGGTGAATGTGCCGTTCCCGTTATTGCGGTAGAGCAGATGGCTGGGCAGCGGAAGGCCGCTGGGGCCGCAGTTGACCGGGACCCCTTCGAAGTTGCAGTTGGGCCTTTCCAGCGAAGGCTTGGGCATCTTGGCCAGATCTACATCGGCATAGTTGGAGACGAAGAGATCGAGCCAGCCGTCACGGTTGTAGTCGATGAATGTGCATCCGGAGCCGAAACGGGTAGTGGGCGAACCTAGCCCTGCCTGTGCGGTTACGTCGGTGAAGGTTCCGTTGCCGTTGTTTCGATAAAGCCGGTTCTGTCCGAAGTAGGTGACAAAGAGATCTTCGAATCCGTCGTTGTTATAGTCGCCCACACAGACACCGACCGCCCAACCGTCATCGAGCAATCCCGCCTTTTCAGTAACATCGGTGAATGTGCCATCGCGATTGTTACGATAGAGCCGATTGCTGGCTCCGGGTACAGGACCTTCCAGCTTGCGCCCGCCCAGGATGAAGATATCCATCCATCCGTCATTGTCGTAATCGAAGAAGGCGCAGCCGCCACCCATGATTTCAGTCAGGTAGGTCGCCTTTATTCCCTCTCCGTAGACCATTGCCTTCGTCAGCCCCGCAGCCTCGGCCACATCGACAAAGTGCGAGAAGGGCGCCAGATCCGCAGGCCCAGGTTCGAGCGCGCCGGCATTGGTGCTCCACAGGGTGGACGCGAGGACTCCAGGGACGGACTGCAAGAGGCGCCGGCGCGACCACCCACCGAAGCATCTGGGCGACTCATGCATTGGGCCGAGTATCCTCCATTTCGTGGGCCTAGCGGGCGGCTTTGGTCCGCGGCGCGATTGATCGATTCCCTATTGAGTGTATTCCGAAAGATGTGGGCAGGAACTGCGAGGCCGTTATGGTCCGGCATGAGCGGCGGCGAGAGCCTGTCCAAGCGCCCGGGCCTCGGCGTTGTCCGGATCGATCTCGAGAGCGCGTCCCAAAGCCTGCCGGGCGTCCTGCCACTTTTCCTCGCTGGCTAGAGTGGCCGCCAGATTGATCCACGCGACCACGTAGGAAGGAGAAGCGCGGACCGCGTTGCGGAAGTAGCCCTCTGCCTGCGCCAGGTCGCCGTCCCGATCAGCAAGATAGCCCATCTGAGTCTGCGCTTCGGCAAGATTCGGGTTTAATTGAATGGCCTGCTGGAGAGCCGCTTTTTCGCCGGCGGAATCCTTCATCTTGTCCAGCGCCTTGGATAGCTTGTAGAAGAGAAGCGGCTCATTGGGATCGGTTTCAAGCGCTTCCTTGTAGAGCGATGCGGCTTTCGCCGGATCGCCCGCGGCCATGGCCTGGTCGGCGACTTCCGCCTTTCCAGCTGCTTGCGTTGTATCGGATCGCGCCTTCTTCAATTGCCGATAGATGCGCAGCCTCTCCTGCGCTTGCCCGGTATCGCCAAGCCGCTGAAGAACCTTGGCTAAGTCGTATTGGACCTCCGGCTCGTTGTCCCCCAGCGCGATCGCCTTCTCCAAATGATCCTTGGCGCCGGGAAGGTCGCCGAGTTTGGCGAGGATGCTGCCCAACTCATCGTGGGACTGATAGTAGCCGGGATTCAAGGCAACGGAGCGTTGCAGATGCGCGCGCGCGTGCTCGAAGTCTGCTTCGCGCGATTCAAGAACTCCAGCGAGATAGAGCACTTCCCATTGATCGGGATAGGCCGCCAGCAGCTTGCGGCCGAAATCCGGCGCCTTTTCAGAGTGGCTCGAGACGAGCGTGTGGAGGTAGAGAATCTGCGTAGGTTGGTCGTCTGGATGCTTGGCAAGCGCAAGATCGAAGACAGCATGTGCTTCTTCGTCGCGGCCAAGCAGCATGAGTACCACAGCTAGTTCATTGGCGATGGGCAGCGAGTCCGGGTTGTTGTTCAGTCCCTCGCGGAGCACGCTGGCCGCTTTGTCGAGCTCCACCCTGCCAGTGTAGGCGACCCCCAGGTTCAGGCTTTGCGTCGGTGTTCTCACACGCTCCTTGCCGGGGGTGTCGAGCAAGGCGATCACGGAGGAGTAGTCTTTTTGATCGATAAAATGTTGGGAAAGCGAATCCAGAGCGACAGAGGACTCCGGATCGATAGCCAGCGCCGCGCGCCATTCGGCCTCTCCTTCGACCGTCTTCTTCATTCGGTCCAGAGTTGCGGCCAGAACCAGATGAGGGCGAATATCGCTTGGGTTCAGGCGCGCGGCCCGCTGCAACGGATCAATCGCCTTCTCGAGCTGCCCCCCGGATGAAAGGCTCAGTCCCCACAGGTAGGCGAACGCCGGCGAATTGGGCTGGCGCTTGAAGGCATTTGCGTAGGCCTCGGCCGCGCACGCGAATTGCTTTCGATCGCCAAACCACGCTCCAAGACTGGCATAGGCATCGGCGGTGGGTCTGGTCTGGATACGCGCCTTCATCGCCGGCGGGGCGTTGCAAGACGCACTTGCGAGCGCGAATGGCGGAGACAGAAGCAGAATTGCCTTTGCAATGCACGCCAGCCCAACCCAAGGCCGGATTCGCGTATTCGTTTTCAGCGCCGTTGTCCGAGGAGATTCCATAGGCGGTCGTTCCCCACTGCCCAAGGCCAAGACTACTCCCTGCGCACACTGCCAATCCCATGCACAGTTTACATTCCTGCCAAGAGACGACCTCCGTGCAAAAGCCGGACTGAGGCTCGCGTCCTGGGCGGGGCGAAAGACATTGCTCGCGGCCGCAATACGAGGCGGCACCGGATTTGGCCCGGCGAGCAAGCCATGAAGCACATCATTCGACTGGCCCCGGAGTTTTCGCTTCTGGGGCTGTGGAAAACACGGGCGGGCGTCAAGCAAATGAGCTACGCGAGCGCGGCCAAGACCTTGCTCGCCGGGAAGATGGCCCACGTCCTGGCGGGAAGGGCTTTTTTGTGCAGATTTCTGTTGACATGGTTGTTATTTGGGCGCTAGTATGCCGCTAATTCGATTTACCACAATTCGGCGGCGTCGGTTTGGAAGCGTTTTCGCAGCGGCAATCTGAAAGCGCTTTCAAAACAGCTTTTCCGCGCCATTCCAAGGAGATATTGAACACAATGAACGCGTCTCTGTGTACTACCTTCAGGAGGCAATTATGCAGTTGAATAATGCAAGGGGATTACGAGCTCTACTTCTCGTGGTCCTTCTTGGCGTCGTCAGTCCAGCGGCCTTCCTTTTCGGACAAGGCACAAGCGGAAGCTTGACCGGTCAGGTGACCGATGCTTCAGGTGGTGCCATTCCAGGCGCGGCTGTCGCTCTCACCAATGTCAATACCAACTACACCCAAAATAAGGTCACCGATGGACAGGGCGTCTACCTGTTCAACCTGGTGCCGCCCGGCCAATATGAGCTTACGGTCGCGGCCAATTCCTTCACGCAGTACGTGCAGAAGGGTATTGTCATCAACGCCAACCTGTACGCTACGCAGAATGTCCAATTGAGCGTCGCAAAGGCCAAGGGCGAGACCGTCACCGTGACCGCCGACGCCCAACTGATCGACACCACCACGGCCGAATTGGGCATGACGATCGACCAGGAGTCGGTTAGCGAACTGCCGTTTCAAAACCGCGACCCCTCCTCTGTGGCGCTGCTGGCGCCGGGAATTCTCGATGGCAACAAGGCAGGCGTTGCCTGGCAGCAAAACGGCTTCTCATTCCCCAATGAGTCTGTCACCTCATCGAATGGCGGCCGCATCGGCAGCACGTTCTACATGCTTGACGGCGTCTCCAATATGGACACCTACCTGGGCTCCAACTCGCCCACGCCCAACTCCGACGCCACCCAGGAGTTCCGCCTGATCTCCAACAACTTCAGCGCCGTATACGGCTTCTCGACGGGCGGCGTGGTTTCCATGGCCACACGGAGCGGCACCAACCAATGGCATGGCGGTCTCTGGGATTTCATGCGCAACGGAGATTTCGACGCAGGGAATTGGAGCAACCACACACAGGACACCTATCGGCGTAACCAGTTCGGCGGCTTTGTCGGCGGACCGGCCCTCAAGGACAAGCTCTTCTTCTTCTTCAACTACCAGGGAACCGTCCAGGTTGGCGGCCCCGGAACTACGAGTAATTCCACCACCACTCCCACCCAGCAGATGATGAACGGGGACTTCAGCGGGCTCATCACTTACGCTCAGGCCAACGATCCTAAAGATTGCGGCTCCGGCTTTGGCGTGCCTGCTTCGCAACAGACAACCAACTGCGGCTGGCTAAACGGGCCATTCCAAACCGTCAATGGGAAGCCCAACCAGGTCATCGGCGGCGTCAGCGGGCTTGATCCGGTGGCCGTTCAGTTTACCAACGATGGGCTGCCGGGCCACACGGCAGCGGCTTCTGGGACTGCGCCCCCGACCTCCGCGGCCCAGAATCTGGCCGGCGGGATGTTGTACGCATCGGCCGCCCTGGCGAATTCTCACTTCGACGAGTACACGGCCAAGGTTGACTACGATTTGACCAAGAGCCAGCGCTTCACGCTGCGCTCGTTCGTCGACAAATTCGTGCAGCCTGCCGGCGACACGCCGGGCAATGTCCTCTCCGTGATCAACATGGTCAACTGGAGCCAGACCTTCGGCGAACAGATGTGGTACTTCAACGAGATTGCGCAGCATACCTGGACGGTGAACCCCACCACGGTGAACACCTTCACAGGCTTCTGGACCCAGCAGTCCGCGCATAATGGCACCCCAGTCCTCGACCATAACGGCAAGAACATGTGCTGGTCGCGCTACATCAACATCACCGAGCCGGGCTGCTATATGGAAGGCGCATATTTTGGCAGCTCCAACGGCGGCTGGACAGAGCCCTCGAATGAAGTCCGTGGCACCATCGGCTTCTCCGACACTCTGATCAAGACCATCAAACGTCACACCATTTCGGCGGGCATCGATTTGGTGCATCAGCGGGCGGTCGAAAACGCATCCGACTATCCGGCCGACGCCATCATCGACTTCGGCGGCGGCTACACCGGCAATGGCGTGGCCGACTGGCTCATGGGTTACATGAGCAATTTCGAGCAGGGCGCGGGCGAACTGGCCGACATCCAGGGATGGCTGATCGATCCGTACGTCAACGACGAGTTCCGCTTGAAGCCCGGCCTGACCCTTACCCTTGGCTTGCGCTGGGATCCGGATATGCCGCCCGCTTCTGTCGGTGGCCGTGGGACGGCTTTCGTGGCCGGCCAGCAGAGCTACATCTTCCCCGGCGCGCCAACGGGATTGATTTATCCCGGCGACACCAATATGACGGCGGGCCTTCGTCCCAGCGACAACAAGTTCTTTGAGCCCCGCATCGGCGTGGCATATCAGCCCAAGAACATGCCCCGCACATCCTTCCACGCCGCTTTTGGTCTCTTCAGTGCCCCGGTGCCTTACTCCGACTACAACCACGTCGTGGATATGGCGCCATTTGCTCCGGCATTCTCGCCGCCCGCGCCGTCGAATTCGCCAATTTGCTCCACGGGCGGCGTAGTTGGTAACTGCACACCCAACACCGGCCAAGCGATTGCTGGATACATGAACTTCCACAATCCGTGGGCAACCCCGTCGTTTGGTACACCCCACGGCAACCCATTCGGCACTGGCCCCGGCCAGATCCCATGGGCCAACCCCAACTACAAACCGCCGCTAAACTCTGCGATTCCCGGCCCGGTCTATGAGCAGGATTCCTTCGCCCGGAGCTTCAAGTCGGCCATGACACAGGCTTGGAATGTTTCCGTGGAGCAGCAGATCAACGCGGTGACGGCAGTTCGCGTGGCCTACGTAGGCAGTGAGTCGTACCACCAGAGCTACGTGATGGACAGAAACTTCCAAGGCTACAGCTACTGCACCTACTACAACAACCCAAACTGCCCGCTGCCAACGCAAGCGAACCTCACCAATGGCACCCTCAAACTTGCTTCCTTTCCGTACCCCAACTTCACCCAAATCCTGGAATACGACAGCGGAGCCACGGCCAGCTATCACTCACTGCAGATTACCGGTCAGCGGCGCTTGTCCCATGGCCTCCAGGCGCAATCCAGCTTTACCTGGGAGAAAACACTCGACGTATCGAGCTTCGCCGACATTGCCGGCGAAACAAGCGGAATGAACAATCCCGCCAACCTGCGCTGGAGCCGAGGCCCCTCCAATGCAAATATCCCCTTCACCTGGACCAGCAACTTCATTTACCACAGTCCCGAGCTGAGGGGGCAGAGCCTGCTTGTTCGCGAAGCGCTCGCAGGCTGGGAAATCAGTCCGATCGTCACCTGGCAGTCGGGCGGACCGTTCAGCCTCAACCCGGGCAACAGCAATGTTGCCTATGGCGAGCTTAACAAGGGCGACGGCTGCTTCGACGGTTGCAGTAACGACCGCCCTGACCGTGTCCCCGGAGTGCCGCTCAAGGTTCGCCAAGGCGGGCGCGCCAACTGGACGAAGTCGTACTTCAACACGGCTGCGTTTACGACCCGTCACGATGGAACCTTCGGCAACAGCGGCCGCAACCTCATGCAGGGCCCTCCAAGCTTCAACATCGACTCGTCGCTGATGAAGAACTGGTCGATCCTTGAAAAGTACCAGCTTCAGTTCCGCTTCGAGCTCTATAACGCCACCAACCACCCCATCATGAGCAATCCGGATGCCAGCCCACCGGGAGGCTCAGGCCCTCTGGGTGGCGGCGACGGATGCGCCGGCCAAATTAACTGCGGGAACGGCGGCTTCGGCGGCACTTCCAACACCACGCGTGTGGGTCAGGCAGCTCTTAAACTGACCTTCTAACCTCCAACCGGCGGGCCCAGGGCGGCGTTCAAGCTACCCTGGGCCTGTTTTTGTGTGCCGAGCATGTTTAACAGCTTTGGGGTGCAAGTCCCCTTCGCATCCTGATGGAGGAGAAGCGATAGCGAAGCGCCAGGGCATCGTCGCGAGGCGAGGTCTGAAAGCAGCGTGGA
>Ga0182016_10001326_pt1 | contig 30231 bp, 29 predicted proteins | sample 712S2MmetaG_FD_120491 | JGI IMG/M metagenome (GOLD analysis project Ga0182016, IMG submission 120491) | Permafrost microbial communities from Stordalen Mire, Sweden - 712S2M metaG | ecosystem: Environmental > Terrestrial > Soil > Wetlands > Permafrost | place: Sweden: Stordalen | collected...
CCTCCGGCCATTCGGTCCGCGGTAAATTCGCCTGTGTACTCGCCGCCATAGGCCAGATTATAGTCTCCATCTCATCGCGTTCGCGATTCAACCGCCATAGAAAACCGGGCCTGGGAGCGATCCCCGGCCCGGCAAAATGCTCTATCGTTGCGATCCCGATCCGTTTACTGCTGAGGAGCCGGGGCGGGCGGTGTCTGTGGCGCTGGCGCGGGCGTTGTGTCAGCCGGTGTTTGCGCGGGTGCATCGGGTTTCTTGTTCTTGTCCGTCAGGCGGGTCTTCTCGCCCACCGTGGTGGACTTCTTCGTCTTCTTCTTCGCGGAAGTGTCGCCAGACAGCCCCAGCGGCGCGGCCTGTGCCTGGCGGTCGGCAACCTCGGCGGCGTCCGGCGGAGGCGGAGCCTCCTTGTCCACCTTCGGCCCGTTGGAATTGGCCTTGGCCTGTTTCGGCTGCTTGGCGCGCTCCGCAAAACGCGTCTTCTTCTCCGGCGCAGTCGAGGCTTCCAGCGGATTCACCGGCTCAGGCGTGGCGGCCTGCGCCTGCTGCACTGCCCCGGCGTCCTCGGTTTTCGTCTGCGGCCCAGTGGGCAGCGTCTTGGTGGGCGCTTGTCCGTAACGGATCTTTTCCCGTTTGCCGGGCTTCATCGTCTCCAGATTTACCGGCTTCACGCCTTTTTTGTTGCTTTTTCCCGCCTGCGTCGTCGCCACTGCCGGTTCAACGGCGGCTTGCGGCGTCTTCTGCCGGAAGGTGCGCGTCGACTCGCGGAAGCGCGTGCGCTCTACCTTCTTCTTCTTCTTCGGCGAGGGCGGCGTATACGCGCTCCACACCGGCTTGATCTCTTTGGGGCTGGCGCCGGTATCCGTATAGCCCGGCTTGATGTCGATATAGGCCTCTTCGCGCATCTGGGTCAGGTATTCGCGCATTGCCGGTTCCATCCGGCTGGCGTAAAAGGCTTCTTCTACCTGCTGCTCCACGTCCTTGAAATCCGGAACCCCGCCCGGAACGTGTTGCACGACCTTCAGAATCACGTATCCCTGCCGGGTATGAATCGGCTCGGTAACCTGGCCCGTCTTCAGCGAAAACGTCGCATCCTCAAGCACTTTGGCCAGGCTGCCACGTTGAAACTGACCCAGGTCGCCGCCTTCGGCAGCCGTCGGGCCGTCGCTGAAGGTCTTGGCAAGCTGAGCAAAATCGCCGCCCGCGTTCAGTTTCGCCGCAATGTCGTCGGCCTTGGCCTTGGCCGCTGCCAGCGCCGCCGGATCGGCCGTCTGCGCCGCTCCCGGAGCACCCGGCGCCGGTGCGCCCGCGGAGACCAGAATCTCGCTCAGATGCACGCTCTCCGGCTGCGCGTACTCCTGCTTGTGCGCCTCAAAGTAGCGCTGCACCTCGCCCGGCGTGAACTGAACCTTGCGGCCCACCTGATCCCGCATCACTTCCTGCGTAATGATGCTGTTGCGGATGTTGGCTTTGAAGTCCTCGTAGGAGATGCCCTGTTCCTTGGCCGCTTTCTCCAGGTCTTCAATGGTCTCAAGGTTGTACTGCTTGCGGATTTCGTTCAGCCGCTTGATCAGCTCGGTTTCCCCGTTGATGTTCAGCTCTTTGCCCTTTGACAGCCAAAGCTGCTGGTCGATCAGGTTGCGCAGCAGATCCTTGTGCGCTTCGGAGATATCCTGCATCGACGCCCCGTGCTGCCGCGCCTCCGAATCCAGTTCCTTCATCGCGCGGTCGTAATCCGAGCGCGTGATGATCTGGTCGTTCACGCGGGCCACGATCTCCTCGACCGTAGTGCCGCCGTAAGGGCTCTCCGGTGTGGCAGGACGCGTTTGCGCCAACGTGGAACTTGCGAGCAGCAGCGTGCCGAACACGAAAGCCGCGGGAATGCGAAGAAATCTGTCAGTCATAGGGTTGGACACGCCAAGGCGGCAAACATTCTCCACCTGTGGCATAGACGTTATTGTAAATGCCTGGGAAGCGGCGGCGACGGACGCGCCGCGATTCCCCGTGCGAATCCACGTCGAATCTGGACCGCGCGCACCTTGAATCCGGAACAAGAAGTGGTTGCTCCTTGCAGATTCTGCTCGCAATCCACCTTATTTCGCAACCGGGTCCGAGCGTCTTACCGCTGAACCCGGCGCAAAACGACCGGGATGCCGGGCGGGACGCGCGACGGCATGTTGAACGATGGATCCGATCCGTCCGGCGGCGGCCCGACTGCTGGGCGTGGCCCCGTCGGCTCCTTGGGCAGGCGCGACAGCCAGCGGCTTAAATCGATGGTTCGCACCAACTCCAGTTGGTCCCCTTTGAGCGTTCCGGAAAAGCTGCTGCCGCCTACCTTGAATGAGACGCTCTGGCCGTCCACCTTGCCTTCCGCGATGGGGATGCCCGCATCGCTGCCGCCAAGAAAGCCGCCACCCAGCCCCTCTACGCTTCCCGTCAGGCTGCTTCCATCCTGGTGTAGCGTAAACACCGTAGTGCTGTCGCCCACCAGAAACGCCATCATGCCGGTGGCTCCCGGCGCTCCCGGCGCGGGCCTCCATAGCCCTGTGATGCCCGCGCCCACGGGCGCCTGGCGTTCCCATACCGCAACCTGGGGACGGAGGGTCACCGCTTTCGAGGCGATGGTCACGCTGGCCGCCGTGAGTCCTGGTGAGGTGGCCTCGACGGTGATCTGTCCGGCCGCCTTGGTTGACTGCGCGATAGCCATGCAAAGACCGCAGAAAGCTTTGCGCGACGTGCCCTTGTCGGGTTCCTGGTCCGTTGGATCGCCATTGCCAACACCGATCAGCTTCCCTTCTCCGGAGAGTTTGAAGCTGACCAGGTTATCGGTGATAGGCGCCACGCGGCCTTGCGCATCCAAGACTTCCACCGAGAAGAAGGCCACGTCCTCGCCATCCGCAGAAACCTCCTGGCGGTCGGCGGTTATCGCCAGCTTCGCGGCGGGGCCTACCGTTTCTCGCTTCGATGTCATGGCTAGCTTGCCGTCCTTGAAGCCCCGGGCCTCGATCGCTCCTGGAGCATATTTGACGATCCACGCCAGGTGCGAGTCCTTCTTCACATCCTTTGCGCCCAGGCTCTCGCCGTTGACCAGCAACTCCACTTTGTCCAAGTTTGAATAGACCCAAACCGCAATCTCTTTTCCCTCGTATCCCTCCCAATTCCAGTGCGGGAAGAGATGCAGAACCGGCTGCTCGGTCCACCAGGACTGGTAGTAGTAGAAGGAATCCTTGGGAAAGCCGCAGGTATCGATAATGCCGTACTGGGAGCTGATGTTGGGCCACCCGTTGGGCGAGGGCTCACCGCGGTAATCGAATCCCGTCCACACAAAACCGCCGGAGAGCCACGGCCGCGCATTGCAGAAGCTCCACCAGCCTTCCGCCGAAGCGCGGCCCGTGGTGGTGTAGGGATCGTAGGAGCCCACATAGCCTTTGGCGGGATCGGTGATGTAGATGCCGCGCGTACCCACCGCGCTCACGGTCTCCGTGCCGATGACGGGCCTCTCCGGATGGGCCTTATGGAATGCCTCGGCCTCCTGGTCCATGTAGTTATAGCCGACAACATCGCACACCGCCAGTCCGCCTGTTCCAATGGCTCCGGTGGGCGCAATCGAAACGGGCCGCGAGCCGTCGAGCTGGGTCGCGAGCGCTTTCATCGCGGTCAGAATCAGCACCCCCTTTTCGCCGTTCGCCTGGCCCTCCTCGTTACCCATCGACCACATGAAAACGCTGGGCCGGTTGCGGTCGCGGCGCAGCAGGTTGCCGAACTGGCTAAGTCCCTCGGGATTCGAAGACATCATGCGCGTCTCGTCGAAGACCAGCATGCCCAGTTCGTCGCACGCATCCAGCAGCTCCGGCGTCGGCGGATTATGCGAGGTGCGCAAAGCGTTGCAGCCCATCTCCTGTAGCTTGCGAATGCGGTAATACTGCACGGCGTCAGGCAGCGCCGCGCCCAGCCCGGCGTGGTCCTGGTGATTGCATGTCCCTTTCAGCTTGACTGGCTTGCCGTTGAGAAAGAATCCCTTCTCCGCATCGAACTTGATGCTGCGAATGCCGAACGTGGTCGCGTATCGATCCACCGCCTCGCTTCCGGCCCTCACCTCGGTCACCAGCGTGTAGAGATTTCTCTCCTCCAATGACCAGAGCCGCGGCTGCTTGACCAAGACCTCCTGCTCCCAGGTATGCTCCCCGCCCGCCTCGATGGAGAACGAGTCGGTGCCTGCTTTCCCCACCTCCTTGCCCGAAGGATCGAGGATGGTCGAGGTCACGCGCGCGCTTTGTCCCTCCTTGCTGTGGTTCTCCAGCTCTGTCCGGATCTTGAGTGCGGCTTCGCCCGCTCGCACCTGCGCAGTCACAAAGGTTCCCCATTTTTTCACGTGAACCGGGTTGGTCTTCACCAGCCAAACGTGCCGGTAGATCCCGGCTCCCTCATAAAACCAGCCGTCGCTCGAGGTAGCGTCCACTCGAACCAGAAGCACATTTCTGCCGCCGGGGTTGGCAAAGTCGGTCACGTCGAAGCTGAAGGGATCGTAGCCGCCGCTGTGACGGCCGACATAAAAGCCGTTGAAGACCACCATCGTCTCCCGGTACGCGCCATCGAATTCCAGCGTGATCCGCTTACCCGCGTCGGCCGCGGAAAGCTCGAAGACACGGCGATACCAGCCCACGCTCGTTGCCGGGTAGGTCCGTCCCAGAGGGTAGAACCCTTTGTTCTGGAGCGCCGGATCGTTCTGGAAAGGCAGCTCCACAGCCCAGTCGTGGGGCAGATCGATACTCCGCCACCCGCCATCGTCGAAAGCAACATTCCCCGCAGGCAGAAAATTTCCCGTCTTCTGGAAGTTGCCGGCCCTGCCGCTGCCGAACCCGAAATCCTTGGCCGGATCGTTGGCGTCCCCGAAATGGAAGCGCCAGCCAAAATCCAGCAGCAGCCGTTCGCGCCCGTTGCCTGAAATCGAAAGATCGCGCCTCCCCGTCGAGGGAAGCGGTAAAGGCGTCTCGCCCACAGCCTGGATCGCGGCTTCAAGCGGAGTCATTCCGTGTGCCGCCGCCACAGCCGGAGCCAGCAAGCTGGTCTTCAACAGATCGCGTCGTGATAACGTCTTCATTTCAGCCTCCCATCGGGATTCCGCGGCCCGATTCCCGCAATTCCTCACAGCCCGTGTGACTCTCTGGAATCCTGAGACACGCCAGTATACGCCCCGCCGGTTAGCGCTGACTCCAGCAGGGCTAGTGAATCGGGCTTCCCGGTTGTATCCAGAAGGTGGAGGGTGGCTCAGGAAAGGGAAGTGGAAAATGAGGCGCTCCAGAGTCTGCCTTGAGCTTGCCCCAGGGCAATCGCCTGAATCCATTTTGTTCACCGGATTGATTCCGATATCAACCGCGCCGGAGGCGCAACGGTTGCTAGCCCCGCGCTTCAGCGTGGGGAAAGCGGCAAGCAATCGGCAGTCAGCCCCGGAGGGGCGACGGAAATGGCGAATTTGGCATCAAGACGACGTTCATGCGATTGCCTTGAGCTTGCCCCAGCTCTGCGACCTGGGAGTCCTGTTCGGATGGGTGGGTTCTACTTCGGCCAGGTGCCGACATCCCGCTTTTGGAACCTGGAATACTTCCCGCGTCCCTTGCACAAGATTACGCCCCGGAAGCGCACAATAAAAATAGTGAAGACCATGAAAGAAGCTGCCGTGGGAGTGGAAGTTGCGTCCACGTTCCCCGGACCAAACTCTCAGGAACCTGCCCGATCCGCACCTTCTCCTATTGACGATTTAATTAATACCCCCACCCCCCTACTTTATTTTCAAATCCTTGCAGATAATTTCCGCCCTGTAGAATGTCCAAAGCGTACTGTCTTGCGTAATTCATGACCTACTTCGACCAAGTCGCTGAAGCCGCCGCCTTCCTGCGAGGAAGACTCGGCAGCCTCGCCCCCCAAACCGGCATCGTTCTTGGCTCCGGCCTGGGCGCGGTCGCGGATGCGGTCGCCAACCCGGCAATCGTTCCATTCGCCGAGATTCCGCACTTTCCGCAATCCACCGTCGAGGGGCACTCGGGAAGAGTTGTGGCGGGCCTGCTCGCGGGCGTTCCCGTTGTAGCGATGCAAGGCCGCGTCCATTTCTACGAGGGCTACTCGCCGAGCCAGGTCACCTTCCCGATGCGCGTGCTCGGCTTGCTTGGCATCCGCGCGGTCATCCTCACCAACGCCGCCGGAGGCATCGCGGAAGACTATCGAATCGGTCAGCTCGTCGCCCTCCGCGATCACATCAATCTCATGGGCTGGAATCCCCTCGTCGGCCCCAACGAACCCCATTTTGCCGTCGGCCCCGATGCGGGCTTGCGCTTTCCTGATATGACCGAGGCATACTCGAAGCGCCTGCGCGCCATCGCCCAGCAGGCCGCCGAAGACGAGGGCTTCTCGCTCGCCGAAGGAGTCTACCTCGCCGTTTCCGGCCCTAGCTTCGAGACCCCGGCCGAAATTCGCGCTTTCCGCGCGCTCGGCGCAACCCTGGTAGGCATGTCCACAGTGCCTGAGACCATCGTCGCCCGCCACATGGGCATCGAAGTCCTCGGAATCTCCTGCGTCACCAACCTCGCCGCCGGCCTGGGAGCAACTCCGCTAAGCCACCAAGAAGTCTTCGAGGCCGGCCGTCAGGTCGAGCGACGCCTCGCACGCCTCATCGAGCGCCTCCTGCCTGGAATAGCCGCCAAGCAAAGCTGACAGCCAGAGGCGCCCGCGCCGGGCACGCCATCGTGACAAGTCTCTTTACTTGAGAAATCGCACATTTTTAGTGCCAAATTCGATTCATTTACCGAAGATTCATCTCACGGCTATCCGATTTGTGAGTCTATGCCGATAGCGTGATGGGAATGATGGGCAAATTCTTACACTCAATCAAGCTCAAGGTCGCCGTGTGGCTGCTGCAAGGCATCTCGCCCAGCCGCCTTGCGCTTACCCTCGCGCTCGGATTCGCCATCGGATGTTTTCCTGTCGTGGGCATTCCCTCTGCGCTTTGCGCCCTGCTGGCGCTGGCGCTCAAGCTCAATCTGCCCGCCATTGAGGCAGCAAACTATCTGGTCATGCCCTTGCAACTTGCGCTGATCGTTCCCTTCGTCCGTCTTGGGGGATGGCTCGTCGCTTCCCGCCTCAACCAGCTCCCAGCGCTTGGCGGACTCGCCCACGCCTCGCCGCATAATCTGCTTGCGGCGTTGGCCGGCCTGGCCGGTCAGGCCATACTGGCTTGGTTCGTCATCGCCATTCCCGCCGTCCTGCTGCTCACGGCGGCCCTTACACTGCTGCTGCGGCGCATTCCCGCCCTGGCCGCGGCTGAAGCCGGCGACTAGCCCGCCTACTTGCCCGCATACGGATCGGCAACCGGCTTCGCGCTCTCCAGCCATGCCGTGTAGATCATGTCCCGCAACATGCTGGCGCCCGCCGCCAGCCTTTCCGCGGTGAATTCCCGCGACTCCGCCGTTCCAGCCCCGATAAAACCTCCGGCCTTTTCCAGTTGATAGACCTTCTCTACATAAGTCGCGGTATGCCGCAGGTAGGCAACGTAACTGTCAAATAGGTCGCCATCGATAGCTTTGGGCTCGGACATTTTGGCCCGTACCTCGGGTTCATGCACATTCGCGGCCACAAACGGTCCTTCGAACTGCCAATGAATCTGGTGCCCCATCGTATAGCCGTTGGGATTCGGCCCCGTCCACCCGTTGTACTGGATCGTGGTGTGCAAGGGTTGCGAGCCGTCTCCCACGTAGTGGCCCAGCCAGCCGGCATAGAAGATCGCGGCCGCTTCCACGCCGTGCGTGTCCTTGCCCTCGGCCGCCAGGTTGCGGTATTCGCGTAGCGCGGCCTTCAGCCGCTCCCATACCTCCGTGGCCTCCCAGGGTTGCAGGCCGATCTTTTCCGGTCGTTGCCCCGCCGCAAAAACCTTGGCCTCGAAATCCAGCCGGCGTCGCGGCAAAGGGCCCAGCGCGTCGGCCGGTTCCAGGTCGATGAAGTGTTCCGGCGCCTGCGCCGCGCTCAGTTCCGGCTCCGCGGGCGAACGCCAGCGGTCAGGCTCGGGGCCCAGATACTCGATCTCGTTGACGGCTGCATCGGAACGCAGGAAAGCGGGAACGCTGGCCGGCAATGTGCTGGCGGCCAGCCGGTTAATCAGACGATGGCCTTCGTTGCCCCAGGCGTGGGCGGCTTCGGGCTGAACCAGAACGCATGCCACCGCCGCCGTGGCAAACACTCTTAGACAAATACGTGGTGAAAATGCAACGGTCGTCATGAGGCAAGTATACGTTCGCGCCTGTTAACGGGATGTTGGAAGAACGGGCACGATAAGCTCGCCCAAGACCTTCGCGCACCGTCATTTCTGTTGAAAATCCAGCCGCCGAACAGCCGGCTCCCTTCCCGGCTTGATTCCTCCGGGGAAACCCGGTTTCAATTTCCATACCAACTCTGGAATCAAGTGGTTATACTACCTGCAAAGCGCCTGCGCGGAGTGTTGCCGTTTTGTGGGCGGAAAGATGCTTTCTTGAACACTTGCGATTTGCCGACGGTTGAACAGCCACCGTACAAGTGCCGATTGGTTGGATAGTGCCTTGGGGGCGCCATGAACGATCAAACAGCTGCCGCAGCTGATCAACCCGCGCACACGGTAAAGAGTGGCTTTTCGTTCATTCCTCCCGTACTGGCAGGGCTCACCTTGGCCTTGGCGTCGGTCGTCATTGCGCCGCACCTGCTGACCACCTTCCGGTACGATGGGGTGCTGATCTTTGGTGCCGGAGCCGCCGCCGCTGTCCTCGTCATTCGCTTGCTGGTCCAGCGGGAGAAGCGCCAGACCCTGCAGCGGACAGTCAGCCAGATCGTCGGTGAGGATTCATCCGCGGAAGTCGCAATCGCTCGCATTCTCGAAGCCCTCTGCGTTTCCCATGGCTGGGACGTAGCCATGGAATGGAAGGTCAACGCCGATGAAAGCCAGCTCGAATTCCGCTCCGCATGGGGCGTTCCGGGCCAGCGAACCCAGGCTCTCATTCAGGAAAGCATGGGGCTCAGGCTCGCCCCAGGTTCCGATCTCCCTGGTCAGGGCTGGGTAAACGACCGCTCGATTTGGGTCGTCAACCTCGATTCCATCCCACCCACTCCGCACACACAGTCTGCCCAGCGCTATGGGATGGTATCCGGGTGGGCGGTTCCTGTACGCGTGGGCAACAAAGTCGTCGCCGTTCTGGAATTCTACTGCCACTCGGGCCTTCGCGAGGACCGCGCGGCTCTGGCCGCCGTGGAAACTGCTGCCGCTTCTCTCGGACAGATGCGCGCGCGCTCCAAGGAACAGGTCCGTGCCGAGGAACTTTACCGCCAGCAGGAGATTCTGCTCGACTCTGTTGCCGACGGTATCTGCGGCATCGATCAGAATGGCCTGGTCAGCTTTGCCAATCCCGCCGCCGCCCGTCTTCTGGCTACCTCTGCCTCCAGCCTCACCGGCACGCCGGTCCACAAACTGCTCCACGGCTCCGCACCCTCAACTGGCCAATGCGGGCCGGATTGCCCGCTCCGGCGGTTCGACGGAAGCCAGATGGCCGGCGCGGGCGAAGAAACCATCTACCGCTCGGACGGCGCATCCTTCCCGGCCGAATACGCCCTGACCCCCATCTTCAAGCAAGACCGCTTTTCCGGGGCCGTGTTGAGCTTTCGCGACATAAGCCAGCGCTATGCGCTTGACCGCCTCAAGGACGAGTTCATTTCCACCGTTAGCCACGAGTTGCGTACCCCCCTCACCTCCATACGCGGGGCTCTTGGCCTGCTCTCCTCGGGCACTCTTGGCCAGATCAACGACAGAGCCGCCAACCTGCTTCGCATCGCCCTCTCGAACTCTGACCGGCTGGTCCGCCTCATCAACGACATACTCGATCTGGAACGCATCCAGAGCGGCCGCGAACCGCTCGCATTTGTTCAGGTCCAGTTGGCGGACATCGTCCAACAGGCCATTGATGGCATGGCTCCGGTGGCCGAGGCGGCCGATGTGCACCTTGACCACGACACCACTCAGGTTGAGATCGCAGCCGACGCAGATCGCCTCCTGCAGGTGCTCACTAACCTCCTCTCCAACGCTGTCAAGTTTTCGCCTCCCGGCTCGACCATATTTGTCGTGCTCCGCCCCGGCGTCACCGGCGTCACTCTCTCCGTCATCGACCATGGCCGGGGCATTCCTGCCGACAAACTCGACACCGTCTTCGGTCGCTTCCAACAGGTGGACGCCTCGGACGCGCGCCAGAAAGGCGGCAGTGGCCTCGGTTTGGCCATCTGCCGCACCATCGTCCTGCAACACTCCGGCCGCATCTGGGCGGAGCGCAATCAAGATCGCGGTTCCACCTTCCGTGTCTTCCTTCCGTACCGTCCGGTGCCGTCAGCTTCCTTGGACGCGCCCGCCAAGGGATACGACCATGAACCGCGCCACGGCACGATCCTGCTTTCCGCCGACGATTCGCCCGCGCGGCTGCAAGTCGCCACTCAGTTGGCCCGCCATGGCTACCAAATTGTGCAGTCTTCCTCGGTGGAACAAACCCTGGCCGCGGCTCGCGAAGGCCTCCAAGCCATCCTGCTCGACACCGCGCTGGAAGGCTTGAACGGTTGGGAGATTTTTCCCCGGCTGCGTGATCTGAGTCCCGCAGTCGATACTCCAGTCGTTCTGCTCAGTGTCGAGAACAGTCAGAATCCGTCCGGCTCACCCGTCGGCGTGGAGGGGTTGTCCGCCAAGCCGCTCGATGAAGAAGCCCGGCTGGACGAACTGGCCCGCGCCCTCCGAGGCTCCGCCGATCTGGCCCGAGTCCTTGTCATCGAGGACGATGTGGATCTCGCCCGTCTCATCGCCAATATCTTCTCCCCGGATTCCTTCAATGTAAAGTTGGCTTTCTCGCTCCAACAGGCCCTGGACGTATGTTTTGCCTTCGAGCCCCACCTGCTGGTACTCGACATCGGCCTGCCCGACGGCGACGGTTTCAATGTGGTCGACTGGCTGCGCCAAAACGAGACCCTGGCCCGATTGACCCTGGTCGTCTACTCGGGCCGTGAACTCTCCCCCGCCGAACGCGCCCAACTAGCCCTCGGGCCCACCCACTTCCTTACCACGGCCTCCATCAAACCGCAGCAGCTCGACGCCCTGGTCATGACCATGTTGCGCGATTCGCGCCAAATGGAAGATGCGCTGCCCCCGGAACCGGCTGTCCGCAATATTCGATCTGATTGAGCAGCGCCCCTGGCCGCTGCTCTCCTGAACAGCTTCCTGAGATGGGCGGTCCGCTGTTGAAATTGTTCCCTTCTTGGAAAAGGTACTCCTTTGGTGTCATCGACAGATGTATTTTGAATGTTCAAGAATAGCGCGGATGAATAGTTTCGATTCCTGCCCTTGGCATAATGAGCGAGAATAGGAGATTCACCGGGAGCAAAATCAGGGATGATGCACTTGGGCCAATACGGCAAAACATACGCAGCCATCGAGGAGCGGCGAAGCTTTGCAAACTCAATCGAGCACGCTTTTCCTGAATTTGCGCAAATTTGCTGACTCGAGGTTTCTTACTTATGTCCCACAGCATCCTGATCATCGACGACGAAGACGACATCCGCGAAGTGGCTGCTCTTAGCCTGGAAACCATGGCCGGCTGGAAAGTGGCCGTTGCCAGCTCTGGAGCGCAGGGACTGACTCGCGCCGTCCAATTCCAGCCCGACGCTATCCTGCTTGACGTCATGATGCCTGTCATGGATGGCCCCGCAACCTTTCGCGAACTGCACAAGAATCCAGCCACATCCCACATTCCGGTCCTGCTGCTTACAGCCAAGGTGCAAAGCACCGACCAGCGCCGCTTTGCCGACCTTGGCGTTGCGGCCGTGCTCTTCAAACCATTCGACCCACTTACTCTGGCCGACCAGATCTCCGGGGCGCTGGGTTGGAAATAGCTCGCGTTTTACAGGCGCCGCGGTTTAGATGCCCCATCCTCCAGTCCCAGATTGCCGAAGGATTGGATGAGAACGACTTTCTTGAAAGGCACAACAGGTTTGGACCCCGTTGAACACTCCGTGCTCGCTCAAGCCCTCAACCAGTTGTGGGCCAGGTTCCTGCCGCAGATCGAAGAGCGCGTCGCCATCCTGGAATCCGCCGCCAGTGCCTTCACCGCCGGCCAGCTCTCGGCCGGGCAAAGTGCGGCAGCCAGCTCCGCGGCCCACAAGTTGGCTGGCGTGCTGGGAACCTTTGGCCTCGCCAGGGGTACAGACCTGGGTCGTGAATTGGAGATTATTTATTCCCGCGAAGGCGGTCCGGATCCCGCCCTCGGCGAACGGATCGTCGAGATTACCGCCAGGTTGCGCGATCTGATTGAGGACTTCAAGTAAGACACTGCGCTCCCGCAAAAGCAATTCCAATCACGCGACTCCGCACGCCCTTGATGTGTACGGTGTATCGAGCGGCTCGCCCATAGACTGATCTAACTCCGGGTTTATTTATTCTATAAAAACTTGCCACCCACGCATCATGGGAGCCTCAAGTACTCGAACAGGTTTATCATGGGCCATGCCTCCCGAACGTCCAAATCAAACACCGAGCGTGTTCATTCTGGCTGCTTCTCTCTGTGTTGCCATCTCTTCGGCGGCCTCAGGACAGGCCCGCACATCGCCAGCCCTACAGATCCCCGCCGGTGTTCATTACAAAGCCGCTAGTGATGAGGTCAACGCTTCTGCCAAGGATACGCTCACGCAATCGCTAGTACCCGGCCGCGAAGTCCCCCGCAGTTTTTGGGATTCCGCCGTTACCTGTGGTCCCACGCTCTGGAAGGCACTGAAACCCTCCGCCGACAAAGTTTTGCTCGATGCCAGACCGTTCACCGTTGTGGTGAATTCCGTTCCCACTGAGGCCCGCGCCCTGATTACTGACGAGCAAAAGATGTCGTTCTGGAAGACATTTCTGAGTAAATATCCGAGCCTCCAAACGGCAAATATTCGAAAGGCGAATCCAGACGAGATCAATTACTACTGGGCGACGATCCCATTCGACATAGAAGAGCCATTCTTTGCAATCGATACAGGCGCTGAGAAGTTTATCGTGAATTTTCGGGTGGTAAATGGGAAGTCAAAACTCTTCTCGATTGACCAGGTAGTGGATTTGCAGAAGGTGACCTCCGGAACCAGCGCAATCATCGACCTCAAAACTCTGACTATGATGGCTGAAGGCGGTGATTTGCCCTCGATGTTGCAACTGGCAAAGCGATACTTGTCCGGTGAGGGCATCCCCATGGACATTGAGAAGGCTCGTAACTGGTTCGATCAAGCCTCCACAAAGGGATCTCTGGAGGCACAGATGATGCTCGGGATGGGCTATGTCAGCGGCATAAAGCTTCCAAAGGACCATCAGGCTGCGGCTAAGTATTTGCTTCTAGCGGCCGATCAAGGCAACGCTTTGGCACAATACTTCGTTGGAATGATGTACAAACGAGGCGATGGCCTCGGCCAGTCAAATGATCAGGCAGCCAAGTATCTTCAACTCGCAGTAAACCAAAATCACGCTGGGGCCGAATACGACCTCGGCGTCATGTATGACTCCGGAGACGGCGTCACCGCGGATAAGAGCCGCGCGTGCGCCCTTTTCGAAAAGGCCTCGGAACAGGGCCATATCAGGGCAATGAACAACCTAGGTCATTGCTATCAGTATGGCGAAGGTAAAGAGACGGATTTAGCAAAAGCAACGGAACTTTACACGAGGGCCGCAAATGCGGGCGAGTCAAAGGCTCAAGGCAATTTGGCAATCCTGTGCGGAGCATCGGGTGACTGGGAAAGTTCCTATATCTGGTTGCGGATAGCAGAGAACGCCGGTGCAACCCAGAATCGCCCCGCCATTGACCGAGTTAAAGTTCACTTAACTCAGGCACAGATAGAATCCGCCGAAAGCAAAATCATTGAGTGGCAGAAATCCCATGCCGTAAAAACAAAATAGGGAAACCCAGTGCCACTCGACAAAGATACTGTCCGGTTGCTTGACGACAATGGGCGTTTCTTAAACTGAGTGAGAGCTTTTCCCGCACGATCGTAGACATCGAACCGGTGTCCGTCGCATAGAGGGATAGACGCAGCCGCACGCATTACACTCTATAGGGAATGCCTTCGAAAGATCCATTCGCGCCGCAGCTCGATCTTAGCTTTGACGACCCTCGGCCCTCCCGCCGCATCTGGCCGGTGCGTGAGCTGGTCGGCCAGGTGCGCGAGCTCATCGAGCTGGAATACGGCGATGTCTGGGTTGAGGGCGAAATCTCCAACTTCCACCCAGCGCCATCCGGCCATCTCTATTTCACTCTGAAAGATGCGGACGCACAGCTCCCCATTGTTCTGTTTCGCCGCCAGGCCATGCTGCTCCGCATTCGCCCCGAAGACGGCCTGCACGTGCTGGTTCGCGGGCGCGTCAGCGTCTATGAACAGCGCGGGCAGATGCAGCTGGTGGCTGAAACCATGGAGCCGGTCGGCGCGGGGTCGCTGCAACTGGCCTTTGAACAGCTCAAGCAGCGGCTCAAGGCTGAGGGCCTCTTTGACGCCGTGCGCAAGCGCCCGTTGCCCGCGTTTCCCCGCGCCGTGGGCATTGTCACCTCTCCTACAGGCGCCGTGATCCGCGACTTTCTGAATATCGTCAACCGCCGCCACGCCGGACTCAGCGTCCTGATTCTTCCCGTCGCGGTGCAGGGCGATCAAGCTCCCGCCGAGATCGAATCCGCCATCGCCCAGCTCAATGCGTCCGGTCTTGTGGATGTCATCGTGCTGGCGCGCGGCGGCGGCTCGCTGGAAGACCTAGCCGCTTTCAACAGCGAGCGCGTGGCCCGCGCCATCGCCGCCTCAGACCTGCCTGTTGTCTCGGCCATCGGTCATGAAACTGACTTCACCATCGCCGACTTTGCCGCCGACCTGCGCGCTCCCACGCCTTCGGCCGCCGCCGAGCTCATCACCGAAGCGCAGCACAAGATCGCCGAGCATCTCGCGAACCAATCCCACCGTCTCGATCGCGCCGTTCGCTTCCAGCTTTTGCAGGCCCGCCAGCGGCTCACTCGCTTGCCCGTCAGCCGCGCCGAGTCCCGCGTCTCCACGCTGCTGCATCGGCAGGCCCAGCGGCTTGACGATCTGAGTTTCCGCCAGGAAGCCGCTCTCGCCGGCCATATCCGCCGGCAGCAGCGCCAGGTGGCCAACCTCGCCGCAGCCGTTCTGCGCCACGATCCCCGTCAGGCCATTGCGCAGGCTCGCGAGCGCCTTCTTGCCTGCCGTACCCGCATTGACCGCTCCCTTGAACGCACTCTGCAACGCTCCGCCGTCCGCATCGGCGCACTCAATGCGCGGCTTCACTCGCTCTCGCCCCTGGCCGTTCTTGATCGAGGCTACGCTCTGGTTCTCTCGTCCGATGGCAGCCTGATCCGCTCCACTGCGCAGCTCAACCCCGGCGACCGGCTCACCACGCGCGTGGCCGACGGTGCCTTCACCAGCCGCGTGGAAACCAAAGAATGCCCATAGACTGCCCGCACACCATAGAATGAGGAATTGAGCCTATGAGCACAGCAACCATCGCACCAAACGAGCGCAAGCTCTTCGGTACCGACGGCATTCGCGCCGTAGCCGGCCAGTATCCGCTTGACCCAACCACCATCTTTGCGGTCGGTCTGGCCCTCGGCCACTCTCTGCGCAACACAGCCGCCCAGCCCGCCGTCCTGCTTGGCCGCGATACGCGCGAATCCAGCCCATGGATCGCGGCTACTCTCGCCGCCGGGCTTCGCGCCACAGGCGCACGGGTCGAAAGCGCCGGCATCGTGCCCACCCCCGCCGTGGCTTTTCTCGCACGCACCCATGGATTTCTGGCTGGCGTGGTCCTCTCCGCCTCCCACAATCCCTGGCAGGACAACGGCATCAAGCTCTTCGGCGCAGACGGATTCAAGCTGGCCGATGCGGTTGAGCTGGCCATGGAGGACGAGATTCTGCATCACGCCGAGCACGTTACCGCTCCCGATCCGGCGTTGCTGCCCGCGGTTGAAGACAATCCCGCGCTCCAGGCCGACTACATCCAGTTTCTGATCGATTGCATGCCGGGGCTGAGCCTTGCCGGGTTGCGTATTGTGGCCGACTGCGCCAACGGAGCCGCCGCGGCCGTTGCGCCCGAGCTGTTTCGGCGGCTGGGCGGCGAGGTCACGCTGCTCAACGTTTCGCCCGACGGCCGCAACATCAACGATCATTGCGGCGCTCTTCATCCGGCATGGGTGGCTGCCGCTGTGAGCGAGCGCGGCGCGGATCTGGGCCTCACCTTCGACGGCGATGCCGACCGCTGCATGTTGGCCGGCCCGCACAACAACGTCCTCAACGGCGATGCCATCCTGCTGATGGCCGCGCGCGACTTGAAAGTCCGCGGCCTGCTCACCGGCGATCTGGTTGTAGCCACTACCATGTCCAACATGGGGCTTGAGGCAGCGCTCAAGCGCAGCGGCATCCGCATGGTACGCGCGCCCGTGGGCGACCGTTACGTGCTCGAACAGATGCTTGCGCACAACGCGGCGCTGGGCGGCGAACAATCGGGACACATTCTGCTGCCTCACCTGGCCACCACCGGCGACGGCTTGCTCACTGCCCTTGTTGTTCTCGACTTGATCGCCCGCTCCGGCAAGAGCATTGACGAGTTGACCGCCGACTTAAAGGTCTTCCCGCAGGTCATCGTCAACGTCAAAGTCCGCGAAAAGCGGCCTCTCGAATCCATCCCGGCAGTTGCCCTGGCCATCCGCGCCGCCGAAGAAGAGTTAAAGGACTCCGGCCGCGTAGTCATCCGTTACAGCGGTACCGAGGCCCTGGCGCGCGTGATGATTGAAGCCGAGAGCGAAGAAGCCATGCGGCGTCATGCCGACGCCATCGCCGATGCTATCCGGGCTGAACTCGGCGTATAAAAAGAATGAATCAGGCTTCGTGGGCAGCCTTGTTCAGCAGCTCCTCGACAGCGGCCACAATTTTCTCGTGGACTTCGTCGATGGAGAGATCGCCTTCAATCAGAACCACGCGCTCAGGTTCGCGGGCGGCAATCTCGCGGTACTTCTCCCAGACACGGCGATAAAACGCGTCTTTCTCGCTTTCAAAGCGGCCTTCGTCCACTCCGGTCTTTTCGTTTTCCCGCCGATTGCGGCGGCGTGCGCGCCCCAGGCTCGATTCGAGGCTGGGCAGCAGCAGCAGCGTCAGGTCGGGTTGCAGATTCCCGGCTATAAGCCGGTGTAGTTCCAGAACCGGCGCGGACCCCAGCTCACGGCCGCCACCCTGATAGGCTTCTGTTGAATCCGTAAAGCGGTCGCAGAGGACAATTTTGCCCGCGTCCAGGGCGGGCTGGATGACTTTGTCGATGCATTGGGCGCGATCGGCAAACATCAGGGCCATTTCAGCCAGGGGAGCCAGACCCGTCGAGCGTGAGTCGAGCACCAGCGCGCGAATGTGGTTGCCGGCCGCGGTTCCGCCAGGCTGACGCGTAACCACAAAGCCGCAGCGAGAATCCCAAGCCGCTGAACCGGGTTCCGCGGTCTCAGACGATTCCTTGCTGCGTTGCTTGAGCCAGGCGGCCAATCGCTCGATTTGCGTCGTCTTCCCGGAGCCGTCCAGGCCTTCGAGCGTGATGAATAAACCGCGCGCCATGCGGTGAGTCTATCATCCTGAGAAACTGGCATCGTAACCGAATCGATCCGTAAAAAACAGGCGCCCGCACAAAGTTGCAGACGGCCCCACCGGATTTGTGTTACAAGAAGTTGAATTGTTTACGTAACCGGAGGCGGGCGACTGCGCTCCACGGGAGTTGACGATGCATCTCCGCGCTCATGTCAAGATTATCGTTTGCGGTCTGGCTTTGGCCGCTTTGCTTCTCGCCAGCCGCCTGCCCGCGCAAAACCTTACGCTGGAAGGCCAGACCGGCGGATTTCTGACTCCCACCGCATACGTCGTCTACACCGCCAAGGGGCACGTCTTCTCGCACCCGGCCTTCGGCTACCACTTTGTCAACACCTCGAAAGTGATCGGCGATATCCAGACCTTCAGTGTTGTCGAGGGATTCGCAAACCGGGCCGAGCTCGGCTATACGCGCAGCGTCCACACCGATGGCAACAGCAATGTGGCCAGCGAAGGCGCATTCAGCCAGCTCTGGAATTACAACGGGATGAACGTCTTCAATGGCAAGGTGGTCGCCATCAAGGACGGGCAATTCGGCCCGTGGACGCCAGGCGCGGCGGCGGGCTTCGTGGTCCGCACCGGGGACAAATTCGTTTCCACCGCCGTCAGCCAGGAACTGGGCGGAAGCGCCAACGCATACACCAATGAGGACATTTATGTAGCCGTGACCAAGACCTGGCTGCATCCGCCGCTGCCATTCCTGGTGAATCTGGGTTTGAAGGCCACCAATGCCTCGATCTTCGGCATCGGCGGGCAGAGCACGCGGTTTGGAGGTCGGCTGTTTGGAGGGCTGGGCATTCCGCTGCCTTTCATTTTCAAGACGGCCATTGTGCCTTCGGCCGGTTTCACCCAGGAGCCGCCGACATCCAAGAACCTGGGCGCGATCCTCGTTGGCGGCAGGGCCCATTTGCCCACAACGCTGGACTACGCGGTGCGAATCACCCAAAAGGAGGCTCCGCACTTCGCCTTCGATATTGGCATCGGCCAGGTGGCTGGAATGATCGGCACCGCCGAGCTTCCAACCGGCCTGCCCCCGCCCTACCCTCCTGTATTGCTCGTGCCGGTGAATCTCGAGGCACGCCACGTTGTCGGCATGGGGCTGAGTTTCCGCTACTGACCCAGCCTCAGGGCTCATGCTTTCAATAATCTGGCGCGCAAGGGTGAAATGCCCCCTCATGTGCAACTTCTGGCGATGAAAGGGGTTCGATCTCGTATAGACTGATGCGAGATTGCATTGCCGCGTCGTCGACTTGAACGTATCAGGAGGATTCTTCCATGCGATTTTTGCGCTCTGCCCGTTGGCTGCTGTTGGCGGCCATTCTTTTTGTAATTCCCGCGAGTTCCTTCGCAGGGGTGTTTATCAGCGTCGGCTTTGCTCCGCCGGCTCTGCCGGTGTACGAACAACCGGTGTGCCCGGAGCCGGGCTTGATGTGGACGCCGGGCTACTGGGCCTATGGCGCGGACGGGTACTACTGGGTTCCTGGCGCATGGGTGCCTGCGCCTTACGTCGGCGCGCTGTGGACGCCAGGGTACTGGGGCTGGTCCGGCGGCCGCTACTTTTTCCATGACGGCTACTGGGGTCCGCACGTGGGCTACTACGGCGGCGTCAACTACGGATTCGGCTACGGTGGCATCGGATTTGCCGGCGGCCTTTGGCGCGGCGGATTCTTTTCTTACAACACTGCCGTGATGCATGTGGGCATCGGCGGGGGATGGGGCAGCCGCGTTTACGTAGACCACGCGGTTGTCGAGCGGGGATTTGTCGCCAGAGACAGCCATGTTGCGTTCAGCGGCGGCCCGGGCGGAATTCGCCACGAGCCCGGTCCGGAGGAACGGCTGGCCGAGCATGACCAGCACCGCGGTCCAAGCGCCGTGCAGCAGCACCACGTGGAGGCAGCGCGGTCCGACAGGACTTCGTATGCGAAGAACAACGGCGGGCGCCCGGCACACGGTGGAGTCGACAGGCCGCTGGGCGCATCGCATGGGACAGCGTCGCACACCATGACGTCGCATTCCACCACCACGCGCACCACGCAATCGCACACAGTGACTTCATCGCACAGAACTTCGTCGCACATGACTTCTTCGGCGCACAATGCAACAAGTGGAGGCTCGCATGGGTTCACGGGCGGCGCTTCCGGCGGCGGGGCTTCGCATGGCGGATCGGGTGGCGGCGCTTCGCACGGCGGAGCTTCGCATCCAGCGGCATCGACGCCCAGGGGCGGAGGCGGCGGATCGGCACCCAAGAGCAGCTCCGGCGGGCATCACAAGTAAGTCAGCCAGCGGAATCGCCAGCTTCGATTGATCAAGGCCCACAGGAACCTGTGGGCCTTGTTGCGTCTGCGTTCCATCGCTAATGAACTCTGGTTGCGTCAGGGATCGTGCGTCCAGAAACCCAGCGGCGAGACCATGTCCCCCACAGAGGTAGCTTTAGTTTTTAGGTTCGAGCCCATCATGCGGTCGCGAGTATCTTTGCACTCCTACACCGTATGAGCCGAAGACCTCATACTCGTCGATCTGGATTGCTGGATTACGGTTTCGGATGGCAGCGCGCAGATCCTCTACCGACAGGGCGCCCCTCACCTTTAGACAGATCCCCTGATAAACACTCGGTTGTAGACTTCCTTTGGATAGGTATGGATAAATTCGAAATACCGAATAACCAGGCTCCATCCAGATGTTCCATTTTCCAGTCTGGAGCCCGATGGGTTGGATGAACGCTCGGTCCAGCCAATCCTTCGCTCCCGCAGCGTCGTCAAGGGCGTAAACAGGGCTCCCAACGGGAATCTCGCGCCAAGCCTTGACGACGGGCGCCGACAGTTGGACGTACTCGCTCTCTCCTTCCATGAGCGAGCGGAAAACAGCCTGTTGATCCACATCGCCGGGATCCATCAACGCCCCCGCGAAGAGCAGCGCGTTCGTGGTGGTCTCACGCACGAAGAACAGGAATGGCCTATCAATCAAGACACGAAACGTATCGTTGGCCGACAAGATGCCAAACGGCACGGCACCAACGAGAGTTTCCGCATCGGCGTGAATTCCATGATTGTCGGCGCCGAAGTCGATGGTCTGTGCGAGATCGGTAACTCTTGACTGCGCCGCTGGGATCATGCCCTGCGAATAATCGCGAGGATTGCGGAAACTCTCCGGCCGAGTGACACCCTCGAGATGCTGAAAGATATCGCTGATCCCCATGGCCTTCAACGGAGTCTCGAGATGCACGGATATCTTTATCTCGAACTGCGGGAGAGTTACCGAGCCATAGCGTGACGTGCTCATACCATCCAACGCGCCGGGATGGGAGACGAGGAATTGCTCTAGCGCCTGGATGCTCATACCAGGCGCTGGCAGGACGACGGTCATCTGCACTCTCTCACACGGAAGCTCGACTGCCTCGAATTTGTCGTTCATGAGATGGGGCAACTTCCTGAGTTCGGATTGGATTCTCAGCACAGTTCTGGTTTGCCCCGATTGCAGTCGAAACTCACCCGGCGTGGGCCGGCTTTCCATGAAGAGTTCCTCCCAGGTCTGGCGCATATGCAGGCCCGAGCTGAACCATACCTGGTCGAGCGGCGATACGTGCGGAAGCTGGCCCACCTTTTCACGGCTTCCCCGCAGATCGGCTGCCGTAGGATTTTTGTCGCCCGTGTTGACCGACTCAAGACCAAAATCCCTCGCTGCGCTTTCCACGAATCGTTTATTCAGCAGGGGCAGACCGGCTTTGGACGTTCGATACAGCAGACGATTCTCGATCCACAGTGTCTCCGGTTCGACCTGCTCGGGGATACCCCGCCAAGTTGGTGTTGGCCGCGGCTTGTCGTTCATGGCTGCGAGAATCATCCGGCTTTGAATGCGAATATCAGGGTATTCTCCCCATCCAAATACCCGGTCGAATTCCATCCTCGCTTCCGGCCGCTCGATGTGTGTCTGAATTGCACCAAGCAGAATCGTTAGGGAGAGAGGAGCCACAACGAGGTTCTTGTCCGACGCTTCAGAGTGAGCCTGCTGGAGCAGACGGGTTCCAAACCTGTCATTCGCCTTGAGCAACACACCCAACCCGTCTCCGGGTTTCTCCTGAGCGGCGGCAGTAGACAGGGATATCGAGAGCGCGCACAGAACGCCAGCAAGGCTCAGATGGGAACTCGGAGGCATGGTGACATGATAAGCCACCTCCCGGTTCGGTCATTTTCGGTACAAGGACGTGGGATATTGGAACCGACAAGTTTTGAATCCCACCTGAGATAACGCACTGAAGACACGGGCGCTTGTTGCGGTCCAGATCGAATTGTCGTCAACCCGGAAGTAATCAGCATCTGTCGATCAAAACCCGGAGCCCCATTCCAGAAAACGGGGCTTGTTGTAACTCCCAACGGCACGTTCGTGAACTCGCCAACCGTACCCGTCAGGGAGCAGAGAGCTCAATACCGGCGATTTCAACTTCCAATCCGCCGTGTTCGGGGTGATCGTTTTCGCGGATGCGGTAGGCGAGGTCGATGAGGCTGCCCTTGGCGAGCTCAAGCTCGGCGGCGCGGGCGGCAAGATCCCAGCCGACGGCGCGGATGGCGCTCATGGAACCGGACAAAGCTGGTTCCTGCGCCAATTCGAGCCGGATATGCCGTTCCTTCATAGTGCGCGGCGCGGCCAGCAGTCTCGCTTTGCGCGCCACAAAGATCGGTTCGGGGTTGCCGTGGCCGAGGGGTTCCAGTTTGCGCAGCCATCCCGCCAGCACCGGCGTGATGCGATCCAGGGGCAGCTCGGCGTGAATGCGGAGCAACCGCACTGGTTCTCGCGCAGCCAGATGCTCGTTCGCATACAGACGCAGGCGGCGCTTCAGTTCCGGCAGGGCATCGGCGGGCAGTGCAAAGCCGATAGCGAAGGCGTGACCGCCGAAGCGTGTGAAGAGATCGGCGCAGCTCTCAATGGCGTTCAGGAGCTGAAAACCGTCCACAGACCGGCCGGAGCCGTGGGCAACGCCCTCCTCGATGCTGACAACAATCGCCGGCTTTGCGGTGCGCTCGACGACGCGGGAGGCAAGAATGCCGATCACCCCGCGATGCCAGCCGTCGCCATCCACCACCAGCAGGCGGTCGGCTGCCAATTCTTCATCGGCGGCAAGGCGCTTTTCAATCACCGCCAGTGCGACAGCTTCAGTATCGCGGCGCTCGCGGTTGAGGCGCTCGAGCTTGGCGGCTAACTCCCCGGCGCGGACGGGGTCGCGGGTGGAAAAAAGCTCGATGACCTCGGAGGCCACATCCATGCGGCCGGCGGCGTTGATGCGCGGAGCCAGGCGAAAGGCGACATCGAAGCCGGTCAGCGGTTTGGCGGCTGGATCGAGCGCGGCTGCGGCGAACAGGGCGCGCAGACCCAGGCCAACGGGCCTGCGCAACTCGCGCAGGCCGAGCGCGGCAATCGCCCGGTTTTCGCCGCGCAACGGCACAGAATCGGCAATGGTGGCGATGGCCGCCATCTTTAAAAAACTTGGCAGCGTCTTGTCGCGTGTGCGGGCCAGGTCGCGGCGTTCAAGCACAGCCTGGGCCAGCTTCATTGCAATGGCCGCGCCGCAAAGAGATTTCTCGGGGTAGGGGCAGCCGAATTGGTTGGGATTGAGCACGGCCAGCGCATACGGTACGGCATCGCCGGCTTCCGGCAAGTGGTGGTCGGTCACGATGAGATCCAGGCCAAGCATGCGGGCGGTCTCAGCTTCGGCGAAGGCCCTCATACCGGTGTCCACTGTAATCACCAGCCGGACACCCTCGGCATGAGCCGCTTCAAGCACGCTGGATTGCAGCCCGTAGCCTTCGCGAAGGCGGTGGGGCACATGAAAGCGGGCGCTTCCGCCCAGCATCTCTATGGCCGTCTTCAGCAGGACGACGGCCGTCGTTCCGTCTACGTCGTAATCGCCGTAAAGAAGCACCGGCTCACGGAGAGCGATGGCTTGCTCCAGCCGGGCCACGGCTTCCTTCATCCCCAACATGATGAAAGGGTCGTGCAGGTGAGCCAGTTCGGGATTGAGGAAGGCATAGGCCTCGCTGGCCTGCTGAATACCCCTGCCCACCAGCAGTTCCGCAAGTACCAAAGGCAAACGGGCGGCCTTGGCCAGCGCCGCGGCCTCCTCGGGATGCTGTTCAGCGAAAGTCCAGCAATGGCGGGGGCGCGAATGGCACGCGCCTGGCGGGCTGGCTGGAATCACGTAGGCTTACTCGTCCTCGTCGATCTCGCCCGAATGGGCATCGTCGATCACGATGTCCTGGAAGGTTTCGATGTCTTCCAGCAGCGCCTGGTAGCGCTCATACCATTCGGTGGTGGTTTCATGCACAAAGACCAGCCCTTGATAGACGAAACCAAGCTGAATGTATCCAAGATTGCCCACGTACTTGCGCAGCCATTCGGCTTCCACCAGCTCCGTGGCCTCTTCGTCGGGGAAGTTCATCTCCCCGGCTTCCTCGATCAGCGCATCGAGTTCTTCGCGCTCCAGCGTCATCTCGCTGTAGGTGACAAAGGGAGCGCCTACGTGCTTGGCCATCTCCACAAAGTCTTTCCATGCGTCGGTATTGTCTTCGCCCTCCCAAACGATCGAGGGGATTTCCTCGGCGATGTATCCGGGCAGGCGCTTGAGTCCGTGGCCCTCGATGAAGGCCACCATGTCGTCTTTCAGAGAGAGGAGGTTGTCAATGTTCATAGTCAAGTAACCATTTTCGCAGATGCGGGCGGGTGGGCGAGGCGGGAATGTGCAAACTTCGCGGTTTGGTGGCAAGAAGACCAGGGGCGGAGCCTTAATCTGGAACTGTCCGCATTGAGGAGGAACACCGCTTGCCGGCATTTGAACGCCACGTCTTTGTCTGCCTCAACTCACGGCCGGCCGGCTCGCCGAGGCCGTCCTGCACCGTCGATGGAAAGAGCGATCTGCATGCCCAGCTTCAGCAATTGGCCGCGGCGGCGGGGCTTGGCGCCAGAGTGCGAATCAACAAATCGGGGTGCCTGGACCAGTGCGAGCATGGGCCGGTTGTCGTGGTTTACCCCGAGGCGGTTTGGTACTGCAACGTCCAGCCTGCGGACGCATCCGCAATCGTAGAAGAGCATCTGCTGGCTGGGCGGCCAGTGGCGCGGTTGCGGATGGCCGAAGAGTGCCTCAATTCAAAAAGCTGCCCGCATCGGGGGTGAGTACTGGCCGCACCGCTGAATTGCGTGGTTATTTTAATCGTAAGTAACTAGTCGAGTGCTCAACCGGGGGATGCCCTTGCGCCACTCGTGGGATTGTGCGCGGGCGTTGCGAGGGTATATCAATACTGACGAGCTGCGTCCATAGATTCGGAAACAGCTGGAGGTATGCAACCCATGAAAATCCCCTTGCGAAGCATTGTCCTCACGCCAGTTTTGCTCGTTCTGGTTGGGGGCGCCTTCCCAGTGTCCACAGCGGCCCAAACAGTGATGGGGCCGGAATATAGATTGACAAAGTCTGACGTCGCTTCCGTGCAGCGGGACGAACGGCAATGCGAGTTCTTCCTCTGGACCAAGCTGGGCGGCAACGTCCAGCGCATCAGCTTTACCTACATCGCTTCGGACGGGCAAGCCGACAGCGATACGCCGCGGATCGAGAATGTCAAGATAGTCATCAATCCGCAAAAACCTGTTCCGACAGCAACGATCGTCGGCGTGGGCGAAAGGCAACAATCGGTCTGGCAGTTGGAAATGTCGATAGAGACCTACGACGCAAATCGAAAGTGTCTGCCTGAAAACTCAATCTCACAAAAGGCAGCCAGATAGCGGATCGTCATCGCCGCAGGGGCGGTTAACCCCCTGCGGCCTCGAACGAATGGCGCCGTTTCAAAGGTAGCCCCTCGAACGATCCGCAACATCCCGCCCGGCCCCAGCGCCGCTGAGGTTCACATAAATTTCCGGTCGGGCGTCTAGGCCGGCAACGCTGAGCAATCGAAAACCTGCCGGCCGTCTGCTGCGGTCCTCTCGAAAATAAATTGAAAATAGATTGAAAATTGACGCCGCATTGACTTACAGTAAAAGCGTGCTTATTCCGGAATTGGTAACTAATCCCCCCGTTACCAGCGCTCTCTTCCCAATTACGGGCGAACCAGAAGCTTTAGCACGAAACAGGTATTGTCACCGCTCCGATTGTTCGGGATCATGACTGTACATCGCAGTTGCTCTGTCGAACGGTCTGCTGCTACTTCGCGAAGCAGTTAGCGCATCCACAAGCGGACCGCTATGTCATCGGGCTCGTCTTCGAACCAGTTGGTTGGGCAGAGATCGACCCGGCTCATTGCATAGTGCCGGAATGAGGAGGTTGCCATGCGCAACACGAGAGTTTTATTCCGTTACACCTTCCTGGCTTTACTGGTATTGCCGATTTTGATCGGCTACGCCAGCACCAGGCGTGTGATTGCAGCTCCGCCCGCAGTCAAGATCGCGCCGCCTGTTGTCAAGACCATGCCCACCATCTCATGGAGCCTCGATACCACAATTGCCAAAGGTACAGCGCTGGCTCCCGTGCTTACCGCATCGGGCGGCGTCGCCGGGACTTTCTCTTACACGGCTGTGCCCGCGAACGGAACGTCCATCGCAGTCACACCCGACACGGTGCTGCCGGCCGGCGATTACACGATCACGGCGAACTTTACACCTCTTGATCAGACCCGCTATCACTTGGTGACAACGACGGTCCCGCTTACGGTCCGGAACAGAGTCAGGACCGAGCTGGCAAGCAGGTAAGCGCCAACCGTCCTACCCACTGGCGGGAAGCCGCCTTCGAGCGTGTGGTTCAGGCCGCTGCGCTCATCGTTAACGGATAATCTGTCTTTCATGTTTCCGCTTTCCAGAACTTTGGTAACTTGGTAACTCTCATTCTCGCTCCCATGGGTCCGATAAACAGGGTACGGAGGATCCATGAGGCGCGCGAGAATTCCCCAGATTCTGCTGCTTGCTCTGCTGGCCTCTGTTACTGTGTGGGCTGCTCCTGCTGCAAACCAACGCGCAGGGGCAGCCCCGGTGGCGGTCAGTGGCGTGTACGTGGTGACCTTCAACGTTCAGGTTGGCTCAGCGCAGGCAATTGGTAAAACCATCTTCTGCAAGGCAAAGATCGCACCCAACCTGCCGGACTTTGAAAACCGGAGTTATGGAATCGTTCCAGTTCAGTCGGCGCGCGGAGTAGTCGCCTTGATTGGCTCCTCGGCCAACTGCGCCGTCGAAATTCCATTCTCATGGACCGTGGCGGATTCCCGGCATGGGGTTGCGATGAGCTACGAGATCGACGCAGTGAGCGAGGCCGGAGGGTCGGCGGTGCGCGCACAGCAGGGAATTGGCGTGCCCTATCCGGGGTTAGGCGGAACAGCCACCGTCCTCCTCAATGTCGCGTTTTAAGGCGGGAATGAGTCGCAAGGAATTCGAGTTCCGGCTGTTTTCCGCTTGCCGTGCCCGGATCGATTCCATATGGCGGCCGGCTCTTTTCGTGCAACGCCCGCTTCGCGCCTCGGCCGCTCCATCAGGCGCAAATCGCGCTGAAACCTGTTCCGGTGTACACCGGGAGGGCCGATGCGGTATCCTGAGCCTTAGCCCATGATTTTCTCCCGCGATTACATCGGGTATCTGGCCCGCCGCACGGTCAAGCACCTCATCGACGCAAAGATGATCACCACCAGTGACTTGAAGGTGGTGGAAACCCGCGTTTCCGAAGCCCTGGTCGAGGAACTATCTCTTGAAGACCGCATCAACGAGGAGGTGCGCGTGATTCTCGAGGCGTACTCCGAGGAGATGCGCAAAACCGGCGCGCAATATGCCGAGATGTTCAAGAAGGTCAAGACCGAGCTGGCCAAAAAGTACAAGGCGGTGCTATGAGAATCAGCCCCGACAAGCTCAACAAGCTGGCTCACACCGTGGCCGACACGCTCGCCGAAATCGACGAGGTAGGCTTCCTCGAAGATCGCAACACCATCCGCCAGGAAGCGCGCAAAGCGCTCACCACACTGCTCACCCAGGAGGCCGGAATCGACACGGCCGCGCGGCTTAAGATTGCCAACCAGCGCAAGATCATCCTGGAAGGCTCGCAGGAATGGGAGATCCTCTACCGCAAGTACTACAACGATGAGGTACGCAAGCTCGGGATCTGAAGCGGTTCGGGGCCGGCAGCGCCCCTCTTTGGATTGATGATCTTGGTGGTGCGCAGCTTGCGCCACAGATGCCTGGGAAAACGGAAAAAGGCCAGCAGTTCGGGCAGGTCGCGCGCCAGTTGCTTTACCACGGAGGGATACATCGCCGGCAAAAGGCGCGGGCGGCTGTGTGTGCTATCAGGCTCTCTTAATCGTGAGCCCGTAGGCGGGCGCGAATAAAGCCGGCAATTAGCCCGAGAACTCCCGCTCCGAGCAAAATCTTGGCTTCCGTTGGGTGGCCTTGCATCACGAGGTAGACAAACCCGCCGAGCACCAGAATCAATGCCAATGCAGCTACTCCCAGCGCCATAGCTGCGTAGACGAACTCCCTATGAAGCTCACGATCCCTAGCCTGCATCAGGGTTGCTGGCAGCGCTGGATCAATTGCTTGGTATCGCTGAAGCTGTTCTAGACTTGGAACTAGAGAAACTTGCTCTTTAGCCATCGTGTCCCCAAGCCGCTATACGGGAATCCTGGTTTTTCCCGCCGCGTGTTTCGCAGTCGGCTTTGGGGTTGTATCAAAGTCGGCGAAATCATCAGACAATGTCGTGGGAGGTGGCCCACTATCCCATTCACCCCATTCACCTAAATCCGCCGGGAGGTCTGTTTTTGGCCTTGCGGACTTTTCCGTTACAGCACCGCACTTTGGATTGGCTGCTTGTGCGCCACGGACGGGAGTTGGCATACCAACCGAGGCCGCATTTACAGATTCGGAACCGTGCTGGGGTTTGGCAGCATCCACACGGGGATAAGCCACCTCGGGCGAACGCGTATCCACTAGCACCGTCGGTGCGCCTGGAAGCCGTACCTTGCCGAAGAGAGCCGCGCCCGTTATTCCGTCGAGAAAGGAATCGATCATGATGTCGAGATTCCTAGATACTGCCATTGAACCTTCCTCCGCTCCGCCTGGATGGGCCAACAGTCTAGTTTACCACTTTACGAGACGATCCCGCGGTCAGAGAGGATTGCCTCCGCTTCAAATGCCCAGCTTGCGTACCGCGGACGCGCAGAAAGCCCAGCAACTGCCGGGTTCCATCCTGGCGCACGCCGTAGGCCACCAGGCGGCCCGCCTGGCGCGTCGAGATGCCGCGCAGAAAGGCCTCGCGGATCAGCATCGCCAGCTCCGGCGCGCGGCGCTGGAACTTCTCGATCGCCGGGGGAAGAAAGCTGCGATCGCGGGCACGGGCGATGCGCAGCCGAAGGGTGCCGAAGCGAGTCGCAAACTCCCTTTCGTAGAAGCCGTTGCGGTACTGGCGAGGCTGCCGCGGGCCGCGTTCATAGCTGTCCAGCACCGCATACCGGTTACGCAGCCGCTCCGACTCGGCCTCGAAAAGATGCTTCCAGGCCAGCTTGGTTCTGCCTTCCAGATCGCCCCGGAAGCTCTCTTTCTGGTCGGCCAGAAAATGTTGGAAATGCTCGGTGATGGATACAATCTTCGTCATGGGTGTAAGGCTCCTTTTCAGGTTCGGCCTTAGCTCGTGAGGCCAAAGCCAACTTACACCCTCCTGCCTTTTACACAATCGGATTTACGTCACCCCACGACCGGCTCTCCTGGTCTCATCTCAAACGCGCAACCGCTGCCCGGCTTCGGCGATAATCGATTCAGAGCTACACAAGGAGAACTCCCCATGCCCGAACCCACGATTGCCCAAAAGAGCCCCTATCCTGTTGAAGTCGAAGCCGGCAAGACCTATCGCTGGTGCGCCTGCGGCCAAAGCGCCAACCAGCCGTTCTGCGACGGCAGCCACAAGGGCGGCGAATTCACGCCCGTGAAGTACGAGGCCACGGAAACCAAGACAGTCTATTTCTGCGGATGCAAACACACTGCAACTCCCGTTTTCTGCGATGGCAGCCACTCCAAACTTTAGTTTCCTGAGGATTCTTGCTCTCTCTAAGCGTGGGGAGCGCGCATACCAGATCCACCGCCCGCACCCTCTGCTATTCGAATCAAGATGCTATGTATCATGGTTGTAGAGACGGGAAATTTCCTCGCGCAATCAACCTTGCGCGAGGATCGCTCGGATCGACACCCGGTACGACCCGTCCCGGCATTTGCAATCTGCCGATCGCAGGCTTCGGCATTCATCATGCCCATTACTCACATCTCGGTGCGCGGGGCGCGTCAGCACAATCTGCGCGATATCAATGTGCGCATCCCACGCAACACGCTTACCGTGGTCACCGGGCTCTCCGGCTCGGGCAAGAGCTCGCTGGCCTTCGACACCATCTATGCCGAGGGGCAGCGCCGCTACGTCGAAACGCTTTCAGCCTACGCGCGCCAGTTCCTCGACCAAATCGAGCGGCCCGATGTGGATTCGATCGAAGGTCTCAGCCCGGCCATCTCCATCGAGCAAAAGACCACCAGCCGCAGCCCCCGCTCCACCGTCGGAACCATCAC
>Ga0182016_10001328_pt1 | contig 30187 bp, 30 predicted proteins | sample 712S2MmetaG_FD_120491 | JGI IMG/M metagenome (GOLD analysis project Ga0182016, IMG submission 120491) | Permafrost microbial communities from Stordalen Mire, Sweden - 712S2M metaG | ecosystem: Environmental > Terrestrial > Soil > Wetlands > Permafrost | place: Sweden: Stordalen | collected...
CGGCCGGTGATCATCGCGCGCACAAGATTCTCGCGCTTGCCGACGACATGCAGAAGCACCGCCGCGACATGAATCGCGACTGCGGCGGCGATCCAGTAAAATGTCCTGCGATGCAGCGATGTCAGCAGCAGGCTCGTCTGTTTCGACACATAGCCGGCAAGCGGACCGACATTGAAGATCTCGTCGTTGGAGAAAAGGCCGAAGGCCGCCTGCGCGCCGAGCGCTCCCAGCAGCAAAAGCACCATCAGCGCGCCGAGCGGATTATGTCCCGCGTGACTCTCCGCATATCCGCGCCAGAATTCGCGCGCATAACGCAATGTCGCGCGCGGGCCTCGCACGAAGTTCCAAAAGCGCGCGTGCTTGGTGCCGAAGAGACCCCAGAGAACACGAAACGTCACCAATGTGATGACGGCGTAGCCGCACCAGACATGATATTTGAAATAGGCGACGCCGAGCCTGTTGGTCACGAAGGCGCCGACGAAGGCCGCGACGAGACTCCAATGGAACAGGCGGACGGGCCAATCCCAGACGAGACGATGTTCGGCGCCTTGCGTGTCTTGCCGGGCCTGCGTTTGAAGGTTGTTGTCGAGCGTCGTCATGGAAGCAATCTCTTGAGCGGAAGATCGCGGATCGAATGCCGCGGCGTTCCCGAGCCGTGCCGCGGGGAACGCCGCGTGAAGAGTTACTTGACCTTGTAAGTGTCGTGGCAGCCCTTGCAATCCTCGCCGAGGGCTACGACGGCGGCCTTGAAGCCGTCGGTCGCGCCCTTCTCGGTCGCGTTTACCTGAACGAGAGCGGCGGCGTGCGCCTGAAAATCCTTCAGCCTTTTGTCGAAGTCGGCGCGATTGGTCCACACGTCTGCCTTGGCCTTGGTGTCGGGCTCGCCGACATTTGAGACGTCGGGGAAAGCCTCGCCCGGAAGGCTAGAAAGGAAGGCGATGCGCGCGATGCGCTTCGTCGCGTCGGCCTCGTCATAGGGCGCGGTCCCCTTGGCGACGGCGCCAAGCTGACGGAAGTAATTTCCGATCAAGGCATACGCCGCCTTGCGCGTCTCGATGGCCTGTTTTGTCAGCGAAGGGCCGGCGCCCCCAGCCCGCGCGGCGGGAGCCGGGGCCGGGGCCGGGGCCGGCGCGGCGCTCTGCGCATTGGCGGACAGGATAATTCCCGCGCTCAGGGCGAGAGCCGCTCCTGTCGCGGCGATGGCGCGAAGGCCGGTTAAAGACTGACGCATCTCGATCTTTCTCCTTGTCCCGATCGGTGTTTGTTCATCCGCCGCCGCGAACGAGCGGGCGACGCTCAAGCTCTAAATATTCTTCCATTTCGATATAGTCTACCTAAATAGTGTATTAGCGCGCTGTTTTCACCGCGGGTGTTGCTCCCGCCACTGCTTGATGAAGGCGAACGTGTCCTCGATATGCTTGGTCGGGTTCGAATCCGTGAGAGCGAAGAGCACCTTGCCATCCGGCCCGATCACGTAAGAGATACGGTCGGCCAGCGCATCGCCCGACTGCGAGGGTTTTTCCCGCTTGGCGTCGTAGGCTTTGATCACCGAGAGAGATGGGTCCGCGCCCACCGGAAACTTGTCGCGGCACTCCTTGGTCGAGAATTCGCGCTGCACCTCGATGGTGTCGGCGGAGAGGCCGATCAACGACGCGCCGGCCGCGACGAAATTGTCGTAGTTCTCGGCGAATTCATGCGCCTCGATGGTGCAGCCGCGCGTGAAGGATTTTGGATAGAAATACACGACGACAGGCCCTTTCTTCAGCTGCTCCGCCAGGGAGAAACTGAAGTCCTTTCCGCCGGTCGCGGCCTGCACGGTGAAATCGGGCGCGGAGTCGCCCGGTTTCAACGCGGCTTGCGCCGCGGTCGCGAACAGTCCGACGGAAAGGGCAAGGAGAAGACGAGGAAATTTCATGCGACGCATCCTGTTGACGGCTGTTCGAACGGGCGTCCGCGGCGATCACAAAAATGTGATCGCCCGGTGACGACTTTACTTCGCCAGGGGCTGGGCGGACGGAGCCGCGGCGACGGCGTTCGCCTGCGCGCCAGGGGCGGCGGCCGCCTCGCGCGGCGGCGGCGGCGCGATCTTCGTCAACACGCCGCCTTCATCCTGATAGTCCAGCACGCCGGTCGCGCCGATGACATTGTAGCCGAGCCCGTGAAGAATATCGCCAACGGCGCCGGCGCGATGCGCGCGGTTTGACACGACGATGATGAGGCGGTCTTTCGGTATGAAGCCAAGGCTCTTTTGCACGTCGCTGGTCTGAATGCTCAGATAGACCGGAAAGCCGCCGATCTTAGTCAGTTCGTCGGGACGCCGGATGTCGAGGATCAGCGCCTGCTCGGGCTTTGACAACACCGCGTCGACCGCCGCGCGATTGAGCCGCAGCGTCTTATAGGTATACGCGGGATCGTTGGCCGGCGTGACGGCTGGCGCCGCTGCGGTCGGGGCGGCGGCGGCGGGCGCGTTGTCGGCCGCGCGCACGCGCGGCGCCGCGAGAGCGAGCGATAACACAAGCGCCGAGGCGGAGAGTTTTACAAAAGCATTCATCTGGTTCGTTCCTGTTGCGAGAGACAAGGGGAGAAACTCATCCGCGCAGATGCGCGTTGAAGAAATCGATGGTGCGGCTCCAGGCGAGCTTCGCCGCCGTGGCGTCGAAGCGAGGCGTCGTGTCATTGTTGAAGCCATGCTGCACGCCGGTGTAGATGAAGGCCTCGTATTTGACGCCCGCGGCCTTCAGCGCCGCCTCATAGGCCGGCCAGCCCGCGTTGATGCGGTCGTCATTGCCGGCGTAATGGATCAACAACGCCGCCTTGATCTTGGCGACGTCTTCCGCCGGCGGCTGCGCGCCATAGAAAGGAACGGCCGCGGCGAGATCGGGAAGTTGCGTCGCCAGATAATTCGCGACGCCGCCGCCATAGCAGAAGCCGACGACGCCCACCTTGCCATTGCCTTCGGGCAACGCCTTCAACACACGCGCGGCGAGAATGAAATCCTTGCGGGTCTTGGCCTGATCGAGCTTCGGGAACAGTTCGCGCGCCTTGTCCTCGTCGCCGGGATAGCCGCCGAGCGGCGCCAGTGCATCGGGCGCGAAGGCGATGAAGTTATCGAGCGCGAGGCGCCGCGCGATGTCCTCGATGTGCGGATTGAGACCGCGGTTTTCATGCACGACAAGCACGGTCGGCAATTTGCCTTGCGCTTTCGCCGGCTCCACCAAATAGCCCTTCACGGTTCCATAGCCCTCGGGCGACGGATATTCGACGAACTTTCCCACAATGCGCGGATCGTCCTTGGTGACCTGCTCGGCCTCGGCGAAGCGCGGGTTCAGCGCCTCGAGCAACGCACCCGCGCCGACGCCGCCGGCGGCGAATTTCTTCGCGCCTTCGAGAAAGCCGCGACGGTCGGTCAGGCCATGCACATAGCGGTCGAAGAGCTTTAGAACCTCGGGATGAAAATCGTTGGCGGTCAAGCGGGTCATGTGGTTGGTTCCCTGTTCGTGGGTCACGCGTCTCACCGGGCGATGGTTTTCTTGTAGAGATCGTGGCAAGACTTGCACAATCGCGTCGCCTCGCGCGCCTCGGCGGCGGCGGATTCGAAATCGTTCTGCTCGACGAATTTCAGCGCGTCGGCGATACGTTGCGTGCCTTCCCTTGAAATTTTCACGGCGTCCTCAGCGCCATTCTTGGCGAAAAACGTCTCGGTGTATTTGAAGCCCTCCTGAAGCACGGCGGCGTCGTCCCTGGCCGCGTCGGCGTTTTTCGCGGTGATGTCGGGCTCGAAATATTTAATGGTCTTGTCGAGATCACGCATCAGATCATCGTCATAGCCGCGGAAGTCGATCGCGGCGATCACGGGTCCGCAACTCAGCATGACGCATATCGACAATAGAGTGACCACCTTCATGCGCATCGTTCTGTTTTTCCCTTTTCGCCGTCGCCGCCAGTTGGTCAGCGTGTCACAATGAGCCTCGCCCGCATGCGTGAATGGATGCCGCAAGAGACCTCGATCAGTCCCGGTTCGTCGAGCACGACGGCAAAGCTCTCGCCTTGGTCGAGTTGACCGTCGGAGTGGAATTGCTCCTTTTCGCCGAGCGCGCCGACGACGGAGTGCGGTAAGCGGTCGCGATTGACGAAGACAACCGTCGTTCCGACCGTCACGCTGAGTTGCGCGGGAACGAAAGACAGATCTTCGATCGACACCGAGATGGTCGGCGCGGCCATTCCTCGCGGCGCCGAAGGGCTGGCGGCGGCAAGCGTCGCGCAGCCCATCAACACCGAGATGACGAAACCTCTCGTCATCGATTAGGCGAGGATGTCCTTCACAACCTTGCCGTAAACGACCGTGGGACGTTCGGAGCGGCCGCTGTGCAGGAAGGTTGTCTTCAGATGATCCAGTCCGAGCAGCTGGAGGACGGTCGCATGAACGTCATAGGTGTCGACGGGATTCTCGACCGTCTTCAGGCCGATTTCGTCCGTCTGGCCGTAAGTGTAGCCATGCTTCAAACCGCCACCCGCGAGCCATTGCGTATAGCCCCACGGATTGTGATCGCGTCCGTCGCCGCTCTGTCCGTAGGACGTGCGCCCGAATTCCGAGGTCCAGATAACCAAAGTGTCTTCGAGAAGACCGCGCGCCGCGAGATCCGTGAGGAGGCCCCCGATCGGTTTGTCCACGGCCTTGGCGTGAGCGGCATGGTTCTGCTCGAGCTTGTTATGAGCGTCCCAGGTGCGGCCGTCCGCGTCCCCGCCTGCCTTCTCCAACGGGCCCGAAACGACCTGGATGAAGCGAACGCCGCGCTCGACCAGACGACGGGCGCGCAGCAGCACTTCGCCGTATTCCTTCGCATCCTCGTCGTTCAGTCCATAAAGCTCCCTGGTGGCGGCGGTTTCCTTGCTGAAGTCGACAGCTTCCGGCGCCGATGTCTCCATGCGATAGGCCAGTTCATAGGAGCGCGTGCGCGCCGCGAGCTCGCTGTCGCTCGGACGTTCCTTGGAGGCGATGTCGTTCAGTTTGTGCAGCAGATCGAGATTGTCTCGTTGTTGCTCGGCGGAAATCAGCTCGGGCCGCGAGAGGTTGAGAATCGGCGACGGGCCGGGGCGGAAGGCGGTGCCCTGATAGACCGCCGGCAGGAAGCCCGAACTCCAATTCACCGAGCCCGCGCGCGGCTCACGAGCGCCGCTATAGAGCACGACATATGGGGGCAGGTCCGGGTTGGCGGAGCCCAGGGCATAGGAAACCCAGGCTCCGAGCGACGGACGACCGGGGCTGACATCGCCGGTGTTCAGCTTGAGAATCGAAATGTCGTGCGTGGCGCCGACGGTTACGCTCGACTTGATGAAAGTGAGCTTGTCGGCATGCTGCGCGATATTTGGCACGAGATCCGAGAACCAGGCGCCGCTTTCGCCATACTGCTTCCAAGTGCGCTTTGACGCGAAGAGCTTGCCGACGCCGCCCTGCGTGCTGGTCTTGATCCCCTTAAGGAAGGACTCGGGCACTTCCTGTCCATTAAGCTTCACCAGTTCCGGCTTGTAATCATATAGATCGAGCGTGCTGGGCGCGCCGTCCATATGCAGCCAGATCACGGATTTGACCTTGGGCGCGAAGTGCGGGGCTTTAGGCGCTAACGGATCGACGAAGGCGGCGGCGGCCTGAGCGGTCGGCACGGAGAACACGCCGCCTCCCGGCATGAAGCCGTTCAGCGCGAGGCCGCCAAAGCCATAGCCAACATTGAAGAGCCAATCACGGCGAGATTGCTTGCTCATGAAGTCGTTTCCTTTTTTTACGTTCGGTTTCCGTGTTTCAGAAGCGGTAGACAAACTCGTTGGAGTTCGCGACGGAGTGGACGAGATCGACAAAGGCCGAGGCCCGAAGCGGATCGGCGACTTTAAGGCCCTTGCCGACGGGAACGGCGATGGTCAGCTTGCCAGCCGCCGCGCGATCCGCGACGACCTTCTCGTGGCTGTCTAGGAACACCTTGAGGAGCGCCCTTTCGTCATCACTGGGGTTGCGCGAGAATAGGATCTGATAGAGACGATTGATCTGCGCTCCTTCATCCGGTCCCGCCTCGGCGATCACCCGGCCCGCGAGGGCTTGCGACCACTGAAACACGGTGTCGTTGTTGATCAGCGTCAGAGCTTGCAAGGGCGTCGTTGTCACGTCGCGCTTGCTATGCGCCTGCTGGGCGTTCGCCATGTCAAAGGTTTCCAGAAGCGGATAGGGAACGCTGCGCCGCGTGAACACGTAAATGCTGCGGCGGTTTTGATCCTCCGGGTTTTTCGACACCACCCAGGCCGGGCCGGCGTTCAGATTGGCGGGCACCGGCGGGAACACGCTTGATCCGCCAACCTTGTCAACGAGCTCGCCGGCGACAGCCAGATAAGAGTCGCGGATCTGCTCGGCGTCGAGACGTCTGCGCGGGAACGTCCCAAGCAATTTGCCGTCGGGATCGGCGCTGGCTACATCTTCGCGCGGCTCCGACGACTGGCGATAGACGCTCGACAGCAGGATCTGACGATGAAGCTTCTTCACGCTCCACCCGTCCTTGACGAAGTTGTCCGCCAGATAATCGAGCAGTTCGGGATTGGACGGCTTATCGCCAGCCTTGCCGAAGTCGCTGACCGTCCCAATAATGCCTTTGCCGAAATATTCGTTCCAGATCCGGTTCACATAGACGCGCGCGGTGAGCGGATTGGTCGGGCTGGCCAGCCAGTTCGCCAGCGCTAGTCGGCGGCCGGACGAGGTCTCGGTCGGCTTGATGTCCGGCTTTTCGCTGCCGAGCGCCTCGGGGAACGCCGGCTGCACTTCATCGAGCTTGCGCTCATGATTGCCGCCGAAGAAAATGTAGGTCGGCGGCGCATCGGAATGACCGAGCTCGGTCGCGCCGGTGAGCGTATTCGACCCCTTCACCGGCTTGAGATTGTCAAACTTTCTCAAATCCGCCGTGAGTTTGCGATATTCTTCGGCCTTCTTGAGATATTCGGGATTGTAATCCTTAGCTTCCTTGTCTTCCCCCGCATAGCGGAAATAGCCCGCCAAAGTGTCGTCGTCCGTGACGACGTTCAGGCGATGATTGACCCAGCGATCGAGGGCGTTCCAGTCCTTTTCTGGCTTGAAGATGGACTCACGGCTGTCGGTCAGATAGCGCTCCTTGTGATAAGTCAGCGCCTTCTCGCGAACAGGCTCGAGGAGCTCCTTCTGCTTCGCCTTGATGTCCTTTACCGCCTCTTCCCACTTGGCTTGCTGCGCCTCGAAGCGCTTCTCCTCTTCGCCCTTATTGGCGACGGGAATCTTCTCGTCGATGGCCGTGTTGGCGAAGAACGCCTGGAGCGAAAAATAGTCCTTCTGCGTGAGCTTGTCGTATTTGTGGTTGTGGCAGCGCGCGCAGGCGACCGACGTGCCGAGAACCGCGGTGCCCAGCGTGTCCACCACGTCGGTGGTGATCTGATATTTGCGCTGCACCAGATCGCGGGAGTTGCTGTTGTCCGCATAGAGGCCGAGGAAGCCAGTGGCGGTCAACGCCTCCTGATCGCCCGGAGCCAATTCGTCGCCGGCGATCTGCTCCTGGAGGAAGCGCGAATAAGGCTTGTCCGAATTGAACGCCTTGATCACATAGTCGCGATAACGATAGGCGTTGGGGCGGGTCTGATCGCCCTGGAAACCCGCGCTGTCGGCATAGCGCACGAGATCGAGCCAGCGACGGGCCTGACGTTCGCCGTAGCGCGTGGACGCAAGCAAGCGATCCACCAATTTTTCATAAGCGTCCGGCGACGTGTCGCCGACAAAGGCGGCGACTTCTTCCGGCGTCGGGACGACGCCCCAAACGTCGAGCGTGGCGCGACGAATGAAGGTCGCGCGATCCGCGTCCGGCGACGGTTTCAGGCCCTTGGCTTCGAGCTTGGAGAGAATGAATGCGTCAATCGGCGTGCGCACCCATTCCTTCTGCTTGACGACCGGCACGAATTGCGCCTGCGCGGGCTGCCACGCATAGGGGAGTCTGCTGGCCGGCGCGGGGGCTGCGGCGGGAGCTTGCGTCGCCGCCGCCGGATCGGCCGGCTTTTCCTCGGCGGCGACGGCGATCGCCGCAGCCGACACGCTCAACATCAGAACCAGATATGTTTGCTTCATCACATGCTTCATTTTCGCGACCCCGTCGATCGTTTTCCCTGAGCTTTTTCCCGTTCCCGCGCCCGCAAGCCTTCGCCTATTTCCGATCATTGGAGTAGGCATGCTGTCGGATGCACCAACTTTGGCGACTTCGATCGCGGAAGTTAAGTCATATATGTCATATACTTATAGCGGCCGTGCAGGCGTCGCCGTTCGGCGTTTCGCCTAGTGTGAAGGTCAGATTAGCTCAAGACGCAAAGTAAGTCTACCATGTTTATATGAAATAACTTTCCACGCGGCTTGCGCCCGCGCCGGCGGCGCGGAGGGCGTCACGCCCGGCGGTCGGGTATTTGAGCAAAAATGGTGGGAAGTTGGCGCCGCCAATGGCGATTGGGGCGCTTTCCCCCGCCGCGGCGAGAATTTTTATCTACATTTACATAGTAGATAAATAGCAATAAAAATCCCAGCCATCGGGCCCGCTCGCGGCGAAATCAATTTCCAGTCGCCGCGCGGATTCCATCCGAGCGGAAAGCGCTAAAGGGAGAAAGCGATGAAGCGAGTTGGATTTGTGTTGAGCGGCTTGGCTTTGGCCGCTCTGGCCGTCGGGCTTGCGCCATCCGCCGCGCAGACGGTTCGAGACTTCATTCGCACCGCGCCGGAGGACGTGCGCTTCAAAAGCGCGCTGGGAATCGGACCGGAACAGGCGGTGCTGTTCGGCGATCCGTCGAAGCCTGGCCTTTATGTGATACGCGTGCGCTTCCCGCCGGGCGCGCATTCGAACCCGCATTTTCACTCTCAAGATCGACACGCGACGGTGATCAAGGGCGTCTGGTGGAATGGCGTCGGAGAGGAACTCGATTTCAACAAGGCGATCCCGATGAAGGCCGGCTCATATGTCCTGCATCCGGCGAATGTGGTTCATTGGGATGGCGCGGGCGACGAGGAAGTCGTCGTGCAAATTATCGGCGAAGGTCCGGTCGAGACGACCGCTGTCGGCGCGACCGACGCTCCCCGGGTCTATTGGCCGAAGCCAAAATGAAAGACGCGATTCAGTGGGCCTTCGTCAAAATCCGCGTTTCTCGCTTAATCGGTCGCCACTTGCGCGATGACCTCTTGGGCGCCATCCGGTCCCATGCCGGGGAGCGTCCCCTCCGCGGCTACGGCAGGTCGAACAAAAGGATTTCCGAGCCGTTTTGGCGCGATGTCACGGTTAGATTGTTCTCGTCCTCCACCGCGGCGCCGTCGCCGGCGTTCGCGATCCTGCCGTTGACATCGACGGCGCCGCGCACGACCTGGACCCAGCTTTTGCGGCCGGGCGCCAGCGAATGGCTGACGGTCGCGCTCGCGTCCAGCAGCGCATCGTAGATTTCGACCTCCTGATTGATGACGATCGAGTCGCCGCGGCCATTGGGTGATCCTATGAGGCGCAGCCGCCCGTACTTTTCGGACGCGGGGAATGTCTTTTGATCATAGCGGGGCGGGATGCCCAATTGATCCGGCAGAATCCAAATCTGCAGGAAGTGAACCGGCTCGGTTTTCGAATGGTTGAATTCGCTGTGGCGAATGCCGGTCCCGGCCGACATGATCTGCACGTCGCCCGGGCGGATCACCGATCCGGCGCCGATGCTGTCCTTGTGTTCCAGGGCGCCTTCCAGAACAAAGGAGATGATTTCCATGTCCTGATGCCCGTGGGAGCTGAAACCGGCGCCTGGACGGACGCGATCCTCGTTGATGACGCGCAAGGGACCAAACCCCATGTGCGCGGGATCGTAATAGTCGCCAAACGAAAAACTGTGACGGCTATCCAGCCATCCCAAATTGGCGTTCCCACGCTTCGAGGCGGATCTCATCGTGATCATGATTATGTCGCGTTATGAATATGGGGCTCGCACGACAATGTAGGCGGCGTGGACGGTTCAGGCAATGCCGCGGTCATCTCCCTTTCGATGGGCCGAGATCACGGCCCCGCCGACGCTCGTTTCCCGCCAGAGGCTGGAATCCGGAACCCTGCCGGGGCCCAATCTTGCGGAAAGCGCGAAGCTCGGCTTCAATGGGGCGCATCTTTAAAAACGAGCCAAATGAATGCGGCGCGCGAAACCCTTCAATGTGCTCTGGTTGCAGGCCGGCGGTTGCGGCGGATGCACGATGTCGATTCTGGAGCGGGGCGCGTCCGGCTGGTTCGAGGAACTGCGCGGCTTCGGCGTAAACTTGTTGTGGCATCCCAGCGTAAGCGAGGAAACGGGGGTGGAAGCGCGGGCGATCCTCTCGAAAATCGAGCGGGGAGACTTGGCGCTTGACGCGCTGTGCATCGAGGGCTCGATATTGCATGGTCCCGATGGCTCGGGATTTTTCAACAGGCTCGCCGGGACCGGGCGTAGCATGCTCGACTGGACCAGAGCGCTCGCGCCGCGAGCCCGTTATTGCGTCGCCATCGGCTCTTGCGCCGCTTTTGGCGGCATCCCCGCCGCGACGCCCGATCCGACCGACGCGCGCGGTTTGCAATATCTCGGGAGCGATCGGGGCGGCGCGCTCGGCGCCGATTATGTCTCGCGCTCCGGATTGCCGGTCATCAATATCTCCGGCTGCGCGCCGCATCCCGGCTGGATCATGGAGACGCTGCTGGCCCTGTCGCTGGGCGTCTTCGACCGCGCCGACATGGACAGCCTGGGGAGGCCGCGTCTTTTCGCGGATCATCTCGCGCATCACGGATGCGGGCGCAACGAGTTTTACGAATTCAAGGCGAGCGCCGAGCGCTTCTCCGAACGCGGATGCCTGATGGAGAATCTCGGTTGCAAGGCGACGCAGGCGGTCGGCGATTGCAACCAGCGGTCCTGGAACGGCGGCGGCTCCTGCACCCAGGCCGGATCGACCTGCATCGCCTGCACTTCTCCCGGTTTCGAAACTACGCGCGGCTTTCTCCAGACGGCGAAACTCGCGGGCATTCCGATCGGGCTGCCGCTCGATATGCCCAAGGCCTGGTTCGTCGCTCTCGCCGCGCTGTCGAAATCGGCGACGCCAAGACGCGTGCGTGAGAATTCCCGTTCGGATCGCCTCGAATTGCCGCCGGTTCCCGGCGCGAAGAAGCAAAGATGAGCCGGATCGTCATCGGACCGTTCAATCGCGTCGAAGGCGATCTGGAGGTCACGCTCGATGTCGACGCCGGAACCGTGCGGCAAGCCTACGTGTCGGCGCCGCTCTATCGGGGCTTTGAGCAAATCCTCATCGGGCGGCCGGCCGAGGATGCGCTGGCGATCGCGCCGCGCATTTGCGGCATTTGCTCTGTTTCGCAGTCCCTCGCCGTCGCCGCGGTGTTGCGCGCCGCGGGAAATGCGCGAGCGGCGCCCAACGGCCTGCTCTTGACCAACATCGCCCATGCCGCGGAAAACATCGCCGACCATCTGACGCATTTCTACGTCTTCTTCATGCCGGACTTCGCGCGCGAGGCTTATGCGCGTCGGCCTTGGTTCGAGTCCGTGGAGCGCCGCTTCAAGGCGACGCGGGGAACGAATTTGCGCGAGACGCTCCCGGCGCGCGCGGGCCTTCTCCAGGCAATGGGGCTCATCGCCGGCAAATGGCCGCACAGCCTGGCCTTCCGGCCCGCCGGGGTTACGCGGGCGATCGAACTTGGCGAACAGATGCGGCTGCTCGCCCTGCTCGCCGCTTTCCGCGATTTCCTCGAGAAGACCCTGTTCGCCGCGCCGCTCGAGGCCGTTATCGCGCTAGAAACCGGCGACGCGCTTGAGAACTTCGCGGAAGGGCAGGGCGCTGCGGGAGACTTCGCGGCCTTCCTGCGCGTCGCGCGCGAGGTCAGGCTCGACCAATTGGGTCGCGGCCCGGGACTGCTGATGTCGAGCGGCGCCTATCTTGGACCGAACGGCCACCAATTTCCCAGCGGTCTCTATGACAGCGCGGCCGGGGCGGCGGGACCGCTTCCCTTCGACGCGATCCGCGAGGATGTGTCGCACGCCTGGATGCGCGACAGCGCGGCCGAGCCGGCCAATGCCGAAACCATTCCCGACGTGAGCCGCGAGGGGGCCTATTCTTTCGCCAAGGCGCCGCGGCTCGCGGGGCGCGCGGTCGAGGTCGGCGCGCTGGCGCGTCAGGCCGTCGCGGGCCATCCGCTGATCCGCGATCTGCTGACGCGCGCCGGCGCGTCCAGTGTCTTTTCCCGGGTGGCGGCGCGGCTTCTCGAAATCGCGATTTTGACGCAAACCGCCGAGAACTGGGCGCGCGATTTGCGGCTCGCCGAGCCCTTTTGCGCGCAGGATGGCCCCGCGCGGGATGGTCCCGTCACCGGTTTCGTCGAAGCGGCGCGCGGCGCCTTGGGCCATTGGGCGACGTTTCGCGACGGTCACATCCTGCGCTACCAGATCGTCGCGCCGACCACCTGGAATTTTTCGCCCCGCGACGCGAATGGCGCGCCGGGTCCGCTCGAATTCGCGCTGCGTGGCCTTGAGGTCGGAGACGAGGGGGCGTCGTCCGTTGCGGTGCAACATATCGTCCGCTCCTTCGACCCCTGCATGGTCTGCACCGCGCATTGATTGGCTAGTCGCTTTTTGCCGCTGGAAATTTGATTTTCATCCCCAGGATCGCATCGACGGATCGACGCCCGGGGGCGATCGTCGAGATTGCGCGGGAGTTGGCGTCGCCGATGCGCTGGCCTGCTTCTTGCCGCCCGCTATGACGCAGCCGCGGCGTCGCAAGATTGCCGCCCTGCACAATAAAAGCAGCGGGGAGGGACATGGCCGCCATCGAAACCTTTTACGACGTGATCCGTCGCCAGGGCGTCACGCGCCGCAGCTTCACCAAATTCTGCTCGCTCACCGCCGCGAGCCTCGGCATGGGATCGACCGCGGCCGCCACCATGGCCCGCGCGTTGGAGACCAATCCGCGCGTCCCCGTGATCTGGATGCACGGGCTGGAGTGCACCTGCTGTTCGGAGAGCTTCATCCGTTCGGCGCATCCGCTGGTGAAGGACGTCGTGCTGTCGATGATCTCGCTCGATTACGACGACACGATCATGGCCGCGGCTGGCCATCAGGCCGAGGAGATTCTCGCCGAGACCAAGGAAAAATATAAGGGCAAATATATTCTCGCGGTCGAAGGCAATCCCCCGCTCAACGAGGGCGGCATGTTCTGCATCGACGGCGGCAAGCCCTTCGTCGAAAAGCTGAAATGGATGGCCGAGGACGCCTCCGCCATCATCGCCTGGGGCTCCTGCGCGTCCTGGGGCTGCGTGCAGGCGGCCAAGCCCAATCCGACCCAGGCGACGCCGATCGACAAGGTCATTCTGGACAAGCCGATCATCAAGGTGCCGGGATGCCCGCCGATCGCCGAGGTGATGACTGGCGTCATCACCTTCATCACCACTTTCGGGAGGTTGCCCGAACTCGACCGGCAGGGCCGGCCAAAGATGTTCTATTCGCAGCGCATCCACGACAAATGCTATCGGCGGCCGCATTTCGACGCCGGGCAATTCGTCGAGGAGTGGGACGACGAGAACGCGCGCAAGGGCTACTGCCTTTATAAGATGGGCTGCAAGGGGCCGACGACCTACAACGCCTGCTCCACCGTGCGCTGGAACGGCGGCGTGTCCTTCCCGATTCAATCGGGACACGGCTGCATCGGCTGTTCGGAAGAGGGCTTTTGGGACAAGGGGCCGTTCTATGAGCGCCTTGCCAACATCAAGCAATTCGGAGTCGAGCATAACGCCGACGAGGTCGGCCTGGCCGCGGTCGGCCTCGTCGGCGCGGGCGTCGCGGCGCATGCGGCGGTGACGGCGATAAAGCGCATCACGACAAAGCCGTCCGACACCGATCGCGACGCTTGATCATTCCGTTGGGGAAACGCAATCATGGGCATTGAAACGCCGAACGGCTTCCACCTCGACAACTCCGGCAAGCGTGTCGTCGTCGATCCGGTGACAAGGATCGAAGGGCATTTGCGCGTCGAGGTCAACGTCGACAAGGACAATGTGATCCGCAACGCGGTGTCGACCGGCACGATGTGGCGCGGGATCGAGGTGATCCTGCGCGGGCGCGACCCGCGCGACGCCTGGGCCTTCACACAGCGCATCTGCGGCGTCTGCACGGGCACGCACGCGCTGACCTCCGTGCGCGCGGTCGAGAACGCGCTCGGAATCGCGATCCCGGAGAACGCCAACTCGATCCGCAACATCATGCAACTGACGTTGCAAGTGCATGATCACCTCGTGCATTTCTATCATCTGCACGCGCTCGACTGGGTCGATGTCGTGTCGGCGCTTTCCGCCGATCCCAAGGCGACCTCGACGCTGGCGCAGTCGATTTCCGATTGGCCGCTGTCGTCGCCCGGCTATTTCAAGGATCTGCAGATCCGCCTCAAGAAGTTCGTGGAGTCGGGCCAGCTCGGCCCGTTCAAGAACGCCTATTGGGGCCATCCCGCCTACAGGCTGCCGCCCGAGGCCAATCTGATGGCCGTCGCGCATTATCTGGAGGCGCTCGATTTCCAGAAGGAAATCGTCAAGATCCACACCATCTACGGCGGCAAGAATCCGCATCCCAACTGGCTGGTCGGCGGCGTGCCCTGCGCGATCAATGTCGACGGGACCGGCGCCGTCGGCGCGATCAACATGGAGCGGCTCAACGAGGTCAGCTCCATCATCGATCGCTCGATCGAATTCGTCGAAAAGGTCTATCTGCCCGATCTCGCGGCCATCGCCTCCTTTTACAAGGATTGGCTTTACGGCGGCGGACTGTCGGGCAAAAGCGTCATGAGCTATGGCGACATTCCCGAACACGCCAACGACTATTCGGCGAAAAATCTGCTGCTGCCGCGCGGGGTGATCCTCAACGGCAATCTTGCCGAAGTGCTCCCGATCGATCACGCGGACCCCGAGCAAATCCAGGAGTTCGTCACGCATTCCTGGTACAAATATCCCGACGAAACCAAGGGGTTGCACCCGTGGGACGGCGTGACCGAGCCCAATTACAAATTGGGCCCGGCGGCCAAGGGCACGCCGACCAATATCGAGGAACTTGACGAGAACGCCAAATATTCCTGGATCAAATCGCCGCGCTGGCGCGGCAATGCGGTCGAGGTCGGACCGCTCGCCCGCTACATCATCGGCTATGCGCAGGGCAATCCCGAGTTCAAGGAGCCAACCGACCGGCTGCTGAAGACGCTCGATGTTCCCGTGACGGCGTTGTTCTCGACGCTCGGCAGAACGGCCGCGCGCGCGCTGGAGTGCCAATGGGCCGCGAATAAGCTGAAGCACTTCCAGGACAAGCTGATCGCCACCATCAAGGCGGGGGACTCCTCCACCGCCAATGTCGACAAGTGGAAGCCGGAGGCCTGGCCAAAGGACGCCAAGGGCTATGGCTTCACCGAGGCGCCGCGCGGCGCGCTGGCGCATTGGATCAAGGTCAGGGACGGCAAGATCGACAATTACCAATGCGTCGTGCCGACCACCTGGAACGGCAGCCCGCGCGATCCCAAGGGCAATATCGGCGCGTTCGAAGCCGCGTTGATGGATACGCCGCTCGCCGATCCGCAAAAGCCGCTGGAAATCCTGAGGACGCTGCATTCCTTCGATCCCTGCCTCGCCTGTTCGACTCATGTGATGAGCGAGGACGGGCAGGAGATGACAAAGATCGATGTGCGCTGATGCTCACCGCGTGAAGGGGAAATCATCATGACCGAGGCGACGCAGGTTCCCGGCGTTTTGGACAGTCACGGCGAACGCGCCGCCCCGCTGCAAACCGTCTATGTCTATGAGGCGCCGGTGCGGCTGTGGCATTGGGTCAACGCCCTGGCGATCGTCGTGCTGGCGACGACGGGCTATTTCATCGCCTCGCCCCTGCCGTCGACGCCGGGCGAGGCCAGCGCCAATTTCCTGATGGGCTATATCCGCTTCGCCCATTTCGCATCGGGCTATGTGCTGGCGGTCGGCTTGCTCGGGCGGATCTATTGGGCCTTCGTCGGCAACGCCTATGCGCGGCAGATTTTCACGCTGCCGCTGTGGAACCCAAAATGGGTTTGGGGCGTTCTCTACGAACTGCGCTGGTATTTGTTTTTGGTCAAGCGGCCGCAAAAATACGTCGGGCATAATCCGCTGGCGCATTTTTCCATGTTTTTCTTCATGTTGCTGTTGACCTTCATGGTGGTGACGGGCTTCGCGCTCTATTCGGAGGGCGCGGGCAGGGATAGCTGGCAATACAAGCTATTCGGCTGGGTGTTCGCGATCTGGCCGAACAGTCAGGACGTGCACACATGGCATCATCTGGGCATGTGGGGAATCGTCGTCTTCGTCATCATTCACGTCTACGCCGCCGTGCGCGAGGACATCATGTCGCGCCAGAGTCTGATTTCCTCGATGGTCTCTGGCGAGCGTCTGTTCCGCGACGAATACGAGAGCTGAGGATGATCCATCGACCGCGCACGCTCATTCTCGGCATCGGCAATATTCTATGGGCCGACGAAGGTTTTGGCGTGCGCGCCGTCGAGGCCTTTCACGCGCGATATGAGACGGACGACGACGTGCTCGTGCTCGATGGCGGCACCCAGGGTCTCTACCTCGTGCAATTTGTCGAGGCTTGCGATCATCTGCTGGTGTTCGACGCGATCGATTACGCCCTCCCGCCGGGAACGCTGCGCGTTGTGCGCGACGAAGAAGTGCCGTGCTTCACCGGCGCGAAGAAGATGAGCCTGCATCAGACCGGCTTTCAGGAAGTGTTGAGCGCCGCCGATCTGCTGGGCCGTTACCCCGCGCGGCTCGCGCTGATCGGCTGTCAGCCGCTCGATCTCGAGGATTGGGGCGGACCCTTGACCGCGCCGGCGCGCGCGGCGATCGATCCCGCGCTGTCCGCCGCGCTGCGCGTGCTGAGCGAGTGGGGCGTCGCTTGCCGGCCGCGCGCCGAACAAGACATGGACGCGGCGCGACTGCTGGCCAATGACATCGACTATCACGCCTATGAGAGACGCGCGCCGTCCGGCGTCGCGGATGAACTGGGAGACTAGAGCCATGCGTCATGGGTTTAGAGAAATTCTGGCGATCAGCGCGCTTTTCGTTCCGGCTTCGGCGCAAGCGCATCCCGGACCGCATCGCGGGGAACTGCTGTGGAGCCTCGCGCACGCCGTCATGCAAACGGATCATCTCGCGGCGATTGGCGTCGGGGCGGCGCTCGCCGTCGCCGCCTTCTGGCCGCTGACCGCCAGAAGACGCCGCGCCTCGGCGCGCTGATCCTTCTTCATTTTAGCGAGAGCATCCGCATGTGCATCGGTTTTCCCATGACGGTGCTGACATGCGGGGATGGCATGGCGTTGTGCGAGCGGCGCGGCGACACGCAAAATGTTTCGATGCTGCTGATCGGCGCGCAAGCTCCCGGCGCGAAGGTGCTGGTGTATCTGGGCTCCGCCGTCCGCCTGCTGGACGATGTCGAGGCGGCCCAGATCGACGATGCGCTCGACGCCTTAAGCGAAGTCCTGGAGGGGAAAAACGTCGACCATCGCTTCGCCGATCTGATTGATCGCGAGCCGGAACTTCCCGAGTTTTTGCGTTAGATTGGATGCGAAACCGCCAGCCTTGAACGGCAAGAATCCATCCATTTCCAGAAACTATCTTTCCAGTCAATCTTCCCGCTAATAGGCGCGCCTGTGACAAATGCCCTTGCAGTCAAGCAATCTCCGTTGCCAGCTTTGTGCATGAGACTGGCACGACGATTGCGCTCATCAGCGCGATCATAGACAGGAGAAGCCTGATGCCGTCGCCGCTGTTGCGCGATTTGAGCGAGAAGCACGGAGTGATCGCGGTCGACGAGACGTCGATCGACGCCTTTCTGAGTTCCGCCCCGGGTGAAGCCGAGCACGTTATCCTGTTTTTCGCGGGCGATCCGGCGCAGCGCGGCGAAACCCATGATGTCGCGATCATCCTGCCGCAACTGCTCGAGGCTTTCGCGCGCCGCTTGCGCGCGGGGATCGTCGCGACGCGGGCCGAGGCCGCGCTCAAGCAGCGGTTTCATGTCGGCGTTTTTCCCAGCCTCGTCGTCACCCGCGGCCGCGAGACGCTTGGCGTCCTTCCGAAGGTTTGCGACTGGTCCGATTATATCGCGCGGATCGAAGCGATGCTGAGCCCCGGCGCGCCGGCGCTGGTCGCGGCGTCGGGGCCGCGCGTTGAAGTCATCTATTCCAAGCGCGAGGCCGCGAGATGAAACTTGGATTTTGGGTCGCGCCAGAGGGGTCCGACGCCGCTCTGTCCGTCGTTCCGCTTGGCGACGAAGCCCCGAGCGGCGCGCGGCGGGCGAGCGGCGTTGTTTCCTTTCTCGCCACCAGCAGCGGCGAGCAGTTGATCGCGCGATGCCCGCGCGCGGCCGCGCTGCTGCCACAACTCGCGCAGGCCCTGCAAGACCAGGACGCGGCGGCGCCGGGGCGCCTGTTCGACATAACCGATTACGCGCCGGACGATCTTGAACTGATCACTCAGGTTCTCGGCGAAGGCGAGGTCAGCGGACTCGCGGCGCTCCCCGACGGCGTCGTCGCGCAAATCGCCGAAGCCTCGGTCGCCGGGTTGTGGCGCGTTCGCTTCATGGACGCCTCGGGACGGGTTGGCGCCGATTATCTGGAAGTCGGCGCCATTCCGGAGATTGTCCGGCGCGCGGCGGCCCTCACCGCCGATCGGCTCCTGTTTGGCGCGGCGCCCGAAGGGGCGATGAACGTCATGCCGCTGCTCGCCGAAATCGCCGAGCGCATGAGCGCCTGGCGCGAGGGCGAGCCCTCCCACGCCATCAATTTCTCGCTGCTGCCGATGTCGGACGTCGACATGAGCTTTCTCCAGCAAATTCTGGGCGATGGCCCGGTGCAATTGTTCTCGCGCGGCTATGGCGCCTGCAAGATCACCGCGACCGGCGCGCGTCATGTCTGGTCGGTGCAATTCTTCAACGCGACGGACGCGATCATTCTCGACACGCTGGAAATTGGCGACGTGCCGGCCGCGGCGCGCGCCGCGGAAGAGGATTTTCGCGATTCCGCCGAACGGCTGCGCGAAATCCACGAGGCTTATTTCGCATGAAAAAACGCGCAGAAACGCGCATCGGCGACACGTCCGCGCGCATCGCGGAGCCACAACCGCTCATGGAATGCGGCGTTTGCTGGCGGGTCTATGATCCGGCCGAGGGCGACCCCGTTTGGCAGATCGAGCCCGGTGTCGCCTTCGAAGATCTTCCCGCCGACTGGCGCTGTCCCGAATGCGACTCGCCACGGGAAAAATTCCTAAGGCGCCAAGATGAGCCCTGAGGCGATCGGCGACAGGATCGCCGCGATTTATGGCGAGATTCAGGCGACCGCGATGCGCGGCGCGCCGATTTGCAGTGACGCGCTTGTTGTCGAGGCGATCGGGTTTCAAAATTTCGCCGGCTATGTCCTCGGCGTTGTCGTGACGCCGTGGTTTTTGAACCTGATCGTCGCGGAATCGCCTGGGGTTGGCCAATCCGCCCTCCCCACAAACGCTTTGCGGCTGCGCTTTCCGGCCGGCGACGCCGAATTCGGTTTAAGCGAACTCAAGGGCTTCGGGCGACTCGCCTCCTGCTCGCTGTTCTCGCCGATGTCGGAATTTCCAGACCAGCAGGCGGCGCGCGCCGCGGCGACGGCGGCGCTGGGCGCGCTGTTCGATCCGCATTTGCACGACGCGCCGGCGAAGCCGCGGGCGACGGGCGAAAGGCTGGACCGGCGCGCGCTGCTCACCTTGCGGCGCGGGCCGCCGCGAGGCGAAGAGGCGGCGCGATGAACTCTGCGTCCGACCTCGGCGCGCTGGGGCCGGGAGCCTTGTCCATCGTGGCGGAGATCGCCGACGAGCGCGTCTGCTCCGTGCGCGTCGTCTCGTCGCGGCCAACCCATCTCACGCGGCTGTTCATCGGCCGTTCCGCCGACGAAATACCGATTCTCGCCGAGCGCATCTATTCGCTCTGCGGTCTGTCCCACGCCATCGTGGCGACGCGAGCCATCGGCGCCGCGCGCGGAGCAGCGTCTCGCGCGCAAAGCAATCAGGCGCAAAGCATCGCGTTGCTATCCGAAAGAATCAGCGAACTCCTGCGCTCAAGCGTGACCCTGGCGCTCCATGAGAACGACGCGATGCGACTCGACGCCGGGGTGATGCGCCCACTGGCGGAAGTTTTTTCGCTGACGCGGGATCTGCTGGCGCTCGCCAAGTCGAGCCGGCTCACCACCGCGTCCGATCGCGACGCCTTGAAGTCGATCGTCGAGAAAATCGGCGCCCGCGCTCGAATATTGGGACTTCCCGGCGACCCCGACATGTTGGGCGTCCGGCCAGCCGCCGGCTCCTGGTTCGGGCAATTGTGGTCGGAGATCGTTCGTGACGAGGGCTCCGCCGCTTGCGTCCCCGACGCACTCGACGCCGACGACGATCCGGCCGTTCTCGCCAGACTGCGGTCCGACGGCGAGGCTTTCGCCGCCGTCCCGTCGCTTCCCGGCCGCGCGCCGGAGACCGGCGCCTTCGCGCGGCATTGGCGCAAGACGGACTTTTACGCCGGCGCCGCGACGGCGCGGCTGGGCGCGCGGATGATCGATCTAGCCGAATGTCTCGACCGGCTCGCGCGCGCCGCGGCGGGCGACGAAACGGACCAGACCGAGGCGCATGGCGTCGCGCCCGCCGTGCGAGAAGGCTTCGCGGCGGTCGAAACGTCGCGCGGGCGCCTCGGTCATTGGACGCGACTATCGCGCGACGGCAAAATCGAGGATTATGCTATCGTCGCGCCGACGGAGTGGAACTTTCATCCCGCCGGCCCGTTCGTCGCCGCCGTGCTCGGCGCGCGGGTGTCCAAGGCGACGGCGGCGACGGCGGCGGCGTCGATCAGCCGGCTCGCCGGTCTATTCGACCCCTGCGTGCTGTATCGCGTCGAAGTCGTGGAGCCGGCTCATGCATGAGATGGCCCTTACCCAAAGCCTCGTCGAACTGATCGAGGATGAAGGCCGCAAGCAAGGGTTTTCGCGCGTGCGAGTCGTGCGACTGGAGATTGGCGCGCTGGGGAGCGTCGAGCCAGAGGCGATGCGCTTTTGCTTCGAGGCCATGGCGCGCGGCGCCATTGTCGAGGGCGCCCGTCTCGATATCGACGTGGTTCCCGGCGAGGGTTGGTGTCTCGATTGCGCGAAGTCCGTGCCGATGTTCGAACATTTCGGTCCATGTCCCGAGTGCGGGCGGCATCATGTGCAGGTCGCGGCGGGTGACGACATGCGCGTGAAGGAATTGGAGGTCGAGTGATGTGCACGGTCTGCGGCTGCGGAACTTCGAGCGTCGAGGGAAAGCCCCGCGTCGAAGCGAAGGATGGTCATTCGCATGAGGGTCCCCATGACCATGCGCATGAGCACGATCACGGCCACGATCACCAACACGCCCATGACCACGGGCATTCTCACGCCCACGACCACGGCCATGACGCCGCGCGCGAACACGGCTCGGCCGTGATCGATTTTGGCGCGGGCGCGGCTGGCGTTCACGTCGCCGGCCTGTCGCAGGAGCGCATCGTCAAAATCGAACGCGACATTCTCGGAAAGAACAATGGCTATGCCGCCGAGAACCGCGCGCGTCTGGCGCGAACCGGGACTTTCGCGCTGAATTTCGTTTCGAGTCCGGGCTCCGGCAAGACCTCGCTGCTGGCGCGCGCGATCGGCGAATTGAAGGAGCGCTTCCCGATCGCCGTCATCGAGGGCGATCAGCAAACTTCGAACGACGCGGAGCGCATTCGCGCCGCCGGTGCGCCGGCGATCCAGATCAACACCGGCAAGGGTTGTCATCTCGACGCGCATATGGTCGGGCATGGACTCGATCAGTTGAAGCTCGAACAAAACGGACTGCTGTTTATCGAAAATGTCGGCAATCTCGTGTGTCCCGCGGCTTTCGATCTCGGCGAAGCGCATAAGGTCGTCGTTCTTTCGGTGACGGAAGGCGAGGACAAGCCGCTCAAATATCCGGAAATGTTCGCGGCCTCCGACCTGCTGTTGCTGAACAAATCCGATCTTCTGCCGCATCTCGATTTCGACGTCGGCCTTTGCCTCGCCAATGCGCTCAAGATCAATCCGGATCTGCAAACGCTGACCGTTTCGGCCAAGAGCGGCGAGGGGATGCCGGCGTTCTATGCGTGGGTGGAGGGCCGCGCGGCGCGCCATGCCCGCGCGGCGTCCAACCTCGTGACCGCGAAGCAGGACAGATGAACGAGCGGGCGCCCGAAGACACGACCGCATCGCCGCGCCTTCGCATGCGAGTGCGCGGCGCCGTGCAGGGCGTGGGCTTTCGGCCCTTCGTGCATGGGCTCGCGCGCGAATTTGAACTCGACGGCTTCGTGCGCAACGACGCCGAAGGCGTGTTGCTGGAAGTCGAAGGCGAGCGCGTAAACGAGTTCGTCGACGCGCTGCGCCGCGAGCCGCCGCCGCTTGCGCGCATCGATCGCATCGAGTTGCGAAGAGTTCCGCCAAAGTCCATGCGCGGATTTTCGATCGAGCCGAGCGCGGATGGCAGAACAGCGACCCGCATCGTTTCCGACGCCGCCGTTTGCGAGAGCTGTCTCGACGATCTGTTCGATCCAGACAGCCGCTTTTATCTCTATCCCTTCGTCAATTGCACGCATTGCGGGCCGCGCTACACGCTGACGCGGCGTCTGCCCTATGATCGGCCGCAAACCTCGATGGCCGGCTTTCCCATGTGCGACGCTTGCGCGCGGGATTATCGCGATCCGCTGAGCCGGCGGTTTCACGCGCAGCCGATCGCCTGTCCGCGGTGCGGGCCGAAACTCGATTCTTCGATAGGCGACATCGTAGCTCTGCTTCACGCCGGTGGCATTGTCGCGCTGAAGGGGATTGGCGGCTATCATCTCATCTGCGACGCTCGCGATGAGCGCGCCGTCGCGGAGCTGCGTCGTCGCAAGCGGCGCGACGCCAAGCCCTTCGCGGTCATGGCGGCGAATATCGCTTCCGCGCAGCGGATTGGGGCTTTCGGCGCAGACGAACGGGCGCTGTTGCAATCGATGGCGCGGCCCATCGTCGTCGTGGACAAAGCGCGGGATCTCGCGCCGTCGCTCGCGCCCGGTCTGTCGCGGATCGGCGTCGTTCTGCCCTATGCGCCGGTTCATCACTTGATGTTCCACGCGGCGGCGGGAAGCCCCAAAGATCGCGCCTGGCGCGATGCGCCGCAAGACCTTGCGCTCGTCGCGACGAGCGCCAATCCGAGCGGCGAGCCGCTGATCATCGACGATGACGAGGCGCGGGAAAAACTCAAGGGCATCGCCGATCTCGTCGTCGGCCATGATCGCGCGATCCTCGCCCGCGCCGACGATAGCGTGATGACGATGGTCGACGGCGCTCCGGCCTTTCTGCGGCGCGCGCGCGGTTTCGTGCCGGAGCCGATCGAACTGAGTGGCGACGGTCCCGACGTGCTGGCGTTTGGCGCGCATCTGAAGACGACGGTGACGGTGACGCGCGGAAGGGAAGCCTTCGTTTCCACGCATATCGGCGGGCTGACGGATCGCGCGACGATCGCGTTCCATAAGGAGACCGCCCTGCGCATGCTCGATATCCTCGACGCGCGGCCGGAGATCGTGGCTTGCGATCTCCATCCCGATCTCGTCACGACGCGCATGGCCGAGGCGCGCGGCTTGCCGGTGTATCGCGCCCAGCATCATGCCGCGCATGTCGCGGCGATCGCCGCCGAACACAAGATCGACGGCCCGCTGCTCGGCGCCGCGCTCGATGGCCATGGTTATGGCGACGACGGCGGCGCCTGGGGCGGCGAATTGATGCTGATCGAGAAGGGTTGCTGGCGTCGCGTCGGGCATTTGGCGCCGCTGCCATTGCCGGGCGGCGACCGCGCCGCGCGCGCCCCCTGGCGCATGGGCGTCGCGGTTCTCGCGCGGCTTGGACGCGGGGCGGAGGCGCCACGCCGCTTTCCGCAATATAGCATCGCGGCGGATGTCGCGCGCCTCGCCGCCGCTCCGGACGCAGCGCAAACCACGAGTCTCGGCCGGATGTTCGACGCGGCGGCGGCGATCCTTGGCGCGCGGCTGGAACAGCAATACGAGGGGCAGGCGGCGATGGAGCTCCAGGCGCTGTGCGAGGCGCCGCGCGCGCTGGCGGGCGGCTTCTCGATGGAGAACGACATGCTCGATCTCGCTCCGCTGTTTCGCGCGCTGCTGGACGAAGGGCTCTGCGCGAGAGAGGGCGCCGAGTTGTTTCATGGGACGCTGATCGAAGCGCTCGCCGCCTGGATCGGCGGCGCCGCGCGTCGCTTGGGCCAAACGCGCGTCGCGCTTGGCGGGGGCTGTCTGATGAACGCGGCGCTCGCGGAAGGTCTCTCGCGGCGGCTGCGCGAACAGGGGATCGAACCCCTGCTCGCGCGAAAAATTCCATGCAACGACGGCGGCCTGTCGCTTGGACAGGCGTTTCTCGCGCGCGCGGCGAGCGCGTGAGCTTAGTGGAGGCGAAGCGATGTGTCTTGCGATACCCGCCCGCGTGATCGAGCTTTTGCCGGACGAGATGGCGCGCGTCAGCCTGGACGGCGTTGTCGTCAATGCGTCGGTGGCGCTGCTCGAGGATGTCGCCATTGGCGATTATGTCGTGCTGCATGTCGGCTACGCGCTCGCCAAAATCGATGAAGACGAAGCGTTGCGCACTCTCTCGCTGTTGCGCGAAGCGGCTTTGCTCGGAGCCGATGCATGAAACACGTCGATGAATATCGCGACGGCAAACTGGCGCGAGATCTCGCGCGGCGCATCGCGGCGGAGGCCCGAGCGGATCGCTGCTATCGCTTCATGGAGTTTTGCGGCGGCCACACCCACGCGATTTCGCGCTATGGCGTCGAGGATTTGCTGCCCGCCAACATACGCATGATCCATGGGCCAGGCTGTCCCGTCTGCGTGCTGCCGATGGGCCGCATCGACGACGCGATTTCGCTCGCGAAGCGGCCGGAAGTGACGCTCTGCACCTATGGCGATCTGATGCGCGTGCCGGGCTCGAACGGATCGAGCCTGCTCAAGACCAAAGCCGCGGGCGCCGACATACGGATGGTCTATTCCACGCTCGACGCCATCGCGATCGCTGCAAACGAACCTGAGCGTCAGGTGGTCTTTTTCGCGATTGGCTTCGAGACGACGACGCCGCCAACCGCGATGGCCATACGTCTCGCCCAGAAAAAGCGGCTGACCAATTTCACGATCTTTTGCAATCACGTGCTGACGCCTTCGGCGATCCAGAAAATTCTGGAGGCGAGCGATCCTGACGCCGTGGAAATCGACGGATTCATCGGGCCCGCGCATGTTTCGACCATCATCGGAACGACGCCCTACCAACGCTTCGCGACCGAGTTTCATAAGCCCGTCGTCGTCGCCGGCTTCGAGCCGCTGGACGTCGTGCAGGCGATTTTGATGCTGGTGCGTCAGGTCAACGAGAGTCGCGCCGAAATCGAGAACCAGTATATTCGCGCGGTGTCGGCCGAGGGCAACCGTCGGGCGCTGGCGGAGATCGCCGATATTTTCGAGACGCGGGAAAGCTTCGAATGGCGAGGCCTTGGAGAAATTCCCGATAGCGCGCTGCGCTTGCGCGAGCCTTATGCGCAATTCGACGCCGAACGGCGCTTTACGATTGTCACGCGGCCGGCGCGCGACAATCCCGCCTGTGAATGTGGCGCCATCCTGCGCGGCGCGAAGCGCCCACGAGATTGCAAGCTATTTGGCGCGGCTTGCACGCCGGAGACGCCTATGGGCGCCTGCATGGTGTCGTCGGAAGGCTCCTGCGCCGCCTATTGGGCCTACGGCCGATTTCGCGACCGCGAGACAGGCCTTCAGCGGGTGGGCGCGCCATGAACAAATACGAACCGCTCGGCCGCAAGCTCGATCTTCGTTCCGGCCGCGTCGATCTCTCGCATGGCTCGGGCGGGCGGGCGATGGCGCGGCTGATCGCCGATGTCTTTCACAAGGCTTTCGATAACGAGTTTTTGCGCGCGGGCAACGATCAGTCGGTCTTCGACATCGCCGGTGGGCGGATGGTGATGACCACGGACGGCTATGTCGTATCGCCCTTGTTCTTTCCGGGCGGCGACATCGGGGATCTTGCCGTCAACGGCACGATCAACGACATCGCCATGGCCGGCGCGAAGCCGCTCTATATGTCCGCGAGCTTTATCATCGAGGAGGGCTTTCCGCTCGCCGATCTCGCGCGCATCGCGCAAAGCATGGGCGACGCCTCGCGCGCGGCCAATGTTCCGATCATCACCGGCGACACCAAGGTGGTCGAGCGCGGCAAGGCCGACGGCGTATTCATCTCCACGTCCTGCGTCGGCGTCGTTCCCGCTGGGCTTTATCTTTCGGGCGACCGGGCGCGCGCCGGCGACATCATTCTGCTGTCGGGCTCCATTGGCGATCACGGCGTCGCCGTCATGTCGAAGCGGGAAAATCTTTCATTTGAAACGCAAGTGCTGTCCGACACCGCTGCGCTGCATGATCTCGTCGCGGTCATGGTCGAGGCCGCCGGCGCGTCGATCCGGCTGATGCGCGATCCCACCCGCGGCGGCTTGGCGGCGACGCTAAATGAAATCGCGCACCAGTCCCGGGTCGGCGTTCGCATCGAGGAGGCGTCTGTTTCGGTGCGGCCGCAGGTCGCGGCGGCTTGCGAACTGCTCGGCCTCGATCCGCTGTTCGTCGCCAATGAGGGCAAGCTCGTGGCCTTCGTCGCGCCCGAGGCGACGGAAAAGCTGCTGGCGGCGATGCGCGCGCATCCACTTGGTCAAGACAGCGCGAGGATCGGCGAGGTGATCGAGGACGAGCATTGCTTCGTGCAGATGACGACGGCCTTTGGCGGCGGCCGCATCGTCGACTGGCTTTCGGGCGAGCAATTGCCGCGAATATGTTGAGCGGGCGACGCGGAAGGACGAGGATTTGACGGAGGCAGCATGAATTTGATGCGCGAGGAACCGCGGGAGGACGGTCTGGCTACCTCGACCGCGATCGTACTCGTCGTCGATGACGAGAGGCGATCTCTCGAATCCCTGCGGCGTGTCTTGAGCATCGAATTCGAAGTGATTTGCGCCGCCAGCGCGGCCGAAGCGGAAGCTGTGCTCGCGGGCGATCTGGTGCAGGTGATCCTTTGCGATCAACGCATGCCCGGAGAGAATGGCGTCGATTTTCTCAAGCGCGTCCGCGATCAATGGCCGGAGCCGGTGCGCGTCATCATTTCAGGCTATACCGACGCCGAGGATATCATCGCCGGCGTCAACGAGGCCGGGATATTCCAATATGTGACCAAGCCGTGGGACCCCGAGAAGCTGCTCGCCTGCGTGCGCGAGGCGGCGCAGCTCTATCGCCTGCAAAAGGACGGCGGCGGCGCGCCGCCAATCGAGGCCAAGCCGTCAAACGCTAGGCTGCGGAGCCTCGCCAGCAATCGGCGAAGCGCCGAACGGCGGCTGTTCGAGTTCTCCCGCATCGCCCACGCGCCGGACAGCCCGGTGCGCGCGGCCATCGCGCTGGGACAACGCGCGGCGCGATACGATATTTCCGTGCTCATCACGGGCGACTCCGGCACAGGCAAGGAATTGCTCGCGCGCGCGATTCATCATGGCTCGGCGCGCGGCGACAAATCCTTCGTCATCGAGAATTGCGGCGCGCTTCCCGACGAGTTGCTCGAGAGCGAACTGTTCGGCAGCAAGAAGGGCGCCTTCACAGGCGCCTATCAGGATCGCATCGGCCTGTTCGAGGTCGCCGACGGCGGATCGATTTTTCTCGACGAAATCGGCGAGACTTCGCCGTCGTTTCAAGTAAAGCTGTTGCGCGTGCTGCAGGAGGGAGAAATCCGTCCGCTCGGCGCGCAACGCTCGCGCCGGATCAACGTGCGGGTGATCGCCGCGACCAACCGCAATATCGAAGCGGACGTGGCGGCGGGCCGCTTCCGGCGCGATCTATATTATCGACTCGCCGCCTTTCCGATTCATCTACCCACTCTCGCCGCGCGAGCGGGCGACATTCCGATTATCGCGGCGCGTATTCTCCTCAACGTCAATCAGATGTTCAATCGCCGCATTCCCGGCTTCGATCCGGAGACCTTGCGCTTGATGCAGCGCTATCCCTGGCCCGGAAATATTCGCGAACTGCACAATGAAATTCAGCGCATGGCGGTGCTCTGCGATGGCGACACCAATCTTCGCCCCGACCTGCTCTCGCCGCTCATCCTCGACTTTGGAAGCGCGGCCGCGCCAAACGGCGGGCAGGCGGGCGGCACGCTCAAGGAGCGCGTCGAGGAACTGGAGCGCGCGCTGATCGCGGAGTCATTGAAACGCAATGGGCGCAACATCAGTCGCGTGGCGGACGAGCTGGGGCTCTCACGCGTTGGGCTTCGCAGCAAGATCGCGCGCTACGACATTCGCGGAGACGCCGATGACGAAGCCTGACACGCCGCGCCCCGCCAGACGTGGCGATCTGATCGCGCGCGTGGCGGGCAAGGAGGAAATACTGCTTTCCGAGAACAGCGAGGCGATGTGGCTCGACGTCATTCGCAAGATGGACGAAGTCTATTCCGATCTCATCGGCTACGAGACGGAGCTCGAGCGAAAGAACGCCGAGCTCGAGGAAGCCCGGAATTTCATTTCCAGCGTCGTCGCGTCGGTGTCGGACGTCTTGCTCGTATGCGACCGGAAGGGCGACCTATCGCAGGTCAATCCCGCCTTTCTCTCGCTGATGCAACGACCCGAAGAGGCCTTGTTGGGCAAGCCGTTGCGCGATCAATTCGCGCAAGAGGATCGGGAGCGCGTCGCGGAGATCATCGGCTCGGGACTGGGAGAGAGCGTCGTCAGCGTCGAATTGCGTTTCGACACGGCGAACGGGCCCTCGGATTTAATGGCGATTAATTGCTCGGCGCGCTTTAACTCCGACGGACGGCGCGCCGGCGCGGTGTTCACGGGTCGCCCGATCGGCGAATTACGCCGCGCCTATGAAGCGCTGCACCGCGCGCACACGGATCTGCAGCAGGCTCAATCGCGGCTGATTGAACAGGAAAAAATGGCGAGCCTTGGCAGACTCGTCGCCGGCGTGGCGCATGAACTCAACAATCCCATTAGCTTTGTCTACGGGAATATTCATACGCTGGATCGCTATCGCCGTTCGATAGCCGTCTATCTCGACGCGTTGCACTCCGGAGCGGAGGCCGACGCGTTGGAGGCGCTGCGGCGACGACACAAGATCGACTCCGTTCTGGCGGATCTTGAGCCGCTGATCGAGGGCACGCTCGAAGGCGCGGTCCGCATCAGCGAAATCGTCAAGAACCTGCGCCGGCTGTCCTTCGACCCCAAGACCCGGCGAGAGCCGGTGGCGCTGGCGAAGGTAATTCAAACGGCGTCGCAATGGGCGGCGCGCGGCAAGAGGAGCCAGGTCGCGATCGAGACGAAGCTCGAAACGGATTTGTTCGTCGTTGGACTGGAGGGACAGATTCATTCGGTAATTGGCAATCTGATCGACAATGCGCTCGACGCCGTGCGCGATGTCGCGGAACCGCGCATCCTCATCGAGACGCGCGGAGAAGGAGACATGGGGATTGTGGCGGTGACGGATAATGGCCGCGGCGTTTCCGAAGCCATTCGCGGTCGGATATTCGAACCGTTTTTCACCACCAAGCAAGTGGGCGAGGGCACGGGGCTGGGCTTGTGGATCAGCTATTCGATCGTGCGTGAACATGGCGGCGCGATCGACTTCGACAATCCACCGGGCGGCGGCGCGCGCTTCACGGTGCGATTGCCGCAGGCAACGGCGACAGATGAGCCGCGGAGATAGAATGAGTCGCGAGACGTTCAGCTACGCTTGGGGAAGGGGCGGCGTTTAGCGGCGCGCCTCGCTTTTCCTGTCGCGCGCGCGGATGATGTGGAGACATCCGAGGGCGTGGGAGTTCGGCGGGTTCGTCGCCGGTGGGTGGGCCGAGCCCGCGAGAAAGGTGAATCGGCGCTATTTCTCTATTGTGTCTATCGGAAATATGATGTTATCTAGTTTCGTTCCGCCAATTTGCAAGAAAGGCGTCTTGATGGCCTTCGTCAGTTCCTCCGCGGTCGCGATCCCTGGCGCCGGCGCCTTCCCG
>Ga0182016_10001331_pt1 | contig 30134 bp, 26 predicted proteins | sample 712S2MmetaG_FD_120491 | JGI IMG/M metagenome (GOLD analysis project Ga0182016, IMG submission 120491) | Permafrost microbial communities from Stordalen Mire, Sweden - 712S2M metaG | ecosystem: Environmental > Terrestrial > Soil > Wetlands > Permafrost | place: Sweden: Stordalen | collected...
CCCGCCGGCACGACAAACCAACGCGACCCTCCTCCGGACCAACGCTCCCGCCAAATGACGGCCGACGATCCAAAATCAAGCGCGCCCAAGGACGAAACCAAGCCTTCGGTAGGCCGTTCATCGATTCCGATGTGGCTCGTCATCCTCTTCGCGCTTTTGTTTTATTGGAGCCAGCTTTACTTGAGCGATCACGCGGGCGGCTTTAGCGCGGAAGTTTATACGCCTTACGAATCCTTGGACCAGGTCGCCGCCGCCAATCCTCAGGACCCGGAGGCCGCCAAGCGCGCGATGGGGCGGGATATTTACCACAAGACCTGCGAGTTATGTCACCAAATCAACGGCCTCGGGCAGGATGGCAAAGCCCCGCCGCTGGTCGGCTCGGAATGGGTTTTGGCGCCGCATGGAGATCGCATTGCCCGCATTGTCCTCAATGGCTTAAACGGCCCCATCACCGTCAAAGGCAAGGAATGGAGCCTCGCCATGCCGCCTTGGCGCGATAATTACACTGACGAACAAATTGCGGCGGTCCTGACTTTTGTTCGTTCCAGCTTGGGTGACAACAAAGCCTCCGCCATCGACCCAGCCATGGTGAAGGCCGCCCGCGCTGAAAACCATCCCAGCGCCGAAACCGCAGAGGAACTGCTCAAGATCTCCGTTCAGTAACGGGATTGTGACATTAATTGGCTGTCCATTGGCCTGTCGTTGCCGTAAACACTCCCCCGCCCGTTGCCATGAATTTCAACAAGTTGTGTCTTTTGGGGAGAATTGTAGTCGCAACGGCCATTGCCCTCGGCGAAAGGGCGGCGGCCCAGGACGCGGCTTCACTCACCAAAGTCCAATCCGCCCCGGCTTGGTGGAATTGGCATGTCGCGAACACGGAAGTAGCCCAGTGGCACCCGGGTTTTTCCGCCCAGTACTCGGGTCCCAACAGTCTCGACAATCATCCATCTTCCTCCGAAACCGTTGATTTTGATGTCTTCGCGGGTCTGCGTTTGTGGCCTGGGGCCGAGCTGCATGTGGACGGGCTGGCTTGGCAAGGATTTGGTTTTAATCACACTCTGGGCATTGAAGCCTTTCCCAGCGCCATGGCTTACAAAGTCGGCGCGCGGCTCGCGGACGCCACCTTTGCCCGCGCGTTTATCCGGCAAACCATCAACTTGGGGAGCGCGGATCAGGAGGTTCCCGACGACGCTCTCCATTTGCCCGGCAAGCAGAGTGAATCACGCCTGGTGGTGACTTTGGGGGAAATGAGCGTTCTTGACGTATTCGATAACAACGCCTACGCGGGCGATCCCACGACGCAGTTCCTGGATTGGGCGCTCGTCGGCAATGAAGTTTGGGATTATCCGGCCAACAGCCTGGGGTTCATCACCGGGCTGGCTCTGGAGTGGTACCAACCGCCCTGGGTCTTGCGCTACGGCTTTTTCCAGGTGCCGCGCGAATCCAACGGCTTGGCGGAAGACCCTGCTTATTTGCGGGCCTGGGGCATGGTGGTGGAACTGGAGCGCCGCTTGAGCCTGCGCCGGCATCCCGGCTCCGTCCGTCTCTTAACCTACGTGAATCGCGCCCACATGGGCAATTACCAGGATGCGATTGACAGCCCCATTCGCCCAGCCGACATCGACCTGAGCCAAGCTTATCGCTACAAGTACGGTGTTTGCCTCAATCTTGAACAGGAAATCATAAAGGACATCGGCTTCTTCACGCGTCTCGGCTGGAGCGACGGGCAAAACCAAACTTGGGCCTATGCCGACGTGGACCGAGGGGGTTCAGCGGGCTTCAGCCTGAACGGAGATCTCTGGAAACGCCCGGAGGACACTTACGGCGTGGCTTGGATGATCAGCGCTCTTTCCAAATCCCATCAAGAGTTTTTCGAAGACGGCGGAGCGGGCATCCTGGCGGGCGACGGGACGCTCAATTACGGCTTGGAAAAAGCCTTTGAAACCTATTACAGCTTCGCCGTCTGGAAATCCATCCGTGTTTCCGCGGACTACCAGTTTATTATTGATCCCGCCTACAACCGCGACCGTGGCCCGGTCTCCGTGCTGGGCGGCCGCTTCCATTGGGCTTTCTGACGGACAAAAAAACCGGGGACTCCGATAGTCCCCGGCGCGCGAACTCGACCCGCCATTATTGACTGGGCGGCGGGCCGCCGTTGTCGGGTGGAGAACCACCATTGCCTGGAGGAGGGCCGGAACCATCGGGCGGCGGGCCTGGCGGGTGGCCGGCGCGAGGGCCAAGATATTCGTCGCGCGTCAACTTGCCATCGCCGTTTTTGTCCAGTTTCAAAAGCGCGGTGGAAGCATTGGCTATCTCGCTGGCATCAATCACCCCGTCGCCGTTGGCGTCCAGCGCGGTGACAATCAAAGGCATAGGCGGCTTCTGCCCGTCCGGCCCGGCGGGAGGCGGTCCTGCGGAGCCGTCCGGCCGCTTCGGCATGTATTCGTCGATGGTTAATTTGCCATCGCCGTTCTTATCCAGGGTCTTCAAGGCGGCGGATGCATTGGCGATTTCATTCGCGTCAATGACTCCGTCATGATTGGTATCCAGCGCCAAGACCAACGGCAGCGGTGGATGATGGTGCCGGGGAGGCGGTGGGTTATCTTGCGGGTCTGACGAGTTGTCGGCTGGTTGGGCCGCAAGTGTCCAAGCGGTGGCCAGCAAAGCCGTCGCGACGATCGTTGCTAATTTTTTCATAGATGTTTGTTCCTGTGATAACGAGACAAAAAGCATCCGGCCACACGGCCCGATTTTCTCATTATTTTTGTCTCTCACACCTTCAATAGACCACCCCTCTGTTAAGCGGCGATTTGCCCGGAACAGGAAAATTGTTAAGTCAGAGTTAATTTCGCGGCCATATGGCATCGCCGAGGCGCAGGAAGACCTCGCTGCTGCTCGCCGTCAGCAACACCACGCCCATTTCAAATTCAATTCTTCAAGTAGCCCAACCCTTCGTTGCCTTTGTTTCCTTGGTGTTCCCCTTCTTTCAGTCCGCCGGGACCTCCCCAAGGCTGGAAAATTGTTAAGCCAGAGTTAATTTTGCGGATTTTTCCGGCTCCTGGGCTAATCTAATGAAAGAACGAATGCCCGCGCCTTTGCAACAACCTTCCGGCGGTGGACCTGACAGCGCTGCGCGCATCCTCATGATTGATGATGATCGCGGCCTCTGCCAGCTCATCCGCGATTACCTCGAACCGTTGGGCTACGAGGTCGCCGCCGCCTACAATGGCCCTGATGGCTTGGAGCGCGCCTGCAATGAACATTGGGCGGCCGTGATCCTCGATGTCATGCTGCCCGGCCTCAATGGTTTCGAACTGCTCAAGCGGCTTCGCGCAAAATCAAACGTCCCGGTCCTGATGCTCACCGCGCGCGGCGAGGAAGCCGACCGCATTGCCGGACTGGAGGTGGGCGCGGACGATTATTTGCCCAAAACCTTTTCCAGCCGCGAATTGCTGGCCCGGCTCCGCGCCGTCATCCGCCGCGCCGCCACCGCCCCGGCCAAAACCACGGATAAACCGGAGCCGGAAATTGTCGTCGGCCCGTTGCGCCTGGCTCCCGGCCAGCGCCTGGCTGTTTTAGGCGACAAAAATCTGGACCTGACCGCCCTGGAATTCGATTTGCTAGCCTGCCTGGCCCGCGCCCGGGGCAGAGTCAAGTCCCGCGAAGAATTGGTGGAGGCTGCCGCGGAACGGCACTACGACGTCTATGACCGCTCTGTCGATGTGCATATTTGGTCCCTGCGCAAGAAGCTCGGGGACGATCCCAAAAACCCGCGCTTTATCCGCACCTACCGTTCGGTCGGCTACATGCTCATCAACCCGGAAGCGGAATAAGTATGATGCTCAATCGCTTTCCCCTCTCCGCCAAGATTCTTCTGTGGTTTGTGCTCAACCTTATCCTGCTGGGCCTTCTACTTTACGCCCTGCTCCTGGCCCAGTTCGGCCTGGGTCAGGATTGGCTGCTGTCCAGCCTGGCCAACGACCGCATTGACGCGGTCAGCGAAAGCCTCCAACTCGAACTGGGCCAGGAGCCGGCCACGAACTGGAACGCTACGGTCAAAGAATTTGATGATCGTTATCAGCCGCACGCTCATTTTCTGCTTTTCGGCGGCGACGCCGCGCCATTGGCCGGAACCGCCGTCCCGTTGCCGGATGAAATCCGCCATCGCCTGGAAATGTTCCGCGGCTTCTTTCATCATGACCGACCTCCGCCCCAACACCCGGACGAATCGTCCGGACCACCTCCTTTTGCCAGAGGCCCGGAGCGTCCTCCCCCAGGGCCGCGTCCGAAATTCATGACCCATACGACCGAGCCCTCGCGTTATTGGGTCATTCTTCCGGCCCGCGTGCATCAGGCCGGCAACCCGCATTCCGGCCCCATGGCGCTTGTCATCGTGTCGGATTCCTTGTCCGCCGGCGGACTCTTTTTTGACGTTACGCCTTGGCTGGTAACTGGAGCCGCCGCGTTGCTCCTTTCTGTTCTGCTGTGGTTCCCGCTGGTTCACGGCATCAACCGTTCCATCGCGCAAATGACCGAAGCCACCCGGCAAATCGCCGCCGGACACTTCGATACACGCGTCAATGAACGGCGGCGCGATGAATTGGGCACCCTGGGCCGTGCCATCAATCAAATGGCCGCCCGTCTGGATGGGCTGGTCTCGGGCCAGAAGCGATTCCTCGGTGACGTGGCCCATGAGTTATGCTCCCCGCTGGCGAAATTACGCGTGTCGTTGGCCATCCTTGGACAGCATCAGAAAACAGACCGGGAAAAATACCTCGCCAATGCCGAAGATGAGGCGGCACATATGGCCAGCCTGGTCAATGAACTGCTTTCCTTTTCCAAGGCTTCACTGAGTGCCCAAGCCGCTACATTGCGGCCAATCAAAGCGCTCGAGGCGGCCGACAAGGCCGTTCGCCGCGAGGTTGTGGAAGGCATCGCCTTACAAGTCGAAATCCCGCCGGACTTACAATTGATGGCCGACGCTGAATTGCTCGTCCGCGCCCTCGCCAATTTAGTGCGCAACTCGATCCGCTATGCCGGGGAAGCCGGCCCCATTACCCTCTCCGGCCGGCGCGAGGGCAATCAAATCCTGCTCACGGTCTCGGACTGCGGTCCGGGTGTTCCCGCCAACGAACTGGCGCGCATTTTCGATCCCTTCTACCGCGTTGATGTCTCGCGGGACCGCGCCACCGGCGGAGTCGGGCTTGGCCTGGCCATCGTCAAAACCTGCGTGGAGGCTTGCGGCGGAAGCGTTTCCTGCCGAAACCGGGAGCCCAAGGGCCTGGAAGTCACCCTGCAATTGCGCGCCGCCGAGGCGTCGGCGGATCAGGCAAAAAGCAAGATGCCTCAAGAGGCCCGAACGGATAGTTGACGATTTAGTTAAATAGCTTAAACTTGCCCTTTGATGAGGCAGAGGAGCAAGAAAACACTATGGGCCGCGTAAGTGACGCCAAAACACGCTTAATGGAGGCGGTGTTGGAACTGATCTGGACTGGTTCCTACGGCAACACCACGATTGATCAGATTTGTGAAAAAGCGGGAGTAAAAAAAGGCAGCTTTTATTACTTTTTTGATTCCAAAGCCGATTTGGCGGCGGTGGCCTTTGAGGCTGATTGGCGCGTGCGCCGCGCCGAGTTGGATGCTATTTTTTCTCCCACGGTGCCGCCCCTGGATCGCCTCAAAAAGTTCTGCGAAATGAATTACCGCTCCCAGCTTGAAATCAAGCGCAAATATGGCCGGGTTCTGGGATGCCCGCTCATTGCCCTTGGCTCGGAAATTTGCACCCAGGATGACAATCTGCGCAAAAAGATACTGGAAATCCTCGAATTCAAGCGTCGTTACCTGGAGTCGGCCATTCGCGACGCCCAAGCCGCCGGTTGGCTCCGCGTCGCGGATCCTCCAGTTATGGCGCAAATGATTTTGGCTTATGGACTTGGCCTTTTGACCCAGGCCCGCATTCAGAACGATGTCTCCGGTTTGCGTCATACGGCCGGTGGGGTTTTCGCCCTGTTGGGCGTCAAGCCCACCTCCGCCAAAACGGCCTGAAAATTTTTTTGAATGAATATTCGACTAAATGGTCAACTACCATATGAGGTTCAATAGCATGAAGCCGAATTTAAAAATGAAGAACAAAGACAAAGCGCGTCACGCCACGGTCAAAACCCGGACGCCTCGGAAATGGCGCGTTTCATCCCGTGAACAGGACCACGACGCCCTGGATTCGGCTCCTGCGGAACCGACCCGAGGCGACACGCTGCAATTGTACCTGAACGAAATCGGGCAGGTAAAATTGATCACCCCGCAAGAAGAGATTCAACTCGCCCGCCGCATCAAGAAAGGCGACCAACGCGCGCGCGAACAGATGATCACGGCCAACCTTCGCCTCGTCGTCAAAATCGCGCGCGATTATGAGAATCTGGGGCTGCCGTTGCTCGATTTGATCAACGAAGGCAACATTGGGCTGATGAAGGGCGTCGAGCGCTTCGACCCCAAAAAAGGGGCCAAACTTTCGACCTACGCCGCCTGGTGGATCAAACAATCCATGATGGCTGCGCTGGCCAACCAGTCCAAGACCATCCGTTTGCCGGCCCACGTCGTCGAGAGAGTGGCCAAAATGCGCCGGGCCGAAATGCAATTGCACGATACCTTTGACCGCGAACCCACGGACCAGGAATTGGCCGAGCACCTCGGTTTGGACGCCCGCCGCATCCGCCGCTACCGCGACGCCTCCAAAGCGCCCTTATCGCTCGATTCACCCTTGAACGACCAGGAGCCAAACCGCATCTCGGATGTCGTGGCGGACCCAGATGCCGCACCGCCTTTTCAACGGTTGCTCAAAGAAAACGACGCCGATTTGGTGCGGGCCGCGCTCGCGACGCTCAACGAGCGCGAAACGGCCATTTTGGTCATGCGTTTCGGATTGAATGATGACGCGCCCAAGACGCTGGAAGAAGTCGGAGCGCATTTTCATGTCTCCCGCGAACGCATCCGGCAAATCCAGGACGAGGCTTTGAAAAAAATGCGGCTGGAAATTGACGAGCGCGACAGCCCGCCCGTGGAAGCGGCCTTGGCCGCCTGAGGCCCGGCCATTGCAAGGTTGCCTTTCAGGCTTTCTCTGCCAAAATTGGCTTAATGGATTTCGCGGAGAAAATCTTACCGCGCGCGGCGCTGGCTTCCTGGCGGGAAAAACTGCGGCAGGCCGGACGCAGACTGGTCGTAACCAACGGGTGTTTCGATGTTCTCCATTTGGGGCACGTTACTTATCTGCAACAAGCCCGCGCCCAAGGGGACGTGCTGCTGGTCGGTCTGACCAGCGATGACGGCGTGCGGACCCTCAAGGGACCAAACCGTCCGCTCAATGGTGAACAGGATCGCGCTGGCATCCTGGCCGCTTTGCAAGCAGTGGACGCGGTGCATATCTTCCCGGAACTTGACGCCCGTGTTTTTCTGCAAGCCGTCCAGCCGGACGTTTATGTCAAAGGGGGCGACTATACATTAGACAACATTAACCAGGACGAAAGGCGCTTGCTGGAGGGAATGGGGGTCAGGATTGTCATTCTGCCGGCGGTCCCCGGACGTTCCACCAGCGCGCTTCTCCAGAGGATGAATCTTTATGCCAGCTGAAATATTCACCGCCAGTCGTTGGACGCGAGGAAACCACTTCTTTCCAACGACAATCGAGGTAACGGATAGGTCCGTGGCCCGCCGCAAACGCTCCTGGTTTAGACAGGATGAAATGAGCATCGGCATCCAGAAAGTCGCCTCGGTGCATATCCACACGGGCCTATTTTGGTCTGAAATTCTCATCGAATCTTCCGGCGGCACGGACCCCATCTCCAGCCACGGCCATCGCAAAGCCGACGCCCAACGGATCAAGGAACTGATCGAAACCTATCAACAACAGGCTGGCCCGTCTTGAAACTGTAACCGACTTGTCACCTTTCCGCTGTTGTTTGCGGATAGGGTCTCCGGCCAGAGTGAGAGGGTGAAAAGTAGAGTGCTCGTGGTGGACGACGAACCCGACGTTCTTGATCTGGTAACCTACAATTTAGGACAGGCGGGTTTTCAAACTGAAACGGCGTCGGATGGCGCGGAAGCTTTGCGTAAAGCCCGCTCCGCCACGCCCGACTTAATTCTTCTCGACCTCATGCTGCCGGAAATGGACGGGCTGGAGGTTTGCAAGTTGCTGCGGCGCGATCCCAAAACGAGCGCCATTCCCATCATCATGCTCACGGCCCGGGCCAGCGAGATCGACCGCATCCTCGGATTGGAGTTGGGGGCCACGGACTATGTTTCCAAACCCTTCAGCCCGCGCGAACTGGTTCTTCGAGTCAAGAAAAGGCTCGAACAGAACACCAACCCGCAGAGCAGAACCGCCTTCGTTTTCGGTCCTTTGCAAGTCGATGTCTCCCGTCACTCGGTGACGGTCAAAGGCAAACGCGTGGATCTGACCGCCACGGAATTCAAGCTGCTCACCCTTTTGATTCAACGCATCGGCCATGTCCAGTCCCGCGATCAATTGCTGCGTGACGTATGGGAATATGAAACCCATATTGACACCCGCACGGTCGATACGCACATGCGGCGTCTGCGCGAAAAGCTCGGCCCCGTCGCCAAACACCTCGATACGGTGCGTGGCGTCGGTTACCGGTTCCTCGCGGAATTGAATTAGACCACTAAGGCGCCGCAGGGGCACCCGCCTTGATTGGGCGAATCTTGATGTTGCGGAAGGCCACGGAGCCGTGATCGCCTTGCAGCCCGATGTAACCAAGATCAGCCCGCGCGAAATTGGGCATGTTGTGAAATTTGCTGGCGGCGACGCGGTTGTTGAAGTCTTCGCTGTGCAAAACATACTCAAAGTACTTGACCCCGTTAATATCGTGTTCGCATTTCTGCGGAGTGATCAGCAACCGGACGTGGTTCCATTCCCCGACTGGCTTGGTCGCATCGAGGGTCTTGCCGGTGGCGGGATCAATGGGCGGTTGATAGAGCGCATAGAGCCAACCGCAACGCACGGGGTCCGCCGCCGCGGTGTTGTCCTCCAATTGGAATTCCGGCCCGGTCGCCCAAATCGCGCCTCCCTTGTCTGTCACGTGAAACATGATGCCGCTGTTTCCAGCGTGGGAGATGTTGTAATCCAGTTGTAATTCAAACCAGTCATATTGACCGGGGCTAACGATGTCGCCTGCGTTGTGTGGGTCCACGCACACCAGCGTGCCGTCTTTAACCTGCCAACCAGCACGGAGGCCCTCGCCCTTGAAATTATGCCATCCGCTGGCATCCTTGCCGTTAAAGAGAAGCTGCCAACCCGCGGCCTTTTCCGCGTCGGTCAAAGTGTTGTCCTCCTGCGCTCGCGCTGGCGAGGCCAGGAGGATGCTGCAGGAAAGTGATGCTACGAATGCGCTAAGTAATTTCATAGATTTAAGGGTGCCATCGTATGTGCGCGCGCTGCGGCCCACAAGCAAAAAACGGCATGGCGCGCGCCATGCCGTGTTTGGAAATTAAAGGAACTAACTACCGGTCGTGGCGCCAGTGGAACGCTTCGCGCTCCATTTCCTCTCCGGGCGGTCGCCATCCTTAATTTTTGTCGTCCCGGTAATGGTGTCGCCTTCCAAAGTCCCTTTGTAAACGGTGGTGGTGCTGGTGCCGTTTCGTTCCCTGGTGACTTCAAAGGAGATCGTCTTGCCCTCCACTTTGACATTGGCAATATCAGTCTTGTTCGGGTTACCTCCACGTCCCGGGGTCGAAAGCGAACCGGTAACCGTGCCGCCGGAACTCTTCAGAGTCAGTGTGCTGGTTCGGTCCGGGCCACCGTTTCGACCCGGAGTCGTCCAGGTCCATGTGCCGCTAGGATCAAGGCTTTTGTCCTCCGCCTGCGCGAAAGTCACCAAGCCCACTAAGGCCACTGCGCCCGCAATGGCTTTGAGAAAGGAACGTACTGTCATCATTTTGCAATCCATATTTGTAGAACGTTTATATTCAACCGGTTGCATGCGGGATGCAAACACCCCCAATCGGTTATTCTCTTGGTCAGACTCTGTCCATCGGCGAAAGGTTACAGAAATTCCATTTTTCTTAAGCCACTTCTTTACTGTTTTTCGTGGAACGGCTGGCGGCTACGGTAAATCTGCTGCAGTTGTAGATTCTTTTCCGCCACCGCTTTCTGCCCGGCTGCCGCCGCCAAATCGTGGGCCTTCTGTGCGGCCGCGATGGCCTCATCCCAGCGGCCTGATTCGGCGTAGGCGGCGGCAAGCGTGCCCATGAGAATCGCTTGCTTGTTGTTGGTCAATTGACAAGCGCGGATGGCCAATTTCACCGCCTCAGCGCCATTCCTGATTTCAGAATGCGGGCTGGTGGCTAAAAGCCAGGCCAGATCATTGAGCACTTCAACCTGATTCGGTTGCAGCGTCAGTGCCCGGCGGAATTCCGCCACCCCCTCATTGGTCTTGCCTTCGATCAGAAAGGATCTCGCCAACCAAATGCTGGCCTCAAGGTTCTGCGGTTGACACTGTTCGACATCTCTGAATTGAATGGCGGCCTCTGCCGGTCGCTTCAGGCCCAGCAAGGCTCGGCCAAGAGGGATGCGGGCGCTGATCAATCCTGGATCGCGTGTGAGCGCAAAACTCAGCGTCTCAATTGCGCGGTCAAATTTTCCTTCCAGACGGAAAATGTCTCCCTGCAAGACATGGAGCAACGCATAGTCCGGAAAAATGCTCACGGCTTGAGCGCATTCGGCCTCCGCGCGGGCCAGTTGGTTATGGCGCAGCAGATAGGCCGCGTAGTCCGCATGTCCCAAAAAATTATATTTCGGCATCGCAATGTGCGAAACCAACGTCTCCTCGTTTCTCCAGAATTGGAGCTGGAAAGAGGTCAGGACGCAGCAACCGACCAACGCCGCCCCCCATATTCCTCCCAGAATGAGCTGCGCATGATCGGTCGAAGCCGCCAAATCAAAAACCTCCCAGCAAATCAGGATAAACAAACCAATCGAAGGTATATACATGTAACGATCCGCCATGGGTTGAGCCCCTGTGGCCAGCAGATTCAGCGTCGGCAGCAGAGTGCCCAGAAACCAGAGCCATCCAAAAAGCCAGTACGGCCGGGATTTCCGCGCGCCTAAAGCCAAAATCGTGATCGCCCCCAAAAGCAAGGCCGCCCCGATCAACTCCCATCGGCTATGCCGCATCATAAAGGGATACGTCGCGCCCAAATCGGACGGCCAAATGGTTTTGGCCAAATAACGAAAGCAGGAAAGAATGGCCGTAACAAATCTAACTTTGAGAGGCAAATGCGCCACAACCGACAAGGCCTCCTGCCGTCGGGCGGCCAGCAAGGTGATCACGCTCGATAGCCCTGACAACACGAAAAAAGGAATTTTTTCGACCAGGAGTTGCGTGAGTTGCGCTCCGAGAGGTGGGGGCGCTTCCGAACCTTCGGGCGGCGCGCCAAACCGCAACCGCCCCAGCGGCCACCAATCCAGCAACAGCATGACGCACGGCAGCGTCACAACCATCGGCTTGGACATCAGTCCAAGCCCGAAAAGAAACAGCGCCCCAAGGTAAAAGAATTTCGCCTTTGCGCTTTGGGCCTTGAACTCTTCCAAATAGCGCGTCCAGGCCCAGAGGGCCAGCATCCAGAAGAAAGTGCTGAGAACGTCCTTTCGTTCCGCAATCCAGGCGACGGACTCGACGTGCAATGGGTGCCAGGCAAAAAGAGCGGCCACGGCGGCGCTGCGCCAAAAACAATTCGTCATCCGCCGCAGCACGAGAAATAGCAGCACCGCATTGCAGGCGTGTAAGAGAATACTGCCGGCGTGCTGGACCCCGGGACGCAGGCCAAACAATTGACAATCCGCCATGTGCGAAATCCACGTCAGCGGATGCCAATTGCCGGCGTAACCGGTGCGAAACGCCCAACCGAGCGCCGGGAACGAAAGCCCGTGGGCGACGAATGGATTGCCCGCGACGTAAACAAAGTCATCCGAATTGACATAGCTGAACGACAAGGCCGGGGCATAAAGAGCGATCGTGCCCAGGCCAAGCAGGAGGCAAAGCAGCGAAGTGCGCCGCAAATCTCGAGAATCCATGAATGGCAGTCTAACAGACCGCGCCCGACCGGCAATTCATTTGCGCAGGGCCTGGTCAGGGACAGACCCAGCGAATGTAGGGGTGCCCTCGCCGAGGGGGCTCACCCTCATGGCAGCAGATTGATTGACAGCGAGCCGGTTTCGTTGCCGGGAACCAAAATGAAGCCCGTCCCGCCTTGCGTCGGGCTGGTAAACGCACCCTTGAAAGCAAGTATTTTGCCCGTGGACGGGTTCTCAAACTCGCCGGTCAAAACGCCCGTGCTGGAAAGCGTTATTTTCAAGCCGTCCGAAGTTCCGCTAGCGGGGGCAAATTGACCGTTCGCCACTATCAGATTGTTGGTTACGGCGGGACTGATCGTGTTTCCGCAAAAGACTATTTGATATTGACTGCCCGAGACAGGCGGGACGTAATTCGTTCCGGTGAAACTGGCTTGGATGGATAATCCGCTCCCGTAATAAGTGTTGGCATTGGATGATTTGATCCAGAACAAACTCCCGGCGGCGGCGCCAGAAGCTTGGTTCGTCACCCAGCCAACGAGCAGGCCGTGGCCTCCATCGAGCCCCGCGAAAAGAGGCCAAATGCCCCGCCGCGATACTCCCACCGTTTCCGAAAAGCTGGTGTTATCGGCCAAGGCTCCGCTGAGTTTCAATTGCCCATTGTTCTGCACCGAGAGGATCGCGTAACCGTCGTTCGTCGGTCCGACCGCGTCATGGTTGGTAGTGGTCTGCAAATTGAAAACATAATTTCCCACCGCGGGATTGCTCGTGGAGGAAAGACTCGTGACGGCCCGGTAGCCTAAAATATCCGATGAGAACACATACCCCGTCAAAGTGCCTGTCCCGCTTGTCAAACCGATAGCCACCTGGCCTTCACTCCAACCCGCCGCGCCCCCGCTCCCCAAATAACCGGTCAATTCGTAAGTCTGTGCGGGGAAAAAGAACTTTGAACTGAAAGTGCCGGTTCGGCTCACCGCAAAAGCAATCCGTCCCGCGGTATCAACATTGACGTTGCCGCTGGAGGGAAGAATCAGTCCGTTATAGTTGCCTTCCGCACCCGGATAATAATCGGCGGTGAAGGAGTGTGACGCCAGGCTTTGCCTTCCCGAAGAATCCGTCACGATCGCCAGCACCGTGTAATTCCCCTGGCTCAAATTACTCACGGCCCATGACCATGTCGTGCCACTAATGGTGGCAGCCTGGATGGAACCGGCGGTCGTGTTCCCTGAAAAAAGCTGGCAGGTTATTCTCGGATCAACAACGCTGGAAGCAATAGTCCCGCTGACCACGAAATTGTCCGTCGTCACCAGCGAACCGGGCGAAGTAAATGAAATGCTGTTCGGCAACGCATCTTCCAGAAAAGTCGCCGTCAACGTCAGCCCCGAACTATTGGTAAAGGAATGAGTGGGGCTGTTATAAACGCTCGTGCCATCAGACCATTCATAAAACAAGCCGCCTGCCGCGGGTTTGGCGATGATGGTGCCCTTCGTGCCAGCCGCTTGGTAGATGCCCGAGGCCAGAGAGGTCGTGCCAGGGCCGTTAGTAACGATAGTCAAAGGACACAGGACGGTGAACTCCTGGGAGATGACGGTGCTCCGGCCGCTGGCATCGCGCGCGATGGCCTCCACGACATATTGGCCGGGGTCGAAGCTCTGCGGAGCCAAGGACCAAGTCCCGGTCCCGTTAGTAACGATCTGACCACTGACTGAGATCCCGCTTTTCGAAAAAAACTGGCATGTCACCGTGGCGGAACCCACGGCCGCGGAAATCGCGCCTTTCACTGTCACAGTGGCGTTGGTCAATTTGGCATTGGGCAGGGGCTCCGTGAACGAGATGCCGCCGGGAATCGTGTTTGAGATAAAATTGGCGGTGAGTTGCAACCCATTGGCCATCTGAAACTCTTCCGAGGCATTCAGGAAGGCCGTGCTGCCGGCGGACCAACTGACGAACTGCGCTCCCGCCGCGGGAACCGCTCGAATCTTGAAGCTCTTGCCGATGGCCACGTTCGTGCCATTAAGATTCGTCGGCGTAATTTTGCCCGGTCCATTGGCCGTGCCGACAAATGGAAAGCGCGGGACCGTGAAGGTGACCTGAGCGGGGGACGAGAGGTTGCCGGCGCCGTCTTGTGAGACGATATAGGTGCCGTACTGGCCGGGAGGAAGATTGCCCGCGTCATAAGACCAATTGGTCGTGCCCACGGCGTCTCCGCCAAAGTCCCCGTTGTCATATCCAAACGTGTCCGACAAATTGCACACCACTCGCGCCAGGCCCACATTATCCGTAGCGGTCCCCGAGACCACCACGTCGGCATTGGTAGTGGTTGCGCCATTCGCCGGATAGGCTAGCGTCACGGTGGGTGAGTTGGTGTTGGTCGCGGGCGGGGTAATGAAAGTGAAATCAACAAAGTACAGATTGGCATCTCCCGGCGCGGAAGGGCCGTCATAATTGACAGGCAAATCGGTGAAAGGACTCGCCCCGCCGTCATAAATGCCCTTGGCCGGTTTGCTCAACCCATTGAAATAGTCCACCACATTGCTCCCGGAAAGGATGCGCCCAAAGACGGTGAAGCCGCCGTTCTGGTTGTCCAAATTGGTGGAGTTGTCTCCCAAATTAATGAAGAACGCGCAGTTGGCGGAGTCCGGATTACCCGACTCCTTCGCCATGGCCAAAGTGCCAAAGGTATTATGAATGAGCGGCCCAACGTTGAACTCGTTGTCCACCTGCCAAGGGAAAGGCGGCGTGAAACCTAGATTAACCGTGACACTTTCATAAATACTGTAAGCCAGCAGACTGGCATTGGTGCGGTCCTCCACTCCATAGTCGCCGCCCTGCAGGACAAAGCCAGGAACACAACGGGTCCAGAAAAAATTGGTGTAGCCCCCGGCTTGAATGTAATGGATGAAATTCTCGACGGTCGCCGGTTTATCATGGTCGAAGAGTTGGACGGTGAGGTTGCTGGGGCCACTGGGATAACCCGAAAAGGCAAACTGGACGATGGTTCCGGGGACGATGGTCAGCACCGCCGAGTTGCTCACGGCGCTGCCGCCGGAGGAAACAACGACCGTGTAAGTTCCGGCTTTATTAGTATTGACATTGGTCAAGCTCAAGGTCGCGCCGGTCGCGCCGGCGATATTGCTCCCTTCAAATTGCCATTGGTAGGCGGCGCCATTGGTCGCCACGACGGTAAAAGCGGCGTCGGAAGCGTTGTTCACGGTAACGTTTTGGGGAGGGGTAATAATGGAAGGCGTAGCGCCAACGCGCAGCGCGAGGAACAGGCAGCATCCACAAACCTCCAAGAATTTGTGTTTCATGTCGTCCGAGTCTGGCGGTTTCGGAACAAGATTCAAGCAAGAAGTGGCGGTGGATTCGTTATCGGGCGGCGCCGGCACTGGGAGGCCCGGACGCCTCGCCGGAGGCGTCCCCGCCATCACTGCGGCTTGGCGCGGCTGATCCAGTCCGAGAAAAGGACCCACTCAAGTCCAGTCAAGCCCAGGGGCGCGTTTCGCACCAGCGCCAATTCGTTGGGCGCGACGCGCGTCAGTTCGGTCACGGCGTCTCCTTTGATAAAACCAATCCCATTGAGCCAATTCTCTTTGATGACGGTGGCGTCGAGTCTTTCCGCATTGCGGCCCATTGGAGGATAAAGGAGCATCTGGCTGAGCAAGCGCCATTGTTGCAACCGCGGGCCCGTTGCTTCCCAATCGTAATAAACCAAATTGGAACGCCCTTGCAGTTGCTTCCATAATTCCTGCGGCGCGGGATTGGCATTAAACGAAATGGGAAAAAGCGATAAGAGCAAAAATTGTCCGCTTTTGGCCGGAGCCGCTTCGAGGGCGGGCACCACTAAACCAAGCTTGGAAAGAACCAGGCGCTCCTCGTCGGGCAGCCAATGGAGTTCCCCACCGTCGATCCTCTTCAAATCCGCATTGAGGGCTTGCGGCGCTTCCGTGGAAAGATCCTGCAACGCGTTGGCGGCATTCGTGACCGGCCAAGCCATATAACTTTGGAAGGTCACTTCTCGCAGGGCCCAGGCGTAAAGTTGGTTGGTGAGCGGATTATGCTCAAAGCCCAAAAAAGACGCATCAAGGTCAAGCATTGCTGCCAAATCATTGCCGGCGGTAAAACTAATTAGAGGGCTGCGGACCAATTCAGTCGGAATTTGCCAAGGCTGTGGTGTCCAGGAAATGGGTTCGCCGTAGGCAAGGTGAGCGGCGATGTCAAAACGGTCAGACTTGGCGGATACAGTTAGATGTACCCGGGCTGGCTTAAGTAAGAGGAGCGCGGGCGGCAACCAAGGGCGTAACTGCCCCAAGTCGAGGTCCGCCTGCAGTAAGTCCTTTGCCAGAACGGGAGCAGGTCGACCTTGCCGGGCAATCTGTAGCAGGTCCTCTTCTTGTAATGACTTGAGATCGTCGCCCAACTCAACGACCAGCCAATCCTTGGCGGGGACAAGGGAAAAGGGGGTCAGATTGGTCCCTACCCCGCCCCAACGCCAGCCGCCAAATCCTCCCACGGTAAAGGCCTCGCCAGGCCCGCCAAAAACCCGGGCCAAGCGATCACGCCAGGATTGAGCATCATCCAAATGGACGGCCAGGACAAAGCGCAGAGCATTACTTTGGGCCGGAACAAATGAACCCATCGATTCCGTTTGCCAAAACTCGGACAAAAGAGCGCTGAAAACGGTTTTGCCGGCTGATCTGTTTTCCAGGCTGACCTCATCCGCCAGCGCCGCCGCTGCCGCATCGAGGACCAAGCCGCGAAAAGCGGCCGATGAGGGCAAGGCCGCGACTTGCTTTGCCGTCGGCAAGTTTGTGTTTCCCGACAAACCCGCCCCGCCTTGGAAATGGTATTGGGCGGCGATGGAAAAAGGAATCTCACTGGCACCCGCCAAGAGTGTAGGCAGGCTCACCAGCGCCAGCATTGATGAGCGCCAAATCCGTTCCAGGTTCAATTTTCTACAGTCAAAGAATGGTAGCGCGTACGGGAATCGCACCCGTCTTTCAGCCTTGAGAGGGCCGTGTCCTAACTGATAGACGAACGCGCCATTCTGACGCACCCACCATATCGGCCCCGTGGAAAACTGTCAAATCCGCGCGCAAAGAGTTTTGGTCCGTTTTTGCGGCTGGCAAATCAAACGCCTCCCACTACAATTGGATGCGTATGCCCATAAGCAACGCCCGGACTCAAAATCTTTCGCTGGAATTGTGAATTTACCTGACAAAAAACTGAATGAGGCCCGCGCGCTTTCGCGGGCGGGCAGCTTTTCCCAATCTGTCCTGGTTTATGAGAAGCTGACACGCCAATTCCCCCGGCACGCGCTCCTCTGGTTCGAGTTCGGATGCGCCGCCGGCAGCGACGGCCGAATGGACCTGGCCGATCGCGCCTGGCGCAAGGCTTTGGAATTGGACCCGCATAACGCCCCCCTCCGCCTGCAAATCGGCCACCAGTACCAGAATTTGCGTCAGCGGGAAAAAGCGCGGGAATTCTTTACGCAAGCGGCGACCTTGGATGCACGCGGGATCAACCCGCGGATGGCGCTGGCCATCTCTTTTGAGCAGCAGCATTGCTTTGCCGAGGCGCGCGAAGCGATCTCCTCTTGTCTGGCCATCGATCCGAACGACGACCAGGCCCGTTATTTCCAGGCTTTGCTGGATCGGCGCGAGAATAAGCTGGATGACGCTGAACGGCGTTTGCGGGATTTGTTGGCCTCGAAACCAAGTCACCAGTATGTCCAGTACGCCAGCCATTACGAACTGGCGGAGATTCTCGATCGCACCGATCGTTGCGATGAGGCGATGGACCACCTGAGTGAGGCCAAAAGTCGAGTGCGGGTCTTGGGCGATGTCGAGGCCATGCTCAAGGAGTACGATCAACTCGCGGAGATGTTCCAGCGAACCACCCTGGCGCTTCCGCCCGGCATTGTTCGGACCTGGGCGCGGGAATTTCCCGAAAAGCAGCGCGAAGCCAACCCCAGATTGGCTTTTCTGGGAGGCCATCCGCGCAGCGGTACGACCCTTTTGGAACAGCTTCTCGGCGCTCATTCAGAGGTGGCGGCAATTGATGAACCGCGCGCGTTTAACATGATCGTGGCCAAGATGGCCCAGGAGCCGGCGCCGCTCACTCCCGCGCGTCTGAACGTCATCCGCCGCCGTTATTTGGAAGCCATCCAGAAGGAATTGGGAGACAAGGCCGAACACAAGCTCATGCTGGATAAAAACCCGTCTCCCACCGCCAAGCTGCGCATCTGGTTGCGGGTTTTTCCGGAACTGAAGGTGATCATCGCCTTGCGCGACCCGCGGGACGTGGTCATCAGTTGCTATTTTCAAAATCTGCCGCTCAACCCTTTCAATGCAAATTTCCTCACGCTCGAACGGACGGCCCGCCATTACGCCAACCTGATGGATGTCTGGCTAGCCGTGCGCAAATGGGAAGGATTCTCCTGGATCGAAACGCGCTACGAAGATGTTGTGGCCAATCTGGAAACCGAAGGCCGCAAAGTGACGGATTTTCTAGGTTTGACTTGGCAGGAGAGTCAGGCCCAATTCCACGAGAAGAACGGCAAGAACCAGATTTATGCCCCGACTTACCACGACGCCAGCCAGCCGGTTTACGCGCGCTCCGTCTCCCGCTGGAAATCATACGAAAGGCACCTGGCTCCCGTCCTGCCCATTCTGGAACCCTACTGCCGGCAATTGGGATACTCCTCTTAAGCGCTACCCATGCTGAAAGGCTGAGGGATTTCAGCCCAAGGACGCGGCGCGGCAAGCCGAAGCCAAATCCTGAAGAGTTTAGAATCGCGCGGAGGCGCGGAAGTCGCAGAGAAAAACTTCTTTGCATTTTCTTTACTCCGCGACCCCTGCGGTCCTCTGAACGATGTTTATGCGCAGCGTCATACGTAATTGCACATCATTCGGTGGGGCGAGACTCCGTCGAGCCGTGAGGTTATTTCAGGCGGACCAAGCCAGGGTTCGACGGAGTCTCACCCTACCGGCGTGGAATGACCACAATACACAATGACTTATGGCACTACCATTCAGAGGACGCATGCTGCATGATTAGTACAAAAAAAGAGCCGCCCGATTGGGCGGCTCCGTGAATTAGAAAGACAATTAATTATTTGCGGCGCAGGCGCATCAGGAACGCGGAGGCTCCCATGATGCCGAGGGCGATTGTGCTGGGTTCGGGAGTGGTTGATCCACCACTTCCACCAACCAAGCTAAAGCTCGTGATTCCGCCTGTGACACCAGAATTGCCAGGACCGGGGAGATCAGGAGGGGTGACGACACCACCGCCCAAGTTCTCGGTTCCGATTGTGGACAAGCCGCTAGGAGCGGCAGCTCCACCAGCGGCCACGGCTGCGGCATAGCTGGAGATCGTTCCACCGGCATTGTACCAAGCTGCCAACTGCAAAGAGGCAGATGCACCAGCGGCCACGTTAGGAATTGTCACAACCGGGTTGCCAGTGACGTTATACAATCCAGCATTGCCGGAGGTAAACATATTCGCGACCGCGCCAGCGACAGGAGTTGGGGTGCTGCCACCAGCAGCGGCATACAATTGAACCGACCAAAGATTGCCATTGGCATAGTCAGTTGGGGAAGTCGCGCCTGTGGCGGAACCGCCAAGAGGTGTTCCAGTGTATCCGGTCTGCGTGCCAGCAGGAATGTCAGCACCAGTGGAAGTAAGGCCAGTGCCGAAGGTGCCAGGGCTGTTCCCGGTAACTTGGACAGTGGGAGTGGCCGTCTGCGGAGACCAAATGGTGATTTGGAAATCACTGTTGAGGTAATCCGCCCAGCCTACTTGGCCTTGGGAATACCCACTCACGGCTCCCGCCAGTAAGGTTAAGACTGCAAGTGTCTTTTTCATATTCTATTTTGTGTTATTTGATTGTTATGTCGAACCTAGCTTGCTGACTATGGATTGCTTACCGAAAAGTTTTCAGTCCAAGTTAAAGATGCCGCGCTGTTGTTCTGATAGAAGAATCCTTCACCCACGTTTGGAATGATAGGGTCGCCGCCGGGGAAGGCACCGTTTTTACCAGCAGTGTAAGAGGAATAACCATTGGTGCTGAAGACGAAGATTTTGTCCTTGGCCACAGCGTTGGTCAATTGAGTTAGGCTGTTCGTCACCAGATCGCCAGAGGCGGGAATGATGGAACTGACCAAGTTATATCCAGGAACCAAAACATTGTTTTGGGTGCCATTGGCAACCGATCCAACGAACGTAATGTTCAATGGCGTGGAGTTGGGGTTTTGGATGAAGACGGCCTGGCCAGGATTGATGGTGTTTGTTCCACCCAATGACCAACCTGTTTTGGTGCCGGTTTCAGTGGTATAACCCGTCGCAGGGTTATAAATGTACACTTTGACCTTCAGGTAAGTTCCGGTCGAATTGGGCAGCAACGTGTTGAGGGTATTGTCAGGAGAGGCAATCAGCGGATCAGCTACGATAGCGTAGTTATCAGCCGGAACGGTCACGTTGATGTAACCAACGACGTTAAGTGAATAAACATTGGTGGACGATTGGGCCATCAATGATACGCTGCCGAGTGTTCCCAGCAACGCCGATAGGAGCATTGTTTTTGTTCTCATTTTTTTATATTTCTTTCCGTGTGCGACGCGACTTTCTCAAATTGCCTCGGGTGTGTCAACCGATTTTTTGCAATTTTTTTTACTTTTTTTCTGACGCATCGTTAGAGCATTTTTAACCACTACGCCCGGATTGTCAACCAGTTTTGAACTTTTTTTTGCACTTTTGTGTGCAACCAATCGGCTGATACAGAAATGGCGTTAAAAGGAACCCCTCTCCCTGCCCTCTCCCCGCTATGCGGGGAGAGGGTGGCCGCAGGCCGGGAGAGGGGATTTTGCAGAATTGTTCCCAACAGCGCCTGAAAGCACATGGTTAGCTCTCAAGTGTTTGATCCACAACAATTTTCAACGATTCAACCTTGACGGCTGCGGTCGCGGGCCGGCTGGCAATGGCCACGGCCTCGGTTGTCTTGTCCAACGGCAACGCATGGGTGACCAGTTGGCGCACGTCCAAACGGCGCGAAAAAACCAGCTTTGCCACTTCCTCTTGCAAGGTGAAATCCGAGGAATAACTGCCAATATAATCCTTCTCTTCCATGCAGATGGAGCCAAAATCCACCGCGCCAATCTCCCCTTTGCGCGTATGGGCAAAAAGCAACACTTGGCCGGAACCACGCACCAACTCAGTCGCTTGGGTCACCGCTGCTTCGGAAGGCACGGCAATAATGGCTGCGTCCAAACAGGGAAAAGACGCCCGTATCTCATGGACCAGGTCCTTTTTACCAGCCTGGAACGCTTTGCGTGCTCCCCACGCGAGCGCCAGCTTGAGGCGAGCATCGAGCAGATCGGTTGCGGCGACGCGAATGCCACGCAAACTAAGTATCTTGGTAAACATCAGCCCAATCGGCCCCTGCCCCGCCACCAAAACACTATCGCCGCGCAACAACCGCAGCCGTTTGACGGCTTTGAGCACCGTATTGACCGGTTCGAGCATTGCCGCTTCTATAAATGTGTTGCCCGGCGGTATCTTCACCACGCCCGGCAGGACGAAGGGCATGACCCGAACGTATTCCGCGTAGCCGCCGCCCGCCGGTTCGAATCCGGCGGTAATGCCAGTGCGTTTGTAGCCGGCGCACTGCGCAAAAGCTTTATGGCGGCAATAGTGGCAGCGCATACAGGGCACATGATGATGCAAGGCCACGCGGTCACCGACGCGAAAGCCGCGCGCGCCGGGACCAATCTTAACAATGGTGCCTGAGGTCTCATGCCCAAAAACGCGCGGGGGAGGCACCGTGCCATAGTGAATCTTCTTCAAATCGGTTGGACAAACCCCGCAAACAGCCACTTTGACCAATAATTCGCCGGATTCTATTTGGGGAACAGGCAATGTTTCCAGGCGCAGATCATCCCGGCCGCGGTAAACAACGGCTCGCATGGTCTTGGGTATGATCGCCTTTATAATATGGCGGCCACGTTAAGGTGAAGCCCTGGAAACCGCCAAACAAAAATCAACCACGGATTTCCCGGATGGCACGGATAATTTGGAAAGAACCCCTAACCCGGCTTGCCTTCTCCTCATCTCATTCGTGCCATCCGCGAAATCCGTGGTGCAATTTCTGACCCTCTCTAGTGAGGCACCCCAAGTTGCGACCTGGAAAGTCGATCCAACGAGAACCGTACTAAACACCTGCAAGAAAACCCGCGAAAGCGCCGTCCGGTGGGGCCTCGAACTCCACCTCCCCGCAGCGCCAAGGGAAGCGCACCAAGCGGCAATGCAAAGCGTGGTTGGGCAAGATCAACTGCTGACGAGCGGCATCGCTCAAGGATCCCTGCACAAAAGACAGATAATGATTCTCGTTTAGCCCGTAAAGTTTATCGCCGACAATAGGGTGGCCAAGCGCGGCGAGATGAATGCGGATTTGGTGTTTGCGACCGGTTAGGGGAACGAGCCGCAGGAGGGTAAAATCGTCTGCGCGACGCTGGAACCGGCGTTCAACGAAGAATTCCGTCACCGCGGCCGCGCCGTCGCTCCGCACGCGATCCTTTATAGCCACGACGCTCTTCTCATCCTTGCCCAAAGGCAGGTCAAGGCGTCCGGCATCCTGCAAAACCGTGCCGTGAACAATTGCCAAATACTCTTTCCGCACGGAGCGGCTCTGCCAGATTTTGCCCAACAGACCGGCGGTGGCGGCATTTTTTGCGGCCACGGTCACGCCGCTGGTTTCGCGGTCGAGGCGGTTGACCAAATGGGCCGGCGCGTCTCCTCCCAAATAGAGTCGCAGACGCCCGATAAGGCTGGACATCTCCCCGTTTTTGGTCGGGTGGCAGACCAAGCCGGCCGGTTTATTGAGAATCAGGAGGTCGGCATCTTCAAAGATAACGTTTACCAGATCGGACACGGCATCTTATTTGATGCCCGCGACGCGGAAACCTTCCGCCTCCAACAACTCGCGCAAGCGGGTGACGTGGTTGCCCTGGATTTCGATGGCGCGCTCTTTGATGGCACCGCCACATCCACATGCTTGGCGCAGTCTTCGGCCAAGGTCTTCAATCGATTGGTTGCTGATATGGGCGGCAAAATCATCGATGACGATGACTGTTTTACCGCCGCGATGGGCAGTCTCGCGGCGCAATACCACGCGGCCGAGGGCGCGGCGCGGGGTGGGTATGGGCAAAGTTTCCGGTCCTAACGGCAAGCCATCGATTTGCAACCCGGCAAAAGGGTTGTTAAACTCCGGGTCGGGCGTAAATTCGACTCTGTCTTTTTTGGCCACGTTCCATCAGACGTATCAGATTGATTGGGCGCTACAAGAATTTTTGCCGGGTCCGGCTTTAATATTTTCGTAACATTTCCGGCGTTTTCTCTTGCCATCGTGGCTAAACTTATCTAAAATCTGGAAAAAGACGAAGCCGTTGGAACTGCACGCAAAACGGTTATGTATTTCGGAACCGACTATCATCCAGAGCATTGGGTTCACCCCTACGCAGGTACTTTTGAAAACCCGGAGGCGCGGTGGAAAACGGACATAGAATTAATGGTCGCCGCCGGAATGAATACGGTGCGCATGGGGGAGTTCGTTTGGGGCCTTTGCGAACCCGAGGAAGGGCAATTTGATTTTTCCTGGCTCAAGCGCGTGATGGATTTGATGGCGGAGGAGGATATCAAGGTCGTACTGGCCACGCCCACCGCCGCGCCTCCCATCTGGTTGACAAAGAAGTATCCGGAAATCCTGCCGTTGGATGAGCGAGGCATTCCGTGGTGCGATGGCACCCGGCATGCTTGCTGCCTTAATAGCGACCTGTACTGGAGTTTTTCCAAAAAAATCGTGCAGGCCATGGCTCAGGCCCTGGGCCATCATTCGCAAATGATCGCCTGGCAAATCGACAACAACGTCGGGGCGCATTCGGTGCAGCCTTCCTTTAACGAAGAGACCCGCCGCGATTGGCACGCCTGGTTGCAGGCCAAGTACGAAACCATCGAACGCCTCAATGACCTGATGGGCACCCGCTTCTGGGGGCAAACGGTGCATGACTGGTCCCATGTCCCCATGCCGCGGCTGGCGCCCGCTCCGCATAATCCCGCTCTGATGCTGGATTGGCGTCGGTTTTGCAGCGACACCATTGTGGCGTTCGTGCGGATGCAGGCGGAAATATTGCGCGAAATGACGCCGCAAGCCCCTGTGACGACGAATATCCGCGCCTTCGGCCAGCAAGTGGATTTGTTTGATATTGGAGAAACTCTGGACTTTGTCTCCCTCAACAGCAACGCCACCATTAAATCGAGAACGGCCGAAAACGCCTGCGAAACGGACCTTTTGCGCTCGTTGAAGAAAGCGGCGATCAAGGCACCCGGCGAGAACAGCGGGTTCTGGGTGATCGAACAGAAGGCGGGGCATGTCAACTGGCAGGATGTGAATTCCCTCGTGCGCCCTGGCGTCGTGCGTTTGTTCACTTACCAAACCATTTCACGAGGGGCCAACGGGGTGCTCTACTTCTTTTGGCGCCAGCCCAGGATCGGACAGGAGAAATTCTACGGTGGAGTTCTGACGCACGATGGGCGCGGCGACAACCGCATTTACAAGGAGATCAGCCAGATTGGGCAAGAGATCAAACGCTTGGGGCCCGCTTTAGCCGGGACGCAGGTTGTGGCCGAAGTTTGTATTCTATACACCCACGACAATGATTGGACCTTGGCTTTGCCGCGGCAGCCCAACAAGTATTTTTCCCTGCGGCAACACGTGCAAATGTTCTACACCGCGTTGCACGACCGGAATGTTCCGGTGGATTTCGCCCGCCCCATTGATGACCTGTCCAAATACAAGGTGGTGATCGCTCCTTCGCTGAGCTTGCTCTCGGCCGCCGAGGCTGATGCGTTGAAGCTTTACGTGCAAAACGGGGGGATGTTGGTGGCAACTTGCAATACCGGTTTGGTGGATGAACACCAGATCGCCGCCGACGCGGGTTTTCCCAACAACCTTTCGGATTTATTTGGCATGGAAGTGGTGGAATTCGATCCGCTCGGACCTGACGAAGAGAATCATCTGGCTTTTAAGGGTGCCTTCCATACCAGCCATGTGCATCCGGCCCGGTTGTGGTGTGATCTGATCGAACCGCACGGCTGCCAGATTCTGGCCACTTATTCCAAAGATTTTTACGCAGGACGGCCCGCCATGACCTTGCATGGTTTCGGATTAGGCAAGGCGCTTTATATCGGCACCGTGTCGCAGCAGGAGTTTTACTTTGACTTGGTCGCCTGGCTGCGCAATACGTGCTTATTGAGTCAGTTGCTCAAAGTGCCTGATACCATTGAAGTAAGTTTGCGCCAAAAGGAAAACGCCAAGATTTTCTTCCTCCTCAACCATCAAAACGCCACCGCCCGCATCACGTTCTTCAAGCCGATGCATGATTTTTTGACGGAACGGACGTTCACCGGCAATTACGATCTGCCACCGCACGGTGTCCTCGTCCTGGACGAACACCTGGCCAGCAAAGAAGCAACTGCGGAAGACGACACCGCCGTTTTGACGCGGCAGCCGTAACGGCACGCTGGCATAATGTTTCGATGAAACCTTTAGAGGAACCCCTCTCCCGGTCTGCGGCCACCCTCTCCCCGCGAAGCGGGGAGAGGGCAGGGAGAGGGGTTCCTGATAAGACCATCTCAGGAAGGGCTGGTTAGTTGGCCACCTTCATGGAACGTTCTTTTCCTTATCGCAATTATCTCCGGTCGCAGGCGCCGCGCTCCGCCCGCCAACGCGCCCTCTCCCAATTCCACGGGTGGGATTGGACCGAAGAAGAGAAGGCGCGCCATGTTGGGGCGAAACCGACCTCTGAAATCATTCCCAAAGTCCTGGGCGGCCTGCGCTTTGAGCGCCGCCAATCCGAAACGGAAATCCTGAAGGTCTGGCGCAACCAGATCGATCCCACGCTCGCCGCGCACGCCCAGCCTACGGGCCTGCGCAACGGAACCCTCTTCGTGACGGTGGACAGCAGCGTCTGGCTGGATGAAATCGTGCGCTACCGCCGCCGCGAAATCCTCGAACGTTTGCAGAATAGTTTCGGCCGCACCCTTATCACGCGCATTTCCTTCCGCGTCGGCTGAATTCCCGGCAATGGTGGCTAGGCGGCGAGCCAAGGGAGTGCGCCCAGCCTTTCCTCAGTCACGACTTCGGTTTAGCCGGCGGATTGTCAGTGGAATTTGTTTCTATAGTGGAGGATGACGGTGGCGGTGGCGGTGAGGGAGCGGCAGCCGCGTTGGGCGCGGGCAAATTAAGCTTGGTGCGCAGAATGGCCTTCTGGAGAGAGTTCAAGGGAGACTTGACTGGATCAAGCGCCTCGTCCAGCACAGTTTGACGCAGCTCTCCAATAGGTCTTAAGCCCACGCGCTGCTGCTGGGCGGCATCAGTCAGTTTCTCGGTATAACGGTTCCAAATGGCGATGGCCAGATTCTGATAATTGACCGCTTTGTCGTCCTGGTCGATGATCAGCGAGAGAAACTCCCGACGGAACATGGCGGTGATGGCAGCGGTCACTTTCTTGGGATCCAACTCGTCGTAGTTTTCGACGATCTGGCCCAGCGCGTAATCCTCCAGGGAGATATTGGCCATTTTTCCAACAAACGCGTTGGTATAGGTGGTTTTGATCTTCTCAAACCACCGGGCGGCCTCCTCCATCCGATTGTCCTCGTAGAGCAAAGGCACCATCACTTTGAGGAAATTCTTGTGTCCGTTCTTGACGTTATCTTTCATGCCCGGCTCATCCGTGGCCGCGATCATTTCTTCAAAGCCGGCATCAGCCTTGGCCACGATGTCTAAATTTGGCAAAAGCCGAAAATTGTTGGTGGTGACATTTGTGACCGATCGATCCAAGGCGCCCCAAAGACAGGCCTGCTGCAAGGATTGATAAATGGAACGGCGAACGGTTTCCTGCTCCTTGTCTTTGGCCTTGAGCCGTCCCAATTCGGCCCAATAGACGGCATGGGCATCCGGCAGCCGCCAATCGAGGGGACCATAGTCCTTATCCACTTTCTCGATAATCGCCGGGTCCATTTTGTAAACTTCGCGCAATTTGCGGGCGCGCTCCTTCTCGTCGGGCGTTTGCGGATGCTCCAAGGCCGCAAAATTGGGATGCCCACCCAGAACATCCTGCATTTCCTGCGCCCAGCGAAATTTATAGGTCATATGCGCGTCATCGAGGTACGCGCCCATTTTATGCTGAAAAATCCAGGAAAGATCGCGATAAAGGCCGGTTTCAGCCGGATTGAAAACAAGCGCATTATCGCGCAACAACTCGATGCCGCGTTCGACCCAGTGCCACCGGTCCTCAGGGTCTTTGAACTTGACGGAAATGTTGTAGGCCATGTTCCAGGCTTCCACTTTCCACACCCCGACAAAATGAGGTTCCAGTTTGGTGATCCAATCGACCAGTTGCACCATGTCGAAGAACTTATCTTCATCCTGCAGGTCATTGGCCCGAATCCAGAGCGCATTGACGATCAGGCCGCGAAACCCTCCCAACGCCACCGTCGTAAAAGCAAGCACCGGGGGGGCATTTTTCAGGGGTGTCAGCCGGGTGAGGCCCAAAACTTCGCGATCCGTGTTCAGCCGATTCTGCATGAGGGCCGCCCCGCAAAAGAGCAGGGCAGCCAAAGCGACTAAGGCCGGCTTGTAAATTTTTGCGATACCGTTCATTAAATCGTTCTCATTCTCACGTGGATTTGACCGTCTGACAAGACTTTCGCTCGATTTCACAAAAGCGGCTCGACAGGCACGGTCAGTGCGCTACCCTCCTTCTCCCAATGTCGGACGTTATTAGACCCGCGCAAGTTCCAATGTCCAAAGGGGCCATATTCTTTCGCCGCCTCTTTAGTTTTGTCCTGCTTTGGACCATCCTCCTGGGCGCGCTTTTTTCCGGGCACAAAGCGCTCTCAGACTGGGTTTTTCTGACGATCATCGCAGGACTGGCGGTGGCCGGAATGCTCGAGTTTTACGGCATGGTGCGGAAGCTCGGGTACGCCTGTTATGATAAGTGGGGTATATTCGGGGGGCTGCTCCTCATCGTGGCCACTTTCGTATATATTTCCGGGGATTTTCGCGCAGCCGCCTCTCCCTCGCGGATGAACGATTTTGAAACGAGCTTTTTTATCATTTTCGTGTTAGGTCTTTGCATTCGCCAATTCGTCTCACGCCAGGTCAATACCGGCATTTTGGCCATTTCCACGACCTTGCTTGGCCTAATGTATGTGCCTTGGCTGCTTAACTTTATCCAGAAGATCAATTTCTTTGGCCAGGCCGGGGTGCAGGGGCATTACTATGTTCTCTATTTTGTCCTTGTGACCAAGTTCAGCGACTGCGGAGCTTATGCGACTGGCTCCCTTTTCGGCCGGCACAAAATGATTCCCCGCATCAGTCCGGGCAAGACCTGGGAAGGCTTCGGTGGCGCGATCGTGGTGTCCACGGGCGCAAGCGTTCTCTTTGCGCGCTTGGCCGGCCCACATTTGGCCGGTATGACGCTGACTCATTCCATTATCCTCGGCATCGTTCTGAGCGTGTCGGCGGTGATTGGCGATTTGATAGAATCCCTCTTTAAACGAGAAGCCGGCCTGAAGGATTCCGGGCATTTATTTCCCGGGATTGGCGGAATACTGGACCTGCTGGACAGCCTGCTTTTCAATGCGCCGCTGATGTACCTTTATTTGAGGCACATCTTGACGAACCCTTCAAACCTCTAGCTTCTTCAAAGCCGCGATGGCGGCTTCGCTTTCCGCCGCTTTCTTACTCTTGCCCTTTCCGCGCCCCAGTTCGACTCCCGCGTGGGTCACGACGCATTCAAATTCGCGGTCATGGTGCGGGCCGGAGACATTGACCAATCGATATTCAGGCGCGCCCGGGGCCTTGGCTTGGAGGATTTCCTGCAATTCGCCTTTTGGGTTGTCGAGCGTGGGAATGGAAGTCAACTCCCCAAAGACGCGGCGGAAGGACCGAAGGACAAAGGAGCGCGCCTCACCAAAGCCGCCATCGAGAAAAACCGCGCCAATCAAAGACTCAAACGCATCGGCCAGAGCGGAAGCGCGGTGGCGGCCCAGATTAGCTTCTTCTCCCCGGCTTAAAATCAAATAGTCCTGCAAACGGATTTGCCGCGCCTGTTCGGCCAAGCTGCGGCGATTAATCATCTGCGCGCGCGCTTTGGTCAGAGGTCCTTCGCTGACGCTTGGGAACTTGTCGTAAAGCTCATGGGTCAAAACGAGGCCGAGAACCGCGTCACCCAAAAACTCCAACCTTTGGTTGTGCTGCACCATGCGCCCCTGTTCGTGGGCCACGGACGGATGAGTCAACGCCATGCGCAGAAGGGCGTCGTTTTGGAACTGATACTGGATTTCTTTTTGGAGGGCGTTGAGGTCAGGCACAAGATCATGGCAACGGTGCGCCGAGACTTTCCGCGACGGGAGGCGGCGGCGCATCCGCCCCCGCGGCCACAGCCGTGGTTTCTGCCGGCGCGCTGGCGACAGGCAGCGGCGGCGGCGGATTTAATCCGTGCGCTAATAGGTTGGCGGTATTTCGCTGCACTTCCTCCAATTGGTCGAGCCTTAAGTTGGGATCGGCAATGGTGAAAATGTCGCCGGAAGGCGGATGTTCGTAAACAAAGACGCGGCCCTCAGGCCGGCGAAGTTGTTCCTTAACTTTGAGAAGCCTTTTTCTTTCGAGCATTACGGCCAGGATGTAACAAACGGGCCCATATTTCGGGTCATTGGTTTGCAGCAATTCGCGCAAGAGCGATTCAGCGGAGGCTTTTTGAATGGGGTCTTCCGGCGCGGGCGGAGGGGCCTGAAAGAGGCCGTGCCACTGCGAAATAAAACCCTTCCGCTCCCCAGCGCCTTCACGATATTGGGAATCCCAGCAAGCGGCACAGATGTCCAGCCGATGGTACTGCTGCTTTTCCTCAAAGAGCAGCGTATGAAAGGGCTGCTTATCGGCAAACGGCTTGGCACACGCCTGACAGGCGCGGGCGCGGGACTGGATGTTCCATTC
>Ga0182016_10001332_pt1 | contig 30134 bp, 29 predicted proteins | sample 712S2MmetaG_FD_120491 | JGI IMG/M metagenome (GOLD analysis project Ga0182016, IMG submission 120491) | Permafrost microbial communities from Stordalen Mire, Sweden - 712S2M metaG | ecosystem: Environmental > Terrestrial > Soil > Wetlands > Permafrost | place: Sweden: Stordalen | collected...
ATCGACCCAAAAATTGCCGATCGTCGCGCATTGCTGACGCGCGAGGGCGCGCGTCAAACCAAGCGCTAGGGCCACGGCGACCGCCGTATCGAGGAAGTTATTGGCGGTAAGGCCGACCATCTGTGTGAAATGACTCATCGTCGTCTCGCCGGCGTAGCCCTGCCAATTGGCGTTGGTGATGAAACTGATCGCCGTATTGAAGGCGAGGTCGGGCGGAACGGCGCCTTGCGCCAGCGGGTTCAGGGGGAGAAGCGCCTGGAAACGCATGATTAAATACAGAGCCAGAAAACATCCAAAGCTGAAAATGATCATGGATAGGGTATACTCGAACCAGTCCTGCTCCTTATTTGGATCGACCCCGGATAGCCGATAAAGGCCGCGTTCGACGGGCGCCGCCAGCGGCGTTAGAAGCGTCTTTCGTCCATCGAAAACCGCGGCCATGAAGGCGCCCAGCGGCCAAGCGACAACGACCACCAGCGCCAGTGTCAGCGCGATCTCAAGCCAGCCCGCGACCGTCATCGAAGATCCCTTTTTTCGCGCCCGTTAGCGCGGAGAGCTTTTAACCGACATCACCGGATATTCCGATCGACGGGGACCGGCGTCGAGCATGTCGGCGTCGGCCCCATGCTCCGCAATCACGCCGCTTTTCGTTCCACGCGCTCCAGACAGGCGGCGATCGAATCAAGCGACGAAAAGCTCTGTCGGCGCAGCATTCGCCTGGGAAATTCGACGCCGCGCGCCTCCTCCAGCGCGAGCGTCAATTGTATCGCGGCGAAAGGGGAGAACCCGGCGTCATAGAGGTTGGCGTTTGGAGCAAGCGTGCGCGCCGCCACCGGCAAAAGGCCCCTTGCGTCGATGATTTCGCGAATGAGATCGATCATCGGCGCGCTCCATGTCCGCTGGCGGCGTTCGCGACGACGAATTGCAAACCCGTATCCCGGCCGCGCGTTTCCCGCGCTTCGCCGATATTTGAGGGAATGGACATTTTCACGCCCGTGGTGACGCGATCCGGGGTGTGGACCGCGGCATGGATGTAGGTCGGAATGGCGTAAGAGATCGATATGGAAGAAGGACCGCCGACATAAAATTCATGTAAACCGACGCGGTCTTAATAGCGCCGGCTCCCAGCGCAAGGCCGTTCCGATTCAATCCAAACCGGAACGACGCCAGCGGGCGAACGCGGGCCATCAGGCTCGCTTCCGAAAGTCGTCGATTAGAGATGTTTTCGCCCAGCCGCTCAGTTTTCGCCCGGCCGCATGGCGACGCGGCCGAAGGTGGTGGCGCTCATTGTCTCGGCGCGTCCGAGGCGCACGAAGCGCGGGCTCTCGCCGTCGCCGGTGGCGCGCGCGCTGGCTAAAGGCCGGCGACACACTACCATAACGCTAAGATCCTTCTCCGGGGCTGATTACGCAAGGAGACCGCCATGACCGAACGTGCTCGCCAATCCAACGCCTCTCGGCGGCAGGAGCGCAGCGTCGCCGACTATATCGTTCATCGACTTGCGAGGGAGGGCATGGATCACTGCTTTGGGGTCGCCGGGGACTATGCGTTTCCGCTGTGCGACGCCGTTGATCGTAGCCCGGAAGTCAAATGGATTGGGTGCGCGAACGAGCTGAACGCGTCTTACGCCGCCGACGGCTACGCCCGTATTCGCGGCGCCGCGATGCTGGTGACGACCTATGGCGTGGGCGAACTGTCGGCGATTAACGGCGTGATGGGCGCCAAGGCCGAGCGATCTCTCATCTTCCATCTCGTCGGGATGCCGTCCCATCAAAATCAGCGGCTGCATAAGATCGCGCATCATACCTTGGGCGACGGAGTTTTCGGCAATTTCGTCAACATATCGGCGCAGGCCGCCCGTTGCCACGCGATCATAACGCCCGAAAACTGCATGATCGAAATGGAGCGTCTGATCGCCGAGGCGAGACGCGACAACCAGCCCGCCTATATTGCCGTGCCTTCCGATTTCGCGTTGACGCCGGTCGCCTGGAACGATGTCAAGCCCGTCAGGCTCGCGTCGGACGCCGCGTCGCTCAGGCAAGCGATCGCAGCGATCGAACGACGGGTGGAAAACGCGAAGTCGATCGTCGCCTTGCCCGCCTATACGCTGGCGCGCTTGGGACTGGAGAAGGAGGCGCGAAAGCTGATCGAGGCGCTTGGCTGCCCCTTCGCCACCACCGCGATGGAAAAGGGAATTATTGGTGAAAATCACCCTCAATTCGCCGGCATGTACGCCGGGGCGGTTTCCGATGAGAAGACTCGCGAGATTGTCGAGGGCGCCGAGCTGGTTCTCGATCTTGGCGGCGTCAATTTCAACGACATCTCAACGGCCGCTTACTCCGCCCGGCTTGACCCGAACCGATTTGTCTCGCTTGGTCTAAATGATGCGCGGGTCGGTCAGCAGGTGTTCGGCTCGGTGCGCCTGGCCGATATGCTCGCGGCGCTGGCGAAACTCAAACCGAAAGCGGCGCCATATCGCCGTAGGCCCATTCCGGCGGCCCGCGTGGATGGCAAGCCGTCCGACCGGGTGTCGATGGAGGCTCTTTATCCGCGCTACGCCGCATTTCTGCGCGCTGGCGACACGGTCGTTTTGGAGACCGGAAGCTCCACTTTGGGCATGACGCCCATGCCGCTTCCCCAAGACGTGCGGGTCGAGTCCCAGGTCTTGTGGGGATCGATCGGCTGGGCCACGGCCGCCGCTCTCGGGATTGCGCTTGCCGACCCGAGTCGCCGAACGGTTTTGATCACGGGAGAAGGGTCGCACCAGCTCACCGCCAACGAGATCGGCGGCATGGGCCGATTCGGGGCCAAAGTGACGATATTCGTGCTGAACAACGACGGCTACATGGTCGAGCGGGCGCTGGAACAAAACCCGGACTGGTCTTACAACGACCTGGCTCGGTGGAACTACGCGGAGCTTCCGCGCGCGATGGGTTGCGCCGACTGGTTCACGGCGCATGTCGAAACTTTGGGCGAACTCGACGCCGCCATGAAGAAGGCGCGTTCGTCGACGTCGGGCGCTTATATCGAGATCATTGGCGGTCGAATGGACTTGCCGCCGGCGCTCGCCTTCGCGCATAAACGCCTTGGCGAGATGTACGGCGAAACTCCTTCGATGACGCGCTGATCGATGCTGGAAGGCGACTAGCGTCGTTCCGGTTCAATCCAAACCGGAACAACGCTCGCCGGCGCGGTAGACGCGGGCCGTCAGGCCCGCTTCCGTAAAGTCGTCGATTGGAGCGAAAGTCTTGGATTAGAGCGACGCGGACCGTCAGTTCTCGTCCGGCCGCATGGCGACGCGGCCCAGGGCGGTGGCGCTCATTGTCTCGGCGCGTCCAAGGCACACGAAGCGCAGGGCGTTGCCGTCGCCCGTGGCGAAGCGCGCGGTCCGTCCGGGGTCGACCGTCAGTTGCAACTGCGCGGCCGGGGCTCCAGAGTCGTCGCCCACCGTGTCGGCGATCATCACCGTGAGCTTGCAAACGCCTTCGGCGCTGACAAAATAGCTCACGACATGCTTTCCGCCGGCGTCGAGGCTGGCGGCCATGCGCGGCTTCATCGTAAGGGCTGACCAGTCGGCGGCAGGCGCGTTCGTTGTCGCCGAGAGGCACAACGCTCCCGCGAGCGTCGCCACGACGAAAATCGATGCCGATTTCATGTTGAGTCCTTTCATCGCGCGGACGCCGAACAGGCCGTCATGGCCGCTCCATCGAGTTGCGCTGGATGCGCGATCCGGCGTCCGACCGCATGGGCTGCGATTTTGCAGTGCAGCAATTGATATTGCGTTGCAGCGCGTCTTTTTCAAGAGGGGGGCGCGCCCTTCGTTCCTCGAATCGTCTATTCAGCGTCGGCGTCATCCTTGCCGGTCAAATTCTGGCGTAACGCCAGGATGAATTGGTGAGCTGTTTCCAAGTCCTTGACCGGCACGCCCCGCGAAATTCTATCGCTCCAGGGCGCTTGCAAGCGCATCGCCGCGTCGAACGCCTGCCTTCCCTTTTTTGTCGGCGCGACGAGCCGCGCCTTCCGATGATGCGGGTTGGCCTCAAACGCGACTAGCCCTTCCTTGGCCAGATCATTGATGGCGGCGCCGAACATCCGCGTCGCTTAGCCGCCTGTGGCGCCTAACAGTAGACGCGAGCCGCGAACACGAGGAAAAGGGAGCTTGGGTTCCACGCCTGTTCGGGAGTCGTCATGGCTTGCACACGCCTCTCAACGCCGTTTCGCCCTCGCGAAACCGCCGCCGTGACGCGGTCTTGGCCGACGCGTTTGGGCACGCTGGCGACGGTTCTTCTTTTTGTCGCGCCGCCGCGCGCCTTGGCCGCGGATACGGCGGCGGGCGCCGACGATTTCGGTTTCCTGACGCGACTTTACAATGCTTACGCCGATGAGTGGGGCATGGCGTCGGCGCCAGCGGAGCCCAATGCGCCGGCGAGCCGTCGCCCCGCGCCGTTTCCCCCGCAACCCGAGAATTCGCCGCCCTATCCCTTCACGGAATGGCCTATCGGCGGTCTCAACCCGATCGGGGCCTCATTACCGAACGCAGTCGACAGTCCCTTGATGAAGGCGATCGGCCCGAGCCCGCTTGGCAAGACCCTGGAGGATTCGCACATCCAGATTTACGGCTGGGTGAATGGGGGCGGCAACGTCAGCACGGCCACGAGCGGTTATGGCGGAAACGCGCCGGCGGCCTACATGTATACGCCAAATTTGATTCAGCTCGATCAAGCCGTCATCTACATCGAACGTGTTCCCGACGAAGTGCAGCAGGACCATATCGATTGGGGCTTTCGCGTCAGCGGCATATACGGCGAGAACTACCGGTTCAGCGTAGGCTATGGCCCGTTTGGCGATCAGCTGGTCTATCACAATCACTTCGCTGGCTTTGATATGCCGATGGTCTACGGCGATCTTTACTTTCCAGGGATCGCGGACGGAGTGACGCTGCGTTTCGGCCGCTTCATTTCAGTGCCGGACATCGAGGCGCAGCTCGCGGTCAACAGCTATATGTATTCCCACTCGATGCTTTATGCATACGATAACTACACCAATACAGGAGCGATCAGCTCCTTGAAGCTCACCAAGAATTGGATGCTGCAACTCGGCCTGACCATGGGCACCGACACGGCCGTGTGGAATGCGCGAACGGTCTCGCTGACCAATCCGCTGACCGGGCTTCCCGGTTATACCGGCCTCAAGGATCCCGGAGCGCGCCCCAGCGTGACAGGCTGCGCGCAATGGCAAAGCGATACCGCAGACGACGCCGTTTATCTTTGCGCCAACAGTATCAACAATGGGACGTGGGGCTACAACAATCTCCAATGGTACGGCGGAACCTTTTATCACAAGTTCAATGACGATTGGCATTTTTCAGCCGAATCCTATTATGCCTTCCAAAGAAACGCGCCGGATGTGTCGCAAGGTTACGCGGACACGCCCTTTTCACGATTTCTTCCAACGAACAGGCCCGATGAGGCCTATTGCCCGAGCGGCCTGACGCATTGCACGGCGCATGTGTGGGGCGTCGTCGCCTTCCTGAACTACAAATTCACTCCGTTGGACAATCTCACCTTGCGCGGAGAGCTTTATGACGACGTTGACGGCCAGCGCACCGGCTTCGCCACGCGCTACAACAATTGGGCGCTAGGCTGGCAGCATTGGTTTTCGCCGCAGATCGAAATCCGTCCCGAGATCGCTTTCTATCACGCGCTCGACAAGCCGGCCTTCGACAACGGGACGAAGCACGCCATCACAATCATCTCGGGAGACGTCATTTGGCATTTTTAGAGGCGTGAATGTGAAAGAGGTCAGTAACGAACCCTGTTCGGTATCTTTCTGAAATCCTGCCAGACCTTTTGCGCATCACCCTGCATGATTTGCTGTAGGGCCACGGTCCTTTGTGGATAAGGCTTCGCCATGTCCCGGCCAATATTCGTGTCATCAAACAAATCGGCATAGTCGGACCAGGACGCCGCGTAGAAAATCTTGCTAACCCGCGCCCAGTAGGCGGTAGCGTAGCACATCGGGCATGGTTCGCAGCTCGAATATAAAACCGCTCCCGGTATGTTAGGGCTCCCGACCGCGCGACACGCAATTCGGATCGCGTTGACCTCGGCGTGAGCTGAAGGGTCGTTGTCCCGCACCACGCTGTTCCCGCTCGCGGCAAGAACCTTGCCGTCACGAACAACGACGGCGCCGAATGGCCCACCGGTTTTATCGACGACACCCGCCTGACGCATCAGTTGTATCGCCTGGCGCATATAGTCTCGATCCTGATCGGTAACTTGCGGAATTGGTTTACCACCGCTCTTCGGCACGCGAGCGAGCGCCTGGTTCATTCCGAAATAAACTCCCGCGGCCCCAGCGGCCGTGCTGGAAAGCAAAAAGCGCCGCCGGCTGACCACGCTGATATTCGAAAGCAACGAATTCAATGAATCATCACGGCGCGGTGAAGAATAATCCATTCATCCCTCCTGTTGAATCGCCGCGACAACCGCCGCTCGGACCCCAATATCCATAACGCCCGAGCTTAAGAGTGGTTCCGCAATCGCGCGCACGCAAGGATCAAGACTTTAGCAACACCAGTAAACGCCCCCAATATCAGGCGAAAACGCGTATTTCACGCCCTTGGCGTGTGTGCGCGAAAGCCAGGCCAGCGAAGACGGGCTCGACGCCTCCCCCGCCGCGATTTTCCGTTGTCTAAGTCAAGCGTTAGCCTCGCACGGCAACTCGCGGGCGCTTGCCCTTCGCCGGGCGCGCTCTAGATTTTATTCATGGCGCGCCACGCTTGGCGGGCGCCCGTGCGAAGGAGGGGCCGATGATTAGCGCTCAAGAACATGTGACGATGACGACCGTTGGGACCATTATCGGAGCCGTCTTAGGCCTAACTATTGGTGGAGCTGTGATAGGCTTTCCTGCTGCTATCGGCAGCGCCGTGCTCGGCGCGATCGGAGGCGCCTTTTTTGGGTCGTATCTATAGATGACGAGCCAAAGCGAGAATTTGGAATCACAGCCTTGGTTGTCGGCGACGCCGCGAGAGAGGCGTGGTTCTTGTGGTCTGGACAGCGCCCCGCGGAAGTTAAGTGGACTGCCGCGGGGCGATGCTGAAGGCGCGGCTTTGCGATTGTGATAGGGCGGAGGCCGCGTTCCGCGCGGTGGTGGGCAAGTGTGCGCGAAATGCCGCGTTGTGGCGTAGACGCAACGTTGAATTCTTACCCTTTCACCCCAATTAACGATTTACGGTTTCTCAAGCGCTGAGTGCATCCAATGTTTGATGATCGAAGTCGAGGTCTCACCTCGATCTATGTCCTGCTCCTTTTGGGAGTGGGAATATGCATCGGGGCCGTCGCGGGCTTAGCGGTGGAACGCTTTTTGACTAACGGAGTGGCGATAGGCTTGATTTCGGGGCTGATCGCGGTCGTTGCCGCTTGGCAAGCACGCTTGCTTGCGGAACGGTTCCTTCCAGAAGGAACAGTTCCAGATATGGGGGCGGACAAGTTTCCTGGCGTCGTCCTCGTTAATATACTGGTCGTTTCCCTTATGGGAGGATTGGCGGGCCACGACGTCAGCAACGTGATAGGCGAAACTTCTGGCATGTGGGTCGGCGCTCTCGCCGGGGTGTTTGCGACTTTGGCGATGCTCGTTCTGATGGTCACGTATTTTTACCGCGAGGACGCCGCCGACGCTTCCAGCGAGTCGCTCTAAGTGAATATGTATGCTTACACTCTGGATAGGCGGCCAATAGCCCCCTTTTGATACGCGAGCCAAACCCGCGAAACGCCGCGGGCGAGGCAGTCCGCGCATTGATGACGGGGCTGAACTGGCGGAGGTTTCCGGTTGCCTCGAACTCTTTTTCGGCGCCCCCCAAGCAAACCGTTGCTCATCGAAGCGCACGTCTAAACGATCCGGGGAGGGCTCGCCCCACCGCCGCCGGCCGGGGCTTCACTCGCCCGCGGCGGGTTCGGCGTCTTGCCAGTCGAAAGTGACGACCTTGCCGTTTTCGACCGCGAGCGCGAGGCGGCCGCGTTTCAGTTCGATCGCCTTGTCGCCGAAAATCAGGCGCCGCCAACCGCGCAGCGCGGCGACATCAGCCTCGTCGTCGGCGGCGATGGCCTCGAGGTCGTCGACGGTGGCGATCATCTTTGCGGCGACGCCGGTCTCCTCGGCCACCTGTCGCAGCAAAACCTTGAGCAGTTCGACGGTGGCGCCGTTGTTGTTGCGACGGTCCCGCTCGACGGCGGGCAGGGTGGCCGGATCGCGCGCGAGGCCGCGCTCGATCGCGGCTACAATGTCCGCCCCCGCGCGCGAGCGCTCCATTCCGCGCGGAAATGCGCGCAGATTGGCCAGCGCGTCCGGGCTGCGCGGGGCGGCCTGCGCGACTTCGAGCAGCACGTCGTCCTTGAGCACGCGCGAGCGCGGCACGTCGCGGCTCTGCGCCTCGGTCTCGCGCCAGGCGGCGACCTCCATCAAAACCGCGAGATCGCGCGGCTTGCGGGCGCGGTGGCGCAGACGCTCCCAGGCGTCGTCGGGATGCTGCTCGTAGGTCGCCGGAGAGGTCAGGGTCTGCATCTCGTCGACCAGCCATTCGACCCGCTTTGAGCGCTCCAGCCGGGCCTGCAAATGCAGATAGATATCACGTAGATAGGTGACATCGGCGATGGCGTAGCTGATCTGCGCCTCCGACAGCGGGCGGCGCGACCAGTCGGTGAAGCGGGAGGATTTGTCGAGATTGACCCGGGTGATTCCCTTGACGAGCTCGACATAGGAAACCTGCTCGCCATAGCCGCAGACCATCGCCGCCACCTGCGTGTCGAACAAGGGCTTGGGAATGATTCGCGCGAGGCGCCAGACGATCTCCACGTCCTGCCGCGCGGCGTGGAACACCTTGACCACGGCCTCATTGGCCATCAGATCGAGAAATGGCGTTAAATCAAGCCCTTCCGCGAGCGTGTCGATGGCCTTGGCCTCGTCCGGCGACGCCACCTGGATCACGCAGACCTTGGGCCAGAAGGTGGTCTCCCGCAGGAACTCCGTGTCGACGGTCACGAAGGGATGCCTTGCGAGTCGTTCGCAAACGGCGGCGAGTTCTTCGGTGGTGGTTACGAGGGTCATTGGAGTTGTTCTAAAACATTTTCGCGACGCTCTAAAGTCCCTTCGCGCGCCCGGCCGCGAAAATCCCCCGATTTTGGGCGCGAAGCGGGCATTTAAGCGGGCTCCACCAGGACCGCCGCGCCATAGGCCAGCACTTCCGTTATGCCCGGCATGATTTCCGTGGCGTCGTAGCGCATGCCGAGAACCGCGTTGGCGCCGCCCTCGGCCGCGTGCTGGCACATATGGTCGAACGCCTCCTGCCGCGAGACCTCGGCCAAATGGGCGTAAACCGAAAGCCGGCCGCCGAAGATCGACTGTATCCCGCCGAAAAAATTGCCGACGACCGAGCGCGACCGCACGGTGACGCCGCGCACCAGCCCAAGGTGCTGGACGACCCGATAGCCCGCGATTTCATTGGTGGTCGAAACGATCATCGCGAATGCCCCGCCGTTCGCTTAAGGCGCGCCGAATCGGCGGCGCGGGCGGATTAGAGCGCGAGCGCAAGCGAGGGCGCAACTGGATTCTTGTTTGGTTGCATGGCGAGGAGTGGATTACGCTTGCGTCGGTTGGCCCGCACGAGCGGGCCGGAGCTTCTCCGCCCTCGGCAGGTCGTGACCCGTTGCCGATATAGAGGAGTTCAAAGCGATATTGCTCGCCAACGTCCGCTTTCGAAAAACGCGGACGTTGGCGACCCGACGGAACATTGTTAGCCTAAGCTATCAACAGCGAGCCATCGATGCTGTATAGCGGATGCTCGCGGCTCAATGGCGTAAGTTAACGCCTGAGGCGCCTGGCGCCTCATCTGGGTACTTGAACCGGTCCTAGACGACGTGGATCATCTAAAAACCAGTGACGCTGAATTCCTGCTGTCTTGGGGAAATAAGTATCACTTGTCGTCACCCGCGCGCCGAGATTTCTGCCAATCCAGTCGACCACGAGCTCGGTGGCGGTGAACTGATCGTATTTTCCAGGCGCTTTCACGTTATCGAATGAGGACGCGTATTCCGTTAGCCCAGTCACTTGGTTTCCACAGTAGCCATCGGTAAGGTCCCTCACTAGCGCGAGCGACTTTCCAGACTTATACATTTTGCGCATGCCATTCGTCCGGCGCAGAATGCACCAGTTTGTCTGGCCTCCAACAAAGATCAAATACGGCCTGTCCTTGGTGAGCGCCATTACCTCTTCGTAAGCGTTTCCGTTCCCGGAGCCATCGACGCCGTCCGCCGAAATCGCGTCGGTGGCGTGGATGATAATCTTGGGGTTCTGCTGCGTTGGTGTTCCTCCTGTTATGCCGCGGGCTCGCCCGGCCGGAGAATCGGCGTTACTCGAGTTGTTCACTATCCAATCGAAAGCTTCCTGCTGCGACCTCCCGGCAGGATCGGTCCTATCGCCAAGCTCGCCCAGATAATAATAACCATTGCGAGCCCAAAGACCTTTTGGAGCGCCGCCAGGAAACCGCGCATCGATTGCATTCTGTCGCGCCCGTTTCTCGTCGGGGGTCGCCAGCCGCTGCCGGGCGTCGTACTGTTTGTTCCCACTCGGCGTAGGATCGTAACGGCCTTGAATAGGGTTATCCGAGCTTTTAACGTTTGCGGGCTGGCCCGTGCTTGGCGAATGGATGATGAGCGCGCCAAGAATTCGCGCCGCGGACACGAATGCATTGACTGGGGCTCCTAATTCCTCGTCTCGCGATGCGGTTCCCTGGTCGGGATGATTGTTCCAAATGTCCATGATCAATATAGCCGTTTGCTTCCACTGATCTGGCGTCAGAACTCCTTGAGGAAAGGGCTCGTTCACCAACTTGCATGTTCTGATGAATGGGTCGCCGCCATCGTGGTAATTGTTGATCGATTTGCCCGGCAAGAACTCAATCCGCTGAGACTTTTCTTTAATGAATACGTTGACCCCGTCGATATGACCGGGAACCGGATTGTTGTTATCGAGGCGACCGGTAAAGGGCGGGTTCGAGTTCCAGGCGACGACTTCCTCCGTCTCAGTCACCCATACGCAATTGCTTTGATCGACAAAATGCCCATCGTTCGGCGTGCACTGTTTCCAGTTATGGGCGGTGTTGACCCTGAACATCTTTTTGCCGGTCGGAGGGCTGTATTCAACGGGGTCCGACGCAGCCTTGGCTTCAGCGCCAATCAAGCTTGTCGCGGCTACCACCGCCGCGCCAACCATTACTTGACGGCGATCGGGATCAACTGTGTCAGCCATGATTCTTCTCCCAGTTAAATTTTCTATTATGAAGCGGTCAGGCGCTGTCCCTTACCTGTCACTTTCGATCGTTGTCGGATCAATCGCGACAGCGATCCTATTCGGGAAACCGCAATTGAACAATTAGCTCAGGCCGCAGGCTGGTCACAGACACCGGATCGCCAGAACCTTGTTGTATGGAACGCGGTTGCGCCGCCGACTTCTTTCGCGCGTAAGAGGGAAAAATGCACAATTTACCAATGTTTAGCGGGCGTCTCCACGTGTAACAAAATTCTTAAATTATGCAACGCCGCCCGGTCTTACCGCGGGTGTCTCTGATTATCGCGCCCCGAGGTGCATGAGTCGCATCTCGGCTTCACCCAATTGCCTTGGGTTGGTTCGATCTCGCCGCAGCGAAGTCGCCAACTCCTCCGCGCCGCGCTTTTTCGCAATTTGCGTCAGGACGGTCGAGGCGATTTCTGGCAATTGACGTCGAGCCTAAACAACCACGACCAACGGGAGCCCGTCATTGCGAGGAGGCCATAGGCGCCCGAGGGACCCCCGTCCCGAGGGACGGGCGAAGCCGACGCGGCAATCCAGGAGTCGCGGGCGGTCCCTGGATTGCCGCGTCGGCTTCGCCTCCTCGCAATGACGAAAAGCCAATTCCTATGTCCGGATTCGCGGGGTTTGCTATTAGCCGCCAATGAAACATGACCTCGCCTCGAAACAACACATCTACGCGCGGCGCTTTAACCGCGTATTGGATCATATCGACAAGCATCTCGACGATGCGCTCACCGTGGAGGGTCTCGCCGGTGTCGCGAATTTTTCCAAATTTCACTTTCATCGGCAGTTCCACGAATATTGCGGCGTCAATATAGGACGATATATCCAGTTGATGAAGCTCAAGAGAGCTTCCAACAGATTGGCCTTCAATCCGGAAGACCGGATCATCGACATCGCGCTGGACGCGGGATTTGAATCCCCCGAGGCCTTCGCGCGCGCGTTCAAGAACGCATTCGGCCAGACGCCCAGCGGGTTCCGGAAGCGTCCCGCCTGGGCAGACTGGAGCCTTCGCTACCAATTCCCCATTCCGTTGAGAGAAAGGACCGGCAAAATGGATGTAACGATCACCAAGGTCGAACCGACGCTGGTCGCCGCGCTTGAACATCTTGGCGCGCTGGCGCTCGTGAACGATACGGCGCGGCGTTTCATCGAATGGCGCAAGACCACGGGCCTGTCGCCGGTCGCCAGCAGCCAAACCTATGGAATTGTTTACAACAACCCGGATACGACGCCGGCGGAGGAGTTTCGTTTCGACATTTGCGGCTCCGTGACGGAAGCCGTCCCGGACAACCCGTGGGGCGTGATGACAAAGACAATCCCCGGCGGTCGCCTCGCCGTGCTGCGCCATGTCGGATCGCATGAGAGGCTCGGGGAGAGCGTGTATTATTTATACAGGGAGTGGCTGCCGGGAAGCGGCGCGGAGCCGCGGGATTTCCCGGTCTATTTTCATTATCTCACGCTCGTTCCCGATACGCCCGAGCACGAACATCAAACCGATGTCTGCTTGCCGATCAAATAGCCCCCCGCCGCCCGTCACTTATCGCACTTTTGCGCCGGCAGCAGCTTGAGTTCGGTCATCTCGCCCCAGAGCACGAAGTCGCCGTAATCCAGTTTCAGCGCGCGCGAAATGCCGTTTTCGTAGAGGTCGAACGAGAGGACGTAGTCCGGCTCGACGTCTTTTTTGTCCGCCTGGAAATAGGAAATCGTCACGGGCCAGCGGCGCATGTTCCTGAGGGCGTCGATTTGCGCCGGCTTCTCTGTCACCGCCGTCGCGACCGGCTTGCCGATGATCGAGGTCGTCTCGAAGATTTTCGAGCCGTCGCCGGAGCCGTCGTAGACGCGGGCCACCAAAATGGTTTCCTGCGCGCGGGCGCTCGCGAGAATATGCCGGATATGCTCGGTCGGAAACAGCACGGGGCCGGAAAGATCGAGCCGCTCGCGCTTGGGCTTCGTCATCTGGACCGAGAATTGCTGATTTTGGGTCTTGCGGGCGTCGCCGTCGAGGTCCTCGACGCCGCCGTCGACCCTGGTGGTGATCTGGAACCGGTAGTCGTGGCCGTCGCCGGCCTCGAAGGTCGCCGAGCGCATGTCCGAGACGCGGGCGCTCCCTTCCTCCGGTTGCAACTCGGTGATCTGGCGGAAATTCTGCACATAGCCTTCGCAGGCGGAGCCGGTGAAATCGAACGCGATGCGTCCGTGCGCCTGGGAGGGCGCCTTGGTGCCGGAACCGCCGAGCAGCTTCAATTCATAGACGGCCCGGTGCGGCGCCAGCGCGGGCGCGGGTTCGGCGCGCGCGGCGCTCGAAGCGAACGGGGCCGCGAGCGAAAAAGCCGCGAGAACGAAAGCCGCGCAAGCCGAAGGGCGGGGCAGTGCGATCAATGTGGGGGACTCCTCGATTCAAAGCGGCTGGCCGGCTTCGCGGCCTTTCGCCTTGGCGACCTTTCGCTTGGGATGGACGCGCGCCGTTGCGTCGCGGCGCGGATGAATCTAGGGTCTCGCGGCCATGGGCGCAAATCAAATGTATGGGAAGGCGATTTAACCATGACCGACGCTTCGCCCGATTCGCCGCTCGCGCGGCTCAAGGCTCTTGGTCTCGCGCTGCCGGCCGCGGCGGCGCCGGTCGCCAATTACGTTCCTTTTTCGCGCGCCGGCAATCTGTTGTTCGTCTCGGGCCAATTGCCGGTTTCCGGCGGCGTGGTCGATCCCGCCCATAAGGGCAAGCTCGGCGCCGGCGTCTCGCTGGAGGCGGGCCAGGCCGCGGCGCGTCTCGCGGCGCTGAACGTTTTGGCGCAGGCCAACGCCGCGGTCGGCGATCTTTCCAAGCTGCGGGCGGCGCGGCTCGGCGGCTATGTCAACAGCGCCCCGGATTTCCAGCAATTGCCGCAGGTGGTCAACGGCGCCTCCGATCTCGTGGCCGCGGTCCTTGGAGAAAACGGCAGGCATGCGCGTTTCGCGGTCGGCGTGGCGCAGTTGCCGCTGGACGCCGCCGTCGAGGTCGAGGGGATTTTCGAGATTCTGGAGTAGCGCGGCGTGATGGCGGGCGATCTCGGCTGGCTGGTCGCGCGGCCCATCGCCCATCGCGGCCTGCATGACGCGGCGAAGGGAATTATCGAAAATTCGCTCGCCGCGGCGCGGGCGGCGATCGCCGGAAATTACGCCATCGAATGCGACGTGCAGCTTAGCGCCGATGGCGACGCCGTGGTGTTCCACGACGACGCGCTGGACCGCCTGACGGACGCGCGCGGACGGCTGGGCGCAAGGACGCTCGCCGAACTCACGCGGCTGACGCTCGGCGGCTCGAGCGAAACCTTGCCGCCGTTCTCGCGGCTGCTCGAAACGGTCGCGGGCCGCGCGCCGCTGGTGGTCGAGCTGAAAAACCGCTTCGACGGCGATTTGTCGCTGGCGCGCCGCGTCGCCGAGCTTGTCGCGGGCTATGACGGCCCGCTGGCGCTGGAGAGCTTCGATCCCGATCCGATCGCCTTTTTGCGCGCGGAGGGCGCGGCGCTGGGCGTCGGCCATGTTCCCTTAGGCGTGGTCGCGCAGGCGCGTTACGACTCCGACGAATGGCCGGACCTTCCCGAACCGCGCCGCGCCGAACTGGAGCACTGGCTGCATTTTTCGCGCACGCGGCCGGATTTCCTGTCCTTCAACGTCGATGACATGCCGCGCGCCGTCGCCGTGCTGTTTCGCGAGGGGCTGAAACGGCCGGTCACGGTGTGGACCGTGCGCTCCGCCGAGCAGGCGCGAGCCGCCGCGCGATGGGCGGATCAGACTGTTTTCGAGGGCTTCGCGCCTTGATCGCGAGCATTGGCCAAGTCGTTTTGTCATACTAGCGTCATGAAGCCGTTAATCGCGTCGGATTGAATGCGAGCAGTCTAAACAAGGAGTGCTCCATGTCATCCGTCACCTCCGGCTCCGATCTGAGCGTCGGCGCCGGTTCGCAACATTCGAAGCCGACGCTCGATCAGCCGACCACCGCCAAAACCGTGCTGACGTACCTTGGGGTCATCGCGCTGGGTCTTGGCTTCGTGGCCTGGAGCATCTTCCGCGATCTCGAGGAGACCGGCGCGCCGATCGTCACCTATCTGCCTTTCGTGCTGCTCGGCGTCGCCCTGCTGATCGCGCTCGGCTTCGAATTCGTGAACGGATTTCACGACACCGCCAACGCGGTCGCGACGGTGATCTACACCCATTCGCTGCCGGCCAATATCGCGGTGGTCTGGTCCGGCATGTTCAACTTCCTCGGCGTGCTGGTCTCGTCCGGCGCCGTGGCCTTCAGCGTCGTTTCACTGCTGCCGGTCGAACTGATCCTGCAGGTCGGCTCGGGCGCGGGCTTCGCGATGGTGTTCGCCTTGCTGTTCGCGGCGATCCTGTGGAACCTCAGCACCTGGTGGCTTGGCCTGCCGGCTTCGAGCTCGCATACGATGATCGGCTCGATCATCGGCGTCGGCGTCACCAACGCCCTGATGCACGGACGCGACGGCACCTCCGGCGTCGACTGGCACAAGGCGGTCGAAGTCGGCTATTCGCTGCTGCTGTCGCCGCTGGTCGGCTTCTTCTGCGCGGCGCTTCTGCTGCTGCTGTTGAAGTTCGTCGTGCGCACGCCCGAGCTATACGCCGAGCCGAAGGGCAAGGCCCCGCCGCCTTTGTGGGTGCGCGGACTGCTGATCCTGACCTGCACCGGCGTCTCTTTCGCGCATGGCTCGAACGACGGGCAAAAGGGCATGGGCCTCATCATGCTGATCCTGATCGGCACGGTGCCCACCTCCTACGCGCTCAACCGCGCCCTGCCAGCCAGCCATATCGCGGAGTTCACCAAGGCGTCGGCCGCGGCTTCCAAGGTGGTCGAAGCCAAGGGCGCCGGCTATTCGGTGCTTGGCGATCCGCGTCCGGCGGTCACCAGCTATATCTCGCGGCACGAACTCACCGAGGGAACCTATCCCTCGCTCGCCGTGCTGATCCGCGACATCGCCAACCAGGTCGAAGGTTACGGCTCGATCGCCAAGATCCCCTTCGCGGCGGTGAGCAATACGCGTAACGACATCTACCTCGCCTCGGAGGCGCTGCGCTTCCTCGCCAAGGACGACGCCGCCGAACTCACCGACCCCGACAAGAAGACGCTGGCGGCGTATAAAACGCAGATCGACGCGGCGACGAAATTCATCCCGATCTGGGTGAAGATCGCGGTCGCGCTGGCGCTTGGCCTTGGCACGATGATCGGCTGGAAGCGCATCGTCGTGACAGTTGGCGAGAAGATCGGCAAGGAGCATCTGACCTATGGCCAGGGCGCCGCGGCGGAACTGGTCGCGATGGCCACCATCGGCGCCGCCGACGCCTACGGCCTGCCGGTGTCGACGACCCATGTGCTCTCGTCCGGCGTCGCCGGAACGATGGCCGCGAATGGATCGGGTGTCCAGATGGCGACGATCCGCAACATGCTGATGGCCTGGGTGCTGACGCTCCCCTGCGCGATCTTGATTTCCGGCTCGCTCTACTTCCTGTTCACCAAGGTGATGTGAGCGCCGCCGGCACGGGTTTTTCAGCGGCAATTTGATGCGGTCGAGCTTCAAACGCGAAGTTGCGTAACGCGACGTGGTGCCGGACCCCAAGGGGTTCGGCGCCTTTTTTTGTCGGGGGGCCGCCGAGGGCAATCGGGCGAGGACGTTTCACTTTCCCCTTGATGGGAGGGTCGCTTGATCGATTCATTCGGACTCAACGCCCCGAGCCCCTCGCCTCACCTCTCCCCGCGAGCGGGGAGAGGCGGCGTCAACGCAGCTCCCCTCGCCACGAATTAGCCGAATAACAATTACCTATGAGAATGTGCGGATCGCCGACCGCTTGCCTCTCCCCGCTCGCGGGGAGAGGTGCGGTGAGGGGCTTGGGGCATTTCGCGTCGCGAAGCGAATGGGCGGAATTCGTTTCGCCCGATTCCCTAGGGCCGCGATCTTCTTCCCTCTATCCAACGCGCCCGCGCGCAATTATACCGGGCGCTTCGAGGGTTCCGGCCCGCGCCAAAACGGAAAGACACACGAACCATGTCCGACCATTCCACGCCCCACTATCATAATCAGCCCGGCGTCAAGCAGGTGCGCGTCGGCGCCAAGGAATTCATGTGCGTCGGGGCGCTGCCGCCGTTCGATCATCCGCATGTGTATCTCGACATGGGCGCCGCCAATGAGGCGATCTGCCCCTATTGCGCGACGCTTTTCGTCTTTGACGCCGCGCTGCATGGCGGGGCGGATCCCGCCGAATGCGTCTACCAGGTCGCCTCCGCTGCCTGACGCCGGCGCAAGGCCGCCGGTCGTCGTCGCCGGCGCCGGAATTGGCGGGCTGACCGCCGCGCTTCGCCTCGCGCGCGCCGGCCATCGCGTCGCGGTGCTGGAGCGCGCTGGAGTCATCGAGGAGGTCGGCGCCGGGCTGCAAATCGCGCCCAACGCCGGGCGAATCCTGCAGGGACTCGGCCTCGGCGAGGCGCTGGGCGCGGCGGCGCTGCTGCCCGAGGCGATCAACATTCATCGCGCCAGGGACGGCGCGATCCTGTCGCGCCTCTCGCTCGCCGGCGCCGGCGAGCGCTGGGGCGCGCCGTTCCGGCTGTTCCATCGCGCCGATTTGCAGCAGCTTCTGCTCGCCGCCGCGCGCCGGAACGACGCCATCACCATTCGCACGGGCGCCCGCGTCGGCGATTTCGAGGAGGGCGACGGCGCGGTTTTTTTGCGCGTCCATGGCGGGCAGGGACCGGAGGATTTCGAGGCGCTGGCGCTAATCGGGGCCGACGGCGTGCGCTCCTCGGTGCGCTCCTTTCTCAACCGCGGCGCGAAGGACGCGCCGGCCTATTCCGGCCACACGGCCTGGCGGGCGATCCTTCCCGCCGAGTCCGTTCCCGCGACGTTGCGGCGGCGCGAGTCGCATCTGTGGCTCTCCGCCGGCGCCCATGTCGTGCATTATCCGTTGCGCGACGCCTCGATCATCAGCGCCGTGGTCATCGTCGAGGACGGCCTTTCGCGCGCCTGGGACAGGGGGCCACAGACGCTGGACGGCGCGGCCTTGCTGCGCGAAGCCGGCCTTGCCGCTGGCGATGCGGACCTGCGGGAGCTGATTCTGGGCGGCGACTCCTGGCGGCGCTGGCCACTTTACGGCCGCCCGGCGCTCGCCCATTGGAGCCGCGGCGCGGTCACGTTGCTCGGCGACGCCGCGCATCCGATGCTGCCCTTTTTGGCGCAAGGGGCGGCGATGGCGATCGAGGACGCCGACGCGCTGGGCCGCGCCTTCGCGCCGGGCGTAGAGCCCGCCGAGGCTTTCAAGGTCTACGAACACACGCGCATCGCCCGCGCGACAAAAGTGCAGCGGGCGTCGCGTCGGCAGGGCGATCATTATCACGCGAGCGGGCTGCATGCGTCGGCGCGCGACCTCGCGATATCGGCGCTCGGCGGGCAAAGGATGCTGGAACGTAACGGTTGGTTGTATCGTTGATCGCCGAGCTGGATGCCTACAGAGAATTGCCTTTGCCTCGCCTTGGGTTTACCGTCGCCAAGCGGGAAGGTCGCGCATGACGAGGGCGGGCCAAGCCAAGATTAGTCGCCGGCGCGCTCTGCGGAACGGCTTGCTCGCGCTCACTTTATCGACGCCGGCGCTCGCGCGCGGCGCGCGGAAAAAGCCGATTGGCGACGCAATGACTTCCGAACTGACCGCGAATGAGATTGTCGAACTGCTGAATCTCGAGCCGAACGCGACATGCGGCTTCGTGCGCGTGACATTCATAGCCAAGCAGACGCTGGCGGCCGGCGCATTGCCGCCGCCGTTCGAACGAAGCGGGCCGTTGGGTTCCGCGCTTTATTTCCTTGTCACGCCCGACGCGCCCGTGCGCCTCCACCGGATTCGAAACGACCAGCTTTACCATTATTATCTCGGCGATCCCCTGGAACTGTTCCTGCCGCACGCCGACGGCCGGGCGGAGCGCGTCGTCGTCGGGCCGGACCTGCGCGGCGGCCAGCACGTGCAATTGCTCATTCCGGGGAACACGTTCCATACCGCGCGCCTGCTGGGGCGCGGTCGCTGGTTCTTGCGCGCGAGCACCGAATGGCCCGGCGTCGTTCCGGCGGATGTGGAAATCGGCGATCTCGAGCAATTGGCGAAGAAATATCCTGCCGTCGCCGGCGATCTGCGCTCGATCGCGGCGTCCGCGAAGGATGTCAAACCGTCCGCGCCACGACCGCGATAGGGCGATCGCGCCCCAAGTTCCAAATGTCGGCGCTCGATATTCGCGGCTGGCCTCGCACGGTCAGGCATAGGCGCCGCGCCGAAGGCGATCCGAGAGAGAGGCGTGTCGCTTGACGTCATGCGCGATCCTGAGGCAAATTGCTGTGAAGAAGGCGTATAATCTAAAGTGATCAAAGCCGTATTCGGAGGTTCGCACTACTCCGGTTAAGCTCAAGTCTTTAACACCCAATCAATATCTTCCGGCGCCCTGAGCTGTGCACAAGCTTCAGCGCTGAAAAGGAAACAAGGAATGTTTCGTTCAAGCGGAGACAGCAAGGACGGCAATGAACCGCCGGATTTGATTGGCGCCGCCAGACTGAGAGCCGAGCAGTTTTCTGGCGTCCTGCGTCAGACTCGGGCCATGATGCTGGCGAACGTGTGCAATGCATTGGTATTGGTTGTGGATTTCTGGGGAACCCGCCAATTCATCTCCGCCCTTTATTGGGCGACCGCGGTGTTCTGCGTGTCTGGATACATCTACGACCGCCATCGCCGACGGCGACGGGGTCCAAGGTCGATAAGCCAATCTCATGCGGCTCGCAGAGCAACGTTAAACGCTCTCGCGCTCGGCTTGTGCTGGGCGGCGTTGCCTTTTTTCTTTTTTCAGGAGGCCAGCCCCGGGTCTCGGCTTCTTATCGCGTGCTTGAGCGCCGGGATGTTGTATGGCGGCGCCTTGGCCTTGGCGAGCATACCGTCCGCGGCGGTGGCCTTCGTGGCGCCTGTCGCTTTCGCGTGTTTCGTCACCCTGACCCGCGGGCGCGACGGCCATTACTTGCTCATCGCGGCGGTGCTCGGCGTTTACACCTGGGTGCTGCTCAGACATGTTTTCATTTCCGCCGAGCAGTTACGGACACGCGTCATGACGCAGATCGTCACCGAACACACGGCGAGCATGCGCATGCGGAAATTGCAGGCGAGCGGTTTGCACGCCATGGGCGGAATGGTCACTGGCCTCGCCCATGAACTCAACCAGCCGCTCACGGCGAGCGCCTGCTATCTGCTGACGGCGCAACGGTTGTTGGAGATGGCCCCGGAGCTGCGTCCGGCCAGCGTCAGCGAGACCTTGGATAGCGCGGCGGCGCAGATCATGCGGGCGGCGGGGATCGTTCGCCAATTGCGCGAGTTCATCATGCGCGGCGAACCCGAAAAGGGCTTCGCGAACCTGCATGATCTAATCCGTGAAGCTTCCGAGGTCACGAGCGCGAACATCAGCGAAGCGAATGTCAAGCTTAGCCTGCAACTTAGCGCGAACGTCGATCGCGTCCTCGTGGATAGCGTTCAGATCAAGCAGGTCTTGGTCAATTTGATCAGCAACGCCATCGAAGCGATGAATGCTTCCGTCCAGCACGAATTGACGATTTCCACCTCGCTGATGCACGACCGCGCGATCAGGATCGACGTGGTTGATACTGGTGTTGGATTCTCCGAAGGGGTTAAGGAGAATCTTTTCGAACCGTTCGCGACAAGCAAAACAGACGGCATGGGCTTGGGCCTGTCTATTTCCCGTTCGATCGTCGAGGCGCATGATGGAAAAATGTGGGCCGAATCCAATCCTGGCGGGGGCGCGGTTTTCAGTTTCGTGCTGCCCTTGATAAATGCGGAGTATGAGGCGTGAATGGCGCGCATTCAGCGGTCCCACCGCCGCGAAGCGACCGGGCGGAGTTCGTGGACCCTAGTCCGGCTCGTCCTCCAGATCCAGACGCTGTTCGATGCGCGGGTCGGGGATGAACCACATCACCGCGACCACCGCGTAAAGCCCCATCGACACGTAAGGCTCGGCGAAGGCCAGCGTCACGCCGCAGACGTAAAACGCCATTGAAATCCAGCCCTTGAAGTCCGCGCCGATGGCCTCGGCGACTGTCGGGGCGAGCGCCCCGGTGCGGATCAAGGCGCGCGACAGGATAAAATAGGCGATGGCGGGCGCGAGCAGACCGAGGCCGTAAAGGGCGACCGGCGCCCGGGCGAAATTCGTCTCGCTCAGCCACGCCGTCGAAAACGGCACCAGCGACAGCCAGAACAACAAATGCGTGTTGGCCCAGAGAATCCCGCCGCTGATTCGCCGCGTCGCCTGGAACAGGTGGTGGTGGTTGTTCCAGTAGATCGCGATATAGGCGAAGCTCAGCGCATAGGCGAGAAAGGTCGGCGCCAACGGCGCCAGCGCGCGCAACGTATTCTCATGCGGCGCCTTCAATTCCAGCACCATGATCGTGATGATGATGGCGATCACGCCATCGCTGAAGGCCGTCAATCGTTCCTTGAGCATGGTATATCCTTGAAATTAAGATGGTTTTCTCCCGCCATCGGCGAACTCTGGCCAAGGACGGCGTGATTTGCTATCCCTGCCCTTACCGTTCCCTGCCAAAAGGTTAAAGCACGAAGATGATCGCGAAATTTTTAGCGGTTCTGTTGGCCGCGAGCTCGATCCTGGCGGGGGCAGGGGCTCTGGCGGCCGATTCGCCGCCGCTGCCCGCCGCGAGTCCGGCTGGCTATATCGTGACGTTGCAGGCCATTGGCGCGGTCACGCCGAGCTTTCCGGGCTCCGCCGTCCTGCGTCCCTATCCCTTTCCCGGCTTCAGCGTGCGCGGCATTGGCGAGCCCGAGCGATTCTCCGCGCCGGACGACGGCTTCGGCGTGCCAGTGATCGACGCCGACGGTTTTCGGATGGGACCCGTCGCCAATTTCGTGTTTCGCCGCGGCAATCGCGACGGCCTGTTCGGCCTGCACCATGTCGGGCTGACGCATGAAGTCGGCGGTTTCGCCGAATATTTCGCTTTCGATCACTTTCGCGCCCGCGCCGAACTGCGGCAGGCGGTCGACGGCCACGACGGCTTCGTCGCCTCGCTCGGCGCGGATTTTTTCGGCGAGTCCAATTCGTTCAGGCTGTCGCTCGGCCCGCGCCTGAACCTCGGCGACAACCGCTACGCCAACGCCTATTTCTCGGTGACGCCGGTCGAGGCGATTTTGAACGGGCGGCTGGAGCCCTATCAGGCCACCGGCGGCTTCACCTCCGCCGGAGGCGTCGCCACCGTGCGCTACGATTTCACGCCCAATCTGAACGCCACCGTCTACACGGGGCTGCAACGCCTGACCGGCAGCGTCGGGGGCAGCCCGATTCCCAACATGGTGGGCTCGCGCGATCAGTTCACGGCGGGCGTCTCGCTCAGCCGGTCGTTCGAGGTGGCGAAGTTCTGGTGAGGTTTTCGCGGGAGCCGTCAGGCGCCCGCGAACCGCTCGAGCAGCGCGTCGCGCGCCTCCGCGATGCGGCGGTAAAGTTCGTCGCTGCCGCCGGCGTCGGGATGCGCGGTCTTGGCCAGACGCCGGAAGGCGGCGTTGATGTCCGAGGGTTCTAGCGCGCCGTCCGCCGGCAGATTCAACATCTCGCGGCTCTCCCGATCGTCACCGTCGAAATCCAGCCGAAACAGGAAGGCGCGTCGTTTTTCCAGCCCCTCGCGGCGCAGTTCGACCTGATCCTCCCGCCATCTCTCGCGCGACATGACCAGACATGCGCCAAAGGCGATCCGGCCCCGCGTTTCCAGTTCGTCGAGACTGAACGGCCCCACCATGTCATAGGGCGGCGCCAGAAAGGCGCTCCTGCCGCCCACGCCAAGCTCGACCGCGCCTATTGTCACGCTATCGAGGATGCCGATCGAGCCGTTCCAGACGAACCATTCCTTCTTGTCCGTCATGCCGCGCGCTTCCATGCGTGAGCCGGCGCCGCGGGCTTTGTGCGAAAGCCTTCGCGACGGCTGGGTCTTCGGCGCCGCCATGCATGTTCAAAGCCAAAACCGCGCGCCGCTAATCCGCCAGCAACTCACGCATCATTCCCCGGCTCGCGACGATCAGCGCCCCCGCGACCGCCACAACCGCCGCCGCCACCAGGAAGAAGGCGACATGCGACAGGCTCGACCAGAAGCCGCCGAGCCAGCCGGCGAGCATATTGCCGACGAAGCTCGTCGTGAACCACAGCCCCATGACGGCCGAGCGCGAGGATTCCGGCGCGAGCCGTGAAACCAGCGAGAGCGCTATCGGCGAAAAATAGAGTTCCGCGAAGGTGATGACCGCGAAATAGAGCGCTAGCCAGAGCCAGCTCGCCTTGCCGCCGTCGTTGGCGAAAGCCGCCCAGGCCATCACGACATAGCCGAGCGCGACGCCGAAGCAGCCGAACGATAGTTTATCGATCGTCGCCGGCTCCCGGCCCGTCCGCGCGCGAAAAGTCCACCAGGCGACCAGCGGCGGCGTGAACAGGAAAACCATCAGCGGATTGAACGCCTGAAACCAGGTGACGGGAATTTCGCCTTGCCAGAACAAGAGATCGACGCGGCGGTCGGTGAGGTCCTGCGCCCATAGCGCGATGGTGTTGCCCTGCTGCTCGTAGGAGGCCCAGAACAGCGTCGCCGGCAGAAACAGCAGCGCGACGCCGAGCAGCGCGCGGCGCGGGCTCGCTTCCGCGTGGCGCGGCGGCTCGCGCCGCGGGCGTTGTGGCGGGAGATGGCGGAGGCCGAAGGCGTAGATCGCCAGCCCGACCGCCATGCCGACGCCGGCGCTGGCGAAGCCGTAATGCCAGCCGACGGTCTCGCCGAGCGTGCCGGCGACGAGCGGCGAGAAAAACGCGCCGATGTTGATGCCGACGTAAAAGATCGAATAGGCGCGGTCGCGGCGCGTGTCGCCATGCGGATAGAGCCCGCCAAGCTGCGTGACGATGTTCGGCTTGAACGCGCCGTTGCCGACGATGAGCAGCAGCAGCGCGAACAAGAACAGCGATTCCGACGCCATCATGAAATGGCCGGCGACCATCAGCGCGGCGCCGAGCGCCACGGTGATCCGGCGCCCGAGCCAACGGTCGGCGATGAGGCCGCCGAGGATCGGCGTGAGATACACGAAGCCGGTGTAGAGCCCGTAGATGTGCGACGCGAGCGGCTGCGCGCCGAGCGGGCCGGTCAGCGCTTCGAGCGCGCGTTTGAGCGCGTCGAGGCCGATGACGGCCGAGGCGCGCTCGGGCTTGAGTAAATAATCGACCATGTAGAGAACGAGCAGCGCGCGCATGCCATAATAGGAAAAGCGCTCCCACATCTCCGTCGCGAACAGGAAGGTCAGGCCCTTGGGATGACCGAACCATTCGGCGGGCGGCGTTTGCTTGGCGTTGTTCTTCATGGAAAGAGTCATCGCAAGTCGGCGGCGTTTTTCATAGCGCGAAAGTTCGCGGAAACCTCGGCGTCCCTCATCCGACCCTTGCTAACGCAAGGGCCACCTTCTCCCACAAGTGGGAGAAGGATTCGCGCTTGCTTTTTTTGGATGCTGAATGTGGCGGCGCCCCTTCCTTCTCCCACTTGTGGGAGAAGGTGGCCTCGCGAAGCGAGGTCGGATGAGGGGCGCCGCGATCTTCACGCCGCTAGCGCTTCCCCGCCGCGCGGTTCCACGCTAGCATCGTGCTTTAGCCCAGTTGCGCCAAGGAGCCGTTTCATGCCGGTTTTCAAACTGCCTTTGTCCGGCGACGTCGTTCAGTCGATCAACCCGTGGACGTCGTTCTTCAGTCCGAGTGGCGGCCAATATGGCCTCGTCAACATCAACCTCGGCCAGTCGAGCGAGCCGAAGGTCGAGGCGGACGTGCTGTCGGATGTCGCGAGCTATGGCAAGCAGCTCGGCCAGATCGGCGACGCACTGATCGTGCTGTTAAAGCATTTGCCGAAGGACGCGGCGTTGAGCCACGAAGACAAGGCCGCGATCGAGGCGCTGAAAAAATTGCTCAACGAGATCGCGGATAAGAAGCAAAGACACGGCAGGAAGGCGATGCGGCCGTGAGAGGCATCGCTCCATGCGCCGCCGCGCCCGCTTACTTCGGGTCGAGAGGTCTGGCCGGGAACCCCTCCGGCTGGAGAGCCGGCGCAAGCCTCACCCCGGTGATTTCAAACTGCGTCCGGCGCCGGCAGAGGAGCGGGAGCGGCAGGTCGAGCGCGAACAGCTTCTGCTCATATTGCAGGGACACCGGGCTTCCCGGCGGGACGGCCGCCAGCTGGTCGCGGACATCCGCATTGGGGACGGAGAAATAAAACGTGTTGTCGATCGGCGCGCCGCCCGAGCGCAAGGCGCTCGACCTCGAGAAACTGGGCTGTGCCAGTTCACCTTCCATCGTCCAGCAGGCGATGCCCTTGGTGGACATTTTGGAAAGAACGCCGGTGCGTTCCCCGACGGCGTAGTTCACGAGGCTGAGCAGCAGCGCGCCAGCGTAAAACAGCACGACCGCAACGGTCAGCAGGAAAAGCAGCTTCATTTTCCCGGACAGCGCCCAAAAGCGGCCGAAAAGGCTCGGGGACTTCGTGGAGGTTGAACTCATGGCTTCCTTCCAAATCTCTCGCCGGCCCTCGCCCCGCTCGGCGTTCGGTCCGAAACGCCGTAAGCTTGCCCGCGATGAAGATTTTGCACAAGCGCAAAAGTCTATGTCGAGCACGCATTTTTCTTGACGGTTTCGCGACGCGACCGGCTCTCAGCGCGGCTGCGGCACGATGCGCAGATAGGGCCTCGGCGCCTCCCAACCGTCGGGATAGATCTTCTTGGCCTCTTCGTCCGAAACCGAACCGGCGATGATCACGTCCTCGCCTTGCTTCCAGTTCACGGGGGTCGCCACCTTGTGTTTGGCGGTCAGTTGCAGCGAGTCGATCACCCGCAGCACCTCGTCGAAATTGCGGCCGGTCGTCATCGGATAGACGATCAGCAGCTTGACCTTCTTGTCCGGTCCAATGACGAACATGTTGCGCACGGTCTGATTGTCGGCCGGGGTGCGCGCGCTCGCGTCGCCCGATGCGGCGGCCGGCAGCATTCCGTAAAGCTTCGAGATGCGCAAATCCGTGTCGCCGATCATCGGATAGTTTGGCGCGACGCCCTGCGTCTCCTTGATGTCGACGGCCCATTTGGCATGATTTTCGACCGGATCGACGCTGAGCCCGATCAACTTGACGTTACGGCGGTCGAATTCCGGCTTAAGCTTCGCGACATAACCGAGTTCGGTGGTGCAAACCGGCGTAAAATCCTTCGGGTGGGAGAAAAAGACCGCCCAGCCGTCGCCGATCCAATCATGGAACTTGATGGGTCCGTGCGTGGTTTCGGCTTCGAAATCCGGGGCCGTGTCGCCGATCTGTAAGGACATGCCGATCTCCTTGGGTTAGCATTTTCGCGCGCGGACGCCCTGCCTTATCCATCGATAAAGCCGCGACTTGGCTAAACCTATCGCCCGCGCGCGCGCCGTCAATACGCGGCGCCCGTCCCGGCGCGGCGCGCGCGCCCAATCATCACGACCGTAGGTATAAGTACTCTCCCTAATTATATTGATTCGTCAGTTTCCTCTCCTAAGTGTTCCCGTGTAATCGTTCTTGCCAGAAGAACGTAGGAGCCTGCTATGAACCCGAACAGCAAAAACAACATCATCGCGATCTTCGCAATCGCGGCGCTTTATTCTGGAACTTTGGCCTTCGCGGCCACCGACACGATCCCGCCGGCGCAAAAGCTGACGCCTCAAGAGAAAGCGGTGAACAAAGACTTTAGCAAAGTTTCCGCCGATGGCTCTGACGCCTTCATGGGCTTGACGCTGACGCGTCTCGCGGTATTCGACGGTCGCATCGACGCGGCCAAGAAATATATCGACAAGGCGGAGAAGGCGCTCTCCAAAGCCAAGACGGACGAAACGCGGTTTCTGAAGGACGAAGCTAATCTTAACGCCGCGAAGAATACGCCGACGTCCAACACCGGCGCCACCGCGCCGTCGGAGGACCAGCGGAATTCTTCCAATGATAAAATGGTCGAGTGGCTGCCTGTCGATGCGTCGATCACAATCGCCGAGGACTTCACCGCAAGTCCAGAAAAGAAAGCGGCGGTCGCCGATGCCAACAAGAGCCTGAGTAGCGGCGATCGCAAGGGCTCCATCGAGAAACTGAAGCTTAGCGGCGTGAACATCGATGTCGCCGTGTTGGCCGTGCCGCTGAACGACACCATCACCAAGGTCCAGCAGGCCGCCAGTATGATCAACGACGGCAATTACTATGAAGCGAGTCAACTGATCAAGCAGGTTCAGGACAGCGCGCGCTCGGATGTGATGGATTTCAACGGGACGCCGATCAACCCCGCGCGAAACAAAGGCGCGCGAACGGAAGACTAGACGGCGAAATTGGTCCGGCGATTTGACCGCGTGAGCATTGCCCGCGGTCGATTCGCCGGTCTCGCGATTATCTTTTGTGGAATTGATGGCGGCAGGCGGGGCTTATCGAATGAATATATTTTCGAAGACATGCTTCTGTTTTTGTGGGGTTCGGCACGTCGTAGGGGCAGAACCTATAGGCGTCGTCCTTACACGCGTTGCGTTGCTCGGCGGTTCCCTGCGCGAAGGCGGCGGATATGGAAATAACCTCAAGCAGCATTACGATGGCTAGAATTCGACGCATCTTTGCTCGCCTTGTGTGAAGGACCCGATTCGAGATACGCCAAGATGGCTCCCGATTCGGGCGGAAGCTTCCTCCAATTGGGCGGTTTTGACAAGCCAAAGCCGTGGTGGAAAGCTTCAAGCGGGGTTGGAAGCGGCGAAGCCAATCCGACATTGCGTCGCACAATCGGCTGGCTTAGTCTTGGCTCGCGCGGCCCCACGCGCGCCGGATGACCGCCATGACAGAAGACGCCACGCAATCCAGGGAGGCCAAGACCACGGAGGCCAAGACCATGGAGGCCAAGACCGCGGAGGCCAAGAGTCTTCGTTGGCTCAACGCCACGTTCATCGAGGTGGCGCTTCATCTCGGGCTTGTCGGCTTCCTGTTTTATTCGGCCTACACGTTGGTGCACCCGTTCATGCCGGTTATGGTGTGGAGCGTCGTGCTGACCGTCGCGCTCTATCCCGTCTTCAACTGGCTGACGGCGGCGCTCGGCGGCCGCGCGCGGGTGGCGGCGATATTGATCACCGCCCTGGGGCTGCTGATCATCATCGGGCCGGCGACCTGGCTTGGCGTCGGGTTGGTCGAGAGCCTGCCGGGGCTCATCGCGCGGATGGAAAAGGGCGGCCTGACGATCCCGCCGCCGTGGGAGAGCGTCAAGGATTGGCCGTTCCTCGGCCAGCAGATTTACGATTACTGGAAGAGCGCGTCGACCAATATCGCCGACGTGTTGAGACCCTTCCTGCCGCAACTAAAGCCGGTCGGCGAGTTCCTGCTCGGCGCGGCGAGCAAAGCCGGCGCGGGGACGCTGGTGTTTCTGTTCTCCGTCGTCATCACCGGCTTTTTATTCACGCGCGGGCCGACGCTTCTCGCGGCGACGCGGGCGCTGGCCAGCCGCGTCGATCCCAGTTACGGCGAGAGCTTCCTCGATCTCGCGGGCGCGACGATCAGGGCCGTGTCGCGCGGCGTCATCGGCATTTCGCTGCTGCAGGCGATCATTGGCGGCGTCGGCGTGGCGCTCGCCGGAGTTCCGTTCGCGAGCGTGCTGACGCTCGCGATCCTGGTGCTGGGAATTGTCCAGATCGGTCCGGTCATCATCATTATTCCGCTTACCATATGGGGCTGGATGGAGCTTTCGACCGGGGCGGCGCTCGCCTTCACGGTCTGCATGGCGGCGGTGTATTTGGTCGAGGCCGTGATGAAGCCGTTTTTGCTGGCGCATGGCTTGAGGACGCCGATGCTGGTGATTTTCATCGGCGTCATCGGCGGCATACTGGAGCATGGCATTCCCGGACTGTTCGCCGGACCGATCGTGCTGGCGGTCGCCTGGGAGGTCGCCAAGGCCTGGATCTACGAGCGCGAAGCCGGCCCGGCCTCCGCCGCGCCGCCATCCCCTTAAGCAGGGTGGGGCGAAGCGTCGCTCCCCGGCGCGGCAACTCCTTCCTTAACCATAATCATGGCCGCGCCTTTCCGGTCCGGCCAAGGCTTCGGCGCGCGGAAAATCTGGTTTTAAGCTTGCTCTAGGCCATTCCCCAAGGCTTTCCGACGATTTATTTCTCCGCGCTGGCGACAGGAAAACGCCTCAATGCTGTCCAGACAAGGCCAAGAAGCGCTGTTTATTTGGCGAGGATACGGAGTCTCAAAAGCGCTTGCGCGGTTAAGCAGTGCTTACGTGGTTAAGCTAACCTTTTCGGCAAGCCGCGAATGTTAGTTAAGTCGTAAGGCTTCGGTGGGAAAATCATTCTCAAGTCGGGGGGTGGAATGATAGAGGGTGCCCGCGTGTCACGTCAGTTCCTTGCGTTCAATCATCGTACTTTGTCTTTGAACCTTTTTCCAAGAACCGTCCCCGGCGCCAGCGCGCTCGCGTTTAGCTTGCTCGCTTGCGCCTGGGCTCTGCCCAGAATTCCGTTCGGCGCTCCCAATGTCGCGCAAGCGCCTGCCGTCGCGAGCGCGCCGAAGGCCGTCGCGAGCGCCGCCGTTGCAAACCCCTTTGGCGCCGTTCTGGTCGATCTGCGCTCCCGCGCGCGTTCGGCCGCCGCCGCGCTCGCGCGCCACGCCGCGCCCGCGTCCAAGGCCGAACCGTTCGGGTCGGCGACGCTTGATCTGTCCGTTCCCGCTGTC
>Ga0182016_10001335_pt1 | contig 30122 bp, 26 predicted proteins | sample 712S2MmetaG_FD_120491 | JGI IMG/M metagenome (GOLD analysis project Ga0182016, IMG submission 120491) | Permafrost microbial communities from Stordalen Mire, Sweden - 712S2M metaG | ecosystem: Environmental > Terrestrial > Soil > Wetlands > Permafrost | place: Sweden: Stordalen | collected...
GAAACTCGAACCGTAGTTGAAATCCATCGATACCGGCCGCAACATCATGCCGGAACCTGGCCGTTTGGAGAGGAATTTCAGGGAAATGCCTTCCTCCGGCTGGATGCGTACGATCAGCAGATTGGGCGCGCTTTCGGCCCCGTCATGATCGAAGATGTGCAGGGGAGCTTCGTTAAATTGGATGGAAATCTCGGTGACCCGCTTCGCCAGCCGCTTTCCCGTGCGGATATAGAAAGGTACGCCGGCCCACCGCCAGTTGTCCACGAAAAGCGTGACGCCGGCGTAGGTGTTGGTTTGCGATTTCGGATCGACGCCCGGTTCCTGGCGGAAGCCGGGGACATCCTTACCGCCGATGCTCGCCGGCCCATATTGCCCCGGAACGGTATTCTGCCGGACCTCCTCAGGCGTCATGGGTCGGATGGAGCGCAGCAGCTTCGACCGTTCGTCGCGCACCGAGGGGGCGCGAAAGGTGGCGCTCGGCTCCATGGCGATAGTGGCCATCACCTGCAAGAGATGATTCTGGATCATGTCGTCGAGCGCGCCGGCTTCCTGATAATACGCGCCGCGGCCTTCGACGCCGATGGATTCGGCGCCGGTAATCTGCACGTGATTGACGTATCGCCGGTTCCATAGCGGCTCGAAAATTCCGTTGCCGAAGCGAAATGCCAAAATATTCTGCACCGTCTCTTTGCCCAGGTAATGATCGATGCGGTAGACCTCGGATTCGTCGAACGACTCGTGCAGGCGGTCGCTCAATTCGCGCGCGCTCGCCAAGTCGTGACCGAACGGCTTCTCCACCACCAGGCGGCGCCAGCCCTTTCCCTTACTCACTCCCGCGGCGCCCAGCCCCTGCGCCGCGCGCGCATACTGGCTGGGCTGGGTGGAGAGATAGAACAGGACATTGCCGCCGGTATGGCGCTCGTTCTCGATCTGCTCCAGCCGGGTGGCCAGATTCTGATAGAGAGCCGCATCGCCGATATCGCCGGCAACGTAGTAGAGGCCGGCCGCGAAGCCGGCCCACACGTTCTCGTCGAAGTCGGTGTCTTCGGAGAATTGTTTGACGGATTCCAGCATCTTTTCGCGGAAGGCCTCGTCGCTCATGGGAGTGCGCGAGATTCCGACCACCGCGAATCCGGCGGAGAGCCGGCGATCGTAGGCCAGCCGATAGAGGGCGGGGAGCAGTTTGCGCTTGGTGAGGTCGCCGTTGGCGCCGAAAATGACAACTGTGCATTCCGGCACACGCCGTTCAAACCGCAGAGGATCTTGGAACGGATTCTCGATGGGCATCGCCCCAAAATACCACGGCAGGACGGTTACTCGTATCGCAAAGCGATTACAGGATCGACCCGAGTAGCGCGCCTGGCCGGCCCCCAGCAGGCGGCCACGGCTGCCGCGAGCAAAACGGCCGGCACGAGCGCGAAGGTGAGCGGATCGCGGGGCGCCACCTGGAAGAGGAGTCCCGTGGAAAGCAGCAGGCGCGTGGCCATCCACGATGCAGCGGCGCCAATCGCGGCGCCCACGGCGGCGAGCGCGAGTCCCTCACGCATTACCGCGGCCCGTACGTCGCCGCGCGCCGCGCCCAGCGCCATCCGCACGCCGATCTCGTGGGTCCGCAGGCTCACCGCGACGCTGACCGCGCCATACACACCCAGCGCCGCGAGCGCTAACGCCATGGCGCCGAAGAGGGCCAGAATCAGGGTGTAGAACCACTCCTTGGCGACCATTCCGAAGAGATCGTCGCGCATGGTTTGCATTTTCGCGATAGGCGCTTTGGGAGCGGCTTCGCGAATTACAGCGCGGACCTGGGAAGCAATCGCCTTGGGCGCCCCGGCTGTGCGAATCGCGATGGTATTCGGCTCGAAATCCTCGATTTGCGGGTACGCGACATAGAGTGCGGCGCTCTGCCCTTCGTCAGAGCTGAACGCGTCGGCGGTCACTCCGACGATGGTTCGCCAAGTTGATTTGGCGTCGAACCGAATACGTTTGCCGAGGGGGCCTTCGCCGGGGAAGTACTGCCGCGCCATGGTCTCGTTGATCACAGCCACTGACGGAGCGGCGGCGGTGTCGCTGCTCTCGATGCCGCGGCCTTTGTGCAGAGGCACGCCAAAGGCACGGAAATAATCCGCCGTGACTACCTCGAACATCGGTGCTGCGCCGGATGCGACTCCCGGCTTTCCTTCCACTTCCACCGGGATGCTCATCAAGTGTACGTACGAGAAGGAAGTGGTGGCCGCCACGGCGACGACTCCCGGCAACGCGCGAACGCGGTCGACGATGCTGTCGATGCGGCCCGCCGGCAAAGTGGGCAACTGGGCAATCAGGACGTTGTCGGGGCTGAATCCGCTGATCCGTGTGCGCAAGAGGAAGCTCTTGATCAGCAGGCCGGCGCAAGTGACCAGCACCATCGCCAAGGCGACTTGCGCGATCACCAGAACGGAGCGAGTGCGGCCGGTGCGCAGGCCGCCCGAACGGATGCCGGACTTCAGCGAAGCATTCAGATCGGTTTGCGACAGTCGCATGGCGGGCAAGAGGCCCACCAGGAGGGCGGTGCCCAGAGAGATGAGGGTGGTGAAGGCCAGCACGGAGTTATCGATCTGAATTTCAGACGTACGTGGAAGGTCGGGAGGATAGAACGGGGCGAGGGCGTGCAAGCCCCAGACCGCGAGCAGCACACCCAGGGCGCCGCCTGCCAGCGCCAGCAGAAGATTTTCGACGAACACCAGCCGGGCGAGCCGCCTTCGGCCGGCGCCTAGCGCCGCCCGAACGGCCATCTCCTGCCGCCGCTGGAGGCCCCGCGATAGTGACAAGTTTGCTACGTTGGCACAGGCCACGAGCAGCACCATCCCTACCGCGCCCAACAGAATACTCAGCACGGAGCGTGCCCCGCGGACCATGTGTTCGGTCAACGAGACGACGTCGGCGCTCCAACCGGAGTTGCTATCCGGGTAAGAGCGCTCCAGCCGGCCGACGATGGTCTTGACTTCGGCGCGCGCCTGTTCGACCGTGACGCCCGGTTTGAGGCGCGCCAAAGCCACAAACAGGTGCTTGGCGCGCGGCAGCGCCAGGCGATCTTGCGAGATCGGCACCCAATACTGCGTCTCGGGATAAGGCATTCGGAATGACGCCGGCATCACGCCGACTACGGTTCGGAGATCCTTACCTAAAGCGATAGTTTTCCCGATGACCGACCGTTCTCCGCCAAACCTTCGCTGCCAGAGAGCGTAGCCGATCACGACAACGGGTGGAGCATTCGGTTTGTCGTCCCCGACGTCGAGGCTGCGTCCTGCGACGGGACTCACGCCAAGCACCGAAAACAGATTCGCCGAAACCTGACCTCCTTCTAGGAACTCCGGCTCACCGACTTCGGTGAGGTCGGCGGCCTGCGGAGTGAACATGGCGACACCCTCGAAGGCGGTGCTCTGGGCGGCGATGTCGGCCACGTCGGGGCCGGACATCCAATTTACCCAGTTCGTTCTCTTCCCCAGAATGCGCACCAGTCGCTCCGGCTGATGGTACGGCAGCGGCGACAGCAGAACGGCGTGGACCACGGTGAAAATCAGGGTATTGGCGCCGATGCCGATGCCGAGCGTCAGCAGCGCGAGGGTAGTGAACGCCACATTCTTGCGCAGCATGCGGAAGGCGAAGCGGACGTCTTGCCAGGCACGCTCGATCGGTCCCCAGCCCCAGGCGTCGCGGCTCTCGTCGCGGAGGAACGCGGCATTGCCGAACTGTCGGCGCGCCGCGAGCGGGTCGAGATCGGCGGCTTTCCGCTCCAGATGATCGCGCATTTCTTCTTCCAGATCGGAATCGAACTGATTTCGGTGGAAGAGAAACGCGAGTCTTCGCCAGAACTCGCCCAGCCATCCCATAGGCTAACTATGGGGCAGACCGGCGGCAATGTCAAGAGCGAGGCAAAGGGATCTTCACCGCAGAGACGCCGAGACGCTGAGAAAAACAAGAATCAAAGTCAAAACCGGAGGGCGCGGAGGTGGCAGAGGGCGCGGAGGAGCGACTGGCGCGATGTGGACGTCGGCGCGGGAGCAAAAGACCAAGCCTTTTCCTATCGGTGTTTATCGGTGTTCATCGGTGGCTAAAGCTATTTGGATTTCGCCGGCGTTTGAATAGGGTTGCCCTCTCGGATCTCGTCGCTGGCGCGCCTTACCACCATATCGCCTGCCCTTAAATTTCCCATCACCGACATGAGATCGCCATCCGCCGGGCCCTTTTTCACATCGACCCACTCGGCGCGGCCGGCGTGGTCGCGGATCACGAAGGTGCGTTCGGGTGTAGTCACGATGCTGGTCTTGGGTACCCACAGGGCGGCGGCCTGGCTACGCACCGGCCACTTCACACTGGGATACATACCGGGAGCGAGCGTGCCGTCACGATTCGTCAAGTCGAGCTCTACCGGCATGGTGCGAGTCTTTTCGTCGAGCGCATCAGCCACGCGAGCGATTTTGCCTGCGTAGGTCCGCCCGGGATGGGCTGGGACGCTGAACTCCACGTTGGTTCCGTGCACGATGTCGCCAACGTACTCCTCAGGCACGGCAACCACCACGCGCAACCGGGAAACCTGCTGAATCGTGAGCAGGGCGGGATCGGCGCCCGGACCCACCAATGCGCCGGGATGCACCAGGCGGTCCGTCACCACGCCATCGAACGGCGCGGTGATCTTGAGATACGCCAGCATGGCTTTGAGGGCGTTCACCGCGGCTTGCGCGGCCCCGCTGGCACGCTGCCGCGACTGCACCAGCGCCTGCGCCGAATCCACTTGCTTCTGCGCCTGCACCACCTCGTTTCCGGCTACAGCGCCGGGCGTTTTAGCCGCCTCCTGCGTCCTCACGTAGGTGCTTTGAGCGGCGGCCAATTGCGCTTCCGCTTGCACGCGGTCCGCTTCCGTGGCTTGCAATTTGGCTTCCGCCTCGGCGATCTGTGCCTCCATTTCAGGCGCCGTCAGACCGATGAGCAGTTCTCCCTGTTTGACGGCGCTGCCGCGATCGACCGTCACCTGGTCGACATAGCCGCGCACTTTGGCATGCAGGGAGACGCTGAGGTACGGCAAAATTTCCGCCGGAAGATTGACAATTCGCGACTCCGCGCGCGATACCACCGGCGCGAGATCGGTGGTTTGCGCCAGCGCCAGAGGGGCGAGCGCGAAAAGGAGAGCAGTTGCCCTACAACGCTTATCTGGCATCATAATATCGGCTCGTAGGATCCATAGGATCGAGAGAGGGTGAAGTGGCCGACGCTCTGCCCTGCAGAATGGCATAAATCGAAGGCAGAATCGTTAACGTAGCGAAGGTGGAAACCAGCAAGCCGCCGATCACGGCGCGAGCCAGAGGCGCGGTCTGTTGACCGCCCTCGCCGAAACCGAGCGCCATCGGCAGCATGCCGAAAATCATCGCAGCGGCGGTCATCAGGATGGCGCGCAGCCGGCTGCCCGCGCCGATGCGGGTCGCCTCCAGCACCGGCCGGTTCTCGTGCCGGGCGCGTTCGGCGAACGTCACCAGCAGAATCGAATTGGCCACCGCGATCCCGATCGCCATGATGGCGCCCATGAACGACTGAATGTTGAGCGTGGTCCCCGTGACGCGCAGCATCAGCAGGACGCCGCAGATAACCGCCGGCACGGTCAGAACGATCGCCAGCGCTAGCCGCACGGATTGAAAGTTGGCGGACAGCAATAGGAAGATCACTACGACCGCCAGCAGCAAGCCCGTTCGCAGTCCGGAGATGGTCTGCTCCAGGGGCGGGATTTCACCGCGAGTCACCACCGAGACGCCGCGCGGAGGAGCGCCCGCTGCCGATACGGCCTGGCCGATTTTCACCGCCGCCTCACCGAGCGTGATTTCGTGAATGTTGGCCGTGATGCCGATGACCCTCTGGCCGTTGTAGCGGTCGATCTCACCCGGCATGGTATTGGTCTTCAGGCTGGCGATATCATCGAGAAGCGGCTTCGGATTGCCTCCCAGCATTAACGGAACATCGCCCACCTGCTCCACGCTCTGCATCTGGTTCTGCGGCAATTCCACCTGAATCTGAAAGGCATTGCCGGAGTTCGGATCGCGCCAATAGTTCGGATCGGTAAACCGTGACGAAGAGGTCGCCGGTACAATCGAGCGCACCACATCCGCCATCGTCAACCCGAACTGGCCGCTGCGATTGCGGTCTATATTGATATCGAGCGTGGGGTAGTTCATCTCCTGCGCGAATTTGAGATCGCGCAGAAAGTCCAGTTTGGCGAGCGAGGCGCGCACCTTTTGCGCGTACGCGTAGTCGTCCTGCAGATTCACTCCCTGCACGTCGACCTCGACGGGCGTGGGCGAACCGAAGCTCATCACCTGCGTGACGATGTCGCCGGCCTCGAAAGAGACTTCCGTTCCCGGCAGCTCGTGCTGGAGACTGGCACGCAAGCGTTCGCGCAGGGGCTCGCCCCGCGGCGCATCGGGCTGGAACGAGATTTGAATGATGGCGTCTTGCGGACCGCTGGTGAAGAGATGGATGAGGTCAACGGGATAGCTGGAGGGAATCAGCCCCAGGAAGTCGCTGGTGATTTGAATATTGTTCTTACCGGCGTCCCGCTGAATGATATCGAGCGCGTGCAGCACGATGCGCTCGTTCTCTTCGAGACGTGTGCCGGCCGGCGCACGCAGGCGCAAGCGATAGAGGGGAGCGTTGGCATCGGGAAAGATCTCCGTTCCCATGCGAGGCGCCAGGAGGGAGATCAGACCGGCAGCGGAGGCCAGATAAACGAGCGCGAGGGGCCAGCGAAATCGCAATACGGCGGGCAGGTAGCGATCGTAGAACGACCGCAGGCGGCCGTGCTCCTCCCCGCGGCTCCGTTCGCGCATCATCCATGTGGAGAACACCGGCACCAGGCTGCTGGAAAGCAGGTAGGAAGCGATCATGGAGAAACCTACCGCCAGCGACAATGGCACGAACAGCTGGCGCGCTACTCCCACCATGAAGAACGAAGGAACGAACACGGCCAGAATGCAGAACATGGAGAGCAGGCGCGCCATCGCCGTCCGGCTGCACGCCTCCACTACTGCCCGCGCGCGCGAAACGCCGGGCGCCATCTGGGTATGGATGTTCTCGATCTCGACCGTCGCCTCATCCACGAGGACGCCGACCGCCAGCGCCAGCCCTCCCAGCGTCATGATGTTGATGGTCTGGCCGGTCAACCAGAGCAAGATCACCGCGCTCAGCAGGGCGAACGGGATATTCAGAATGACGATCGCGGCGCTGCGCCAGTCGCGAAGGAACAGCAGAACCATCAGGCCGGTGAGCGCCGCGCCGAGCAAGCCTTCCGTCACCAGGCCGCGAAGTGAATTGGTGACGTAGGGCGATTGATCGAACTGCAGGCTGACGTCCACATCTTCCGGCAGCACTTTCTTGAACGCCGGGATCGCACCTTTCACGGCATGGATCACCGCCAGGGTGGAAGCATCGGCGCGTTTGGTGACGGGAATGTAAACCGTCCTCTTACCATTCACATGGGCGTAGGCGGTGACAATGTCGGTCCCATTCTCCACCGTCGCGATGTCGCGCAGATAGACGTTCGTGCCCGCCGTGGGCCGGATCGGCGCATCCAGTAGTTCCGCCAGGTTGGCGCCCAACGCCGAATTGGTGCGGGCGATGCGCGCGATCTTGCCGGTCCACATGTTTCCCGACGGCATCACCACGCTCGATTTGCTGACGGCCTGAATCGCCTCCTCGGGCGAAATGCGATACTGCTGCAGCTTGGCGGGATCGAGCGTCACCACGATGGTTCGCTGATTGCCGCCGAAGGGCGGCGGGGCCGAGACTCCCGGCAAGGTGGCGAAGAGAGGCCGCACTCGATTGATGGCATAATCCTGTAGCTCTCCTTGCGTGTGCGTCGCACTGTTGAATACCAGAAGGCCGACCGCCACGCTGCCCGCGTCGAAGCGCGTGATGAACGGCGGCACCGTCCCGGGAGGCATGAAGGAACGGGCGCGGTTGACGTATCCCACGGTTTCCGACATCGCCTGGCTCATGTTGGTGCCCTCGTGGAAGACCAGCTTCATAAGAGCCGCGCCCTGGATGCTTTTGCTCTCCACGTGGTCGATGCCCGTGATGTAGAGGAAATGATACTCGTAGTAGTACGTGAGATAGCCTTCCATCTGGGCCGGGTCCATGCCGCTGTAAGGCTGCGCAACGTAGATCGCCGGATCGCCGACTTGCGGGAAGATATCGACGGGCATGCGCTGGATGGCCAGAACGGCACAGAGGGCAATCGCGATCAGGGCGACGACCACGGTGAGCGGTCTGCGAAGTGCGGCTATGACCAGACGCATGTTCTTACCTTTCCCGCCTAGCGAACGGCCTCATCGAGAAACGGCTGGATGTCGCCCCGCGCCGCCGCCAATTGCAGGCGCGCGCGCCAGACGTTCAGGCGCGCCAGCGCATCGTCAATTTGCGCCTGTACCAGCAACCGCCGCGCCTGCGCGACGTCGTCGATGGGCGCGAGGCCCGATTGGTATCTCGCAGTCGCCTGTTCGACGGCCGTTCGGGCGGAGGCGACCTCCACTGGTGTATTTGCCGCCACCCGGCGCGCGCCCGTGAGCGCGGCCATCGCGGTGTTGAATTGCGTGCGCAATTTCGTAACGATCAGCTGGTATTGCGCTTCCTGCGCCCGCACGTTGGCCGATTGCATGGCCTCCTGCTCGTGCAGCACGAAGCGGTCCATGGCCGAAAAGGTGACGGTCAGCCCAAGCCCGAAATTCGGCGTGGTAGGAACGAGGCCGTTCAGACCCCCGAGCCGTGCGCCGTCGGTTTCCACGCCGCTGCCGCGGCCGGAGGCCATGCCCTGGACGAGAAACTGCGGGTAGTAAGTACGCCCCAAGGCATCGAGCCGCCGCTGCTGCTGGGCGATGGCTGCGGTTTGCTCCCGCGCCAAGGGACTGTTCGCCGGGTTGAACTCCGATTCGGGAACTTCCGGGGCAGGCTCCGTCAGCTTCCCGGGATTGAGACTCAGTTGCGAGGGGTCGAGGCCCACAAATTCGCTCAAGGTGACGCGCGCGATTTCGATCGCCTGCTCGGCTTGAGCCACTTGCGTCTGGGCGCCTGCCAATTCCGCCGCGACTCGCGACTCGTCGGCTCCCGGCCGCAATTGTGCGTTGACCAGCGCTTGAATACTGCGCTGTAAGATCTGCCAGCTATCCACCGCCGCTCGCGCTGCTTCGGCGGTCTGACGCGCGGCGAGCACGGTTAGAAAAGCGTCGGCAGCGGCCACCGAAATTTCGTAGCGTGTCTTGTTGAGCGCGGCCTGCGCCTGGTCGCGCGCCGCCTCCGCGACAGCTACATTTGCGCGCCGCAGACCGAAATCGAATGGCTGCCAGGAGACCAAAACTCCGGCTCCACTGTCGAATACCGTGCCAAGGTTGTCCGCTTTCACGCCATCTACGCCGGGTATGACGCTCTGCGGCAGCAGCAGCCCGTAAAAGGTATTTCGCGTCGCCCGATTCACCTGCAGAAGGCCATCGACGCGCGGCAGGTAAGCGGTCTGCGCCAGGCGAATGGCGGCCGCGGCGGCATTCATCTGCTCCTGCGTCACACGAACGGACGGATAATTTCGCAGAGCCGTTTCTACCGCCTGAGCGATGGTAATCTCCGCCGGCGGTGTCTGCTGAGCGGCCGCCAGAGTGGCAGCCGCAAGGATCGTGGTGAGGAGTTTCATGATCGCTACTTGCCCTCGAAAAGTTCCCCGATGAACTCGCGGACCTTCAGTTTGGCCGCCGCCAGCGCTTTGCGCCCGAGGGGAGTAGCGCGATAGACCTTTCGCAGAGACTTCCCTTTGCGCAGTTCCCTGGCTTTGAGATACCCCTTTTTCTCTAGGCCATGCAACAGGGGATAGAGGGTGCCTGGGCTGATTCGATATCCGTGCCGGGCCAGTTCTTCCAGCATCCCCAGCCCGAAGATGGGACCCTCTACGGCGTGATGCAGGATATGGAGGCGCATCAACCCGGAGTACAGATCGCGATCTACCGCGGGATCTTCGTAGTCCAACATCGTAATCTGGCTTCGATAACGAAATTCATTATGGAGTCAGCCGGAATAGATGTCAAGGAGTCAGACGTTGACGCGGCGCTTGGCAAGCACTGCGCCGATGCAGTTCACCAGTGCGGAGAGGCTCACGGGTTTGGTGACGACGCCATCCATGCCGGCCGCCAGACAACTGATCGTGCTGAGCCTGGCTGGCGTGCGCCGTCGGCGCAATCACGGGGACGAGGTCGGGGCTTTTGCGGTCCCGCTCTTTCTGGCGGATCCAGCGCGTCGCCTCCAGCCCGTCCATTTCAGGCATTTGGATGTCCATCAGGATCAGGTCGAACGCTTCCCGCTCCCACGCTTCGCAGGCCAGTCTTCCGTTTCCCGGAGCATGGAATCGATCGGTCTCCGATTAATCGCGTGTTACATTTTCGAGATCGGTAGTGGGAACACCCTCCCTTGGCGCCGAGGCAGCACTGATGAGACACAGAACCAACGCAAGAAAATGGACGGTCCTCATGTGTACCTAATCGGCCTAAATGAGTGGAGGCGTAGAAATCGCCTGAATGCTAGCTTCGCAGAAACTTCACCAGCCGCTCCATGGCCGGCTCCAGGATCGACCGTTCAGCAGCATAGCAAATGCGAATCGAACCCTCACCGCCAGTACCAAAGGCGACCCCGGGCGCCAGTCCGACGCGCGTCTCCTCGAGCAATCGCTTGCAGAACGCGAAGGAGTCGTCGAGCCCGTCAATTTTCGGGAACACGTAAAATGCGCCGTCCGGCTTGGGAAGCGTCAGTCCACCGATCCCCGAAAGTGCCTGCATGCAGATCTCGCGATTTTCTTCCAGCCGCTCGATCATACGCCGCAGCTCCGGCTCGCCTTCGGCCAGCGCCGTTTCCCCCGCTTTTTGTGCAAACGACGGCGCGTGGGAGATGATGAACTCGTTCAACTGCGTCGCCTTGGCCCCCAGATCTCGGCGCGCCACCAGCCAGCCGACGCGCCAGCCCGTCATGCAATAGCTTTTCGAAAAGGAATGCACCACCATCACGGCATCCTCGCGCGTGGCCATGCGCAGGATCGACGGCGCCGGATCGCCCAGCGCGCCGCCCGCATAGTACAGCCGGTCGTAAACCTCGTCGGCCAGCAGCCATAAGCCGTGCCGGCGCGCGAATGCGAGCAGCTTGCGCTGTTCCTCTTCGGTGGCCACCCAGCCCAGAGGGTTCGACGGCGAAGTGTACAGCAGCAGACGGGTCCGTGGAGTCACCGCCGCCTCCAGCGCGTCGAAATCGCACACGTAACGGTCCCCACACAGCGGATGCGCGATCTGCTTCACCTCGGCATTGGCCATCACGATGCTGGAACTGCCGTTGGGCCACGCCGGCGTCAGCGCCAGCGCTTCGTCGCCGGGATCGAGCACGCAGCGGATGGCCAGGTGGAGCGCTTGCACCCCGGAAGCGGTCACCACGATCTCGCTGGCCGGGTCGAGCTCCACGCTGTGCAGGCGGCGGTAATTCTCGGCGATGGCGCGCCGCAGCGACGGCAGGCCGGCGTTCTCGGTATAGAAGGTGAACCCGTTTTCCATGGCGTTCACCGCGGCCCGTTTGATGTAATCGGGGGTGGGCAGGTTGGATTCGCCGAAGTAAAGCCGCAACACCCCATCCATCCCCATGGCGATCTCCGCGAGTTCGCGGATGCGCGAGTGCGGCACGCGTTCCACTGAGCTGGCTAGCTGTGGCATTCTTTTCATCTTCCGCTATTTCTTTTTTTCCAGATTCCACAGCTCGCGTGACAGTATCCGGCCGCAGAACGGGCAGTAATTCACGCCCACGAACTGGTGACGATCGTCACCGAAGACCAGGAAATACTCGGTGTCGATCTCGGTGATGATGGTCCCGTTGTTGAGCTGGTAGGGCTGCGCGTGGCGCGCCAGGTCGCGGTCGATTAACCGCTCGAATTGTTGACAGCAGGTCATATTCCCACCACTTTACTGCGGCGTTCCAGCAGAACGGTATCGCGCCACTTTCCGTCGCGCTGGCCGATTCGTTCGCGCACGCCGACCACGCGGAATCCCAGCCTCTCATGCAGCGCAATGCTGGCGCGATTCTCCGGGAAGATGCCGGCCTGCAGCGTCCAGATGCCGTTCGCTTCCGACTCCGCCACCAACGCGGTCAACAAGCGCCGCCCCAGCCCCTGCCCGCGGTGCGCCCCCGCGATATAGATCGACACTTCGGCAACACCCGCGTAGCACTCCCGCCGCGAGACCGCGCTCAGTGCCGCCCATCCGCCAATCGAGCCCTCGTGGCGCGCCACCAGCCGCGAGTGGCGCAAGTGGTTGCCATCCCACTCGGGCCATTCCGGCGCGGCGGTCTGGAACGTGGCATCGCCCGTCTCGATCCCCTCCCCGTAAATTTCGCGAACTGCCGGCCAATCGGAATCCCGCATCGGTTCAATCGTCCATTCCATCGGTTACTGGATCGTGCTCGCGCCCTGAATCCCCATGTCGGTCGAGATCACATTGCGGTTGATATGCTGGTCGAGATTGATGACATAAGTTTCGGGCGCATCGATCAGTACCGGCGAATGCGTGGCGCAGATGACGCGGAAGTGCTTCTTGTCGACGAGTTCCATCAGCATCTTCAGAATGCGCCGCTGGTTGGATACCGAGAGAGCCATCTCCGGTTCATCCAGCAGCAGGATGGAGCCATCGGGCAGCCGCGGAAAGCTCTCGGTAAACAGCGCCAGCATGACTTGTCCGTGGCTCGCGGTCTTCAGAAACTCCAGCATTTGCGGCTGATCGGAGAAGAATTCGAGCTGCTGGCGGGGATTGTGCTGCTCGGCGTCGAACAGAAACGCCGACTCGATCTTCACATCCCCCGGTTCCAGCCGGTAGATATAGCCTTCCACCTGTTCGCCGCGGAGCGCATAGTACATGGAATGAAGCAGGGTGGATTTGCCGCAGCCGTTCTCACCGCGCAGCATGATCAGCGGATGCGAAAGATCCACGATCATGGGCATGTGGAAATTCAGGTTGGGAAAAACCGGATGGGCCAGAATCTTGAGGTACATCGTTCCACAGGATAACAGGTCGGGCGACGGGCTTACACAAATCGGCGCACAATGCCTGTTACCCGATTCACCCGCATGGCGGGAGTGGCGCTGGCCGTGACGAGGAGGGGCGGCGCATTACTTTGGTTGCGAAATTCAATTGCCGCGGATGAGCGCGGCCGGTTGGCGCAAGCTGACTGCCAGCTTTACTGCTTCTCGCTGAGGGCCAGGTCGGTTTCCGGGACGGTCACGGGGTTTACTTCCCAAAGGTAAATTTCGTTGCCGTCGGGGTCTTCCAGATGAACGAAATTCCCCGCTTCGGACTTGACCACCGAGTCCTTGAATTGCACGCCCTTCTTGCCCAGGCTCGCCACTGCCTTCTCAATCGTTCCCTCGATTTCCATTCCGAGCATTATGCCGCCCTTGGCGCCGGGCGCCGGATACTTCGGCGATGCCGGATGGAGTCCGATGGTGAGCCCTTTGCCCGCATCGATGGTAGCCCAGTTATCGCCGAATCGGTTGGTAAGCTTGAGGCCAAGTACCTCGGTGTAAAACTGGACCGCGCGGTCCATGTTCGAAACGAATACGGTTGCGTTGCCGCCGGTGATCATAGTGTGTCCCCTCCTACGCACCATATTGGCGGAAAATGTGGACAATGGAAAGAGCCACTTGAGGGGACCACTTTGTGAGCCGCCGCGGAAAAGTGTTTGTGCCGTCTATCGACCTGGATAAGGCGTCTGAGACGCCGCTGAGCCGCCAGATCTATGGCCAGATCGCGCGGTCCATTCGCGGCGGGAACATCCCGAGCGGTACTCGCTTACCATCCTCGCGCATGCTGGCGCGGCTCCTGGGCGTATCCCGGAATACCGTGCTGGCGGCCTTCGACGATCTCGCGGCCGACGATCTGCTGCGTGGTGAAAAAGGCGCGGGAATGCGGGTGCGGAATGGCGCGCCTGCGCCGGAAGTCACGTGGTTCGGACTGAAGCAGGTAATTCGCGCGGCGGGATATCCGGCGAGAGTGGTGGAATTGGCTGACCCGGACGGCAATCCGATTTATCTTCGGTATTAGGACGGCGCGAACTCGACTCGCTTGTACAACCCGGCCAGCGGAACCTTGCAGTCAATCGAGCGAAGATGGATGGTGTCTTCGAGGCCCGTTCTTTCAGCGTAGTTCCAGGTGCCATCGGGTTCGCGCGTGTAGCGCTCAACTCTAACGCGCCTCGACGAAATCATCACGTATTCCTTGAGCGACTCCAACGTGCCATACGATTCGAACTTTTTGTCGCGGTCGTAAGCTTCAGTGGAGTCGGAGAGCACCTCGATGATTACCGTCGGGTTGACGAGCGTGTTGAATGCCCCCTCCAGGTACTTGAGCTGACCACAGACGATCACCACATGGGGATAGGTGTACAAGCCCACAGGTGTAACGCATACCCTCATATCGTTGGAGAGCGGCTGACAAGGGCCGTCAGCCAAAAGATTCCCCAACTCGCGCATCGCGTTCGCAACAATTTGAATGTGCTCGGTCGTTGCGCCCGCCATGGCGAACATCTCGCCCTGGTAGTACTCGCTCTTGAATTCCGCCTTCCGCTCGATTTCCAGATACTCTTCGGGCGTCAGGAATGTCTTCGACTGCGTGGACATGGCCGTGCCTTCACCTTACCATGTCCACGCCGCCGTTGAAGCAATTACGCCGTGCGCTGCATCTCGGACTTATCGCCCGTGATGGCCGCCTGCGCCGCCGCCAGCCGTGCGATCGGCACGCGGTACGGAGAGCAGGAAACGTAGTTCATGCCGACGCGGTAGCAGAACTGCACCGAGCTCGGCTCGCCGCCGTGCTCGCCGCAGATGCCGATTTCGAGTTTGGGATTGGTCTTACGTCCCAGCTCGACGGCCATCTTCACCAGCTTGCCGACGCCTTCCTGATCGAGGACGGCGAACGGGTCGTTGGCGAAGATCTTGTGCTTCTCGTAGTCCTTCTGGAACTTCGTATAGTCGTCGCGCGAGAGGCCCATTCCAGTCTGCGTCAGATCGTTGGTGCCGAAGCTGAAGAAATCGGCCTCGGTGGCCACCGAGTCTGCGGTAAGAGCGGCCCGCGGGATCTCGATCATGGTGCCGACCATGTAATGCAGGTCTTTCATATCGGCCTTGGCGAGCACCTCGTCGGCCACCCGCACCACGATATCTTTCTGGTTCTTGAGCTCTTTGACACCGCCGATGAGCGGAATCATCACTTCCGGAATTACCTTCACGCCCTTCTTGGCCACCTGCACGACAGCTTCGAAAATCGCGCGCGCCTGCATTTCCGTGATCTCCGGATACGTCACGCCCAAACGGCAGCCGCGGTGCCCCAGCATGGGGTTGAACTCGTGCAGTTCTTCCACCCGCTTGAGCAGTTCCGGCAGCACCGTCTTGAGGTTCTTCACTTCGGCGCCGAACTTGGAGTAGGTGGCGGCGAATTCCTTCTTCTTCTTGATGTCGGCATACGGCAGCACCGCGATATCGACCATGAGGTCTTCGCGCTTCGGCAGGAATTCGTGCAGCGGCGGATCGAGCGTGCGGATCACCACCGGGAATCCGTCCATGGCTTTGAAGAGACCGGCGAAGTCGGCGCGCTGCATCGGCAACAGCTTTTGCAGGGCCTTGCGGCGAGACTTTTCATCGCGCGCCAGAATCATGGCCTGCATGTGCTCGATGCGGCCCTCGGCGAAGAACATGTGTTCGGTGCGGCACAGGCCGATGCCTTCCGCGCCGAAGCGGCGGGCCGCCTGCGCATCGCGCGGGATATCGGCGTTGGCGCGCACGCCAAAGCTGCCGCGGAATACGTCGGCCCAGCTCATGAAGTCCTTCAGGACTCCCGAGGACGGGTCGGCATCCAGTGTGTTGGCCTTCCCGGCGAACACCTCACCGGTGGAACCGTCGAGTGACATCCAGTCGCCTTCCTTCAAGGTGATGGTCTTGCCCTTGATGGTGACGCTGACTTCTTTCTTGGCCTCGCTTACGGTAACTTCCTCGGCGCCGGCCACGCAAGGCGTGCCCATGCCGCGGCAAACCACCGCCGCGTGGCTGGTCATCCCGCCGCGCGACGTGAGAATTCCCTTGGCCACTTCCATGCCGTGAATATCGTCGGGCACCGTCTCTTTGCGCACCAGGATGACGGGAGCCTTGGCGGACTTCTCCACGGCATCGTTGGCGTTGAATACGATGGTTCCCACCGAAGCTCCCGGCGATGCCGGCAGGCCCTTGGCCAACAGCGTGAGCTCCTTCTTGGACTTGGGATCGAGTACCGGGTGCAGCAATTGATCGAGCTGTTGCGGATCGACGCGAAGAATCGCTTCCTTCTTATCGATCAAGCCTTCTCCCACCATCTCGACGGCGATACGGACCGCCGCCGGACCCGTACGCTTGCCGTTGCGGGTCTGCAGCATGAACAGCTTGCCGTCCTGGATGGTGAATTCGAAGTCCTGAATATCGCGATAATGCTTCTCGAGCATCGTGGTGATGTCGCGAAGCTGATTGTAGACCGCGGGATTCCAGGTTTCGAGTTCGGAGATGGGGTGCGGCGTGCGAATGCCGGCCACCACGTCTTCGCCCTGCGCGTTCTCCAGGAACTCGCCGTAGAATTTCTTCTCGCCGGTGGCGGGATTGCGCGTGAAGCCCACACCGGTCGCCGAAGTTTCGCCCATGTTGCCGAAGACCATGCCTTGCACATTGACCGCGGTGCCCAGATCGTCGGGAATCTGGTTCATCTTGCGGTAATACTTGGCGCGCTCGTTAAACCAGGAACGGAACACCGCATCGCGGGCGCCCTGAAGCTGTAGCATGGCGTCTTGCGGGAACGGCTTGCCGGTCTTTTTCTGCACCAGCTTCTTATAGCCTTCGATAACGGTTTGCAGATCCTGGGCGGTCAGGTCGGTGTCGAGCTTCGCCTTGGCTTTCTTCTTCTGGCCGTCGAACACTTCGTCGAAATCGTGCTTGCTGACTTCGAGTACCACGTTGCCATACATCTGGATAAAGCGGCGGTAGCAGTCGTAGGCGAAGCGCGGATTGTTGCTTTTGGCGGCTACAGACTTCACCGTCTCGTCGTTCAGCCCCAGATTGAGGATGGTGTCCATCATGCCCGGCATGGAAAATTTAGCGCCGGAGCGCACGCTGACCAGCAACGGATCGGCGGCATCGCCGAGTTTCTTGCCCATGCGCTCCTCGAGCGTGTGCAGGGCGGCCACCATCTCCCCGTGGACCTCCGCGGGGATCTGGTATTTGTTCTGGAAATAAATATTGCAGACTTCCGTCGAGATCGTAAAGCCGGGTGGCACCGGCAGCTTCGCGCGGGACATCTCCGCGAGTCCGGCGCCCTTCCCGCCGAGTACATCCTTCATCTTTCCATCGCCGTCGGCGGTTTGGTTGCCGAACGAGTATACGTACTTCTTCATTCTTTGCTCCTATGAGTGAGTTACGATTTCCGAAAAATCCGCTATGGTGGAAAACTCCGCCAGTAGCGTTTGAAGTAACGTCAAACGGTTCTGCCGGACGCGAGCATCCGGCGCATTTACCAGCACCTTATCGAAAAAGAGGTCGACCTTAGGACGCAGCCGGGAGATCACGCCTTCAAGCGGCTGCGCCGCGATGCGGCGATATTCCTCGTACAATTCCTTCTCCGGGCCGGCTTCGAGAAGGCTCTCGTCAATAGCCGTACCGCCGTTGAACTTCGCCTGGTCCAAAATATTGCGGATGCGCTTGAAGCTGGCAGCGAGCGGTTCGAAATCCGGTGTCGTCCGGAGGTTTTGGACGCGCACGAGACGCTCTTCCAGGCCCACCAGATTGCTCCAACCGGCCGCCATACAGGCGTTCACTTCGTCGTAAGCGAAGCCGCGATGATCTTTGAAATAGAACTTCACGCGGTCGGCGAAGAAGTCGATGAGCGCCCGATTGCCTTCCAGGAAATCGAGCAGCGGGAGCTCGATCTTCCCTTCCACCAATATCTTCACTACGCCCTGCGCCGCGCGCCGGAGTGCGAAGGGATCGCGCGAACCCGACGGAATCATACCCACGCGGAAGCAGCCGCGCAGCGTGTCGAGCTTATCGGCCAGAGAAACGATCTGCCCTGTACGATTCCGCGGGATGCGATCTTCCATGCTCTCGGGCTTGTATTGATCGTAGATCGCCTGCCAGACAGGTTCCGGTTCGCCTTGCACGCGGGCATAAAGGCCGCCCACCACGCCCTGCAGTTCGGTAAATTCTTTGACCAGTTCGGTGGTGAGATCGCACTTCGAAAGCTCGGCCGCGCGGACAGCATGATCGTCGCCGCCCAAATCGTTCGCGAGCGCTCTCATACGCTCGGTCTTCTCCAGATACGAGCCCAATTTCGCCTGGAAGGTAACGTGGGCGAGGTCCGGGATGCGGCCGGCCAGCGTCTTCTTCTGATCGGTCTCCCAGAAGAAGCGCGCGTCGTTGAAGCGTGCTCGCAGCACCCGCTCGTTGCCGCGTTGCACGAAGCCTTCGGGATCGGAGGGGATATTCATGACCGCGACAAATCGCGGTGCCAGCCCCCCATGTCCGTCTTCCACCGAGAAGTATTTCTGATGGTGGCGCATCACCGTGACCAGCACCTCTTCGGGGAGCGCCAGGAATTGCGAGTCGAAACTCCCGCTGATGGCGGTGGGATATTCGGTGATGTAGACCAGCGTTTCGAGCAGCGCCGGGTCCGCCTTCACGGCGACGCCGGCCAGTTCCTTGCGAATCTTCTCGCGCCGCTGCTCCGCCGACAGAATCACATAATGATCGCGCAGTCGCTGTTCGTAATCGGCCGTGGTAATGGCGATTTCGCGCGCGCCCAAGCGCCGATGGCCGCTGGTGAGCGCGCCGGCATGGACACCGGCGATCTCAAACGGCACGATCTCTTCGCCAAGCAGCGCCGCAATCCAGCGAATCGGCCGGATGAAACGCGGCCCTCCCTTGACGGTCCAGTACATCGTCTTCGGAAAATAGATCTGTAGAATCAGGCCTGGAAGCGTCTCAGCCAAGATGTCCTTGATCTGCCGCCCGGCCACCTTACGGGTGAATGAGTAATATTCGCCCTTGGGAGTAGTCTCAATCGTCAGGGCCTCGGGCGCGACTCCTTGTTTGCGCGCGAACCCGGCCACCGCCTGCGCCGGCGCCGATTTCGCCGGACCCATGACGCGCTCTTCGCTATCGGCCTGCCTGACGGGCAACCCGTCGGCCCGCAGCACGAGGCGCCGGGGAGTAGCGTCCATGGCGATCGATTCGTGTGGAATCGCCAGCTTCTCGAACAGCAGCCGGAGATTCTCCAGCGCGTCGGGAATCATCCAATCGGGAATCTCTTCGGTGCCGATTTCGAGCAGGAAGGGAAGGCTCATCGGGCTTCCTCCGAAACCGCTTGCTGACGCGCGCGGCTCGGAAACGCGGCCGCATGGCTTACCGAGCCGCGACCGTGAGGGAGCGGTCCTGCAATCCTCATCGCGCCACCTCCGCCGCTGCACCGCTCTGCTGATCGGCCCAAGCCTGCGCCACCCCCACCGCGATCTTCCGCACCCGTTGGATCATACCCACACGTTCCGTAACGCTGATGGCGCCGCGCGAATCGAGTGTATTAAAGAGGTTGGAACATTTCAGCACGTGATCGTAAGCGGGTAGCAAGGGAAATCGCTTCTTGTCGGCCGACTTGGGATCGTAAAGCGCAAGCAAACGCCCCGCCTCGCCCTCGTGCAGGTCGAACAACTTCCAAAGCGTGGGGATGTCGGCCATCTCGAAGTTGTAAACCGAATACTGCAACTCGTCGCGGTAGCGCACGTAGCCGTAAGTGAAATCCTTCGTCCAGTCGATGTCGTAGACGCTGTCCTTCACTTGCAGAAATGCAGTCAGGCGTTCCAGCCCATAAGTGATCTCCGCCGGAACCACATCCAGATCGATGCCGCCGCATTGTTGGAAGTAAGTGAACTGCGTGACCTCCAAGCCGTCGAGCATCACCTGCCATCCGACACCCCACGCGCCCAGCGTAGGCGCCTCCCAGTTGTCCTCTTCGAACTTGATGTCGTGTTGCCGCAGGTCGATCCCGATCGCTTCCAGGCTACCCAGATACTGCTCGATCACGTCCTCCGGCGCCGGTTTCAGGATCACCTGCAGTTGCGAGTGTTTAAAAAGTCGATTGGGATTGTCGCCGTACCGGCCATCCGCGGGTCTGCGGCTCGGCTGGACGTAGGCGACGCGGTAGGGCGAAGGGCCCAGGACCCGTAGGAACGTTTCCGGACACATGGTGCCGGCGCCTACTTCCACGTCGTAGGGCTCCTGAATCACGCAGCCCCGTTCGGCCCAATACGCTTTCAGCTTGAATATGATCTCTTGAAAAGATGGCATTGTAAATCCGCCCATCAGGGAGCGGTCACGGCCGCGAACATGTGCGCCGTGTGCAACTTCCTTTCCGCGTGGGCCTCAATCTGCTGCACCAGGAAACCTCTCAGATCGGCCGCGGTCGTCTGGGTCCAATCGATCGGGGAAAGACCGGCAATCGGCTTTCGTAACATCTCCCCGGCCAGCGAGCGCGACTCGGCGCTCAATTCCCAACTACTCGCGCCCGCCGATCGCTTGCAATGGCTGCACATCAAACCCGCCTGTCCGCGGCCGAAAAAGGCCCGCTGGGGATTTCCCGGATCGTCCAGCAGACTGCCGCAGCCCAGGCAGACATGCAATTCCGGCAACCAACCCGAAAGCCGCAGCGACCAAAGTGAAAAATACGTCACCGCCCGCCACGCCTTTGCCGCCTCTGGCGCCTGAAGCGATTCCAGAACTGCCAGAAGCAAGCGGAAAAACTTTTCGCTGGGTTCTGCGGAAGGCAGTAACTGTTCTGAAACTTCCGCGAAATAATCCAGCGCGACGCTCGTCCAGTAATCTGAAATCAAGCCGAATTGAGAATGGATCAACTCGCAGGATTCCAGGTTCACCAGCTCGCGTGTTTCGCGCTGGACATACGCCATGCGCACGTGCGATAACCGCTCCAGCCCCGCGCCGAAATTACTTTTCGGACGGCGCGCCCGCTTGGCCACGCCCCGCAACTTACCCTGATCCCTGGCGAAGAAGCTGACAATGAGGTCCGCTTCTTTCAGTGGGTAGGTTCGCAGAACGAGAGCTTCACTGACACACGCTGGCACACGTGGAAATCTCAGAGTATCACAGATGAAAACCCGTTAGCTTTCGCCCGGAATTGGCTTCGTTCCGTGTCACCCTGCGCAGGCGGTAATACCCGGCATGTAAAACTTCGATTTGACCCCTTTCCTTTCAGCCGATTACAATGTGATCGGGGGAGACTCATCCGGAACATGGCGAACGTTCCGCCGATCAAAGCGCGTCACTTGGAAATTCTGACGGCCGTGGTGCGCGAATATATCGAGACCGGCGAGCCTGTGGGATCGCGCACGATTTCCCGGCGTCGCCAGCAGACGCTCAGTCCGGCCAGCATTCGCAACGCCATGGCCGAGCTGGCTGACGAAGGCTACCTCTCCCAGCCGCACACTTCCGCGGGGCGTATCCCCACCGAGAAAGCTTTCCGCTACTACGTGGGTTCCCTGACCGCAGCCCGCATGGCCGCCGTCGAGTCCGACCGGCTGCGCAGCGAGTTCAGCGGGCTGGATACCGTGGGCGCCCACATGGAGCGGTCGAGCCACATTCTTATGGAATTGACCCGCAACGTGGGAATCGCGGCAGCCATCCCGGCCCTGGCCCAGGAGCTGGACCACATCGAACTGGTGCCGCTTGCCGATCAGCGCGTGTTGATCGTTCTGGTGACGCGCGATCACATGCTACGCAACCGCGTAGTGGCGCTCGAACAGCCGGCATCGCCGGATGAGCTCATGTCCATCCGCAATTACGTGAATCGTAATTTCAGCGGGTGGCAATTGGGCGCGGCGCGGCGCGAACTGCTGCGGCGCATCCTCGAGGAGCGGGCGTTATACGATGCGGCGCAATCGCAGATACACGCGCTGTGCCGGAAAGGGCTGTTGGAAGTCGATACGTCGCCCGAAGTTCACATGGAAGGCGCTTCCAACCTGTTGGCTCTGGATCTGCGATTGACGCGCGAGAAGATGCGCCAATTGCTGCGCGCGCTGGAGGAAAAAAGCCGCCTGATGGAATTGCTGGATCGCTTCCTCGATCTTCCGATTGGCGAATTGGATATACGGGTGGGCCTCGAGGAAATCCACCCGGCCATGAAAGATTTAGCGCTGATCGGCGTAAATGTACGGATCGGCAGCGGGTTCCCCGCCAAAGTCGCCGTACTCGGACCCATGCGCATGAACTACGAGCGCGTGATGGCGGCGGTTCTGCAAACCAGCCGGGCGCTCGAAAATGCCCGTTTTTGGAGTTGAGTGGATCGCCCCTTTTTAAACTGGGTTGACCGTTTTGTTAAGCTAAAGACAGTGGACACCCCGAAACCCGATAGCAACATTTCCGACGTGTCTTCCGACGCTAATCTTCCTTCCGGGACTTTGGAGGGACAACTCGCAGCCATAGTCGCCGAGCGCGACCGGTTGGCCGCCGAAAAGGCGGATTTGGCCGATCGCCTGCTGCGCGCCCGCGCGGAGTTCGACAACGCGCGGCGGCGCGCCGAGCGGGAGCGGTCCGAGTTTCTGCAATTTGCCGCCATGGATCTGGTGAAGGACGTGCTCCCGGTGCTGGACGATTTCGAGCGCGCCTTGAAAGTCGAAACCGCCGACCGGAACTACGCCAAGGGTGTGGAACTGATCTATCAACGGTTGTACGAGACGCTCAAAAAATTGGGGCTGGAGCCGATCGAGGCCGCCGGCCGGCCGTTTGACCCCAACCTCCATCAGGCCGTGGAACGCGTGGAAACCGATGAAGCCGAGGATCACACCGTCATTGGTGAATTCCAAAGAGGCTATAATTTCAAAGGCAAATTGCTCCGGCCCGCGATGGTAAGAGTCGCGGTGAAACCGTAAACGGCGGGAAACTCGTGTCGAAAAGAGATTACTACGAAGTTCTGGGCGTCCGCAAAGATGCTGGAGACGGCGACATCAAGGCGGCTTACCGCAAACTTGCCCTGAAGCACCACCCCGACCGGAATCCCGAAGATCCGGGGGCTGAGGAGAAGTTCAAAGAAGCCTCCGAGGCATACAGCGTACTGAGCGATGCGCAGAAGCGCGCCGCCTATGACCGTTTCGGACACGCCGGCTTGCAGGGTGGCCAGGCGAGCGCCGACCCGTTCGTCGATTTCGGCGACATTCTAGGCGATTTCTTCGGCTTTGGCGACGTCTTCGGGAACGCTGGCGGAGGGGGAAAGCGGCGCAGTCGCGCACAACGGGGCGAAGACGTCCGCTACGACCTGGAACTGTCGTTCGAAGAGGCTGTTTTCGGCATGAACGCCGAGATCCAAGTGCCGCGTATGGAGCGCTGCGAGCACTGCAGCGGCGCGGGCGCCGAACCGGGCACTTCGCCGGTTACCTGCCCTACCTGCCATGGCCGCGGCGAGGTGCTATATCAGCAAAGTTTTCTTTCCATCCGCCGGACCTGCAGCACCTGTAACGGCTCGGGCCAGATTATTCGCAATCCTTGCGGCCAGTGCCGCGGGCAGGGATACCGGCAGATGCATCGCAAGCTGAAAGTTACCATTCCCGCCGGCGTGGATGAGAGCACGCGCATTCGGCTGGCCAACGAGGGGCAACCCGGCGCCAACGGCGGACCTGCGGGCGACCTTTATGTATTCCTGAAAGTGCGCGAGCACGCGTTTTTCGAGCGGCGCGAGCAGGATCTGCATTGCACCATTCCGGTCAACGTCGCCCAGGCGGCGCTGGGCGCGGAAATCGAGGTGCCGACGCTCGATCAGCCGTATAAAGTAAAGATTCCCGAGGGCACGCAGAGCGGCGGCCAGATCCGCATCCGGCACCGCGGAGTCCCGGTGGTAAACGGTAGCGGCCGGGGGGATTTGTACGTCCACATCGAAGTGCGGACACCTTTGCGCCTGACCCGCGAACAGCGGAAGCTGTTCGAGCAATTGCGCGAAACTCTACCGGTGGACAACGCCCCGGCGGAAAAAGGCCTCTTTGAGAAAGTCAAAAATTATTTCATGTAGTGAGCGCGGAAGGACGCCGGGCCATCAAAATGCCATAAGCGACATTTTGCAGCGCCATCACCTGTTCCGCGGCGCCTAATAGAATCGCTTCCCGTGGCATCCCGAACACCACGCAGCTCGCTTCATCCTGAGCGATAGTGCGCGCGCCGGCCTGCTTCATTTTGAGCAGCCCCTGCGAGCCGTCGGCGCCCATTCCGGTGAGGAGCACCCCGATGGCGCGGTTCCCCACCGCCTCCGCCACCGAACTGAACAGCACGTCCACGCTGGGCCTCTGGTAGCAAACGCGGGGGCCTGTCTTGACGTTCACCCAGTAGCGGCCACCGCTCGATCGCAGCAGCATATGGTAATCGCCGGGCGCGACCAGGGCGCGGCCCGGCCGCACCTCGTCTCCCTCTTCCGCCTCTTTTACCTCGAATTCGCAGATGTCATTCAGGCGGTTCGCGAAAGCGCGAGAGAATTGCGGAGGGATATGCTGTGCAATGACGATTCCCGGTATGGACTGCGGCAGCTTCGTAAGCACCGCGGTGATGGCCTCCGTCCCCCCGGTGGATGCTCCGATGGCAATCACGGTATCGGCCGAAAGCGAGGAGCGAACCGGTGCGGAGGCGCCGGGTTGCGGGACCTGGCGGGGCGGCGGCGCCGGGGCCGCTAGAGGCCGGCGCACTCGGGAACTTGCCGCGGCACGGATTTTAGATGCCAGAGTATGGCGCAGTTCTCCTACCGAATACGGCCCTCCCGGCTTGGCCAGCACTTCGACCGCTCCCAGTTCCAGAGCCTCAACCGCGATCCGGCAGGAGGGCTGGGCTAGAGAACTGATCACCACTACCGGCATGGCATGAAAATGCATCAGCTTCTTCAGAAACGTGAGGCCATCCATGCGAGGCATTTCAATGTCCAGCGTCAGAACATCGGGACGAAGCGCGAGAATCTTGTCGCGGGCCACGTATGGATCGGGCGCCGATCCCACCACTTCGAGGTCCGACTCCCCGGCCAGAGCCTCGCTGAGGATCTTGCGGACGATGGCGGAATCGTCGACGATCAATACGCGGATTGGACGGGTTGCGGACATTTGGTAGTTCCAGCGCCGATGTTCACCGTAAGCCGTCCATGGGAAAGCTGTACGCGATAACAGGTGTTCCTGGGGCTTTCGGCGCATTGCTGGCCGCAAGCTACGATTCGCGGCACGCCTAGGTGAAACGTGGCGGCGCTTTCCACGCGGCTCAAAACCGAGCCGCAGATCATATTGGCAAGTTCGCGGACCACCTCGGAGATCTGATCGCTCGATATCTCCGCTCCTTCCATGCCCAGGAAGTCGGCGGCAATCTCGCGCGCAGAGTCGTCTGTCAGCCGCAGGCACATCGAACCCGAAGGCTCGCCTTGGAACGTAAGTTCCACTGTGATTGTGTCCGCCGGTGAATCTCCGGCCTCATCCGGGCCCGAAGCTTCTCCCAGAGTCTCCGCAAAAAACATTTTCTCCAGGACTTCATCGACGGAATCCCGCAGGGCTTGACGGAAGACGATTTCAGTCACAAGGCACCCCCAATGTGCGCTCCAACTCGGCTCGCAAGGTTTCCGGAAGAAATGGCTTGGTGACATAGCCGCGCGCCCCTAAGGAGGTCATGACGGCGATGCGATGCATGGTGGCGTCGGTGGAGATCACGATGGCCGGAATCGAGCGCAACATCTCGTCCTCCGAAAGACGCCGGAGAAATTCCTGGCCGTCCATCTCCGGCATATTGATATCCGTGAGAATGGCGTCCACCCACTCATGGCGCAACAACTCCAGGGCCTCGCCGCCATTGGATGCCTCGAAGCAACTCGACATTTCAAAGCCGGACATAGCAATCACGCGGCGGACGAACGTCCGCATGGCCGGCGAGTCGTCGACAATTAGCACCCGATAAGCCACTACATTCCTCCCATCTTCGGCATGCCGGCCGCCAGTTCCCGGACCTCGCCGCCTTCCTGTATCAAGAATTTGCCGCTGCCAATTTCCAGCCGTACCGTGCGGGAGCGGATTCCGCCCACCGCTTCGCCGTGCACCATGACTCCGGCCTTCCATAGAATTTTCCGCATAGCCAGATAGTTGCGGCGTCCAATATCGAACACGTTTTCCTGGTCCATCATGCTGGCCCCGCCGGCGGCGCGCACGGTCAGACGGCGTTTGGATGCTCCCCGAGCGCATAGCCGATCGAGCAGCATGGGAATGCCGGTGTCGGCGAACATCCACGGGTTCTCGCGGCCGCGCGCCTGGTCGATCCCGGAGTCGGGCAGCATGAAGTGCAGCAACCCTCCCACCCCGGCTTTCGCGTCGTGAACCGCCAGCCCGATGCACGATCCCAGTGCGTAAGTAGCGAGCACCTGGCCGGGAGCATCGCCGATGCGGCAATCGGCCATTCCCACTACGATCTGCTCCACAAGCCTTCCTTCTTCGGCGGCTTCCGGTAAACCGCGGGCCGCACATAATCGAGCGAATGAGCGATGCGGGTCAAGCTCTCCGCATGGCCGACAAATAGATAGCCACCCGGCTCCAGCATCGACGATAACTTTCCGACTACTCGTTCCTGCGTCTGCCGGTCGAAATAGATCATCACATTCCGGCAAAAAATCACCGGGAAAAGACGGTTCCAGGAGAAGTTTTCCACCAGATTCAGCCGGCGAAAACTGGCCTGCGTCCGCAGGCGCGGCGCCACACAGTAAGTCTTCGCCGGAAATTTTCCAGCCACAAAGTATCGTGAAAACCAGCCGGGCGGGATCCCCTGGCAGCGGTCAGGCGTATATTCGGCGGCTTGCGCGGCGTGCAAGGCTTTGTTGGAGATGTCGCTCGCCTGGATCGAAATCCGGCGTTGCGGGCACGCTTCGTTCAAGAGCATGGCGAGCGTCCACACCTCCTCGCCGGTCGAGCAAGCGGCGCACCAGAGTTCCACCGGGTCGCGGCTGGCGATTGTCGGCAGGACGGTATCCCGCAGAAAGGTGAAGTGGTCCGGTTCGCGCAGAAACGCCGTATGATTGGTGGCCAGCGCGTCGATCATGGACGCCAGCGCCGCGCCAGTCTGATCGGCCAGCACGTGCCGGTAATAGTCCTGAAAGGTGCGGAAGCCGCCTTTGCGCAACAGTCGCCGCAGGCGAGCGGAGACTAGTTCCTCCTTGCCCGGTTTCAGGTCCAAACCGAAGGAGCCATAGGCCAACTGCCGGATTTGTTCGAAATCCCGCGCTCCCAAGGCTGGCGACACGTCCTGATCGACCCAATCAGTGACGGGTTTCACGTTCTCCATCCTGGAGCAGACGATCCACATCGAGAATCAGCCCAACGCGCCCGTCGCCCATAATTGCTCCGCCGGCAATACCGGTAACGCCGCTGAAAGTCTCACCCAGAGATTTGATCACCACTTCCTGCTTGCCGATGAGTTCATCCACTAACAGGCAGTAACAGGCGCCCTCCACCTCGGCCACCACTAAAACGCACTCGGTGGGGTCGGTCGACCGTGGCGTCACGTTGAAACGCCGGTGAAGCCGCAGCACTGGCAGTAAGTTGCCTCGCACCAGCGCCATTTCGTTGCGCTGCTGAACGGTCCAAACGGTTTCGGCGGTGGGCCGAAACATCTCGCGCACGGCAAACAGGGGCACAATGTAGCGCTGGCTGCCCACTCCCACCACCAAGCCGTCGATGATCGCCAGGGTGAGCGGCAACTTCAACAAGAATGCGGAGCCGTGGCCCAGCGTGGACCGGACCTCGATTCTTCCGCGCAACTTTTCGATGTGCCGGCGGACCACGTCCATGCCGACACCGCGTCCCGAAACATTGGTGATTTGCGCCGCCGTGGTAAAACCCGGCTCGAAAATCAGGTTGAAGATCTCGCTCTCCGAGAGCTCTCTCTCAGGGGCCAGTAAACCCTTTTCGATAGCCTTGGCCCTGATTTTAGCGGGATCCAACCCGCGGCCGTCATCGCCGATTTCGATTACCACCTGACCCGACTGGTGCTGCGCCTTGAGGAGCACACAGCCTCCCGCGCTTTTGCCGCAGGCTGTGCGATCGTTCGGCATCTCGATGCCATGATCCATGGCGTTGCGAACCATATGCATGAGCGGATCGGCCAGCTCTTCGACGATGGTGCGATCCAGTTCGATCTCGTCACCCTCGGTTTCCATCCGCACTGGCTTGCCGAGTTGCCGCGAAAGGTCACGGACCAGCCGCGACATCCGGCGGAACAGAGGACCGATAGGGACCAACCGCATCGCCATGGCGGTTTTCTGCAGTTCGGCCGTGATGCGGGTCATTTGTGCCAGCTTGCGCTGTAACGTCTGGCTTTTGACGCTGAGAAGCTCGGGATCGTGGCGCACGAGCGATTCCGCAATCACCATCTCGCCCGCCATATCCACCAGGTAGTCGAGCTTGGCGGTATCGACCCTCACGGCCATAGCTTCGTTGCGAGGACGCACCGGCTCAGCCGCGGCCACGGGCGCTTCCGCGGCAGGTGGCGCTTCCACCGCCGCCGCCAGGTGAGCCAGTTGGACCGCGGACTCCGGATTCGGTGAGGAATCGGCAGTTAGCGCGCGGATCCGGCCAATGAGTGCTTCATTGGCTGGCGGCGCCTCCGAGTGCTGGCCTTGCAGAGCCGACTCGAGGTGGGTCAGCCATCGCCGCAAATAATCGGCGCTTTCGAGAATTACGTCAAAGGCATCGGGGGGCAAGGTCCATTGCGAGCTGCGCGCGCGATCGAGAACGGTCTCGGTCTCGTGGGCGAGCTTTTGCACGTCCCAGAGTTCCAAAAAGCCGGCCAGCCCCTTAATGGTGTGAAAACCCCTAAAGACGGAATTCAGAGCCTCCGATGCGCTGGGGTCGCTCTCGAGCGTCAATAGCTGCGATTCGATGGAAACCAGATGCTCCCGGCTTTCCATGACAAAATCGCCGAGCAGTTCGGGATCCTGCGCCAAAGACGACGGCGGCGGCGGCGTAGCCGGGGCACCTACTTCTCCTTCCGCAATCTGCTGCAAGTGCACGATGCCTTTCTGCAGGACGTCTGCCGGCGCAACGCTACCGTCATCGGCAGCAACCGACATCGATTCCACCAGGGCCACCGTAGCAGCTGCCAGTTCGACCGCCTGTTCCCCTACCGCCTGCTCCCGAATCCTCTGCAAGGCATTCATCCAACCGCGTGCATCCGCGCCGCTTCCCGGTTCAGCCACCACCAGCTGGAGTGCGAGGTCGTCAATCTGTTGCCGTAACTCGGTCGAATGAGCCACTGGATCGTTCCTTAGAAGGTTTTCGTTTCGTCCTGCGGGATGCCATCGGCGGCGCCCACTCCGCACTTCGCCAGACGGCGTATTTCGTCCCCCGCCAACTCGCACGCCGCGCCATTCTCAGCTCCGCCAGCCGATTCGATGGCCGCATGGAGAGCGAGGAGATTCGCCCGAAAGGCCGTGTCGTCGACGATCTGAGTGAGATTCGGAATTTTGCAGCTCTGTTTCATAACCCGTCTTTAAAGGAGGATGGAGCTGAGTCCGTGTAAATCCTGAGAGGACAATACCCGATCGATATCGAGTAGGATTTTGACCTTTCCCTTTACCTTGGCCATGCCCAACAGATATCCGCCGGCAATGGCCTCACCGAAGTCCGGCGTATCTTCGATCTCCTGCGCCGTCAGGTTCAGGACTTCCGAGACGCCGTCTACCACGATCCCCATCAAAATGGACCCGGACTCGCCTTGAACCTGAGTTACGATGATGCAGGTGCGTTGCGTGTATTCGGCCGCCTCCAGACCGAATTTCAGGCGTAGATCGATCACCGGCACCACTTTGCCGCGCAAATTGATCACGCCCTTGATATGCATGGGCGTTTGCGGGACAGCAGTAATCTCCTGCAACCCCATGATCTCTCGCACCTTCAGAACGCGGATGCCGAACTCTTCCTTGGAGAGCTGAAAAGTAAGGTACTTTCCCGCGCGCGCGTCGGTTTGCGATGCGCTAGAC
>Ga0182016_10001337_pt1 | contig 30103 bp, 27 predicted proteins | sample 712S2MmetaG_FD_120491 | JGI IMG/M metagenome (GOLD analysis project Ga0182016, IMG submission 120491) | Permafrost microbial communities from Stordalen Mire, Sweden - 712S2M metaG | ecosystem: Environmental > Terrestrial > Soil > Wetlands > Permafrost | place: Sweden: Stordalen | collected...
CCGAGGCGACCGGAAAGTTCTCGTTGGTCGCGCCTTTGCCCGACGCCAGGTCGGCGGCGTCGTGGGGCTCGTTTACAGGGGCGGCGTCAGTGAGGATCATGGACCTATGCCATGGCCTGGGCGCGGCCTTTCCACAAGCCGCCTTCGCCGCGCCCGAACTGAACCGCCGACTGGATGGTGAACACCGCATAGGCCGCGCCGATAACCGGCAAGGTCAGGCCCCACAGGGGATTCAGCCGGTAGAACCTTAGGGTGGGTTGCAAGGAGGCGGCCATGACCAGCCATGTGGCCAGTCCCAGCCAGCGCACCAAGCCCTGGCCGAGCACGGCCGCTTCCACCGGAGCCATATAGACCAGGGCCATGCCGAGGATCACCCCGGCCAGCTTGAGTGGGGAATAGTCGAGCTGGGCGTAGGCCGAACGCGAGACCATGCGGCCGATCTGATCCAGGCTTTCATAGGGCCGCAGGCTGCGGGCGCGGTGCGTCAGGCCCAGCCAAATGGGACCCTGCCGTTTCATCAGCATGCCCAGCGCGCAGTCATCGATCAGGGCCTTGCGGATGGCGCCGATGCCTCCCGCGGCCTCGAGGGCGTCGGCCCGCGCGAGCATGCAGCCTCCGGCCGCCGCGGCGGTCTTGCCCGGGCGGTTTACCTTGGCGAAGGGATAGACCATCTGGAAGAAGTACACGAAGGCCGGGATCGCGAAACGCTCCGCCCATGTGCGGCAGTGCAGCTCGACCATCAGGGAGGTGAGCGCGAGGCCGCCGGTTTCGGCGCGGCGAACCAAGGCGCGCAGGTTGTCGGGGTCATGGCCGATGTCGGCGTCGGTCAGCCACACATATTTGGGGGCGACGGCCTTGGCCGCCTCCACGCCTTGGCTTACGGCCCACAGCTTGCCGGTCCAGCCCTCCGCCAGGGGCGCGCCGGCCAGCACCGTCAGGCGCTTTTGCTGGCCCAGCCGTTTGGCCTCGGCGCGGGCCGCTTCGGCGGTGCCGTCGCTGGAATTGTCGTCCACCAGGATCACGCGAAATTTGCCCGGATAGTCCTGGGCCAGCAGCGAGCCGATGGAGCGCGCGATGACGTCGGCCTCATCGCGCGCAGGCACGACGGCGGTTACGGCGGGCCAGGCGGCTGGCTCAGGCGGATCTGCAAGGTTCGCGGCGTCCCGGTCGTCGCGCTCGCCGCACAGCCAGAAGCCGCCGTGGGCCAGGACGAGTCCGATCCAGATCAGCAGCGGCAGGGCGCCGAACAGTACAGTCGCCATCATTTGACGTAGCCGTGCTCGCGGAACCAGACCAGGGCGTCCCGGATCCCTTCGACATAGGGGCGCGCCACATAGCCCAACTCCCGCTCGGCCTTGGTCGAGGAATAGAACATCTTGCGCTTGGCCATATTGAGGGCGTCGACGGTCAGCATCGGCTCCTTGCCGGTGATCTGGGCCACGGCCTCGAACATCGCGGCCAGGGGATAGAGCGGGCCGCGGGGCAGCTTCACCCTAGGCGGCTTGCGGCCGACCATGTGGGCGATGTCGGCGAAGAAGCGGCTCAGCTCCACATCCTGCCCGCCGAGAATGTAGCGTTCGCCGATGCGGCCCTTGTCCAGCGCCAGGAGGTGCCCCTGGGCTACGTCGTCCACATGCACGAGGTTCAGGCCCGTGTCGATAAAGGCGGGCGTGTGGCCCGCGGCCGCTTCCACGATGATGCGGCCGGTTGGGGTGGGCTTGATGTCGCGCGGACCGATGGGAGTCGAGGGATTGACGATCACCGCCGGCAGGCCGTCCTCGGCTGCCATGCGCTCGACGATACGCTCGGCGATCACCTTGCTGCGCTTGTAGGCGCCGACGGCGGTCTGTTCGGTCAGGGCGCCGGTCTCGTCGGCGGGCGCATCCTTGTCGGCGCCAGGCGCGGGGCCCAGCGTCGCGACGCTGGAGGTGTAAACGATCTTCTCAACGCCGACCGTCTTGGCCGCCTGCATCACCGCCGCCGTGCCGACGCGGTTGGCGCGCACGATCTCTTCGGGGTCGCGCGCCCAGATCCGGTAGTCCGCCGCCACATGGAACAGGTAGCGCGCGCCGCGGGCGGCAAGGGCCACGCTGGCTTGATCGGTCATGTCGCCGTAGGAAATTTCGACGCCCAGGCCCTCGAGGTTGCCCTTGGGGCTGGTCGGCCGCGCCAGGACCACCACCTCTGCTCCGCGGGCTTTGAGCGCGCGGGCGACCGCCGATCCGACGAAACCCGACGCCCCGGTCACCAGAACCCGATCACCCTGCACGCTTCAGAGTCTCCCTGTGGCCAATCGCGCGACGACTACCATCTGGCCGCCCGTCACTCTACCCGTTCGGATCGGCCCGCAGCGAGAGGAGAGCCAGAAGTTGGCCGTCCCGGCGATTGGTCGCCAGCACCTCGGAATCGGGATTGCTTGCCGCCGGCTTGACGTCCGGCGCGGGGTTGGCGCCCTGGTCGGGGGGCGTATTGGGCGCTGGCGCCGCATTGGATGTCGGCGCTGCATCGGGCTGGGCAGGGGCAGGGTCGCCGAAATCGGGCAAGTCCGGCAAGGGCGCGGAGGCGGGGGCGGCGCCGGGCGGCGCGTCGGGCGGCGCGGCGATCACCGCGGCGCGGTTCTGCAGATAGAGCGAGCGCAAGCTGGCGTAGCTGTCGGTCGACATGCTGTTGACGGCCTGCAGCTGGGCGTCAGCCTCGACCCGCTGGTCGAGCCCCTGCCAGACCGTGCGCACGTCGATGATGGTCCAGCGGTGATAAAAGCGCGCCCAGGTGAAGGGGTCGGTCAGGGCGTCGGCGATCGCCCCGGCCCCGTCGCGCACCGTGGTCGGTCCGATAAAGGTGATGAACAGGTAGGGGCCCGGCGCGGCGCCCCACCGGCCAAAGGTGTTGCCGAAATTATTGTCATGGTGTGGCAAGCCGGTCTTGCCCGCCACATCGAAGATCCCGCCCACGCCCATCGTTGTGTTGACGGTTAGGCGCGCCAGGGTGCGAGCGGTGAGGGCCGGGTGGCCCTGCAGCATGTCATTGGCCGCGACGCCCGGCTCGCTCAGATTGGAGATGATGTTGCGCACGGCCTTGCGGATCGGCTCGGGAATCATCCGAAAGGCGGCGGCCACCTTGCTGAACACGGCCTGGTCGATCACCTGGTGCACCATGTAAAAGGTGCGGTTGGCGGGCTCCCACGGGTCCTCGGCCGCCGCGTGGGCCACGGCCGGCAGGGCGATGGCGAGAACGGCGGCGTGCGCCAGCAGCATCGCGCGGGCGCGGGCCCCGCCGGACCCGCGTGGGGATTTCTGCCGGGGCGTCGTCAAGGTCTAGGCATCCTCGGTTTGCAAGAGTCGCCTACCTTAATGTCGATTTCGAGCTTGAACAGGGCCGGGGCGCAAGCTTGTGCGGCGCGTTCGCATTATCCCTCCGGGAACGCCCGGGTCAGTTGGCGGGCGCAATCGCCCGGTATATGGTCGCTCCGGCGTGATGGGTTGCCCGGTTCGCGGGGCCAATACGCAGAGGTACGCGTTTCAACCGGCCGGAACCCAGGCGTCCTGCAACGCCTGCAGCCCTGGGCCTGTTTAGGATCAAGCATGCTCCGCACACTCTTTCTTCAGGCTCCTTCGTTCGACGGTTTCGATGGCGGCGCGGGCTCCCGCTATCAGGCGAAGCGCGAGATCAAATCCTTTTGGTTCCCCACCTGGCTGGCGCAACCCGCCGCGCTGGTGCCGAATTCCAAGCTGATCGACGCGCCGCCGGCGGGCATCCAACTGCCCGAGGTGGTGGCGCAGGCCAAGGACTTCGACCTTTTGGTGGTGCACACCTCCGTGCCATCCTTCGATTCGGACGTGAAGTGCATCGCCGCGATGAAGGCGGCCAATCCCAAGCTCAAGGCCGGACTGATCGGGGCCAAGGTCGCGGTCAAGGCTGACGAGAGCTTGGTGGATGCTCCGGTGGTGGATTTCGTCTGTCGCAATGAGTTCGACTTCACGGTCAAGGATGTGGCCGACGGCAAGCCGTGGGCGGACATTCTGGGCCTGAGCTACCGCGACGAGACCGGGGCGATCCACCATAACGCCGAACGCCCGGTGCTGGAGGACATGGACGCCCTGCCGTCGGTGATCGACGTCTACAAGCGCGACCTGAAAATCGAGGACTATTTCATCGGCTACCTGAAACACCCCTATGTGTCGGTCTACACCGGCCGGGGCTGCAAGAGCCGCTGCACCTTCTGCCTGTGGCCCCAGACCATCGGCGGGCACAACTATCGCACCCGTTCGGTGCAGAACGTGGTCGACGAGGTCGCCGCGGCCATGAAGGCCTTCCCCCAGGTGAAGGAATTCATGTTCGACGACGACACCTTCACCGACGACCTGCCGCGAGCCGAGAAGATCGCCGAGGGTCTGGGCAAGCTGGGTGTCGCGTGGTCGTGCAACGCCAAGGCCAATGTGCCGCGCAAGACGCTGGAGAAGCTCAAGAAGGGCGGCCTGCGCCTGCTGCTGGTCGGCTATGAGAGCGGCGACCAGCAGATCCTGTTCAACATCAAGAAGGGCATGCGCATCGAGGTGGCCGAACAGTTCACCAAGGACTGCCATGACCTCGGCATCAAGATTCACGGCACCTTCATCGCCGGCCTGCCGGGCGAAACCCGCGAGACCCTGCAGAAGACCATCGACTGGGCCTGCAAGATCAACCCGCACACCATCCAGGTGTCCCTGGCCGCGCCCTATCCCGGCACCTTCCTCTACGATCAGGCCGTGGAGAACGGCTGGCTGAACGTCGAACAGGCCGAACTGGTCAACGACAAGGGCGTGCAGATCGCGCCCCTGCACTACCCGCACCTGAGCCACGAGGAGATCTTCGACTCGGTGGAGAACTTCTATCGGAAGTTCTATTTCCGCCCCGGCAAGATCGCGGCCATCGTCGCGGAAATGCTGACCGACTGGGACATGATGAAGCGCCGCCTGCGCGAAGGGGTGGAATTCTTCCGCTTCCTCAAGGAGCGCGCCGAGGCCAAGGCCGGAAGCGCCGGCGCGGGCGTGAGCGGGCTGGCCCCGGCGGAGTAGGGGGGGCGCCTGCGCGGCCGCGCCGAAACGGTCCCGTCAGCGCCGCCGGCCGAAGCGGTTCGCGCCGAGCGTGACCGCGCCTGATCGTCGTCGACGCCTCGGCCCCGCTTGATTTAAGCCCGGACGCGGACCGGCGGCGATAGAGTTTCTCGGCATCGCCATTTGGGCATTGAAACACGCCGACAAGAAACGACCTGTATGAAGGTCAAAGCCGTGGGCGGTTAAGCGGACGGGGGATAGAAGATGCAGTTTCGAACCAGGTGTCGGCTCGCCTGCGTCGAAGCGGTCTGCATCGTCGGGTGCGCCTTGGCCATTGCGGGGGCTGCTTTTGCCCAGACCGACGAGATCCAAGTCTATAACGCCCAGATCGCCGCGCCCGGCAAATTCAACCTGACTGTGCACGACAACTATACGCCCGACGGGATCAAAACGCCGGCGTTCCCCGACGCCATCATCTCCAATCGTTCCTGGAACGGGACGCTTGAATGGGCCTACGGCGTCACGCCCTGGTGGGAGCAGGGTCTTTATCTCCCGCTCTACAGCATGCCCGATCATGGCGCTCCGGAGTACGACGGCTTCAAGATCCGGGAGCTGTTCGTGGCGCCAAAAGCCGCTGATCGGAGCTTCTTCTACGGCGTCAATTTCGAGTTCAGCTTCAATACCCCGCACTGGAATGAGCACGCCTACACACAGGAAATCCGGCCGATCGTCGGCTGGCGGTTCGGCAAGGTGGATTTCATCTTCAACCCGATCCTGGACAACGACTGGACCGGCTTCAAGAACCTGGATTTCGCGCCCGAAAGCCGGCTCGACTACAACATCACGAAAGCTTGGCAAGTGGCGCTCGAGGAATACGACGACTTCGGCCAGCTTCACGCCTTCAAACCCGCCAGCCAGCAATCGCACGAACTGTTCGGTGTCTTCGACTACAACGGCGAGCCGATAAACGTGGAGGGCGGGGTAGGCTTCGGCCTGACGCCGGGCACAGATCACCTGACGCTCAAGCTGATCCTGTCCAGGGATCTGAACTGACTATGGGCAGACCGCTGCTCTCGTTCGTCCAGCGCCCGCCGCAGCGGCACAGCTCTAGGCGAAATCCGAGGCGCGCCCAGCCCCTACCGCAACGCCGCCGCTATATTCCCGCCGTCTACCGTCAGCACCGCCCCGGTGGTGGCCTTGGCCAGGGCCAGGTCGACGAAGGCCTGAGCCACATCCTCCGCCGTCACCTCGCGGCCGAGCAGGTTGCCGGCCATGTAGTCGTGCTCCGACAGCCCGCGCGCGGCCGAGCGCGCCCGGACCATGTCATCGGTGAGCAGGCCCGAGCGGATGCGGTCGGCGTTGACCGCATTGGCGCGCACGCCCTCGGCGCCGTGATCCACCGCGTACTGGCGCATGAGGGCTAAGGTCGCCGCCTTGGGCAGGCCGTAGGGGCCGAAGTCCGGGCCGGGATTGATCGCCTGCTTGGAGGCGTTGAACAGCAGCACCCCGCCCATGCCCTGGCGGCGGAAGATGCGCACGGCCGCCTGGGCCGCGTATTGGTGGGCGAAGAAGTTCAGTTCGAAACTTTTGCGCAGAATGTCGTCGGGCACCTCGCCGATCTTGCCGGACAGGGCGGCGCCGGCGTTGGACACGAGGATATCCAGGCCGCCATAACGGGCCGCGATGGATTCGAAGGCCGTGGCGACCTGGGCCGCATCGGTCACGTCGCACGCCAGGGCCAGGCCCTTGACCTTGGCGGCCGCGGCCTTGGCCATATCGAGGTTATGGTCCAGCACGGCCACCTCCGCGCCCTGGGCGGCGAAGGCCCGGGCGATGGCGGCGCCGATGGTCCCGCCGCCGCCGGTCACCGCGACCACCTGGCCCGCCAGGGCCTTAGGCTTGGATTTGCCGAGCTTGGCCTGCTCCAGGGACCAGTATTCCATCTCGAAGGTGTCGGCTTCGCTGATGCTCTCGAAGCGGCTCATGGCCTCGGCGGCGCAGACCACGGCGATGGTGGTCTCGGCGATGTCGGCGGCGACGGCTGCTTCCTTGCGCGAGCGTCCCACGCCGAACAGACCCAGGCCCGCGACCAGCACCACGCGGGGCTGGGGGTCGAGCATGGTCTTCTTGGGATCTGCGGCGGCGTTGTGCGTCTCGAAATAGGCGTTGTAGCGCTGGGCGAAGGCGACGGTTTCGGCCTGGGCGCGCTCGGCGAAGGCGTCCAGGGCGCCGGCCGCGGGAGGCGGCAGGATCAGCGGCCAGGGCTTGATGCGGATCACGTGGTCGGGGGTGGCCACGCCAGAGCGGGCGTAACGCTCCACCTCCGCTCCGCCCACGAAGTCCAGCACCTGGGCGCTCGTGCGATGCTCCAGCACCATGGGCGCGCCGGCCCGGCTCACCGCGCCCCGTACGATGGGGGCGACCTGCGCCAGCGAGGCGAGGGCGGGCGGCAGAGCGGCCTGGGCCGGGCGGCGCGGCGCGGCGCGCGCCAGCCGCCGCTCGGCCAGATCCACGAATTCGATCATCCGCTCGTAGCTGGTCCAAGCGTCCGGCCCCCAGGTGAAGATCCCGTGCTTGAGCAGGATCATGCCCTCGCTGGTCGGGTGGGCCTCGTAGGTCGCCGCCGCCAGTTGGGCCAGGGCGAAGCCGGGCATGCAATAGGGCGCTACGGCCAGTCGCTCACCGTAGAGGTCGCGCGCCAGGGCCTCGCCATCGGGCTGATCGATCAGGGCCAGGACGGCGTTGGCGTGAGTGTGGTCCACCACCGCCTGGGGAATCCAGGCGTGCAGCAGGGTTTCCACCGAGGGAGTGGGGCCTGAGGGGTCGAGCATGGCGGTGCGCTGGGCGGCGACCATGCCTTCGTCCGATAGTCTGCCCAGCCGGCGCAACGCCAACAGGGGCGCCATGCGCACGGCCGGCAGGCCCTCCGGCTCGATGTCGCCCAAGTCCCAGCCGGAGCCCTTGACCCGGAGAACCTCGACCTGCTCGCCCAACACGTCCGTCTGGGTGGTCTTGAGCGAGGTGTTGCCGCCGCCGTGCTGCACCAGGGCCGGATCGGCGCCGAGCAGGCGGCTGGAATAGACCCGCAGCGCCAAATCCTCGGCGACGCCGCGTTGGGCGTATCGGGCGACCATCGCGCGGGCGTCGGATTGAGACCAAAGGCTTTTCACGCGGCTAACGCTCCTAGGCCCTGATCGGCTCGAACCGGAATGGTTCGGAGCGTGAATCAGGCTCCACATCTTTGAATCTAGAGCAGGATTCACGGCCCAGGCTGAATTCAACCCAAGCGATCCTGCCCTAGGGCCTGATGGCTTCATTTTGAAGCCCCGGCTATTGAATGAGCGGAAAGGCGCACGCAAGTGGGCCGGACCGATCCTGACATATTGGCGCAAACAATATCGAGCATAGCCGCAAATGCGAGTATGTCCGGCGTCGCGATGTGCCTTATAGGGGCTCCATGGAAGCCGGACAGCTAGCCGATTTTTGCGACGTGGGGCGTTTGTGCGCACATTGAATCATTTCATGTGGCCGATATCGGCCGTGGGCTTGACTGTCTGCCTCGCGGCCTGCGGCCCGAAGGGCCCGCCGGCATTTCCGGCGCCCGAGGTGGGGGTGGTCACGCTGACCTCCCAGACGGCGCAGATCCAGGCCGAGCTGCCCGGCCGGACCAGCGCGATCGAGACCGCCGACGTGCGGCCCCAGGTCAACGGCATCGTCCTGGCGCGTCCCTTTGTCGAGGGGTCGCTCGTCAAGCGGGGTCAGCTGCTCTACCAGATCGATCCGGGTCCCTATCAGGCCGCCTACGCCCAGGCTCAGGCCCAACTGGCCAACGCCGCGGCGGCCGTCCGCACGGCCAAGCTCAAGGCCGAGCGCTACGCCGAACTGATCAAGATCAATGGAGTATCCAAGCAGGACGCCGACGACGCCCTTGCCGCCGCCGGCCAGGCTGACGCCAACGTCGCCCAGGCCCAGGCGGCCGTGCAGAGCGCCCAGATCAATCTTAATTACACCCGCGTGACGGCGCCCATTTCGGGCCGCATCGGCCGCTCCGCAGTCACGCCCGGCGCCCTGGTCACCGCGAATCAGGCCACGGCCCTGACCACCATCCAGCGGCTGGACCAGGTCTACATCGACATCACCCAATCCTCAGCCCAGCTCCTGGCCCTGCGCCAGGCGGTGGCCTCAGGCAAGGTTCGCAAGGGCGGCCTTGAGGTGCATCTGAAGCTGGAGGACGGCTCGGACTATCCCACGCCCGGCGTGCTTCAGTTCACCGACGTGACGGTGGACCCGGCGACCGGCACGGTGGACCTGCGGGCTATCGTCCCCAATCCGAATGGCGTCCTGCTGCCTGGCATGTTCGTCCGCGCCGAAGTGATCGAAGACGTGCAGCCGGACGCCATCCTCGCGCCCCAGACCGGCGTGTCGCACGACGTGCGCGGCCTCCCGGTGGCCTTCGTGGTCAACGCCGGCGGCATGGCCGAGCAGCGCACCCTGACCACCGGCCCCACGGTCGGCGATGCGTGGCTGGTGACGAGCGGGCTCAAGGCCGGAGACCGGCTGATCGTGGAAGGCCTGCAGAAGGTGCGCGATGGCGCGCCAGTGCATGCCGTTCCCGCCGGCTCCGCGCCTCCCGCCGGCTTCGCGCCGGCGAAAGGCTGAGCCCCAGCCCATGTCGCGTTTCTTCATCGACCGGCCAATCTTCGCCTGGGTCATCGCCATCCTGATCATGATGGCGGGCCTGTTGGCCATGTACACCTTGCCGATCGCCCAGTACCCGACCATCGCCCCGCCGACGGTGATGATCTCCACCACCTATCCCGGCGCCTCGGCTCAGACGGTGCAGAACTCCGTCACCCAGCAGATCGAACAGCAGCTCACCGGTCTGGACGGGTTGCTATACTTTTCGTCCAACTCCACGGCGTCCGGCACGGTGCAGATTACCGCCACCTTCCAGGCGGGAACCAATCCAGACATCGCCCAGGTGCAGGTGCAGAACAAGGTGCAGGCGGCCCTGCATCTCCTGCCGCAGGAGGTGCAGCAACAGGGCTTGACGGTGGCCAAGACCGGCTCGAGTTACCTGTTGCTGATAGGCTTGGCCGATCCCACCGGCCGCTATACCAGCCAGGACCTGTCGGACTTGATGGTCTCGACCCTGCAGGACCCGTTGTCGCGGGTGAACGGGGTGGGCAGCAGCCTTGTGTTCGGTTCTCAGCACGCCATGCGCATCTGGCTGGACCCGTTCAAGCTGGCCAATTTCGGCCTGAACCCCGGCGATGTGCGCAACGCGCTGCTGAACCAGAATGTCCAGGTGGCCGCGGGCCAGCTTGGTCGCCTGCCCTTCGCGGCAGGCCAGCAGATGAACGTCACGGTCACCACCCAATCCCAGTTTCACACCCCCGAGCAGTTCCGCAAGGTGGTGATTAAGGCTGAGCCCAACGGCGCCGCAGTGACCGTCGGCGACGTCGCCCGTGTGGAGTTGGGCAGCGACAACTACGACATGGATGTACGCCTGAACGGCTACCCGGCCGGAGGCCTGGCCATCCAGCTCGCCCCCGGCGCCAACGCCTTGACCACGGCGGAAGGGGTGAAAGCGCGGATGCATCAGCTGGAGGGCAGCCTGCCGTCGGGACTCAAGCTCAGCTTCCCTGTGGACAACACCGACTTCATCAGGATCTCCATCCGTGAGGTGATCCAGACCCTGTTCGAGGCCATCGTCCTGGTGGTCATTGTCATGTTCGTGTTCCTGCAGAACTGGCGCGCGACGTTGATCCCGGCCATCGCCGTTCCGGTGGTGCTGCTCGGGACGATGGGCGTGCTGGCGGTCTTCCACTACTCGATCAACACCATGACCATGTTCGCCATGGTGCTGGTGATCGGTCTGCTGGTCGACGACGCCATCGTGGTGGTGGAGAATGTCGAGCGGATCGTGGAAGAGGAGGGCCTTTCCTATAAGGAGGCCACCCGCAAATCCATGGACGAGATCACCGGCGCCTTGATCGGCATCGCCCTGGTGCTGACCGCCGTGCTCCTGCCCATGGCCTTCTTCGGTGGTTCGACCGGGGTGATCTACCGCCAGTTCTCCGTGACCATGGCGTCGGCGATCCTGCTGTCGATGTTTGTCGCCCTGACCCTGTCGCCGGCCTTATGCGCCACCGTGCTCAAGCCCCGCCTCCACCGGGCGCAGACCGGGCCGTTCGCCTGGTTCAACCGCAATTTTGACAAGTCTCTGCACCGTTACGAAGGCGGCCTGAACAGGGTCATTGGCAAGCCGCGTCCGATGCTCATTGGCTACGGCTTGATCGTCCTCGTTATGATCGGCCTGTTCGTGAGGCTGCCGACCGGCTTTTTGCCCGACGAGGACCAAGGCATGCTTATCGCCCTGGTGAACCTGCCTGTGGGCGCGGTGCAGAGCCGCACCCTCGATGCTCTCAAGCTGATCGAGCACGAGTATCTGGTCAATGAGAAGGACAACGTCCAGGATCTGTTCACCGTGTCCGGCTTCAGCTTCGCGGGCAACGGCGAGAACACCGGCTTGGCCTACATGCGACTGACGCCGTGGGATCAGCGCAAGGGCGCTCGCAACTCGGCCCAGGCCATCGCCCAGAGGACGACGGGCGCATTGTACGGTCGGGTGCGCGATGCGCAGATATTCGCCGTGGTGCCGCCGGTGGTGACCGACCTGGGTTCGGCCACCGGCTTCGATATGCAATTGGAAAACCGCGGCGGCCTCAGCCACGAAGAGTTCCTGGCGGCGCGCAACCAATTGCTTGGCATGGCTTCGCAGGATCCGATGCTCGCCCAGGTGCGGCCCAACGGCCTGGAGGACCAGCCCCAGCTGCATGTGGACACCGACACCGCCAAGGCCGCCGCCCTGGGCGTCGACCAGGGCGATATCAACACCACCCTCAGCGCGGCCTGGGGTGGGCTGTACGTCAACGACTTCATCGACAGCGGCCGGATCAAGCGGGTCTATATCGAGGGCGATGCCCCCTATCGCAGCAAGCCGGAGGACCTGAGCAACTGGCAGGTGCGCAACGCCACGGGCACCATGACCCCCTTCTCCGCCTTCGCCAAGTCGAGCTGGACCTTCGGCCCCGCCCAGCTCGTTCGCTACAACGGCCTGCAATCCTACGAAATCCAGGGTCAACCCAAGCCTGGCAAGAGCTCCGGCGCGGCCATGACAGAGATGCAAAAGCTGGCGGCCAAGCTGCCGCGGGGGGTGGGTTTCGAGTGGACGGGTCTGTCCTATCAGGAGCTCGCTTCCGGCTCCCAGGCGCCGCTGCTCTACGGCCTGACGGTGATCGTGGTGTTCCTCTGCCTGGCCGCCCTCTATGAGAGCTGGTCGATTCCGGTGGCGGTGATGTTCGTCCTGCCGCTGGGCATCGTCGGCGCCTTGCTCGCGGCCACCCTGCGAGGACTCAATAACGACATCTATTTCCAGGTTGGGCTGCTCACCACCATGGGTCTGGCGGCCAAGAACGCCATCCTGATCGTGGAGTTCGCGGTGGAGCGGCAACAACGCGGGGAGAGCGCTCTGCAGGCCGCCGTGGGCGCGGCCAGGCAGCGGCTGCGCCCGATCCTGATGACGTCCCTGGCCTTCATGGCTGGGGTCCTGCCGCTTGTCGTCGCCACCGGCGCGGGGGCGGGCGGCGAGAACGACATTGGCACGGGTGTGATCGGAGGCATGATCTCCGCCACGGTGCTGGCGATCTTCTTCGTGCCGCTCAGCTATGTGTTGGTGCGCACGGTGTTCCCGGCCCCCATCGTCGATCCGGGCTCTTCGACGCCGGCGCCGGAGCGCCCGGCATGAGGCCGGTTCTCGCCATGGGCCTTGCGGGCGTCCTTCTGGCCGGTTGCAACCTGCAGCCGCGATATGAGCGCTCGGCGCCGTCGATTCCCGCCGCCTTTCCGCAGCAGGGCGGCCCCTACCAGGCGGCGGACGCCTCGGCCCCCGCTGTTCCGCCCGAATGGAAGAGCGTATTCGGCGATGCGCGCCTGCAGCGCCTGATTCAGACGGCCCTGGCGCAGAACCGCAACCTGCGCCAGACCGTGGCCAATGTCGCCGCCGCACACGCCAAGTTCGAGGTCCAGCGCAGCCAGCTTCTGCCCACGTTGAACGCCACCGGCACGATGGTCGAGCAGCATCTGCCCGCGGCCTTGGGCGGCGCCTTTCAGCCGAGCCGCTACTACGAGGCCGGGCTCGGGGTCAGCAACTACGAGGTCGACCTGTTCGGGCGCGAGCGCAACCTGTCGGACTCCGCCTTCCAGACCTACCTGGCCAGCGACGAGGGTCGACGCGCCGCCCAGATCTCTCTGGTGGGCGAGGTGGCCACGGCCTTCCTGACTCTGGCTGCCGACCGGCAGATGGAGGACGTCGCCCGCGCGACCCAGGACAGCGCTCAGCAGGCCCTGGCGCTCACTCAAAGCCGCCTGGACGCCGGCGTGGCCTCTGACCTCGATGTCAGCCAGGCCCAGACCGTGGCGCAGCAGGCCCGGGCGGAAGCGGCGGCCTACGCCGTTAACGTGGCCCAGGCCAAGGACGCCTTGGATCTGCTGGTGGGTCAGACGGTCGATTCGGCCGCCACCCCCGCCAGCCTGGACGAGATTGCGCCCAGCTTCGCGCCTATCCCTGTGGGATTGAACTCCGATGTCCTGCTGAACCGGCCCGACGTGCTGCAAGCCGAGCGCGAGTTGCGCGCGGCCGACGCCCAGATCGGCGCCGCGCGCGCCGCCTTCTTCCCGCAGCTTACCCTGACCGGCTCGGGCGGCGTCGCCAGTTTTGGCCTGTCCAATTTGTTCAGCGCGCCCAACAGCACCTGGAGCTTCACCCCGGCCATCACCCTGCCGCTGTTCACCGGCGGGCAGAACATCGGCAACCTGCACGCGGCCAAGGCCCAACGCGACGCGGCCGTGGCCGGCTATGAGAACGCCGTGCAGTCGGCCTTCCGCGACGTTGCCGACGCCCTGGCCTCGGCGGGTGGAACGGTGGAGCAGCTCGACGCCCAGCAGGCGCTCGTCGCCGCCGCAGCCCAGGCGCTCAAGCTGGCCACGGCCCGCTACGAGCGCGGCGCGGACACCTACCTCAACATGCTCGACGCCCAGCGCACCCTCTACGCCGCCCAGGAGGGCGCGGTCACCGCCAAGCTGGCCCATGTCTCCAGCCGGGTGACGCTGTACCGGGCGCTTGGCGGCGGGGGCTGAGGCCGCCGCTGGCTGACTTGCGCGCCGTCGCCGCGGCAAGCTCGGCCGCAGGAGGCCGGGAGTCGTTACGCGAAATCTTTGGCCAGCTCCGCGCGCGTGGCCGGGCTCAGCACCGCCATGTGCGAATAGTGCTCATGGTCGCAGCCGATCAGCACGGTGACCGCCGGATCGCGGAACACGGTGACTTGCTCGGTCGGCAAAGGGAAATGCAGGAAGTGCACCGAGGATGTCTTGCCGTCTTCGCGCGTGCGCTCCACGTCGCCCTCGGCCACGCCGTAGGCCTTGCCTGGGCCGACCTGAACGTAAAAGCAGTCTTCCACCCCGCCCAGGCGCGCCAGCGCCGCGGCTCGGCGCACCGGATCCTCGATCTCGAACATGATGGTGGCCACCAGCTCCGACCCCTGCGGAATCAGGGGGTTGTAGGCGTGCAGCTCATCGGGAACCTGCGCAGCGCCGCCCTTTTCGGTGAGCAGCATCTCCTGCACCTGGAACAGCATGGTCTCGTAGCACTCGAAATGGAACGTGCAGAAGGGGCCCAGATGCACCCGGCGCAGGCGCTTGATCGGAAGGAGGGCGGCGCGGCGTTCCTTGCGCGTCTGGGCGAACGCCGCATCCGGCTCCAGGTCCTCGGCGGTGATGCGGCGTAGGGTGGCGGGCATGGTGTTGATCTCCTTCGGGCCTCAGGCAAGGCCGTAGGCGCGGGCCAGGATCTCGATGGGGTGGGATCGGCGCGGCTGGCCGGCGTCGATGGACTCCGCCTCCAGAAGCTGGCCCAGGTGTTTGCAGGCCAAGGGACAGTCCGAGCACAGCGCCTCGTCGCCGGTCTTCGCCGCCAATCTGGCCGCAGATTTTCCCACTTTCACCGCCAGGGGATAGGTATCCTTCATCACCCCGAAGGTGCCCCCGTGGCCCGAACAGCGCTCGATCAGATCCACCTTGGCGCCGGGGATCAGGCGCAGCATTTCCGCCGACTTGGCGCCCATGTTCTGAGCCCGCGCGTGGCAGGCGTGGTGCACGGCGATTCCGCTCTCGATGGGGCCGAGGCCCGGCGCGAGGCCGAAGCTCCTGTTCAGTCCCACCACATATTCGCAGATGTCCCGCGTGGCGCGTGACAGGGCCAGGACCTCGGGATTGTCCGGCAGCAGCAAGGGCCATTCGAACTTCATCATCAGGCCGCAACTGGCGGTTAGCGCCGCCACTTCATAGCCCTGCGCGATCAGCGGCGCGAAGGCCTTGGCCACGCGTTGGGCCTTGCCCGCCACGGTCTTCAGATCGCCGGCTTCCAGTTGAGGCATGCCGCAGCATTCAGGATAGACCAGTTCGGCCTGCACTCCCTGCTTGGCCAGCACCTTGGCGGCGGCCACGGCGGTATCGGGTGTGTTGTAGTCAACGAAGCAGGTGGCGAAGATGGCGACCTTGCGCTGACCGAAGGCGGGGCCGGCTGGATCGGGGGTCAGGGGGGTTTTCAGGCGATCGATCGCCGTCCTGGAATGGTAACGAGGCAGTTCGACCTCGGTGTCGATCCCGGCGACCAATTCCATGACTTTGCGCAGGGACGTGTTCTTGCGGTCCGTGGCCCAGTTGATCAGGCCGGCGAGCGGCTTGGCCAGCTTGCCGTTGCGGTCCGTCTCACCCAGCTGTTCGCGCACGAAGGACATCTCGCCCGCCTGCCGCTTGGCGGCGCGGTAGCGCAGGATGATGTGCGGGATGTCGATGTCGAACACGTGCGGCGGCACATAGGGACACTTGGTCATGAAGCACATGTCGCACAGGGTGCAGGCCTCATCGACCTTGGCGTATTCGCTGCGCGCCACGCTGTCGAGCTCGCCGGTCGGGCTCTCGTCGATCAGATCGAACAGCCGCGGAAAGCTGTCACACAGATTGAAGCAGCGGCGACAGGTGTGGCAGACGTCGAACTGCCGCTCCATCTCCGTCTCGACCGCGTCCAGGTCGTAGTAGGCTGGGTTTTGCCAATCGATCGGATGGCGGAAGGGCGCGTCGAGGCTGCCTTCGCCGGCGGACGTCGGTGCGGGTGTCTCGGCCACGCTGCCCCCTTGATCCATTCAACCGAAGGCAAACGGGCGGCCCCAGCCGCCCGTCCAAGCCTCAACCCTAGAGCACGATGGGTTTAGGCGGAATTGCCTAAACGCTGAATCGTGCTCTAGATTCAAATATGTAGGGCCGGATTCAGACTTCGAGAGAAGTCATCCGGCTCTAGTCCAGGGTGTCGAGCGCCCGTTGGAAGCGGCCGGCGTGCGAGCGCTCGGCCTTGGCCAGCGTCTCGAACCAATCCGAGATTTCGTCGAAGCCTTCGTCTCGGGCGGTCTTGGCCATACCGGGATACATGTCGGTGTATTCGTGGGTCTCGCCGGCGATGGCCGCCTTCAGGTTGTTCTGGGTGCCGCCGATGGGTAGGCCCGTGGCCGGGTCGCCGACGGCTTCCATGAATTCCAGGTGGCCGTGGGCGTGCCCGGTCTCGCCTTCGGCGGTGGAGCGGAACACCGCGGCCACGTCGTTGTAGCCTTCCACGTCAGCCTTTTGCGCGAAGTACAGATAGCGGCGGTTGGCCTGGCTTTCGCCGGCGAAGGCTGCCTTCAGGTTGTCGAGGGTTTTGCTGTTGGCTAGACTCATCTTGCTCTCTCCCTTGGCCGTCGTCGCTACAGCCGACGAAGCGTGGAGGCCGATAGGGAGGCCCACATCGGCATAGATCAAATTGATTTTATTTATGAGCCGTCTTGAATTTTCCTATGTCCCTGGACCCCGAAAGAAGGGCCGGCCCATCAGGGGATGCGATCTCGGGCGGAGCGGTCGGCGGGGGCTCTTCAGCCGGAGCCGAAGGATTGGGCAAGTCCTGGCCTGGAATGACCACCGGGTCTTGGCCGGGAATGAAGATCGGGTCCTGGCCTGGAATGGAGATGGGATCGGTCATGGCCCATCAACGTGCGGATTGAGGCTTCGTTGCCGACGCGGGAGCGGCCAGACGCGGAAGGTCTCGAAGGCGGCGCCGGTCCAGGCCAGGGCGGTGACGTTGACCGTTTCCTCATCCGCCTCGATCGCCATGAAGCTGGGCGGCGTCCCGCGGGTCCGGCGCGACAGGGTGCCTGCGCCAATGGCGTAGGATGGTCGCTCGCCGACATTCAGGGCCAAGGCGAAGGGATTGTGCACATGGCCGGTGAGGATCAGGTCGACCCCCGCCTCGCCTAGGCGGGCCGCGGCCCGCGCGCCTCGGTGGACGCCGCCGGTGACGGGCATGCCCGGCAGATCGATAAGCGGGTGGTGGCAGGCGAACACCCGCAGATCGTGCGGCTTTGTGGCCATATCCGCGGCGATGCCATCGATGCGCGCCAGGTTCACCGCGCCTTTGGACCAATCCAGTCGAGCCTGAAAGCCGCGCGCGCTGTTCATCGCATAGGCGCTGACGCCCGAGCCCTCGAAGTTCGCCCCCTCGGCGACGCCGATGTAGCGGTCATAACGCCGGAACGGCGCGAAGGTGCGCAGGATCAGATTCCAATAGGGCGTGTCGTGATTGCCGGGCGTCACCAACTGCGGTTGGGCCAGGCGGGCCAGCCAGGCCTTGGCCGCGGCGAACTCGCGCGGAAGGCCGTTCAGGGTCAGGTCGCCGGTCACCACGACCAGATGCGGGGCCAGGGCCTGGACCGCCGCAAGCACGGCTTCGACGGCCTCTACGTTCTCACCACCAAAATGGATGTCGCTCAGGTGAGCCAGGCGAATGGTCAAGGTTTGATCTCCGGCGGTGGCGCCAGGGCGCGGAAGGCCGTCGGATGAAAGCGGATGTTCGCGCTGCGGGCCAGCCATCGCATCTCCCCATCGATCAGACAGGGTATGCGGCGGCGCGCCCAAACCCTGCCCTCAATGCAGGGCTCGGTGATCACGCCAGGGTCTGCTCGCCAGTCGCCCAGCAGGTTATGAAATCCCAGGCGAAACAACTCCATGAGGTCGCGGTGGTGAAGACCGGCGGCCTCCAGCGAATTCTCGGTGGCCAGGGCGCGGGAGATCAAGGGGCAGATCAGGCTCAAGGCGATGGCCTTTTGCGGGGCCTCGCCGGCGACCTGGAATCTCAGGCGCGTCGAGAAAGCCTGCCGTAGGGCAATCAGGGCCTTGTCCCAGGCGGCGGCCAGATCGCTATGTCTGGTCGCCTCGCGCACGGGTTGCCACAGCGCCGGCGAGCCTAGAATGGCCACGCAGTAGAACCGGTGTCCCCCAACCTCTCCGCAGGACACCGGCCGTTCCACGCCGCGCCACAGGCAATCTGCGAGCACCTCAGGCCATGGCTTGGGTCCGTAGAGCGCATACGGGAGCATGTTCATGGTGCCGCCGGGCAGGGGGGCCAGGAGAGGCCCATCAGGGCCGCACAGCTCTGCGGCCCGTCCCGCCGTTCCGTCGCCCGCCAGGACGATCAGCAGGTCCGGCACCGCCTGCACCGCAGCCTGGAGGGCGTATTCGATCTCGCCTGCCGACGGCGATAGCACCCGGCTTTCAAGGCCGAAATCGTCCAGAATCTGCTTCAGGGCCGCCGCCGACTGTGGGCCGACGCCGCCCGAGGCTGGATTGATCACGGCTTCGACCCTGCGGATCGATGTCTCGGCCGCCAGGGCCCGCGCAGGTTTGTTCATGGTCGAGGAACGTTCTGGCCAAGCTGAGGTTGCAAGCCCCCCCAGCGCAACGGAGACGCTTGCCGAGCGTTCGGCTGGTAGGAGGCCCAAGAATGACCTTGCCTAACGGACTCGCCCGCGAAGGGGCGTTGGCCGCCAAGTGCTGCGGTGTGAGCCTTTTGGGCTTCTGCGTGGACCTGGCCCTGCTGCATGCGATGCTCTGGATGGGTTTGCAGCCGGCCTGGGGCCGGGTGGTCTCGCTGTTGTGCGCCATGCACGTGACCTTCGTCGTCAACGGCCTACACGTGTTCCGCCAACTCGATCGGCGCCGGTTCGTTGGCCAATGGGTGCGCTACATGCTCTCCAACGGCTTGGGCAACGTCTGCAACTACTGGATATTCGTGACTCTGGTCTCGACCCACTGGTCCGTGATCGCCAGTCCCCTCTTTGCGGTCGGCGCCGGTTCGATTTTTGCCTGGGTCATTAATTTCTGCGCGACGCGATTTTTTGTTTTTCCGCGCCGTCGTCGGCTCCGAGCTTCGCTTTCCCCAGGAAATGACCCTTCACCAACTTTACCTGGATCGTCTCGCCCGTGACGGCCTTGGCCGACCATGTGGTGTTCAATCCCCTGTCGGGAACCGGCGTGCAGTAGTCGAACGGCGACGGAAACGGGCTGGACTGGCTGAGGCAAAGTTTTCCATCGTTCACCTTCCAGCGCCCGCTGGAGCCGTCCGCGCGACGGCCGCGCGCGGTGTAGCCACCGTCCCTCTGCAGATAGAGCTCGGCCGTTCGTCCATCCGGATAGGTGGAGACGATGGTCGCCCCGAACGCGGCCGCCACGGGTGAAGACGCTTCGGCGCCGAGCAGAACCGCGCCCGACAAGGCGAAGGCGACCCATGGGAGGTCGGGATGGCGCGGCATGGGTTCTTCCCTCGGTGAACGCCTGCGCGGCGCCACGGCCTTGGCCCGTTCCCGCCGCGGCGGGCGGGAACGGGCCGTGGTCTCTAGTGTGGCTCGGGATTCAGAAATTCGCTCCGCGCTCTCCACAAAGTGCGGGCGAATTTCTGAATCACAACACTAGCGACGGATCGCGCCGCCGAGCTTGTCCTGGGCCTTGCCCACGGCGTTTTGGGCGGAGCCGGCGGCCTTCTCGGCGGCGCCTTCAGCCTGCAGGCGGTCATTTCCGACGGCCTTGCCAGCGGCCTGCTTGATCGCGCCCGCAGCCTTGTGGGCCGCACCTTCGATACGATTTGTGCTCATGACGACAGTCCTCTGTTTCGGTGGAAGAGTCCAAGAAACGGTCTTTGCGGATCAAAGGTTCCTTCGTTTTCGGCCGGTCAAAGCGGAGCAACAACAGGCCCTTAGGAATTCCAGACGTTGGACGCCGGGATGGCGGCGGCGCCCGACGTCCGACGGGCGCTTAAATGACGGACCGTCCTCGCAGCGCCCTCATGACGAAGGAAACGACGAGCAGCACCAGGAAGATCATGAACAGGATCTTCGCGATGGAGGCGGCTAGGCCCGCCAGCGAGAAGAATCCGAAAAACCCGGCCACGAGCGCCAGGATCAAGAAGGTCAACGCCCAACCAAGCATGGCTTAACTCCTTTTCGGCCGCCGGTTCGGTTTGAGGCGGCTCTCATCCTGAACGCGATGGCTTCGCCGTCGTTCCCGTTCCGCGCATCCCGGCCAAGCTGTGAAATTCCACGGGTGGGATCGGCCTATCGCCAGCCGCGCTGGAACCGCGCCAAGCCCGTGGCCGTTCTAGGTTCGCCAGGCTCGGCCAGCGGCCAAATCGGTCGCCAGACACGACAAGCGGACATGCCATTCCATACAGGAGGGACCTATGCCCCGCGGCGACAAGTCCAAGTACACAGACAAGCAGGAACGCAAGGCCGACCATATCGCGCAGAGCTATGAAAAGCGCGGCGTTGGCGAGGGCGAGGCCGAGCGAAGAGCCTGGGCCACCGTCAACAAGGACGATGGCGGCGGCAAGAAGGGCGGTTCAGGCCGCGGCAGGGACACCGGTCACCCCGCGGCGCATCGCGGCGGCGCGCTGGGCGGCGACGCTTCGGCCAACCGACCGGCGGACGAGCGCTCCGCTTCCGCTCGCAAGGGCGCGCGAACGCGCAAGGCCGGCACGAACCATCACACTCATCACTGACAGGAGACCGCCATGTTGGGCACAGAGCACAAACCGGAGCCGAAGCCCGCGCCGGAAACCGAAGGTCCACATTTCCGCCCTATCCGGCAGAAGGCCGCCGATCCCAAATATGACCACCTGACCCCGTACCTGGCGGATGCCGAAGACCGCCAGGAGGCCCTGATTGACGAAGGGATCGAGGAGAGCTTTCCCGCCAGCGACCCCCTCAGTCCCAAGCACATAACCTGAATGAGCTCCACGATGGAGCTTGAGTCGCTCCGCCTTAGCCGGCTGGGGATGGCTGCTGGAGACGCCTCATGCCTGAGATACTCGCCGTCGTATGCCTGGTCGGAGGACTGTTCGCTCTGATCGCCCTGATGCCGGATTTTCAGGGAGGCAAAAGCGTCGACTGGGACCGCCAGGAAGACGATGACTGACCTGCGGCGTCGCTCCTCCGGCCGACGCCTATTCCGACGCATGCCGTCCGGCGCGACGAATTCGGCTTGATTCGAAGGTCGGATGGACCCAGGAACCTGCCATCCTCGCCGACCGGGCCCGGCCGCCCGCAAAGCGCTGTGTTGAACAGGAGTGGGGCGATGAGCGCCGAGGTCATCGACGGTAAGGCCCAGGCCGAGCGCCTCCGGGTGGAGGTGGCTGCGGCTGCCGCCGAGTTGAAGGCCAAGCACGGTCTTGTCCCCGGCCTGGCTGTGGTGCTGGTGGGCGAGGATCCGGCCAGCGCCATCTATGTGCGCAGCAAGGGCGAACAGACCCACGCCGCCGGCATGCATTCTGTGACGCTCAAGCTGCCCGCCAGCGCATCGCAGGCCGAGGTGCTGGCGGCGGTGGAGACGCTGAACGAAGACCCCGCGATCCACGGCATCCTGGTCCAGTTTCCCGTGCCCGATCACATCAGCCAGGCGGCGATCCTGGCCACGATCAGTCCGGACAAGGACGTGGATGGCCTGACGGTGATCAACGCCGGACGCCTGGCCTCGGGTCTGCCGGGTCTGTTCCCTTGCACCCCCAACGGCTGCCTGATCCTTTTGAGGAATGCGCTGGGCGAACTTGGAGGCAAGCGCGCGGTGATCGTCGGCCGCTCCAACCTGATGGGCAAGCCCATGGCCCAGTTGTTGCTCCAGGCCGACTGCACCGTCACCATCGCCCATTCGCGCACGCGGGACTTGCCGGCGGTATGCCGCGAGGCTGATATTCTGGTGGCCGCTGTGGGCCGCGCGGAAATGATCAAAGCCGATTGGGTCAAGCCGGGCGCCGCCGTGATCGACGTGGGCATCAACCGCGTCCCCGCGCGTGATCCCGAGGCCGCCGCAGCAGGTAAGACGCGGGTGGTGGGCGATGTGGCCTTCGAGGAGGTCAAGGCGGTGGCTGGTTGGATCACGCCTGTGCCGGGCGGCGTAGGCCCCATGACCATCGCGTGCCTGCTGCGCAACACCGTCCAGGCCGCGTGTCGCCTGAACGGGATCGATAACCCGCTCGGCTAGAGCCTGTTAGGCGAAAGTGTATGCGGTTTGGCTTCGCCGACCTTTGGTTCGCCGCTCGAACAGGCTCACCTTCTATGAATCTAGAGAGCGCGCACGGCCATTGATCCTGATGCCTTTGAGGGTATTGATCAGGGCTTGCCGGGTGCGTTCCAGGGGGCTTGCTGAACAGGAGATGTCGGCATGAGACGACGGTCGGCCCGGATGGTTGCAAGCTTGCTGTGCGCGGGCGCGGCCGGCTGCACCGTAGGGCCGAACTTCCAGCGTCCGCCGCCGCCCTCCAGCGCGGTCTATGCGCCGGGGCAGCCGCCAGCCGAGGTTTCAGCTGTGCAGGGCGTGGCGGGCGGGCAGGCGCAGCGTCTGGTCCAGGACCGGATGGTGGACGCCCAGTGGTGGCGGGCGTTCGGGTCCCCGGGGCTCGACGCCATGGTGGACGAGGCGCTCAAGGCCAATCCCGACCTGCAATCGGCCGAAGCGGCCCTGCGCCAGGCCCAGGCGTTGATGAAGGCCCAGGCCGGGGTCCAGCTTCCCTCCGCCGACCTGAGCTATCAGGTCCAGCGGGCGCAGAACAGCGCGGCCATCGCCCCGGTCCTGGCCGACAACAGCAACCTGTACACCCTGCACACCGCGCAGCTCACCGTGGCCTACGCGCTCGACGTGTTCGGGGGCCTCCGGCGCCAGACCGAGGCGGCGACCGCCCAGGCCGATGCCGCGCGGTTGCAGTACGCAGCGGCGCGCAGCGTCCTGATCGCCAATGTGGCCGCCGCCGCCATTCAATCCGCCGCCCTGGCGCGCCAGGTCCAGGCGGCGCGGCTGACCGCCGAGGACGTACGGCAGGCGCTCGCGCTCCTGCGCAAGCGGGCCGAGCTGGGCGAGATCGCCCAGATCGACGTGGCCGCCCAGGAGACCCTGCTGGCCCAGGCCGAACAGGCGCTTCCCCCGCTGCTCAAGGCCCTGGCCCAGCAGCAGAGCGCCCTGGCCGTGCTCCTGGGACGCGAGAGCGGCCAAGGCGCGCCGGCGCCCTTGGACCTGGACGCCCTGACCCTGCCGGCCGAGCTGCCCGTCTCTTCCCCCGCCGCCCTGGTGCGCCAGCGGCCCGACGTCGCCGCGGCCGAGGCCAATCTGCATGCGGCCAGCGCCGGCGTCGGGGTTGCGGTGGCCGCGCGCCTGCCGAGTTTCACCCTGGGCGCGGCGGCGGGCGGCGCCTCGACCCAGCTACGCGATCTGCTGGCGTCGGGCGACACCTTCTGGACCTTGAGCGCGGGCGTGACCCAGCCGATCTTCCGGGGCGGTGAGTTGAAGGCGCGGCAGCAGGCGGCGCAGGCGGCGTTCGATGGGGCCAAGGCGCAGTACCGCAGTACGGTCCTGAACGCCCTAAAGAACGTGGCTGATTCCCTTGACGCCCTGCAGCGGGACGACGACGTCCTGCAGGCCGTCGCAGCGGCCGAGGCGGCCGGCCGGCGCAGCCTGGCCTTGGCCCGCGCGTCGCGGGATATGGGAGAAGTCGGGCCCCTGGAGATGCTCGGCGCCCAGCAGACCTATGATCAGACTCGCTCGGCCCTGGCCCAGGCGAGCGCGGCCCGCTTCGCCGACACCGCAGCCCTGTACCAGGCCCTGGGCGCCGGCGCCTGAGGCTGCCGATCCGATGGCGGCGACCAACGGCTCGCGACCGCGCGTTAGCCACAATTTAGACGATTTCAACCGTGGGCTTCCTCGGGCCGTGCGCCGCACGGAAGAGTGCGCGGAGGACGTGCGCCGGGGAACCGCAAGCACCTGATCTCGCGGCGTAATCCTTTGTGTAGTGCAGTAGGTGAATCGTCTCTAGACTGACTTACCGCCAAAAATATGTAACGATTTTCCTAAAAATACTTCTTTTGAAAAGCACCGCACCGCAACGCAAAAGACCCTCGCGGGGCGCAGGGCCTGGTTAAGCTTCAAGGCGTGAATCAGTCTGCACACGGAACAATTTGGTCGACGCGTGAGCGGGCCGGTTCCGAGTCCAATCAGGGCCCCCGGTAAACAAGGGGATCTACATGTCTATCAGGACCAATATGGCGGCGCGCCTCATGGCTGGCGTCAGCCTCACTCTCATGGCCGCCGCCGCTTGCGGCGCGGCCTTCGCCGCCGACGCGACGCCGGCGACGGAAGGCTCGGAAGGCAGCAGCGCCAGCGAAGTCGTCGTCACGGCTGAAAAGGGCGCGGCCGCGGCCAACGCCCCGACCAAGGCCTCGCTGCAGGAGTTCCAGCCGGAATCGATCATCAGCCGCCAGTTCATCGAGCAGGTGACGCCGGAAACCGGCGGCTGGGTGCAGGCCGCTTCGATCGCCCCCAGCCTGTCGGGCATCCCGGCCAACGGCGGCGGCGTGGGTGAAACCACCAAGCTGAGCATGCGCGGCTTCCAGGACGGCCAGTTCAACATCACCTACGACGGCATCGCCTTCGGCGACACCAACGGCCCGACCCACCACGAAGCGTCCTACTGGCCGGCCTCGACCATCGGTTCGGTGATCGTCGACCGCGGCCCCGGCGCGGCGGGCGACCTGGGCCAAGCCAACTTCGGCGGCGCGATCCACTTCTTCTCGGCCGATCCCTCCGCGCAGATGGGCGCCGTGCAGAAGTTCACGGCCGGCTCGTTCAACACCGTCGCGGCGGTCACCACCCTCAACACCGGCGAAATCTCGCAGCTGATGGGCGGCAAGCTGTTGCTGAACTTCGACGAGCGCAGCTCATCGGGTGAGCTCAGCTACTCCGGCGGCGAGGCCCAGAACCAACTGGCCAAGTTCGTGCTGCCGGTGGGCGACAAGTGGACCGTCACCCTGTTCGGCTCGCACAACTATACCCGCTTCTATCAAGCGGACGCCGGTCCGGGTGAAACCTGGTCGCAGGTCAAGGCCTACGGCAAGAATTTCGCCCTGACAGACAATCCCAACGACGAGCACTATTACAAGTACAACCAGGAAGCCAAGCAGACGGATTTCGAATACGCCGACGCCAAAGGCCAAATCATACCCGGCTTGACGGTTGAAGATCAGCTCTACAGCTACTTCTATACAAACAAGACCTATGCGGCGAACAACATCACCGACCTGGAAGGCAGCAACGCCTCCTCGCTGATCAACACGGTGACGCCTGGGACCGGCGAAGCCAAGACCGACATCGGCGGCTACTACAAGCTGAACCAGTACCGCGTGTACGGCGACATCGCCCGCGTGAACGAGGATTTCGGCTTCGGCGCCCTGAAGGCCGGCGGCGACTATGAATGGTCCGGCACCGACCGCGCCAACGAGCTGGAAGACTTCACTCTTGGGGGCCCGACCACCCAGTACCCGGACTACAAGTACCTGAAGAGCAAGTACACGGGGCTTTCCGCCAACACCAACGACAAAACCCTGGAAAATTCCGCCTACCAGACCTGGCAGGTGTTCGCCGACCTTGAGCTGCGTCCGATCGAGAACCTGACGCTCACCCCGGGCGTGAAGTACATCCACTCAGACATCCAGGTGAACGCGACCGACGACACCGTGGCCGGCCTGAACGGCGCCACGGCGCTCAAAAACGTGCCGCTGGTGGCGTCCACGACCTATTCTTCGCCGGTCTACTTCTTCACGGCGAACTACCGCATCCGTCCGGACCTGTCGGTCTACGCCCAGGCGGCTACCAGCTTCCTGCTGCCGGGTCTGCCGAGCCTCTATTATCAAACGGCCAACATCCAGTCGTTGCAGCCCGAGCGGACCACCACCTACCAGGGCGGCGTGGTCTATAACCACGGCAACTTCACCGCCGACGCCGATATCTACCGCATCGACGCTAGCGACTTGCAGGTCAACTGCACGGTCGATGGCGAGACCGGAACCTGCAACGCCGGCAACGCGCGTTATACCGGGGCAGAAACGGAAGGGGCCTATCACCTTGATTTCGGCCTAACCCTGTTCGCCAACGGCGCCCTGATCAGCGCCAAGCAACTGGAGACGGCGGCCAATCCGGGCGCGGGCATTCCCAGCGCCATCCCGGCCGAGACCCTGGCCAATGCGCCGAAGTGGACTGACTCCATCGGCGCCATCTACCGCCAGGGCCCCTATGCAGCCTCGCTCGCCTACAAGCAGTCGGGCGCCTATGTGGGTGGCTATGTCACCGGGACCAACCAGGCCATTAACCTGCCAGGCTACGACACCCTGGACGGCTCGGTGAGCTATGACTTCGGCAAGTTCGTCATGAAGCTGCAGGCGTTCAATCTGCTCGATCATCGAGCCATCACCAACTACACCTGCACCGCCGCCTCGGGGTCCACTCAGTGCGTGTCCACCAGCGCGATCGGGGCGTCGAATGACATCGCCCTCTACGAGTTCCAATCAGGTCGGGAAATCCAGGCGACGATCAGCGCCAAGTTCTGATTTTCCTCTAAGGCCGGGCCCTCAAGGGCTCGGCCGCTTTTTGTGTTCAGAACACCGACCAGTCCATCAGTTGCGCCAGGCGCTCCAAGGCCATGGAGCCCACGTGCGAGGTTCCCGCGGCGTTCAGGCCCGGTGACCATACGGCCACGGCCGCGCGGTGGGGCGCGATGGCCAGGATGCCCCCGCCCACGCCACTCTTGCCTGGCAAGCCCACGCGAAAGGCGAATTCGCCCGAGGCGTCATAGTGGCCGCAGGTCATCATGATGGCGTTGATCCGCCTGGCTCGCACGGCGGTGGTGACGCGCTCGCCGGTCCAAGGATCAAGCCCATCGGCGGTCAGGTACAGGCCCGCGCGGGCCAACTGACTGCAACTCATGCGCAGGGCGCACTGGTTGAAATAGACCTTCAGCACATCGGCCACGTCGCTGTGCAGATTGTTCGACGCCTTGAGGAAGTTGGCCAAGCTGGCGTTGAGAAAGCCGGTGTCGCCTTCCGAGCGGGCCACTTCCTGATCGATGTCCACGCTGGGGTCTTCCGAGCGCAGGCGCAGGAAATCGGCGATGCCTTCGATCGTGGTCCCGGTATCGCCGCGGTCGAGCAAGGCGTCGGTCACCACCAGGGCGCCGGCGTTGATCAGGGGATTGCGCGGCACCCCGTGTTCCTGCTCCAGCCTGACCATGGAGTTGAAGCGCGATCCGGACGGTTCGCGCCCCACCCGCCGCCACAGGTCCGCGCCCAGCTTCTCCAGGGCCAGGGTCAGGGTGAACACCTTGGAGATGCTCTGGACGGAAAAGGGCTCCGCGCCGTCGCCCGCGCAAACCAGCTGTCCGTCGCAGGTGGCCGCCGCTATGCCGAAACGGCGCGGATCGACTCGCGCCAGGGCGGGGATATAGTCGGCCACCCGGCCTTGGCCGAGATGCGCTTGCATGTCCCTGTGGACGACCGCGATCGCTTCGGAAAGATCTAGCGCGGTCTTCATGGCGATCTTGCTCCCGACGGTCTATCCACTCTGGACGCGGACGCCGCTTGGGCGCCGGATGGCGCCGTATATCGTTGAAATAGGGAGTGCGTCTTGACCTATTGCCTGGGAATCCTTTTGCCGACCGGCCTCGTTCTGGCTTCCGACTCCCGCTCCAACGCCGGCGTCGACCAGGTCGCCAAGGTCAGGAAGCTCGAGATCCTGCGCGCGACCGACGAGCGGGTGATCGCCATCCTGTCGGCGGGCAACCTCGCCACCACCCAATCGGTGGTGACAGCGCTGAAGGAGGCCTCTCAGGACGATGCTCCGCAAGGCTCGCCCGGCGACTTGCGCGCGCCCAAGACCATGTTCGAGGTCGCGCTGGCGGTCGGGAGCATGCTGCGCCAGGTGGAGGACCACGACGCCAAGTATGTGACGCCGTTTGGCGATCCCTCCGCCAGCTTCCTGGTCGGCGGCCAGATCAAGGGCGAAGCGCCACGGCTGTTCCAGATCTACTCGGCGGGCAACTTCGTGGAAGCCTCCGCTCGGTCCTGCTTCCTGCAGATTGGCGAAACCAAGTATGGCAAGCCCATTCTGGATCGGGCGCTGTCGCTGGGCACCGACATGCGGGAGGCGGCCAAGCTGGCCCTTCTGTCGTTCGACGCGACCCTGCGCAGCAATCTGTCGGTGGGGCTGCCGATCGACCTGCTGCGCTACCCGGTCGACAGCTTCAGCGCGGACGATTTGCAGACTTTCGAGGAGCATGATCCCTATTTCCGGGAGCTTCGCCGCGCCTACGCGGAGGGCTTGAACGCCCTGGTGAATGGTTTGCCCGCCCCGCCCTGAGCGAGCCGCACATCCAGCCTGAAAGATGTTGAGGCTGATCGAGCTTCACATGAAGCCGTCCGGCTCTGGGATCGGCGCGCTCTGCGTGCGATCCGGAGCCAATCAAAGCCCCTTCTGAAGGGCCGGACGCGGCCGTGACCCGCAATACCGGACCCATTCACCATCTAAGATGAGGACATTTGTCCAACGGTTCAGCGTTAAGGGGTTCTGAACCAAACCGATGCCAGGATATCCTTAAGCCTCTCTATCGTCTAAGGCGCTCGAAAGCTTAGACTCAGGTTAGGCGTATTGAACTTCCGGGGGATCGGCCTAATGAATGGTAATGGTTTTATGAGGGGCGGGTCGATCGGTGGATCCCCAGAACTCGTCCTCAAGGCGCTCGATAAGGCGCTGGCCATTATTGAATTTGATACCAGGGGAAAAATTCTGGTGGCCAACCAGAACTTCTGCCGTGCTTTGGGCTACGAGCTTGATGACCTCATCGGACGCAATCACAGCATGTTTGTTGATTCCGAGTTCGTCCGAAGCCCGGAATATGAAGCCTTCTGGGCCGCGCTCTCTCGTGGTGAATTCCGCACGGGAGAATTTCGCCGCGTCGCCAAGGGGGGGCGGGATGTCTGGATTCAGGCTTCATACAGCCCGATCGTCGGCGCTGGCGGCCGCGTGACCAAGGTGGTGCAGGTCGCCGCCGACATCACGGCGGAGAAGCAGCGCGGCGTCGAGTTCGAGGGCAAGGTCAACGCGATTTCGAGAGCGCAATGTGTCGCCGAGTTCAAGCCGACCGGCGATATCATCACGGCCAACGAGAACTTTCTGAAGGCTTTGGGTTATCGCCTCGATGAAATTGTCGGGCGCAACCACCGCATGTTCGTTGATCCCGCCTGGGCCAGTTCCAGCGAATACGAACAGTCCTGGCGCACGCTGCAGGCGGGAGAGTTCGTCGCCGGCGAATTCAAGCGCATCGGCAAGGGCGGCAAGGAAGTGTGGATCCAGGCCTCCTACAACCCGGTCTATGACGCCCATGGCCAGGTCATCAAGGTGGTCGAATTCGCTACCGACATTACGGCGCGCGCGCAGGTTCTGAATGAAGTCACGCTTGGCTTGGCGGAACTGGGACGCAACAATCTTGAATATCGAATCACCACGGAACTGGCGACGTCACATCGCAAGCTGAAGGCCGACTTCAACGGCGCCATGGAGCAGTTGCAGGATGTGATGAAGGTGATCGCGTCCAACGCCCAGGGCATGCGCGGCGGGGCGGGCGAGATCAGCCAGGCGGCCGACGATCTATCGCGCCGCACCGAGCAGCAGGCGGCCACGCTGGAGCAGACCGCCGCGGCGATGGACGAGATCACCGCCACGGTGAAGAAAACCGCCGAGGGCGCGGCCCAGGCCAACACGGTCGTGGCCCAGGCCAAGACGGA
>Ga0182016_10001339_pt1 | contig 30097 bp, 22 predicted proteins | sample 712S2MmetaG_FD_120491 | JGI IMG/M metagenome (GOLD analysis project Ga0182016, IMG submission 120491) | Permafrost microbial communities from Stordalen Mire, Sweden - 712S2M metaG | ecosystem: Environmental > Terrestrial > Soil > Wetlands > Permafrost | place: Sweden: Stordalen | collected...
AACGGCAATCCCAACGTCATCCTCTGCGAACGCGGCATCCGCACCTTTGAGACAGCGACGCGCAACACTTTCGACGTGGCCGCGATTGCGCTGCTCAAGCAGATTTCGCATTTGCCGGTGATTGCCGACCCCAGCCATGCGGCAGGGCATCGCGACCTGGTTCCAGCGCTGGCGCGCATTGCGGTTGCAGCCGGCGCAGACGGCCTGCTGGTCGAGGTGCATCCCAATCCTGACAAGGCGTGGAGCGATGGCGACCAGTCGCTGGACTTTGCCGGATTCGACGAGATGATGGCCGCGCTCGATCCGTATCTCTCGCTACGCGAGCTTGAACATGAGCGGCGAAAGCGGGGAGTTCCGCTGCGTGAGGCGGCTGATATGCGGCCCATGGAGGCCGTTGGATGAGATCTCCCACGAGGGCGCTTGCGATTGCCGCGTCGGTTGCACTTTTGATTCCGGTTTGCGGGTTTGGTCCCGATGCGGCCCTAAGCCCCAATGCGCGTATCGACGCCGATATCATAGTCACCGCCGCGCCTGTCTACGAACCGCTGGCTGCGCTGCGCGGAGGCGAGCGTTTTCCCAAGGGCGCGCAATTGCTGCTTGTTCACGCAAGCAAGGCTGTGCCCCTCGTGCAGGGTTTTGCCGCAAGCGCGGATGCCAATGTCTCCTTCGATGCAAAAACTGTTTTGTTCGCGGGCAAGCAGGCTGCGGGCGATCCCTGGCAGATATGGGAGTTGACGCTGGCCGATCGTTCGCTGCGCAAGTTGATTGCGGGAGACGGCGATGCTATTCGTCCGTTCTATCTGCCCTTTGGCCAGTTAGTCTATGCGCGTCACACGCCTACGGGTTTTCGTTTGGAAGCCGCCGGCAAGGCTGCTTTGTCTGCGCTTGCTCCGATTGACGCCGATGCGGGTTCGGCGGTGCTTCCGCTTTCTTACTTGCCGGGCAACGCGATTCCCGCGGATGTGCTGCTGGATGGTCGCATTCTTTTTGAATCCGGCTTCCCCCTCGGCTCAGGCTCAACTCCTGAACTTTTTCTCGTTTACTCCGACGGCTCGGGCGTTGAGTCCTACCGCTGCGATCACGGCCGCGCGCGCTGGGGCGGGAAGCAGTTGGCGTCGGGCGATGTGGTGTTTACCCATGGAGCTTCGCTGGCGCGGTTTACTTCGCCGCTGGCAACAGAAACTCCAGTCGCCGCGCCGCACGCAGAGTATGCGGGCGCGCCTGTTGAGACGGCCTCAGGCGATTGGCTGTTGAGCGCTCGTGCCTCGGCGGGCGCGCGTTATGCGCTCAAGTTATTCAAGCCCGGCGCGACAGCGTTGCAAAACCTGCTGACCGAGAACGGAGAGGATTTAGTTGAGCCTGTGCTGGTTGTGACGCGCACCCGGCCCAAGCATCATCCCTCCGGGCTGCACGACTGGAGCTACGCCAATCTACTTGCGCTCGATGCGCGCCGGTCGCGCGCGGGCGATCTCAAAGTTACGCCCGCATCGGTTCGTCTGGAGACGCTAGATGCCAACGGGCATGCGGTGGTTACGGGTACTGCGCCAGTTGAGGCGGATGGTTCCTTCTTTGTGAAGGCTCCGTCCGACAAGCCGATACGCTTTGCGTTGCTCGATCAAAAGGGCGCAATCCTGCGCCAGGAACACGGATGGTTCTGGATTCGCAGCGGCGAGCAGCGCATTTGCGTGGGCTGCCATACCGGGCCGGAGCGCTCGTCGGAGAATCGCGTGCCGGCGGTCCTGCTGCGCACTACAACGGCGTTCGATTTATCCGGCGCGAAGGTTGCAACGCCGGGAGGCAACTGAGATGGATTATCGCTTTCTTCTTTTATTCGGAGCCGTTTCCACAATCGCGGCGCAAACCGTTCCTCCGCCCCTGGCAGCTTCCGCGCCGCAGGCACCTGCCGCGCAAACGGCCGCCACAATAAAAGTGCCGCAGGTGCTGCCGGTGATTCGCTTTGAAGACGCCAGCGATAAAGCCGGCATCGACTTCACGCACAGCTTTGGTTCGCGGCAACTGGGCTCGCTGCTTGAGGGAACCGGCGCTGGTTGCATCTGGTTCGACTACAACAACTCCGGCCTCGAGTCGCTCTATGTCGTGAATGGCAGGCCGCTCGACGACTCCATGCATCCGTATCCGCTGAAGGAGAAACCGGCGACACCTCCGCACAATCATCTTTATCGCAACGATGGCAATGGACACTTTACCGATGTGACGGAGAAGGCCGGCCTCAATCCGGATATGTATTCGGTGGCCGTGACGGCAGCCGACTACGACAACGATGGCAATGAAGACTTGCTGGTGACTGGCTATGGAAAGACGATTCTCTATCACAACGATGGCAACGGACACTTTACCGATGTAACGGCCAAGGCCGGCATCAAGGTGGATGGCTGGGCCATCAGTTCAACTTGGCTGGACTATGACCAAGACGGTTGCGTTGACTTGTTTGTCGGCCGCTACGTCAAGTTCGATCCCAAGTATCGCGCCTTTTACGCCGCGGACAATTATCCAGGGCCGCTCGACTACGAGGGCGAGACCAATCAGCTTTTTCATAACAATTGCGACGGCACTTTTACCGATGTGACCGAGAAGTCGGGCATCGGCGCCTACGTCGGACGCACCATGGGCGTGACGGCGGCTGACTTCGATAACGACGGCTGGGACGATATCTATGTTGCCAACGACCGCACAGAGAACTTTCTCTTCCACAACAAGCATGACGGAACCTTTGAAGAGATTGGCAACGATACAGGCACGGCCTTCGGACAGAATGGCGAGTCTACTTCGTCGATGGGTCCGGTCTTCGCGGACTTAGAGGGCAGGGGAGTGCTCGACCTGTGGGTCACGGATGGACACTATAACCGGCTGTTGCATAACACGCTTGGTTCCGCATCCGCACCGGCGGGTGGCGCGGCGAAGCTGGGGTTCGATGACATCGGCGCGTCCACGGGCGTCTCGCAGACGAACGCGCAATACGTGAGCTGGGGTACGGGTATCTACGACTTTGACAACGACGGCCTGCTCGACATTCTCATCTTTCACGGCGGCTTGATTCACTTGATTCCGCAGGAACACACGCTGTTTCGCGGCCTCGGCAACGGAAAATTCGCCGACGTTTCGCGCGAGGCCGGGCCAGTGTTGAGCGAACGCACCACGGCGCGCGGCGCGTGCTTTGCCGACTACGACAACGATGGCAAGATGGATGCGTTCGAAGTGAACCTGGGCGCGAAGGGAACGCTGGTCCATAACGTATCGACGAATACCGGCCACTGGATCGCGATCAAGCTCGTTGGCGCAAAGAGCAATCGCGACGGCATCGGCGCGCGGGTTGAGGTTTTTGCGGCAGGCATTCGGCACACGGCCGAGCGCGTGGCTGCCACCGGTTATCTTTCACAGGACGACCCTCGGCTGCACTTCGGTCTGGGCGCAGCAACCACCATCGACAAACTCATCGTTCACTGGCCCAGTGGGCGCGAACAGACTCTTGAGAAACTCAGCGTGGATCGCGTGCTCACTGTGGAGGAGCCTAAGTGAGGTTTCGCAGACAAACCAGGATGCGGTTTGCGGCAGTACCACTGTTGGCGCTGCTGTGCGCCGCATTGCTGATGCTTGCGCTTCGGCCCGGACAACCCGTTCTCGCGGACGAAGCAAGGCCTAGCGTTGAGAATGTGGAGTATGCATCGCCTCTTGAGATTCTGTTTTCGCCGGACGGCGCGCGGCTCTATGTGCTTTGCCAGGGGAGCGAAGAGATCAGAGTGCTGGATGCGGCCAGCTATGCAGTCATCAAGGACATCGCTGTGGGTCGCGTTCCGCGCGGCTTCTCGCTTTCGCCGGACGGTGCGCGGCTGTTCGTAACCAACTCCTGGGACGACACGCTTTCCGTGATCGATACAAAAGCGCTGGCAGTGGTCGCAACGTGGCCGGTGGGCTCGGAGCCCTCAAGCGTGGTGGAAGATCGTGCCGGCAAACAACTCTTCGTGGCCAACCGCATCAGTAACGACATCGCCGTGCTGGACGCGCAGACCGGCGTGGAAGAGAAGCGCCTCCTGGCAGGGCGCGGCTCAAGCTACCTGACGCTCTCCCCGGATGGAAGCAAGATTTACGCCACGCACATCTACCCCAATCCATCGCCGCATCGCACAGCGCCGGAGTCGGAGATCACGGTGATCGACGCGGCGCGCGCCGTGGTCGTCGATCGCATGCCGCTGCACGAGATTGCGGGCGTCTTTCATCTGGCCGTCTCTGCGGACGGCCGTCTGGGCGCGGTGGCCGAATACCACCCCAAGAATCTTGTACCGCTGGCGCATCTGGAACACGGCGGGGCTTTTGAGGACACGCTCACCGTCTTTGGCGCGGATGTGGGCAAGTCGGTCGAGGTGCCACTCGATGAGCTGGAACGTTATGCCGCGCAGCCTTTCGGCGTTGCCATTGCGCCAGACAAGTCGCGCATCTACATCACCTGCGGCGGTTCGGAGATGGTGACTGTCGTGGATGTGCCGCGGCTGCTGCGCTTCATTCATGCGCACCCAGCGCCTTTCATGCAGGATCTTTCAGCCAGCGCGAACTACGTGGTTGCGCGCATTCCCGTAGGCATGAATCCGCGCGGCCTGACCCTGACCAGAGACGGGCGCAGGCTGTTAGTAGCAAATCGGCTCGACGATACACTGAGCGTTATTGACACGAGCACAAATCATGTGGCCTCGACCATTCAGCTCGCAGGCCCCAAAGCCATCTCAGTCAAGCGCCGTGGAGAACAGACGTTCTATACAGCGCGCCAATCGTTTCAAGGCCAGATCGGCTGCGCTTCCTGCCACATCGATTCCACCTTCGACGGGCTCACCTGGGACCTGGAGCCGGACGGTTTTGGCCGCGACATAGTGGACAACAAACTGCTTGAGGGCGTCAAAGATACGCAGCCCTACAAGTGGAACGGCGGCAATCCCAATCTTCCTACCGAGTGCGGCCCAAGAACCGAAAAGTACTTTTGGCGCGCAGAGCAATATGACGACCTTACGCTTGCCGATCTGGTGGTATACATTCGCAGCCTCCAGCCGCGGCCTAATCGCTGGAAGCTGCCGGGCCGCGAGATGACGCCCGCGCAGGAACGCGGACTTGCGGTGTTTTCGCGGGACGTGGACAAGTTCGGCAAGCCGATTCCCGAGGCCAACCGATGCTCCTACTGCCATAGCGGCCCCAAAGGCACCAACCAAAAACTGTTCGATGTGGGGACGCGCAAATCCACTGACAATTCGGGAATGCTGAAGTCTGCGCCGCTCACCGGCATTGCGCTCACGGCACCCTACTTGCACGATGGTTCGGCGCGCACGCTGGAAGAGATATGGACGGTCTACAACCCCGAAGACAAGCACGGCAGAACCAACGACCTGACCAAAGATGAGCTCAACGACCTGATCGAATATCTGAGGACGCGATGAAAAAGTTGTACATGCTCGCATTGTTTCTGGTTGCTGTTACCACTGCGTTAGCCGCGCCTGCGCCGTCTGCCGCACCGCAGGTGCCGCTGCCGCAGATGCCGCGTTTTCGCTTCGAGAACTTCACCACTGCCAACGGACTGCCCGACAATCACGTCTATTCGGTGCTGGTGGATGGAGACCGCATCTGGGCGGGCACGGAGAATGGGCTGGCAGTCTACGAGAATCATGCATGGAAGACCTACACCACCAAGGATGGGCTGGCGCATCGCGCCGTGCTTTCGCTGGCGCTGGACAAGCGCACGGGCGACGTGTGGGCCGGCACCATGGCAGGGCTGAGCCGCATCTCGGGCGGGCGCATCGACAGCTTCACCCAGTTGAATTCAGGCTTGAGCAACGATGTGGTCTACGGCGTATCGGTCGAGGGCGAAAATGTGTGGGTTGCTACGGCCGCCGGCGGTTGCCGATTGAATATCCGCACCGGGCAATGGACGCTCTACAACGAGCGCAACACGCCCATGAACGAGATTTGGGTCTACGGCGTCTCGGCCACGCCAACCAAGGTGTACTACGCAGTCTGGGGCAGCGGGGTGCTTGAGTACGATCAGAAGACAGGGCGCTGGGACAAGTACGACGATCCGGACGGCGAAAACGAGATGGTGCTGTTCAAAGATCAGGGGTTGATTCACGAGATTGTCACATCGGTCAGTTATGTGGACAATATTCTTTGGGCGGCTACTTATTTTGGAGACAGCCGGTACGACGGGCGCTACTGGCACAATTTTTTGACCAAGGACAGCGGACTTCCCTCGAACTTTACGAACACGATAAAGGGCGTGGACGCCAAGCGCGCCTGGTTCGGCACCGATAAGGGACTTGCCTACTACGACGGCGTGAATTGGGCCGTCTATCGCCCCTCGCTCAAGGACGGCAAGCCGGAGATGACTGTTCGGGACGCAGAGGGCAAGGTCACCCCGATAGCCGTCACCACAGCGCCGGCACACAATTACGTTCTCGGCATCGACTTTCAAGGCGACGATATTTGGGTTGCCACCGCCAAGGGTTTAAGCCACGGGGTTCATCAACAGAAGTAAGGAACGAAGGAGACAACACAATCATGAATGCATTTGCAGATATTTTGGAAGCCATCGCACACGCGCCCATCCAAAAGCGCGCCATGACCAATCACGGAGTACTCAACGAGGCGTATGCCTATGACAAGCCGAGCTCTTTTTCGCGCGGAATGCGGATCGATATTGGCGGCGTCTGCATCCTGCTGATCTCGGGTACAGCTTCGATCGACGAGCACGGCGTCAGTGTCCACATCGGCGACTTTCCCGCCCAGCTTCGGCGCACTTTTGACAACATCACCGGCCTGCTTGAGAGCGAGGGCTGCACCTGGCACGACATTGTGCGCACCAGTTGCTACCTGCGCGACATCGATCGCGACTACGACGTCTTCAATGCTGGACGTACGGCCTTCTTCAAGGAGCAGGGGCTCGATCCGCTGCCCGCTTCCACGGGAATTCAGGCGCATCTCTGCCGTCCCGAACTGCTGATCGAGATCGAGGCCATCGCTATGTTCCGCACCGATAAGACAGCCACCAGCAAGGAGTAGCTCCAATGCGCAAGGGATGGTTATTGGTTGCGGTCTGCGCCACGGCTACGGTCTGCGCGGCGAATCTCGCCGCGCAGTATACCGGCCTGGACACAAAGCAGGATCCATTGCAGGCCGAGGTCGACAGTTCGAGCCGGGTTGCAGTAACCAGCAAGGGAACCTGCGAGTGTGGCGCGCATCCTCCTGCGCCGCCCAGGGACCGCGTGGTCACACCCTATGCGGGTGAGCCTGCCGACCTGAGCCCCTATGCCAAGTTTGCCGCGCCCTACGACCTCAACTACACCCATCCCAACATCTACTCCGGCGCGGGACGCGATCTTCCCGAGCCCAAGGGTCTCACCGAGGTGCGCATCGGCTTCTTCGGGCCCGTCGCGCCCAATCCGGAATCGATCTTTGGCTTGCGCATGTTGCACGGCGCGCAGTTGGCTGTGGAAGAGGCCAACGCCCGCGGCGGTTATGGGGGCAAGCCGTTTCGCCTGATGCTCCACAACGACTACGACAACTGGCAGGCAAAGACGGTTTACGGGGATGACCGGCCCACCGACCCCGCCATCTGGGGCTCGGCCTCCAATGAAGTAGTCAAAATGGTTTACGACGATCAGGACTGGGCCATCTTCGGATCCATCAGTTCCGAGTCCACCCACATTGCTCTGCGCGTGGCCCTGCGCGCGGAGATTCCCATCGTCAATTCTGCTTCCACCGATCCCACCATTCCCGAGACCTACATTCCGTGGTACTTTACCGACATTCAGGACGACCGGGTGCAAAGCCTCACGCTGGCGCGGCGCATATTTACCGAACTTGGGCTCAAGCGCGTTGCTATCCTGCGCGTGAACAATCGTTACGGGCGCTTTGGTGTTCCCAAGTTTCGCGATGCCGCGCGGCGGTTGGGCCATCCTGTGGTGATCGAGCAGAAGTATCTGCCCGGCGACACGGACTTTACCAAGCAGTTACAGGTGATCCGCTCTTCCAGGGCCGATGCCATTGTGCTGTGGACCGACGAGACTCAAGCTGCTTTGATCCTGAAGCAGTTGCGCGCAGCCGGTATGAAGCAGCGCGTCTTTGGCGCCTATCGCACGATTGGCCCCACACTGCTGGCCGAGGCAGGCGATGCCGCAGAGGGCTTTGAGGCGGTTTTTCCCTACGATCCAACCCGCAAGGATCCGCGCTGGCTCGATTTCAACCGCCGCTTTGAAGATCGCTTCCACGAGAAGCCGGAGCAATTTGCCTCGCTGGCCTATGACGCCATGAACGCGCTGCTTGGCTCCATCTGCAAAGCAGGGCTCAATCGCGCCCGCATTCACGATGCCCTCGCCGACATCGAGCAATACGACGGTGTGACCGGGCACATGGTCTTCGATCCAAATCAGAAGAATGTTGCCCCCCTCTACCTGGGCACGGTACACAACGGCGCAATCACCTACCGTGTCGCGACAATGGAGAAACCACCTGCGGTGGGGCAGATCCTGCCTACGCGGCAAGAGCCAGAGGCGCCGCAGATGCCGTATGCGCAGGTCGGCGAAGACGGCGTGGACTATGCCGGTCCGCATCGGGCCGATGTGCCGTCAGGGCCGATCCGTGTGGTGCTGTTTGGGCCGAAGGCAAACGAGGTTGCGCTCTCGCCGGAGATGCAGGCGGAACTGGTTACTGGCGTGGCGAAGGGGCGGGCCTGGAAACTGCTGCCTGTGGCCAGCGATCAGAACTGGGGCGCCGCTTCCACCCAACTGGTCCACGCGCTCATGGACGAGCACGCGCTGGCGATTTTGGCGCTCGATCGCAACTCCAGCCACTTGGCCGAGCAACTTGCGCTCAAGGCTTTTGTGCCCGTGGTTGCCCTGAGCGCCGACCATGCGCTGACCTCGACGAACGTACCGTGGATCTTTCGCTTGCCCGCCGAAACGCAGCCTGCGGCGGCGCTGCACGTGTTGGAAACAGCTGCCAGCCGCAGCGGCTTCAATCCAGAGCGGCTCAGGGATGTGCTGGCTTCCGGCAACCTAGTGGCTGGAGTTGCCTTCTTGCCAACCGGCGAGCCTCGGGTGCGGTGAGGCTAGAACCGTCATCGCAGTTCAGTTCGCTATGATTGCTTTGAGGAGAGTCTTCAAGATAGAGTTCTCCTAAAGGGATCGCATGACGAACAGGAAGATGCTGGTATTTGGCCGGATCGGCCAGGTGGGCTGGGAGTTGCGTCACAAACTGGCCTGCCTCGGCCCGGTCACCGGTGTTGAATATCCAGAGATCGATTTCACCAAGCCCGATTCGATTCGCAATGCCGTGCGTGCGGCAGAGCCCGCGGTCATCGTCAATGCCGCGGCCTATACCGCAGTGGACAAGGCCGAGAACGAGCCGGAGATTGCCATGGCGATCAACGGTACTGCTCCCGGCGTGCTGGCCGAGGAAGCCAGGCGGCTGGGCAGCATTCTGATTCACTATTCCACGGACTACGTCTTCGATGGCACAAAGCAGAGCGCCTATCTTGAGACCGACGCGCCCAATCCGCAGAATGTGTATGGTAAATCGAAGCTGGCGGGCGATGAGGCGATCCAGGCGGTTGGTGGGGATTATCTGATCTTGCGAACCAGTTGGGTCTATGGCGCGCGCGGAAGCAACTTCCTGCTGACGATGCTGCGGCTTGCCAACGAACGCGATGAGTTGCGGATTGTGGACGACCAGACCGGCGCGCCGACCACGAGCGAATGCATCGCCCAGGCAACCGCCAATCTCCTGGCACAGTTGCTCGCGCCCCAGGGCGGCGGGCTTCAAGGGCGCAGTGGCATCTACAACCTGACCAACTCGGGAGAGACCACCTGGTTTGGATTTGCGAAGGCCTTTCTGACCAAGCAGTATGGAACCGAAACACCCAAACTGGTTCCAATTCCAACCAGCGAGTTTCCGCGTCCTGCCAAGCGCCCGGCCAATTCGCGCTTGTCAGGCCAGCGCATCGAGGAGACGTTTGGGGTGCGGATGCCTCATTGGGAAGACGCGCTTTCTCTGGTTTTGGAGACGCTTGCGGAAGGCGCATAGCCGGCAGCCGGCAATGCTCGATCTCTTCCGTTCGTCCAGGAGCGAGACAAGCGAGAAAAAGCCAACAAAAGCAAGACAGCGGCAGAGTCCCACGAGGCTTTTTTTCCTCGATCCAGGGGTGCTCTGCCGCTGTCGGCTTTCTCGGCGCCGCGGGCGAGATGGCATCGCACCGACAGCTAAGAAACTCGATTACTCGGAACGTCGTTCCGTCCGTGCTTCACGAAACTCCGCCCTACATCCATAGGATGGATCGAAATTGCATGGCTGACTGTGATGGCTGGCACCCCTGGCAGTGACAGGGAGTTCCATTTCGCCGCTGGCTACTTCTTTCCGTTGTCTTTGAAGTTCAGCGCTATGTAGTAGGTCGTGTACGAGTGGCTCGTTGTTACATTCGTCAGGAACTGGCCGCCGCCGAAATAGCCAACGCCGCCGCCCAGGTTGAAGTGCTTGTTGAGTTCATACCAGGAGTAGCTATCGATTTCCGCGCCCACATGGTGGCCGTGGGCGGTCTTGTTGAACACGATCGAACTGCCCGAGGTGTTGTAGATCGAGTCCAGCTGCGAAGGCGCCCAAAAGTCCAGCCCCTGCACTGTGAAGGTGAGCCGCCGGTGGGGCTCAATGGTGGTTCCAGCGCGCACCGATTCAATGTTCTGCCAGCCGAACAGGTCAGTAATTCCAAAACGGTCGTGGGCTGTCGGTTCGATCGTATCGAAGGTCGAGTGCGTTGCGTTCTGCGCCGGATTGCCGTTGCCAGAGGCATAGTCGTACTGGGCAAAGACACGCGGCTTGGCCGCTGCATTGAGGAACTGGTATGCCACGCCCTCCTGCGTCGCAAAGGCGCCGATGCTTTGCTTTCCCACGGTGCCGGTTTCATAGATAAACTCGCCTCCGTAATCGAACCCCGCGGTGGGTTGCTCCTTGAGGCGCAAACCAATAGCCTTCTCGTTCTCATGGCCGGTGGTCTTGGCCACAGCCGGTTCCACCACCTCCGCCGGTTGCACGCGCCACAGGACGAATGGCTCAAGGTCCGAGTGCCGCCCCACCAGTTCGTCGATGCGGCCGTAGGCTCCGTAGATGTTGTTGCCTTCCTGATGCGGGCTCACGCCATAAGCCTGCTGCACTACAGGCGACGCGGCGAAGATGCCCAGGTGCTCGCGCTTCCCGTTCAGATTCAGCACCGCAGCATCGTAGGAACGCGCCTGGTTGCGCCACTCGGAGTTGGCGAGAATGGTGTTGTTGTAGTTGATGAGCTGCCGGCCTACGCGCAGGCTGAACCAGTGTTTGTCGGGCGCGCCGATCTCGGCGTAAGCCAGCTTCAGATCCCAGCGAACCGTGTTCGGCGGGCCGACTGGCGGGTTTTGAAAGCCCGAACGGGCGTCTTGCACCTGCGCCGTACCCCGGAACCAACTGGGGGTATGCAGATCCACCTGGAACCGGAAGCGGTTCAACACGTAGGAGTCATCGACCTTCGCCTTGAAACTTGAATTGTCGTACGCCTCGTACCGGAACCGTTCCTCGGCAGACAGGTGGATCCAATTAGGCAGCTTCTCGTCAAGATCGGTGATCGGATCGAAGTCGTGAAAGTCATAAGGCGCCGGGTTGGCGGTGGTACGCCCGCCCGGCCCGTTCAGGAAGCTCAACGGGTTCGAGGCCGGACCGGTGAGGAACATGCCACTGAACCCGGATGACCCGTGTTGCGTAGTGATGTCGTCCTGCGCGGCCAAGGGAAGACTGGCTGCTATAGCAAACAGAAAAAGCACAGCAGAGATCGATAGCGGCAACCGGCGCAGAGGGACAGACGTAACAGCATTAAGAGCTTTTGGCACTTTGGATTCTCCTTTGGATTTTGGAAGCTGGAACTGAATTTTGGAAACTGGATGAGAGTTTTGAAAACTTCGACGGGGTAGGATCTTCTACCCCATCCCACATCGGGCGGGAAAACTCTATCGACAGGCGGGAAGACAACAGGTCATATAAATAAAGAGCACGGCAGAGATCGATAGCTGCAACTGGCGCAGAGATTCAGATAAAACACCGTAAAGAGCTTTTGGCACTTTGGGGTTCTCCTTTGATTTTGGAAGTTGGATCGGAGTCTTTCGAAGCTGGGCGGCTTGGAACCTTAGGCCCCTGGCCCGCATGGGCGGCAGAACTTTATCGACAGGTGGGAAGACAACAAGTCATATCAATATTATTTATCAACATACTAGCCGATGCTGAAAAAGTCAATTTCAGCAAGTTTGCGATCGGGCCTCGCCGCGTCCGCCAATCTCGCCGGCGTCAAGAGCCTCGCCAGAAAGCAGAAAGGGCAGCCCGGAGTGCGGGTTGCCCTTTCTGTTCGATCGGAACCGCGAAGGTTCGCGGGTTATGGGAGGTAGTAGCGGAAACTGGTCCAGAACATGTTGTCGATGCCCTTGGCGCCGATGTTGACGCCGTTCACGGCTGCGCCTGACCAGCCCTCGCGGACGGAATAGCCGTACTGGATGCTCTGACGCAGGCGACCGCGATCGCCCTTGTAGATGTCATACCAGTAGCCGCCAGTCACTTCCTGCACGTCGCGGTTTTGTGCGCCGCAGGAGCCGCCGGGGACGTAGCCTGTGGATGCGCCGCCGTTGTAGCCGGGGGCGGCGATGGAAAGGCAGCCGGAGTTGGAGAGCAGCCGCGAACCGTAGCCTACAGCGGCATTGCTGGGAGCGCCCCAGTGTCCGCCCCACTTGCCGCCGGCGGCAGCCAGAGCCGCTGTAGCGGTGCTGCTGCAGGTGAGGACGCCGGAGACTGTAGCGCAGAAGTCCGCGCTGGGCGCGCCCAGCGAGGTCGTTGTGCCGGCTACGCCGTAATCGTCACGGCCCGCGTAGTCGCCGCCGTAGTTCAGGTAGAGAGCGAGCCGGGGAGTGGGATTGGCTTCGAGCGTGAAGAGGCCGGAGACGTTGTGGATGGGGCGAAGCGCGCCAGCGGCATTGGCGGTTACATCGGCCAAGGTGGAATCGCCGTAGCGGCCCATGCCCGGTCCGAAGAGACCTTTGAAGCCAAAGCTGACCTTGTTCTTAGGCGCCAGCGGAACCCGCATGCTGCCGGCGAAGCCGCCAAGCTGGATGCTGTTGTTGTGGTAACCGGCTGTTGTCAGAGCGGGCGCTATCACCTGGCCAGTGCCGATGTCGGTGAGACCGCCGTAGAGATTGCTGTTTGTCGTTTCACCGGGGTAAATGGTCTCGTGAGCGAAGCCGGTGATTCCGATGATTTCCCAATGGCCCCAGCCGGGATCGAACGCAGCCTTCACGATCAGGTCGGGCGCCTGGTTAAAGGAGATGGTGGCGATATCGGCGCACCCGTTGAGCGTCTTGTAAACGGGGACTGCAATGTTGAGGGTGTTGCCGGCGGAATCGACCTCAGCCTGGTTGGTGTAGTTGACGATGGAGGTTGCCGGCGTGCAGGTGCTGATGGCCGCGTTGTAGTTGCCGCCATTGGTTCCGGCGCTGCCCAGGACGGCGTAGGGCTCATTGCCGGCCAGTGAGGCGGTATAGAGGAGCTGCGGGTTCTCAGCCGCGAAGCCGAAGGCGGCCTTGGGGAAGGTCTTGGTCACGCGGAAGCCGTATTGGCGGGTCCAAACGAAGCCCGCAACGTAGTTCGGGTCTATGGTCTGCGGCGTCATGATGTCGCCGGAGAGGTTGGAGATGCCTTTTTTGTCCTCGGCGGCCATTGACCACATCTGGCCGCCCGTGAACGCCCAATGGCTGTTGGTCTCGGCCTGAGCCCAGAGCACGCGCTGGCGGAGGACGTAGCTGTTGGACTGGTTGTTGTTGGAGGTGATGCCGGTACCCAGCCAGTCAGCCTCGTAGTAGCCTCTCAAGGTGCCCCAGTTGGTTTTGCCTTCGGCCATAAGTGAGACGCGCGACTGGCGGGCGCTGCCGAAGAATTCGCTCAGCTGATAGTTATCCGAACCTTCATAAGGGATGGAGGTGAAGGCAGTGGGAATGTCGCCGCCGGTAGCCTTGGAGCGGTACACCGTTTCACCCGCCGCGAAGCCACCAGGGGTGAGGGTGATGCCCTTGTAATGGAGCGTGGTGGGGTTGGCGATGGCTGCCTTGATCTTTGAGGTCTCGTCGGAGACTGTGGAGGCCAGCGAAGCCTGATTGCCCTTGAGGTCGGTAACGGTGGTCTGGAGCGTGGTGACGGCAGCGGCGTTGTCGCTGACGGCCTGGTTCGAAGCCGAAGCCGCGGCCTGCGCCTTTTCCGCCGCTGCCTGAGCATCGGCTGCCGCCTGCTGGGCCTTCTTCAACTGGGCATCCTTCTCAGCAAGGTCATTCTTGAGGTTGTTGATCTTGCCTTCCATTTCCTCGCGCAGAGCCTGGATCTGCTCAGCTACTGTGGGTGGCGGAGCCGTCGCGGCCTTCTTGGCGACAGCATGCTTCTTTGCCGGCGGCGCTGGATCGCTGGCATTGGCGGATGAGGCAAATAGACTCGCTGCCAGGATTGCGGCGGCAGCTGTATTGAGCTTGAAATTCATTGGGCCTCTCATTTTCCTCTCAAATCGGGTTGGATCGTGCCTGCGTCCGCTCGCGGAGCGAACGCCTCGTTCTCCCGCATCTCCGAAACGTTGGACAATAAGCCGGAATGCGTTTCTATCGGACATGCGTGAGGAAATTGGTAAGCCGGGGATGGACTCGTGCAAACGTAGCATTCCCCGCCTACTTCCGTATCAAAGACTCGCAGAGTTATATGAATATATGACGAATTCACATATTTTTAACAGAGTGATCGGCCATGCTGTCGATCGGCCCTTGGGGTTCTATTTACATGGTTTTAATATGGTCGTGGGTGGCGCTGCGCACATGTTGAAACTGGGGAAAAACTCGGGCGCAAATTGTGAGATTGCGCCCGTGCCCGATGTTAGAAAATCCATCGCGTGGTAAGTACCAGCGCATGGTTGTAAGTGTGGAAATGGCTCGATGCGATTTGCATGGCTGCGCCAAAGGCCAGGCCTGGTCGCGATTTGGGATTCGAGGGGTGCAGCCCGCACTTGCCGACGATGATGCCAGGCGTGATGAACTCCTGGATCTTACCATCGTTGGAGCCGCCTTTGTAGAACGTGGCGTTGCTCTCCAGCTCCGGCCAGAAGAGCTTGCCTATGCGATATTGCGCAACGGTGTTCCAGAGGATGGGGCGTCCGGAGGCCGTAATGGCGGGACTGCCGGTGGGCAAGGTGGCTCCCAGCGTCGATTGCACATCGAAGTTCCCAAAACCCTTGCCGCCGCCCAGGTTCGGTTGCACGCTGGCATTGGTCGAGCCGTTCTTGTAGCTCCCGGTCGGGACCGTGGCCAGCGCCCACGCGCTGAGCGTGTAGCTGCCGTGTTTCGCATTGCCGGTGGCGATGCGGTACTTGGCCAGGAATGAAACGTCGCCGAAACCGTCTTTGCTTGAGGCGGGGGCCGGCAGGTTGTGCTTGATAAACGGCGGCAAATCGACGACGAGTTCGGTGTTCGCCCACGGGACCAGATTGAGCCCTTTGCTGTTGTCCAGATTCCATGTGTCGGTGTGAGCCGGCGTAATCTGCCGGATGAAGTCGGTGCGCGCCACCTGGATAAGTCCGGTGAAGGTCGTGATTACAGGTACAGCCCAGGCTGGCTGTTTGGCTTGGGTTGCGGAAGTACGAGCCAGCCATTGGTTGAAGAAACCGCTTGGAGCGGTGCTTGCGGAGCCGCCTTGAGCGTACAAACTGGTTGTTGCCAGCAGGAAGAACAGGGAAAGGGGAAGCTTTCTCATCTTTGTCTTTTGAGCATGAAGGGTGAACTTAGGACGGACAACCGACTATTGGTCTAGATTTTTCTCCATCTGCGGATGGAGAGGCATCGCATGGATCGCCCGAGTTTCCTGAAGCCCAATTGCCGCTTTCTGGAACTGTTGCTCCAGGGCGGTTCCTTGCGCGCGGCCTTTCAATCATCGATCGCACCAGACGCCGGGGCCGGCGCTTGGGCATCTCTCTCCACCGCGAGTTCGCGCTCAGTTCAATTCTTCGCCCCTGCGATCGGATAGCCCTGCCACAGATATTCCAGAGCTTCCGGCAAGGTTTGCAGTTTCACGGCGCGGTCGGTGTGCCCGGCATTGCGGGCAAAGACAAACTGGTAGTGGTAGCCCTTGGCAGCCAGCACTTTTGCCATGTTTTCATTGGCTACCACCCAATCGTGCATATGGTCGCCCATGATATTCGGATTGAAATTGTCGCGGTCGCCCACTTCCATCCAGATGCGGAGCGGCTTGGCCGGGCTGCCGGGGATGAGATGCTCGTGAAACTCCCACGCGCCATGCGGGGTCTGCGGATTGTAGGGCCACTGCTGGTTCACGTAGGTGCCGGAATAGGTAAGAACGCGGTGGTATAGCTCGGGGTGATACCAGGCCATAATCAATGCGCACGAGCCGCCGGAGCTGCCGCCCATCGTCGCCCGCCCCTCGGGATCGCGCGTCAGCTTCACATGGTATTGCGACTCCACCAGCGGCAGCACTTCCTTTTCGACGAACTCTGCATACAGGCCTGACATCGTGTCGTATTCCAGGCCGCGCTCGCTGCCCTGAGCATCGCCGCTGCCGTTGCCGATGGAGATGACGATCATGACCGGTACGCGATGTGCGGCGATCAGGTTATCGAGAGCCGTGAATAACCCCCTGTCCGGGCCGTCTGCGCCCACAATGAAGGGTGCGGCGGCGCCTGGGACGTATTGTTTTGGGATGTAAACCGCAACGTGGCGCGTGTAAGCAGCAGGGTGGCTGGTAGTCACAATGAGTTTGGCCGGATCGGCAGGATCGGGTGTGCCAAACGTGCCGGGCTCGCGCGCGATGCCGGGATAGATCTTGCTATCGGCCGAACTCATCGTGAATTCATAGACCGTTCCCTGCGGAACGCCTTCCTGCGCGGCCATCTCCGGCGCCGGGTTGTGGGTAGGGCCGAGGATAAAGTTCCCGTCGGCGTTTGCCGGCGGATTTGTGCCGTCCGGCAACTCCCGGGCCGCGACAAAACCAGGCGTATTGGGATCGCGCGTGGGCGGCGTGGGGCGCGCGGGGCGAGAGGCGGCAGGCGTGGGCGTTTGCATCTGGCCCGGCTGCGCCTGGCCCGCAGTGAGGGCAGGGCAAGCTGCGAGGCAGATCAGAATGCGTAGTGTTCGATGTTGCAGCATGGGGAATCCTTCTTGTGACAGCCGCTTGCATTCACGTGCATGGGGATCTTCTGTCCGGGGCAACCGCGCGGCGATCGGACGGCGTTCAAGCCGATCGGGCCAATATAGCACTCGTGACGGAGCGCGCAAAAGGCCGACCGGAGCGATGTCCTACAACCGCCTGATAAACGCCTGCGCCTCCTTGAGTTGCGGGAAGAGAGCCTCCTCGGCCTTGAACTCGCGAGAGTGGACGCAGCGGCGCAGGCCGCGCATTTTGACGGGGTGTTTGAGGTGGAGCATTTCGTGATAGAGCAGGTATTCGATTGCGTACCTTGGACTTGAAGGCCGGTCGAAGACCCGGCTGACCACGATCGTGTTGTGGGCCGCGTCGTAATGGCCCAAAGACCGTTTGGCAAATTGCTCGCTCCAGGTAAGCTCGGGGCGGCCGAGCAGCCCGCCGAAGAACCGCATGTTGAGACAATCGAAGACTTCCTCGAGGTCGTAGAAGCGGCCCTGGGGGCCAAAGAAGCGCTTGTTCCCTCGCGCGCCGCGAATCAATTCCGTCTGTCGTGCGACAGCTGCGGAGGAAGCAAAGCGCTTGTAACGCAGGCTCTGCGCGGCGTCGATCGGCTTCTTATAGAGCTTGGCCAGCAGAATGTGGGCGATGGCGCGGACCACGGATTCCGGCGCGCCCTCCAGCAGATCGGACAGGCTGACGCGAATCTGTCCCTCGCGAAGGCGGATGGTTGTATTCAGCGAAGTGAAGCGTCGGAAGCGTACCGCGATGGGCGGTATGGGCGCCCTGGGGCGCAAGGCCCGGTACTCTTCCTGAAAGATGGGGATGAAATCGGCGCTCACCAAGATGGAGGTTAGCACAACAGGGGCCAGGGATCAGAGAGCAGGGAACAGGGATCGGAAGGGCCGAAGCGCTTGTGATGTTTGGCGCTCGTCTCGGAAGCCAAGCACGCGCAGTCCCCTGACTGCTGACCCTGACCCCTGACCCCTAATCCCTAATCCCTAATCCCTAACCCACGCTACTTCGGCTTTGGTTCAGCGCGGTCCTGGCCTTGTTCGTCCTTGTGGAGGTCGAAATATGCAGTTTGCTCCTCGAGCAGGCGCGCGGCCTGGTCAGCCAAGTCCTCGCCGCTCTCAATGGCTTCTTTGCGAGCCAAGTCGAAACCGGGCTCGCCCGGCAAAGCGCGCAAAATCGCCAGCCATCGATGGGAGGCCTCCGGGAGCGGCTTCAGAGACTTGCGAATGTCTGCGTGGCGGTCGGAGAAGACGTCGAGATTGTCGCCGAACTCGTCCAAGAGGGCGGTAAAGTCCTGGAGTTCGTTGTCCAGGCGCTGGCTGCGGGCGGCGGATTTGGCGCGGGTGGTTAGCCCCTTGATCACTTCCGCGTGCTCGTCCAAAAACTTCGTGTATAAACGCACGCGTTCATCCGGAAAGACTCCGGCTTCGCGGATTTGTTCGATTTGGGCTTCGGTGAGCGGCTCCCGCTTTTCCTTTTGCGCGGGCAAGGGCGCAACACAAAGCAATCCGAGCAACAACGCGGCAGAAAAGCGCATGAGACACATTGGCACTCACTCCGACGCTCCCATTGAAGCACAGACGGGGAGGCTGGGAAAAGCGCGGAGGCTATTTACGGAAGACCTGCATCAGGGCTTCGCTCTGCGCCTGGTTCACCTGGGCGAGGGTCTGCTCGACAAGCGGACGGTCTTCAACGCTGCTGTTGTGCAGCATCTCATCAAGCCGGAAGGCTGTGTGCCGGAGCAATATCTCTGCGTTCTTGAGACGCTTGTCGTTGTCTGAGACAGAAAGGTGGATTTTATGCGCAAGCAGTTGAATATGCTTGAGCATTTCTGTCGCTTTGTCCACATCGCCCGCCGCATATTGGCGGAGGCTGAGCTCAGTCATTTGATGGACCAGTTCTGCGTAGAGGAAGCACTGCTCGCGCGGTTGCGCCTGGCTGGCCTTGGCTTCGAGAGCGTCGATGCTTTGCTGGTCGGGAATCTTTTCGTCGAACCCGGAGGCGCACACCGGAGCGGCTGAAACAGTGAGCAGGACGAGAACTGCCGACGGAACCCAAGATCGCATGAGGAACCTCCGCTGTGGCGGCTATAAGGCGGGTTCCCAATTTGCGGCGGCTTTCGAATTGGAAATCCGCATTACTCCAGGCCGTGACTATAGGGCCATTCGATAAGGAATTGCAAGTAAAAAAGTGCAGATTTCACAGATTCTTAAGCTCAACGGTTAAGTGTGGGCCGTCGAACGTAAGTTTACTCATTGCAGGAATCACTATTTGCCTTCGAGCAATTTGAGGCGCTGGCGGGCCTGCAATTCCTGATCGAGGAATTTTCCGGCGGACGATTCCAAAAAACGATGGTAGTAGGCTGCCGCTTCGGTCTTGTTGTTTAGGGTGTCGTATGCGGTAGCCCAAAGAAAGTAAGTAGAGGGAACCTCCTGTAGGTATTTCGAGCGCATCGTAAGCGCATGCAGCGTGACTGCGGGCTGATTGGTGCGTATGGCTGCGAAAGCCAGGCCGCTCCAGCCGTCGGGGTTGGCCGGGTCGAGCTGGGTAGCCTGGTCGAAGACGGCAAAGGCCTGTGCGTACTTGAGTTGGCGGGTCAGATTCTGGCCGTGGCCGACCAGCAGGCCTGCGTCTTTAGGGCTGGCGGCGAGAAGCCCCGCATAGAGCAGGTCCGATCCGGCGGCATCCCCGGCGTCGGCCAAAACCTCAGCCAGCATGCGTGTGATGGCCTGGTTGGTTGGGTGAGCGTCGTGGAGCTTCTGAACGAGCGGGAGCGCCTCGGCCTTGTCTTGTGCGGCGAGCACCGCGCCTAACTGTGCGGTGAGAGCTGCATCGTCGGGAGCTTGCTCAAGAGCCCCGCGCAGCAAGGTCTCGGCCTCCGGGTACTGTTTGCGTACCATCAATACGTGCGCTAGGCCAGAGTTGGCTGGGGCGGATTTGGCGTCTTTGGCGAGAATGCGGCGGTAAGCCGTCTCGGCGGCGTCGTACTGACCGGACTCCTCGGCCAGATTTGCGGCCAAGAGCGTATCCTCCGGGGTCTCGGGGGTGAGCTTGAGAGCTTCCAGCAGGTCGTTGGAGGCCTTGGCGGCGTCGGTATTGCGGTCGATCTGGGCCAGCGCTCGCCATGCGCGCGCCTTCATCGCGGGCCCGGCATCGCCCGGGTCGAGGCTGGTAGCCGCGGCCAGCTCCGTGCCGGCTTCATCGAACTTGTTCTGGCGCGCCAGAAGCAGCCCGAGCGAGAGATGGGCCAGAAACGATTGGGGATTGGCCGCGACCGCGCGTCCGTAGAAGTTGGCGGCATCGTCGAGGCGATTCTGCGCATCGGCCGCGTAGCCCAGGTCGAACAGAGCCCGTGCATCCTCGGGATGGGACGCAAGCCAGGGCTCCAGCTTGGCCTGGGCTGCCTTCCAATCGGATTTGAGGAGGTCGGCTTCGGCGCTGGCCACCTGCTCGCTGACTGGCTGGGAAGCGACGGCGGCGGGCTGGGCGGCTGGAGCCTGCGCTTTTTGGCTCGGAGGAGAGTCCTGGGTGAACCCAGTGGTTGACGCACATAGCAGAACGAAAAAAGCGAAGCGAAGCACGGAATACCTCAATCTTCAGTTTAACGGGACCGAAATGGGCTCCATCGGAAGGGACGGCTGAGAGTTCGACGCGCGGTGGCCCCTGAGGGCATCGAGATAGGTTGCGGCGGATAAAGTGGTAGGACCAGTCTGGCGGTGTATCGAGCGTCCTGGCGCGGCCCGGTCATCGGAATAGCGATGAAAAAGTCTCGGATTTCTGAGGCGTGAAGCCGGGGGAAAGGAGTATCCTCTCGCCTAGGCAGTTGGTGTGATCCCCCGAAGAAAGGTACAACCGACACATGCGTAGTCTGAAATCTCTCCCTGGGGCAGCCCTTGCGCTGCTGACCCTCCTCTTCCTCGCGCCGGCCACGCAGGCGCACGCCCAGTTCCCCGCATATCTGCACGCGCTCTCCGACCTGCGTTCGGCCCGCGCGTACCTGGAATACGACACCCGCCATGAGGGCGAGCACGCCCGCCACCACGCCATCGAGCAGATCAGCAGGGCTATCGACGACATCAAGGTTGCCGCTAGAGACGACGGAAAAAATCCCTGGCATACACCGGCGCCGCAGAGCGGCGGAAACCCCGGCTGGCCGGTTCACTCGGCGGTAAAACTGCTGAGAGAAGCGCGCGGCGACGTGGATCACGGACACGATCGACCGGAAAACCACGGGCTGCGCGAGCGTTCGCTCGACCACATCAACCAGGCATTGGCCGACTTGGAGCCTCTGCTCTGAGCAACGGCTGACAAGTTCGGTAATTAAGCTAAGCAATGCGGCGGCGGACCAAGAGGTTCGCCGCCGCATTGCTTTTTGCAATCAGAGAATGAGTGGCTCGGCCCTGGGACTAGTTTGCGCCGCGGCCTATAATAAAGAGTGGATAGCCGCATCCTGGCGCTCGCAGAGGAGACAGGGCGGCTGGACCAATGCTTAGCGGTGCCTTCCCATTGAATGACGCCATCATCATCCGCGGCGCGCGGACTCACAACCTGAAAGACATCTCCTGCGAGATTCCCCATGGAAAGCTGACCGTGGTCAGCGGGGTATCGGGGTCGGGAAAGTCTTCGCTGGCCTTCGACACCATCTATGCCGAGGGGCAGCGGCGTTATGTGGAGTCGCTTTCGGCCTATGCGCGGCAGTTTCTTGAGCGCATCGAAAAGCCCGATGTTGACCTGATCGACGGCCTTGCGCCGGCCATCGCCATCAAGCAGAAGAATTCGACGCGGAACCCGCGCTCGACGGTAGCCACGGCGACCGAGATCTACGACTATCTGCGCCTGTTGTATGCGCGCTGCGGAACGGTGCATTGTGTCTTCTGCGACGGCCTGGTGAAGCGCGACTCGATGGATGAAATCGCCGAGGCCACGCTGGCGCTGGGTGAGGGAACCCGGCTGAATGCGCTGTTTCCGGTAGCGAACGCGACACCGGCGGTCGAGCCGGCGGCGAAGCCGGTGAAGGCCGCGGTTCGGCCTGCGAAGTCCGCCGGCAAGGTCAGGCAGGTGGCAACCAGCGGCGATTCGCCGCACACGGAAACGCTGAAGGCCCGGCTCACGGAACTCCGCTCGAACGGCTTCAACCGTCTCTATCAGCAGGGCAGGGTCGTCGAGTTTTCCACGCCGGAGTCACTGCTCGACCTGGACTTTACACTTCCAGTGTTCGTACTTTTGGACAGGATTGTGGTCAGTGCGGAGAACCGCTCACGGATCGTGGATGCGGCGGAGATTGCCTACCGCGAGGGCGGCGAGGTGATCTTCGAGGAAGTTCCGCGCGATGAGAATGCTGAGCGGAAAAGGCATCGCTTTTCCGGAGCGTACGAGTGCAAGAGCTGTCACAAGCCGGGCAAGGAGCCGGAGCCGCGGCTGTTCAGTTTCAACAACCCGTTTGGGGCATGCCCGCGCTGCCAGGGCTTCGGCAACACCGTGGACTTCGATTTGAACCTGGTCATTCCAGACAAGAAACTGACTTTGAACGAGGGGGCCATCGATCCGTGGAACCGGCCCAAATACCGGCCATGGTTCACGGAGTTGCGCAAGCAGGCGGAAGCGCTACAAATTCCGATGGATATACCTTGGCGCGATCTGCCCGAGGCTGCGCGGGAGGTCGTCTTGCGCGGGAAAGGCGCTTTTGCTGGAGTGTTCGGCTTCTTCGCCCAGATGGAGAAGAAGAAGTACAAGCTGCATGTGCGCGTGATGCTGAGCAAGTATCGCGGCTACGCGGAGTGCCCGGACTGCCGGGGACAGCGCCTGCGCGCCGAAGCGCGGTCGGTGCGCATCAACGGGCAGAACATCTGCCAGGCTACGGCGCTGACCGTTAGGCAGGCCAAGGAGTTCTTTGGCGCGCTCAGGCTCACGCCGATGCAGGAAGAGATTGCCGGGCCGATCCTGGACGAGGTCAGGCAGCGGCTGAATTTTCTGGATGCTGTTGGTCTCGAATACCTGACGCTGGACCGGCTGGCTTCAACGTTGTCAGGCGGAGAGGCGCAGCGGATTCAACTAGCGACCTCGCTGGGGTCGCGGCTGGTGGGGGCGCTCTACGTCCTGGACGAGCCATCGATCGGGCTGCATACGCGGGACACAGCGCGGTTGATCCACATCCTTGAGGAGTTGCGCGACCTGGGCAATACCATCCTTGTGGTGGAGCACGATGCGGACGTGTTGCGGGCCGCCGATCATCTGCTCGATCTGGGGCCCGGTGCCGGGGAGTTTGGCGGCAAGCTGCTCGCGGAAGGGGTACTGGCTGAGATCGAGGCCAATCCCAACTCGCTGACCGGGCGGTATCTGTCCGGGCAGGTTTCCATTCCGGTTCCAACCAGGCGGCGCGCGCCGGGGCGCGAACGGCTGGTGTTGCGCGGGGCCCTGGCAAACAACCTGCATAAGCTGGACGTGGAGATTCCGCTGGGGCTATTGGTGGCCATTACCGGGGTTTCCGGGTCGGGCAAATCGACGCTGGTCCACCAAGTTCTGTATCGTGCCGTGGCGCGGGCGCTGGGCCAAAGCGACGGCGGCGACCCCTCCGGGGTATTCACTTCCTTGACCGGTGTCGAGCGGCTCAATGACGTGGTTCTCGTAGACCAGACGCCGATCGGGCGCACGCCCCGCTCCAATCCGATCACCTACATCAAGGGTTTCGACCTGGTGCGCGAATTGTTTGCCGCGCAGCCTGAGGCCAAGCGGCTTTCGCTCACGCCGGGGCATTTTTCCTTCAATGTGCCCGGCGGACGCTGCAATACCTGCGAGGGCGACGGCACGGTCACCATGGAGATGCAGTTCCTGGCCGATGTCGAGCTGCCCTGCGAAGACTGCAACAGCACGCGCTATCAGGCCAAAGTGCTGCAGGTGGAGTACAAGGGCAAGAACATCAACGATGCGCTGCACATGACGGTCAAGGAAGCGCTGCGCTTCTTTGCTGGGCAAACGCGCTTGTTGGAAAAGCTCGCCGTGCTGGACGAGATCGGGCTGGGTTACCTCCGGCTGGGGCAGTCGGCGACGACACTCTCTGGCGGTGAGGCGCAGCGTGTGAAACTGGCCGCGCATCTGGCGCAGGTACGCGCGGCCAACGCCAATGCCAAGCCTTCCCAGGCCAGCCGCGTGCTCTACATTCTGGACGAGCCAACGACCGGGCTGCACTTCGACGATGTTTCCAAGCTGCTGACCGCGTTTCGCAAGCTGATCGACGGCGGCGGCTCGTTGATCGTCATCGAACACAATCTGGATGTGATCAAGTGCGCCGATTGGGTGATCGACCTGGGGCCAGAGGGCGGCGAAGGCGGCGGCCGGATCGTGGCCGAGGGCACGCCCGAAGAGATCGCAGGCAATCTCCTCTCGCATACCGGGAAGTGGCTGGGACGGGTGCTCTGAGAAGCGATTGCCTTCAGGGGTTTATGAAATGCGGCTGCGGAACTAAACCTGGATGACCAACTCGCTGTATTGCCTCAGTTGCGGATCGGCTGTGAGCAGTTGCAACGGCTCGCTCATGGCCTGAGCAATGAGCAGGCGGTCAAATGGATCGGCATGGTGGAGAGGCAATTTGGCCACAAGAAGTGCGTGCTTTGAAAAGACCGGTAACTCATGAAAATTGTTTACCTCGATCTGATCGAATAGCTCCTGTGGATCGGCATTGATCTTACCCAGGCGCACCTTGATTGCAACCTCCCAGATAGAGACCGAGGACACAAATGTCTTCTCGGCGCTTTGCATCATGATGATCGTCTCGCGGGAGAGCCGCTCAGGCTCATAAAACCACCAGCAGAAGATGTGTGTGTCCAGCAAGAGACGCATTATCGCCCCTCAAATAGCGCCAGAACCTCATCCGGCAACGGCGCGTCGAAGTCCTCTGCAATCCAGCCCTTTCCTTTGAGTGCTCCAAGTCCCGTGAGCCGTTGCTCTGACTTCAGCATCGTCAGCCGGGCCACCGGCTTTCCGGCACGAGCGATCACCACATCCGTGCCGGAAGAGGCCAGATCGACGAGTTTAGAGAGCTGGGTCTTGGCTTCATAGATATTAACGGTTTGTACGGCGGGACTTGTTGTTTGCATAGCGCGTCTCCTTGACCAGACCTAGTCTAGTCTACCGTATAATGGAAATCTGTTCACATGACCCGGTTAATCCTCTGTGGGTAAACCCGTGAAATCCCACTCGCAGAGCCAGTCACGCCTCGATTTGCCAGCAGGTATGCCAATTGGATAGAAAGGATGTGCAAGTCAACGGTAAAGTGAACCGCGCAGGGAAGAAGCCTTCCTGGGCGGAACGCGCCGCTGGCGCACAATGAGAGGGGAAGTCGTTTTGAGCATTTCTACTGGATTGATCGGGTCGGAAAGCGGGACTACGCAAAATGAGGAGATCGAGGCTCCCCTAATTCCCGCCGGGCGGCTGTTGCCCTTCATCGTAGTGACGGCGCTGTTTTTTCTTTGGGCCATCCCCAATAATCTCAATGACATTCTGATTCCGCAGTTCATGAAGTCGTTCACCATCAACCGGTCGAGCGCCGCGGGCGTGCAGATCGCCTTTTACCTGGGCTATTTCCTCCTGGCCATACCGGCAGGCCAGCTCATGCAACGGTTTGGCTACAAGACCGGCATTGTGACCGGGTTGGTGCTGCTAGGGAGCGGTTGCCTGATGTTCTATCCCGCGGCGCAAGCCGGTCTCTACGCGTTCTTTCTCGTCGCGCTGTTTGTGATTGCCAGCGGGTTGTCGTTTCTCGAAACGGCGGCCAACCCCTTCATTGCGCAACTGGGGCCCTCGGGGTCGAGCGAACGCCGGTTGAACTTCTCGCAGGCTTTCAATCCTTTGGGATCGATCACCGCAGGCTTGCTTGGGACTATCTTCATTTTTTCCGGCGTGGACCTGACCGATGCGCAGACGGCGGCGATGAAGGCGGCTGGGACTTACCAGACCTATCTTCATACCGAGACTTTGCGTGTGGTGATGCCCTATCTTGTGCTGGGATCGATCGCTTTGTTCTGGGCAATTCTGGTAATCCTTACTAAGTTTCCTGCCCTAAGCGGAGAACACGATTCGCACGAGCCGGCAGCTCAATCGGCGCCAGTGCGCTTGTTTCAGCGGCACTTTGTTCTGGCCGTATTTGCGCAGTTTCTTTATGTGGGCGCGCAGGTGGGCACGTGGAGCTATTTCATCGCCTATGTCCGGTCGGCAACCGGATTGGGCTCACGGCCGGCGGGCTATATGCTGACGGGCACGCTGGCAGCCTTTGCTGTTGGAAGATTCAGTTCCGCCTGGCTGATGCGGCACTTCCACGCCCGCAAGATGCTCGGCATCTATGCGGTGGTCAATGTGATTCTTGGACTGGTCGCGGTCACGCGCGCGAATTGGCTGGGCGTCTGCTGCCTGTTGACCACCAGCCTGTTTATGTCGATCATGTTCCCCACTATCTTTGCGCTGGGGTTGAAGGGCATGGGCAAGAAGACCAAAACTGCCGGATCGCTGTTGGTGATGGCCATTCTAGGCGGCGCGCTGCTCACCAAGCTGATGGGCATTTTGTCGGATTCGAGCGGGCTGCAAGCGGCCTATATGGTGCCGGTGGTTTGCTTTGCCGGCGTGGCGCTCTACGCGTGGTTCGGCGGCGAGCACCAGGCAAGTGAAGCTGCAAGTTAGCAAGCTTACGGAGTTGCAAGAGTTAGCCACTTTGCGGGATAGGTGGATGCAAACGATTTCCTCCCGCAATGACACAGTTTCTTAGCCGGCCACGCGCTCCAGCATTCCCAGCTTGCGCGCCATGCGCTCGGTGATGCGCAGAGGAATCCGCTCTGTTTTCCCAAGAGTAAGGACGACGTAGCTTTTCCAAAAGAATTTGTCTTTGCTAAAAGTAATCTCGTTCCACGGAATGCGGAGCGGTGGATGCCCGGGACGAAAGGGAAGGAATACAGAAAGATAGAGCGCGTCAGCTGTGGCAGTTATGCGAATGATGCCGCTGTAGCGCCCCCAGTAGCGCATGTATACGGAATAGATAATTGACGTTGCGGTTCTGGTTTCTCCGCAAGGCTCAGTTTGGGATCTGAACCGCCCTGAGAGTGAATGCCAACCGGCGATGAGACTGTTCAAATAGCAGATTAGGCTCCATACCGCCGCGAATAATACCGGGAGAAGATACAGAAAGGTAGTCGGCATTGCAATCCAACGGTTTTGCAAAATGCACCCCCAGTTGAATGACTTTCCTCACACCCCCACCGGGAACGGCTTCGGGCTGGACTCGTCCGTGTTCGCCGTAGTGCCGGTGCGCCAGCGCTCGAAACGGCCTTGCAGCAGGCTCATCAGCCCCGTGTACCAGTACCCGATAACAAACAGAATCAGAAACGGCGCGGTGAAGTAGTTATGGTTTGAGAAGGTATAGAGGATCGCTCCTAGAAAATAGAATCCAAGTAACATTTCGATCCACGGGGCCAGCACCAGGCGCTTGCGATACTTGGCTGCCTGTGACTTCTCGCCTTTCTTGGCCACGCGGTATTTGGGCGTCCTTACAAAAGCGCTCTTGATGCCAAAGAGCGCCTCCATCACCGCCTTGGTGTTGGTCACGGTGAGGCCGATGCCCAGCGCCATCAGGAACGGCAGATACAAGAAGGTCTTCATCCAGGTCTTGGGGTAGAGCTCCCTCTCGCTCATCATGTAAAACACCGCGATGGAAAAGGTGGAAGCAGTGAAGAGCGGCACGTCGATCAGCAGCATCTGGAACCAGCCCTGATAAAAGCGGCAAATCATGGCCGGCATCAACAGCACCGACATGACAATCATCAGCGGATAGCTGAGGTTGGCCGTGAGATGGTAGACAGCCTCGGTCTTGATGCGGCGCGGCACCTCCGACTTGAACATCAGCGGCAGCACTTTGATGCTGGTCTGGATAAGCCCCTTGGCCCAGCGCGCCTGCTGCGTCTTGAAGGCCGTCATCTCGATGGGCAGTTCGGACGGGCACTCGACCTCCGGCAGATATTTGAACTTCCAGCCGGCCAGTTGCGACCGGTAGCTCAGGTCAGTGTCTTCAGTCAGCGTGTCGTGCTGCCAGCCGCCGCCGTCGGCAATGGCCTGGATGCGCCACATGCCGGCGGTGCCGTTGAAGTTGAAGTAGTCGCCTGTCCGGACGCGGGCTCCGTGTTCCAGCACAAAATGGCCGTCGAGCAGGATAGCCTCGATCTGCGTCAACATGCTGTAATCGCGGTTCATGTGGGTCCACCGGGTCTGCACCATGCCAATCTCAGGCTCGGCAAAGTGGTCGATGACCTTCATCAGCCAATCGGGCGGAGGCACAAAGTCGGCGTCGAAGATGGCCACAAACTCGCCCTTGGCTACTTTGAGGCCCGCGTCCAGGGCGCCGGCCTTGTAGCCGTATCGGTTGGTCCGATGAATGTACTTGATCGGATGACCCAGCGCGGCATAGCGCGCCACAATGTCCGCTGCTACCTGCTGGGTTTCGTCGGTCGAATCGTCCAGCACCTGGATTTCAAGCTTCTCGGGCGGGTATGTCATGGCGCAGACCGCCTCAATGAGACGGTCGATGACAAACTGCTCGTTGAAGATGGGCAGTTGCACGGTCACCATCGGCAGATTCTCAAAGCGCCGGGGCGGATCGGGCCGGTAATTCTTGCGATACCGGAAATAGAGGTAGCACATGGTGTAGCGGTGGATGCCATAGAGCGCCAGGACGATCATTACCGCGAAGTAGGGCAGCAGCACCGCCGCGTCAAAGAGGTTCCAGTGGTAAAGCCCCTTGAAGGTCTGGTCGGTATCTTGCATTGCCTTCCAGTAGCGGCGCAGGCCGGTCGGCGGCGCCAGCATCCAATGCACAGCCGCCCGCGACGGCAGCCCGGCAAGCCAGGTCCGGAGTATGCTGGCGACGGGATTCAGACGGCTCACAAGCGCGGCGAACAGGGCAACCCTCCACGACCGGGATAACGGCAATTGTAGTTGATGGGGGCTAAAGTGGTGGAAGGACTCTCAGTTGCGAGTTGCCGCTGCCTATGCAGAGATGGTATCGACTGCCTCCCCATTGAGGCATCGAAAGTAGTGTTGCTATTTGATCGTGTAACGAGCGCCACGTCCTTTACCGACCTGCACCAGGTAGTGCTGCTCGGCGAGCCTCTTCACATGCATCTTGATGGTGTTGCGGTTGGCGCCGGTCGAATCCTCGATTTCCTTGACGGTGATCTCGCCACGCGTTTTCACCAGTTCCAGTATCTGGCGAGAAAGTGCGGGCAATGACGCGCGAAGCGCCTGTTCCTGCTTCACCTTGGCGGCCAGGTTGTCTTTCTGCTTGACCATCGTTTTCAGGAAAAATACCAGCCACGCTTCCCAGTGCTGCTCCTCCTTGCGTATGGTTTGCTGAGTGCGGCGCAGTGCGAGGTAATAGCTGTCCTTGTTCTGTTCAATCACGCCTTCCATTGAGCTGTAGGGGACATAGCTATACCCGGCACGCAGCAGAAGCAATGTTGTCAGTATGCGCGAGAGCCTGCCGTTGCCGTCCTTGAACGGGTGGATTGCCAGGAATACGACAATGAAAATTCCTATCAGTATCAGAGGGTGATGGCTTTCCTCCTGTACAGATTGATTGAACCAATCGACGATTTCTTTCATCCATCCGGGCGTTTCAAAGGTCGTGGCGGTCTCAAATACCACGCCCAGGCTCTTACCGTCAGGTCCGAAGGCCTCGACGTGGTTGGTTACCTTCTTGTACTCTCCGCGATGGTCCTGATCCTTGGAACTGTATTTGAGCAACACGCCGTGCAGTTGCTTGATGTGATTTTCAGTGGCGGTGATGACTTCGTAGCCCTCGAAAATCATGTCCATT
>Ga0182016_10001344_pt1 | contig 30035 bp, 29 predicted proteins | sample 712S2MmetaG_FD_120491 | JGI IMG/M metagenome (GOLD analysis project Ga0182016, IMG submission 120491) | Permafrost microbial communities from Stordalen Mire, Sweden - 712S2M metaG | ecosystem: Environmental > Terrestrial > Soil > Wetlands > Permafrost | place: Sweden: Stordalen | collected...
CAAAATATGTTAGATTGAAACGGGTGAGAGCGCGTAGCTCAGTCGGTAGAGCAATGCACTTTTAATGCATGGGTCGCAGGTTCGATTCCTGCCGCGCTCACCATAGATTCAACAACCTAGGGTCGAGTTGGCAACGGAGTATTTCGGGTCCAAACCTGTTTTTAACGCCCGTTCAAGGTTACTTCTTCCACGTACTCCGGTTCATTCCGCGCACATTCGGTAAGGTCGTTCTGCAGGACTCAAGCATCCAATTATTGTGTGAAGGCATGCGTATTAGAATGGGAGAGTCGGTTTGTCGACCGACGCAAGGAAACATTCTGAGCGCATTCCATCCCTGAAAAATGAAGTGGGGACCCAGGATTTGTCCAGATTCGTTCGATATTCAATGATGCGCGGCCTCGCGATCGCGGCCGTTTCAATCTTGTTTTGGCTCGCGTTTGATGGTGCGGCGCTGGCGGATACGGCTGCGTTCGATCTGATCGGGCCGAAGGTCGAAGTGCGCGTCCAGCGCGAGGGCAAGACGCTGCCCATTGCGGAAGTGCCGAACTTGCAGTCGGGGGACCGGCTGTGGGTGCATCCGGATTTGCCGGATGACCAGTCGGTGCACTACCTGATGGTGATTGTCTTCTTGCGTGGTGTGACCAATCCACCGCCGGATACCTGGTTCACGCCGGTAGAGGCGTGGAGCCGTCCGGTGCACGAGGAAGGCACTTATGTGATTGTGCCGGAGGGCGCGGAAGAGGCGCTAATTCTGCTGGCGCCGGAAACCGGAGGGGCGTTTAGCACACTGCGAAGTGCGGTGCGTGGAAAGCCGGGGGCGTTTGTGCGCGCGGCTCAGGATCTGGAACAAGCTTCGCTCGATCGCGCACGGTTGGAAAAGTATCTGGAGGTGGTGCGGGAGAATGCGTCCGCCGATCCAGAGCAATTGAAGGCGCGGATCACGCTGCTGGCGCACAGTTTGAACATACGGTTGGAGCAGCAGTGCTTTGATAAGCCAAGCGCGCAGCAAGTCCCGTGTCTTACCCAAAATACCGATCAACTGGTACTGGACGACGCCCACAGTCAAAGCATGGTGTCGACGCTGACCTCGGGAACATCGAGCGATTTGCTCGCGCAGATCAGTTCGACGCCGACGGCGAAGGGCGGATATTACAGTCCGTATGTGGGAGCGATCGTGGATGTGGTGAGGATTCTGGGATCGACACACACCGCGCAGTACCAGTACATTCCGGCGTTGGCATTGCCGAAACAAGATCAATTGAATTTGCGGTTGAACAATCCTCCGTCATTTCGCAATCCGAAGTCGGTGCTGGTGATTGGGCTGCCGGCGATCCATCCGGCGCCGATGCCGACGCTGCGGGCGATAAATCCAACACAAGTTTTCTGTGCGGGGAAACCGGAGCTGGTGCTGCCGGTGGATGGGGCGCCGCTGGCATTCGCGACCGAGTTGGGACACAACTTTGTGTTGCACGTGGAGCCGAAGGTTGGTCCGGCGCTGGATCTTCCGGCGGAGCCGGATGCGGCTAGCGGAGGCTTTCTGGTGAAGACGGAAGCGATGCAAGGCGTGGCCGCGGATGGAGAGGAAGTTTCGGGCGTTTTGCGGGGCGACTGGGGATTTAAGGCCTGGGAAGGTCCGCGTTTTCGCATGCGGACTTCGCATACCGCGCAGTGGATTGTCGCGTCAAAGGACGCGAGCGCTCTCATCGTGGGCAGGGAAGACACGCTGCATCTGCAAAGTGCAGATACGTGCTGCGTGAGCGAAGTTCTGCTCCGTGATGAACAGGGTAAACATCTGGATGCGCAGTGGAAGATCACGAAGCCGGATGAGTTGGAAGTGCGCGTCCCGTTAAAGGAGTCGGCCCCGGGATCGTTAATGATGACGGTCAAAAAGTTTGGCTTGCGCGAGGCGGATGAGATTCGCCTGCATACTTATGCGGAGGCGGGGCGATTGGATGGGTTTGCGATTCATGCGGGCGATCCAGAGGGAGTACTGAAGGGAACGCGGCTGGATCAGGTGACGGAGCTTGAAGCGGGCGCTTTGACTTTCAAGCCCAAGTCGCTTTCGCGGGCGAATCAGCAGGATGAACTGGTGCTGGTTTCTGAAGATCCGGCGGCGAGCGCGCTGTTGCAACCGGGGCAGGAGATTGTTCTGCATGCGACGCTGAAGGATGGACGCGTGCTCGATCTTAAATCGACAGTGGAGGCGCGGCGCCCGAGCGTAAATGTGATCAGCAAGAGCGTGCAATACGATGAGGCGGCGCCGCCCGCGATGGTGCGGCTGGGCGACTCGGATGAGTTGCCGCAAGAGGCGCGACTTAACTTCTTTCTTAAGACGCAGGTGCCGGATGTGTTTCCGCCCACAGAAAAAGTGGAGGTTGCGACGGCGGACGACTCGTTCCGGGTGCTGTTGAGTTTCAAGGATGGCAATCTGACGCTGCAGGATTCGAAGACGGTGTTTGCGGTGCTCGATCCGATGAAACTGCTGGGGCCATCGGCGTTTGGGCCGCTAAAGTTTCGTCCGGTGGCGGCGGATGGGGTGGAGGGGGATTGGCAGCCTCTGATTAATCTGGTGCGGGTTCCGGCGCTGAAGGGTGTGCGCTGCGCTGCGTTGCGGGAACGGCAGTGCACGCTGAGCGGGGATAAGTTATTTCTGATTGATGCGGTCAGTTCGGATCCGGATTTTACGAATGCAGTGACGGTTCCGGATGGCTTCGCGGAGACGAGTTTATTGATTCCGCCGTTGAAGGGGAAGACGCTGTATTTGAAGTTGCGGGATGATCCGACGACGGTGGATACGGCGGTGTTGCCGACCTTGGCGAGTAGTCCTTAATAAAGATTAGTTTTTTTCTGCGGCAGTACACACGTTTCCGGTTCGCGTTGCCTTAGCTCTGCTTGAATTCGCACGTTTCCCTTCGAGATTTTCCCTCCAAAATGTGACTTAAAACTGGTTCGTCTTGGCCGGGCGAGAACCCCGGCGCTCCATCGAAAGATCGTGGCATGGGTGCGGAGTTTCCCGGGGATGTAAATTAGAGGGGATGAGTGAGATTGGATGCAAGGCGTTGCTGTTTGATCTGGACGGGGTGCTGGTGGATTCGACCCCGGCGGTGGAGCGAGTGTGGCGGGGGTGGGCGGTGGAGCACGGGTTTGATCCGGGAAAAGTGGTGCAGTTGGCACACGGGCGGCCGAGCCGGACAACGATTCGGGATCTTCTGCCGAATGCTGATGTCGAGGTGGAAGATCTCGAAGTGCAACGGCGCGAGATTGCGGACCTGGACGGGGTGGTACTGTTGCCGGGGGCGGGCGAACTGTTGAAGAGCTTGCCGGAGGATCGTTGGACGATTGCAACTTCGTGTACTCGCAGGTTGGCTGAAGTGCGTCTGCACGCTGCTGGTTTGCCGATCCCGCAGACGATGGTGACATCGAGCGAGGTGAAGATTGGGAAGCCTGATCCTGAACCGTATGTGAAGGCGGCTGCGAAGTTGGGGTTTGCCACTTCGGATTGCATTGTGGTGGAAGATGCGGCGGCAGGAGTGCGGGCCGGCAAGACAGCCGGAGCGCGAGTGATTGCGCTCCTGACGACGATGCTCCGCAGCAGTCTGGAAGAGGCGGGTGCGGACTGGATCTTGCGGGATTGCTCGGATATTGCGGCGGCGAGGGACGGGGATGGTTTGCGGCTTTCGCTGAGGGAGTAGCCTTAGGTCTCAGGAGTCTGGTCTCAGAAAAACTGAGGTACTAAAGAATTTGGATTATCCGCCGTGGGTGAGTTCCGAGTCGTGCTTGATTCGAGGCTGGGCAGTGGGTGTTTAATGACGTGACGACGGATACAGAACGGGTGTGACGTGGACCATTGCGCGACGGCATCGCGCTCGAATAGAATCCTCCGTTCCTCAGAATTGGCCGCAAGAAACAGAGTTACCGCAAGCCAGGCAAATCCGAAGGTTTCTTATTCGCGATAGGAAGAATCGGCAGACAGGCAGGATCTTGTGATCATAGGCGTTCCGAAGGAAATCTATCCGGGAGACCGGCGCGTGGCAATCGTGCCCGCCGTGCTGCCGACGCTCACCAAAGCTGGTTTTGAAGTCCACATACAGTCGGGAGCGGGAACTGAGGCGGGGTATCCCGACGCGCTGTATGCGGAAAAGGGCGGGAAGATTGTGGCCGATCGAGCGACCATCTTTGCCGCGGCGGATATTGTGGTCCAGATTCTCTGTTACGGATCGAACGATGTGACGGGGAAACAGGATGTGCAGCGCTTTCGACGCGAGCAGATTCTGGTGGGATTTCTGCGACCGTTTGGGACGAAAGAAGTGGTGGAAGAGGTCGCGAAGACGGGCGTGACGGCTTTTTCGATCGAACTGATGCCACGCACGACGCGGGCGCAGAGCATGGATGCGCTTTCTTCGATGGGAACGGCTTGCGGATACAAGGCGGTGCTGTTGGCGGCGGATACGCATCCGCGGATCTTTCCGATGCTGACGACGGCGGCGGGAACGATTACTCCGGCGCGCGTTTTTGTCATTGGGTGCGGTGTGGCGGGGTTGCAGGCCATCGCAACCGCGCGGCGTTTGGGCGCGGTGATTTCGGCATACGATCTGCGTCCAGCGGCGAAGGAGCAGGTGCAGAGTCTCGGCGGCCGTTTTGTCGAGCTTCCGATTGAGGCGAAAGATGCGCAGGATGCACGGGGATATGCGCGGGCACAGGATGAAGACTTTTACCGGCGGCAGCGGGAATTGCTGGGAAAGGTCGTGCAGGAAAGTGACGTGGTGATCACCGCGGCAGTGATTCCGGGAAAGAAGTCCCCGGTGCTGGTAACGGAGGAGATGGTGAAGGGAATGGCGTCGGGCTCGGTGATTGTGGATCTGGCAGCCGAACGCGGCGGCAATTGCCAGATCAGTGAGGCGGGGAAGACGGTGGTGAAACACGGGGTGACGATCATCGGAGCGATCAACCTGGCGGCGGGCGTGCCGTATCACGCGAGCATGATGTATGCGAGGAATATTACGGCGTTTCTGCTGCTCCTGATTAAAGACCAGAAGTTGAATTTGAATCTTGAGGACGAGATTGTGCGCGAGACTTTGCTGACTCGCGGCGGAGAGATTGTGCAGGCGCGGGTGCGCGAATTTCTGGCGTTGCCTGCGCTAGTTAAGCAGGCGTGAGACGACATTCGCGGAGGAAAGATGAATAGCAGTTCCACTTTAATCAACGCACTTTTTATCTTTGTGCTGGCCGGATTTATTGGCTTTGAGGTGATCCGGCGGGTTTCGCCGTTGCTGCATACGCCGCTGATGTCGCTGACCAACGCCCTGGACGCTATCGCGGTGGTGGGAGCGATTGTGCTGGTGGGCGAACATAAGAGTCATCTCTCGACCGTCTTCGGATTCATCGCGGTGGTTGCGGCCACGAGCAACATTGTGGGCGGCTTCGTAATTACGGACCGCATGCTGAAAATGTTTAAATCGAGCCGGCCGGCATCGAATGCGGCGGCGAAACCGGCGGCTAAGTAATGACAGCCGGGGCCGGTTCTATCCAAATTGTGATTGAGTTGTTGTATCTCGTGGCGAGCGTGTTGTTCATCCTTTCGCTGAAGTGGATGAGTTCGCCAACCACGGCGCGGCACGGAATCTGGGCGGGCGAAGCTGGAATGGTGCTGGCGATTGGCGGCACGCTGCTGAACCATGGCATGGATTACCGACTCATCGCCATTGCGCTGGTGCTGGGGACGATTATCGGCGTGCCGCTGGGCCGAGTGGCGATGACGGCGGTGCCGCAACGAACCGCGCTGAGCCACGCGTTTGGCGCGCTCTGCGTGACGCTGGTCGGGTCGGCGGAGTTCTATTTGCGGACTCCGGATATTTCGCGGTTCATGATGGCTGTGCTATCGCTGGAAGTGATTCTCGGCGGACTGACCGTGACGGGAAGCTTGATGGCGGCGGGGAAACTGCAGGAAGTTCTGCCGCAGAGGCCGCTGACTTACAAGGGCCAGAACCTGGTCAATTTTTTGCTGCTGCTGGGAGCGCTGGCGATCGCGGTAACGCTGGTGCTGCATCCGGAATCACGGACGTTGTTTCCATTCATGATCCTGATCGCGCTAGCGTTTGGTGTGTTGTTGATCATCCCGATTGGCGGCGCGGATATGCCGACGGTGATCTCGCTGTTGAATGGGTATGCGGGATTGTCGGCGGCGGCGATGGGGTTCGTCCTGAACAGCAAGTTGCTGATTATTGCTGGGGCACTGGACGGGTCTTCGGGCCTGATTCTTTCGATCATCATGTCGAAGGCGATGAACCGTTCGTTCACGAACGTGCTGTTCGGAGCTTTTGGACAGGTACAGGCTGCTGCGGCGGCGGGAGAAGAGGCGCGACCGGTACGCAGCGCCACTCCGGAAGAAGCGGCGGCAATTTTATCGGCAGCGAATCGAGTGATCGTGGTTCCGGGATACGGAATGGCGGTGGCGCAGGCGCAGCACAAAGTGCGCGAACTCTATGACGCGTTGACGAAGCGCGGCGTCGATGTGCGCTTTGCCATCCACCCGGTGGCGGGGCGCATGCCGGGGCACATGAACGTGTTGCTGGCAGAAGCGGATATTCCTTACGACCGCCTGATCGAGATGGAGGAGATCAACGGTGATTTTCCGCAGACCGATGTGGCGCTGGTGATCGGGGCGAACGATGTAACAAACCCCGCGGCCCGGTCAGACGCGTCGAGCCCCATTTACGGCATGCCAATTCTGGACGTGGATAAATCGCATACGGTAATGGTGATCAAGCGCAGCATGAATCCGGGGTTCGCGGGTATCGATAACCCGCTTTACTATCTGGATAACACGCTGATGCTTTTTGGGGATGCCAAGGCATTTGTGGGCAGTATCGTACGGGAATTGGGTGGAGGACACGGATAGATCGAGTAAGGTGGGTTGTTCAGGGTTTGAACTGGGCACAAGTTGGATGAGTGAGTGGAGTTAGAGGGGAAAATCCGGCGGGCTTCAGCCTGCGAGTGGGGAGAAACTCGCAGAGACTGGAGGCCCGCCGCTCTGTTAGGCGGCTCTCTTTGTCTGTCTTATTTTTGCCCAACGTGCCTTCTGGGCGAGAGAGATTCTGCGGCGCCCAGCGGCTGAGAGAACGCGCTTGGCGCGGATTGTGGTTCCTGTGTGGTTGGCTGCGCCCGCACCTCGGGTGAGCTTTTCAAGAACGGAAATGGCTTCCCCCAGTTTCTGGACCTGGTTCTGGGCTTCCCGACGTTCCTCACGGAGCCGGACGATTGCACTAGCAATATTTGTCATCAAATACCCCCTCGGGTAACTACGGTCGTCAATTGTATTACTAAGTCGGCGATCTGTGGAGAAATTATTGTCAACAAAATCGAATTAGCCGCATAGCAATCGCGAATGCGACCTATGGGAATAATTCGGGATGGAGTAACGCGGGAATTGTCTCATGATGAAACTGGCAAAGATGTGTGGAGAGGGAAGGCTCTGGAGCGCTGGCGGCGGCAGCAGACAAGCTCGAATGCAAGATCGATTTTGCCGTAGGGTTGTGACGAAGATGGGATGACTACATTACTTCATCCGAGGGGCGGTAGCAGGCCTGACGAGCCGAATAAAAAGAGAGTGCCGACGGCGAGGCTGTAGATGGCGGTAAGGGCGGTTACCGCGATCTGGAAGCGGGGCAAGCGGGAACTAAACCCGAAGAGACCGACGGCGGAGGCGGTCATCACAGTGTTCATGATGAGCAGTCCTCCGATGAACATGGCGAGGCCAATGAAGCCTTTACCGGTACCACCAAGATTGGCAGCCAACAAAAAAATCATTAATTGACTAGGTGTCTCGGCGCCAAGGCCGTGGACAACGCCGATTATGAGCACGGATTTGGAAGTGTAATTCCAGGTTTTGTCGGCTGGACGGGGTACCTCGTGATCGTGCCAGTAGCTGCGGAACTTCCAGTGGAACCAGCGGAATGTGTGTGCCAGAAGATGAAAGCGACTTTGGGGGCGGGGATTGCCGGTGAAGAGCGTTCCCAGAACGTACACGCCGAGGACGAGCAAGGTGATTCCTACCAGGCGCTCAGCGATGCGATCGATGCCATGAGGTAAGGAGAGCTGAAAGACGATGACTGCACTTCCCAGAATGGCGACGGTAGCTGCATGTCCCAGGGCGTAGAGCAGGCCAAGGCGCATGCCCTGCCAGCGATTGGTTTGCACGCTTGTGATGTCAGTGATGGCGGCGATGTGGTCGTAATCGAATCCGTGACGAAAGCCGAGGATGGCTGCCGATAGAAGAGCAAGTTGCAGGCTGCTGGGGGCGTCGGTCATGAAGGAATCGGGATCCGGTATAGGGCCCTCTTATTGTTCCATACGGAGCGCGATATCGGAAATGATCGTGGCCGGAAACCCCTCGACCACGGTGGACGCGGAGCGGGCGCGAAGGAAATTGTGACTAGGAAGTGGGGGTTACCGGAGTGACACGCTCGGTGCCAGAGGGCTTCACGCGGAGAGCAGCGGTGACTAAAATCAGTTATTTAGAATGAGTTATTCCTGCGAAGACGGAAGGCGGCTACAATGGCGGCAAACCAATTACAAACGGAGACAAAGATGAGACCGAGGCATTTGCGCGGTGGGATCGTCCAATGGAGTTTGATTGTGGTTGCCCTCGTGTTGACAGGGATGCCGGGTCTTGGTGCGCAGGAAGCACCGCCTCAACGGCACGTGGGCGCGGCGCAAGATTGGTCTTCCGGGTTGTTGATATTCAGTCGAGATGGGCTCGCGCGGCATCCGGAGGTACTGAAACGGGAGCCGCGGGTCTCGAATCAGGTAAGGCAGCGATGGCAGACGCCAACGGGGGACGCGTTTGGCGGGTTCGACGGTGGCATGAATGGGCAGGGAATTACTGGGAAGAGAAACCCTCCGAAGCGAGACTGGAACGTGCCAGGTTTGGGCGGACGCCTCTCGTCGAATATGTATCCATCGAAGTTCTCGTTCGATCCGGCTGCTGCTCCGGATTGCACGAAAGACTACGTCGTGTATGGGTTGAACAACGTGGGGAGCACGGCGAATGGGAACCTGGTGGCTTTCAACAATCTCTACGTGGACGCAGCGGGCGATGGGTATTGCGCGGGGCTCACTGCGCCGACGGTGCTGTTTGATTACAACATCACGACGGTGGCGACGGGAAGGATCAATACTTCTCCGATTCTATCGCTGGATGGAACGAAGATCGCGTTTGTCGAGAGCGTTCCTGGAGCGACTCCATCGACAACTTTCCATGTGCTGACGTGGACGGCGGGTGAAGGAACACTCGCAGCATCGGTGACGCCCACTGGGGCGCAGATGAGCACGCTGACGATATCGGGTACGGCCGACGATACGTCGTCGTCGCCGTGGATCGATTATGAGAATGACATTGTTTACGTGGGAACGAATGACGGGCTGGTGTACAAGATTACTGGAGTCTTTAATGGGACGCCGACGCTGGCGGGAACGCCATGGCCGGTTACGGTGAGCAGCGGCCTGCAACTGACACCTCCGGTATTGGACTCGACGCTGGGGCTGTTAATGGTGGGAAGTGCAAATGGAACGCTTTATCAGATCGACACCACGTCGGGAGCACTGGGGACTTTGGTGGTGGGATCGGGTCCGACGAACGGAATTGTGGCGCCGCCGATTGTGGACGTGACGAACGGGACGACGTTTGTGGTGAGCGCGGACGACGGGACGTCGGGAGTGCTGGTGGAAGCGGACACGGCGACGATGGTGCAGTTGGCGAAAGCGCGGATCGGAGAGGCGTCGGCGTCGGGCACGGCAATTCACCTTTATCAGCCGGCTTTTAGCAACGACTACTTCACCGACCCGTCGCTGGGGGTGGTGCGGGTTTGCGGCACGGGGGCGGCTGATACGACGCCGTGGCAGTATGCCTTTGGGTTCACAGGGACGACGATGAACACAGCCTCGCCGACGTTTTCACAGCAACTGCTGACATCGACGACGGCACGATGCACGGGATGGACGGAGTTTTACAATCCGAATGTCGGGCCGCCGACGGGAACGGACTTCTTCTTCTTTGGCTTGACGGAAGATTGCACGACGGGGTCGGGCGACCCTGCCGATGGATGTGTGGCAGAGATCACCAACTCGGCTCCGGGAACTCTGGTGACCTCGACGATTGACGGGGGGACATCGGGAATCGTGATCGACAACTACAGCACAGAAGCGCAGGCAGCGAGTATCTACTTCTGCTCGCGATTGGCCGATATCGCGTACAAGTTCACTCAGGACGGACTGCAATAGGTCTGGTTGCGGCGGACAACTCCATGAGCGGAGTCAAGGGCGCGGCGATTGAGCTGAAGTTTGGCTTCGACGGGTTTGCAAGGCTTTGCAGTGAGCCCGGGGAGACGGGGGACAGATTTTGGCTAACGCATTGAATCTAGGAGTATTTACGTTCCTAAGGCTTGGCAGGGCAATTGCCTTGATCGAAGGTGATGAACTGCGTCTGGCCAAGCGCGAAGCCGGCAAAATCACAGACATGGGCACTGGCAGTGTTGTTGCTGATGGGCAGTGCTTGCGCTGGGTGGAGCGCGGTCGAGCCACCGTCTAGTCTCTCTTCTTACGATTCTTCGGACAGGCTTTCGCTGGCGCAACGGGAGAAGTTATTACACCGAGTACCGGCGCACATTTCCGAGTTTTCTCCGGTTTCGGCGCCGCTGGATCTGCCGAGATGCGGAGACCTCCGGCCGCCGGAGGCGCTGCTGACGCCCGACCCACTGCTTGAGGTTCAGCAGGATCAGTTGCATGTTCGGGTGAGCTTTATCGTGGGGACAGATGGACATGTACACAGCGCTTTCGTTCTGGACAGCGGCGGGCCTGACGAGGATCAGGTTGTGCTGCGGGCCGTGAGCACCTGGCGATACCGTCCCGCGCTGTGTAACGGAGTGCCCACAGATTCGGAAGCGCTGGTACGATTCAGCATCCGCTAGGTCGCGAATTCTCCTACAATGAAAAACGACGAGGTTGTCGTGGTCAAACCCTATTCGAATCGAGCCGAGGGCGAGCCCGAGAGTTTTCCGGCGGAGTCGGATCTCGATTCCCAGCGCGAGCACAACCTAGCCGATCCGGGTCTGGCGGCCGGAAATGGCGGGACGGGCAACAGCATTGACGATTTTCTGCAGCGGCTACCGGGCAGCTTTCGCTGGCCGAAGCCGAACGCGGAAGCGGTTGCGGCTGCGGTGGAGGCGATTCAGCGCATGTCGGGGGGGGCCGCGGCGGCGGAGGGTTTGGCGGCGGATGGAAAACCGGAGGCGGCTGGCAATGCTTGCGTAGCTTGCGGGGGTTCGATGCCGGCGGGGGCACGTTTTTGTGTGTGGTGTGGGGCAGCGAGCGGGAAGGTATCGGAGGCTCCAGTGGCTGTCGCTCCGGGTAGCGCGCAACATCACTACCACCATCATTACCATCACCTGGTTCCGAATGGGGCGTCGACGGCGGCAGCGTCAACGAGCGAGCCTGAATCATCGGCTCCGCGGGGACGGGCACCAGGTGCTCCGGGTTCGACGGGAGGGCGGGCTGAGGCGGCGGCTCGCCAGGTTGTCCAAGACTGGGCGCAGGCGTGTAACACGAAACATGTGGATGATCTGATCGAGCTTTATGCGGCGGATGCGACGGTCATTCGCACGAGCGTCCCACCGGTGCGGAGTTTGCCGGCGATCCGGGAGTTCCTGATTTCGCTGCTGGAAGCGGGGTTAGGCGACGTGGAGATGGAGTCGTTGCGGCTGGAAGTGATGGGCGAGATCGCGCTCGACTTGGGCCGCTGCAAGATGCTGATGCCGGTCGCTATGGGGAAACGGCGCGAGGAGCGCGGCAAATACCTGGTTGTGCTGGTGAAGCAGCCAGCGGGGACATGGAAGATTCTGGCTGACTGCTGGTCGTCGGATTTGCCAGTGAATGTAACTCCGCCCGTAAAAGCGGCGAAATAGAGTGTGGGAGGCCCGGGTTAATGCTCTGAAGAACGGCACTGACCTCCGGCGCCAATAGTAGATCTACTGTTTGGGTTCTGAGGAGCGGGAGCAAACCGTTCGGGTTCAGGGCAGGCCTTGTGGCACCTCAAACGAAACCGCAAAATACAGCCACCTAATTGCCGATACCGGCAGGCGGAAAGGCGTGTCTGCCCTACATGGTCAGTGGTTGTAGACGGTGGTTTGCGGGTTGTAATTCTTCCAGTCGAACCAATAATCTTTGAGAAATTGAATTTTGTCCAAGCAGGCGCCGGTTGCCGGTCCGCTGGTGGCGCAGCCTGCGAAGTTCCAGGTGTTGCCCTGGGAGTCGATGAGTTTCCAGTCGGAGGTGTCTTCCTTGCTAGCGGAGTCTTGGTTGGGCGGAGGCGCGCGGTAGAGGTCGATATCCGTTCCATTCAATTGCGAGCGGAAGATGCGGATGGACTCGCCGTCGGGTCCCAGGACGAGCGCCACGGGAACGCCGGCGACTTTGTCTGCGAGGGGGGTCTGGGCGCGGACTTTGGCCAGGGGGAAGGCTCGGGACTGGCCGCCGAGATGGATTCCCAGAACTACGTCGCGATCTTTCAGACCTTGTCCGGGAAAGGTCAGAGGGACGGGATATTTTGCGACCTCTTCCTCCCACTTTTTGTCGTAGTCTTTGTCGCCGTGGCCAACGACCGGGGCCAGGACGAGTCCATGGGGGGATTCAGACTTCCACAAGGCAAAGGTGAGTTCGTCATTGGGCATGAGTTCCAGGGTGGCGCCTTTCATGTTGCCGGCGATGGCACGCCCCGAGGCCTGCTGCCACCACGAACCTGTTTCACGGTCGCGCATCAGGAAATTCTGGTTGTTGATGCCCGCCAGGTAGAAATGGAGTTCCCGTCCCTGCGATGTTCGCTTCCACACCAGACCGGTGTGACAAAGTGTTCAATAAGTGACGACGATGGGTTCACCGTTCACCGTGTCGTTGAGAATGTGGTGATAAGCCATCTGGAGGATGGGGTAGGCGCGGGCCTGCGGGCCGATCCGGACTGCCATGACCATTTCTTTGTCGGAGAGGTGAGCGTCGGCGGCGGGGATAAAGCCGGCGGCAGCGATGGGGTTGAACATCCACTCAAAATAGTTTTGTCGCGACATCACGGCCGAGGCTGCGGCGAGCAGGAGAGCGAGTACGAGGCTGGCGCGCAACAATTTTGAGGAGGCCGTCCACAAACGCCAGGCGAGTAGAGCCATTGCTGCCAGTGAAACGAGCGTGAGGGCGGGTGCTATGCGCTTAACAGCGATTGCTAGAGACAATCCTCGGGCTGATTGATGAGTGAATGGGCGAATGATGAAGGCGGGAATCAAAAACAGGAGTAAAGATGCTAAAGCGAACAGCAAAAGCGTCAGCCATAACGCGCCGCGGTTGGGGCGATTTGAGTCTGGAGTGGGTAGTTGGTTCACGCAAACAGCATCCAGTGAATGTTCTTTTGTTGCTTCTGGTTTGGTTACCGTACCGGAAGGCTGAGATGTTGAGAATACTATGTTCATACTAACAGAGCGGCTGATTGCTAAAGCGAATGCCTTGATACAAATCGGGTCGTTCCGGTGCCTGTAAAGGCTGTTGTGAAAGAGGCCTGTTATCGCAGCGGTGTCCCGCTGCGCCAGCCGCAAGCAAGCGAAAAATGAGTTTTTCCGCAAGGCGGGAAGGCTACTTTGTTATGAGCCCTTCCGTTCCACCAGATAGGATTTCTTGTAGCCCACGTAGTTTTCGACGTAGCGAAGGATGGTTTGTTCGTCCTCTTTTTCGAGGGAACGGCGGAACTTGCCGGGGGAGCCCATCCAGAGCGAGTTGGGCTCGACGATCGTCTTTTCGGGAATCAGGGTGCCGGCGGCGATGATGGAGCCGGATCCGATGACGGCGCCGTTCAGGATGATGCTGCCCATGCCGATGAGGCAGCGCGCTTCGACGGTGCATCCGTGGAGAATGACGGTGTGGCCGACGGTGACGTAGTCGCCAACGTAGACTCCGTACTGGTCTTTCATGCCGTGGAGGACGGAGTTGTCTTGAATGTTGGAGTAGTGGCCGACGCGGATCTGGTGCACGTCGCCGCGGAGAACGGCGTTCATCCAGACGCTGGAGTGCTCGCCCATTACGACATCTCCGATGAGCTGGGCGGAGTCGTCGATGTAGCAGGTTTCGGGGAACTGCGGAGTGACGCCTTTGTAGGAGCGGATCATGACTATTAGCTTAACGAAAAAAGAACATACCATGAAGCGCGGGTTACCGCAGGACCGCGAATAATGAATTATCAGGAACAAAATTGATTGGTTATTATTGCGGCCGCTTTCGTGTTTGAGGATGGATGGCTGCAGCTTGGCTGGAGTAAAAGTAATAATCAGCGGTATAAGGACTTTTGCTTTCCGTGGTGACGTGCCCGGCGTCGCAACCTGCGGCGGGAGGTTGGCCGTGGTTTGTGTTGACGCGTTGAATGGTCGTGACCTTGAGAAGCAGGCCGTTTCCAGAGCCTCCGATAACGTGGACGAGGAGCCAGGGAATGGAATCGGGATCGGGGGATTCGACATGGGCGACGGCTTTGCCGGTGATTTTGCTGCCATCGGTCAGCTTCCAACTGGGTCCGGCAAAATGGGCGCCGATGACTTTGCCCTTATCATCTTTCAGCTCCGCGTCGGGCGCTTTGAGCGTCCAGGAGAAGTTGCCGTCGATGGTCGCTTGGCAGGAGTAGATTTGCGATCCAGTGGCGTGGGCGACCAGAACGACATGCTCGTTAGCTGGAGCCTGAATCGCGTTGGGAACTTTGGGCGGAGGAATCGTTTGGGTGCTGGCGCTGGCGGAAGATAAGCTGCATAGGATTACGGCAATGATGGAGAGTCGCATCAGAAGAACAAAATATCATGTTCAGAATCGCTATACGCAAGCGGAGATTTCACCTTATCCGCGTGGTTCGAGGAATGAGATAGAGGATGGTGGGTGATGAAGGCTTCGGACTTTCGACGAATTGCGCTGAGTTTTGCGGGAGCCGAGGAAGGCTCGCACATGGGAGCGGCGGACTTTCGGGTGGGCGGCAGGATATTCGCCACGCTCGCTTCAGAGAAACAGGGCTACGGCAATCTGAAACTGACACCCGAACAGCAGGCGGAATTCGTGGGGGAGTTGCCGGAGATTTTCTTGCCGGTTCATGGGGGATGGGGACGCGGCGGGATGACGCACATACGGTTGGCGAAGGCGAACGAGGATGTGCTGACCGGGGCGCTGCGCGCGGCCTGGCAGCTCCGAGTAGAAACGAATGCCAGGACGAACAAGAAGTCTGCTTCCAAGAAACACAGTCCGAAGGGGGGATGAGATACGGCTTCTGCTCGATCGGGTATAAAATTCCGGGACGAACATGGAAGGGCTTGATCCAGCAACGGAGTGGTTGCGGCTGATGGAGCACTATCGCCGCATGAGTGACACGGAAGTCGCGATCCTGGCGGGACAGAGTTCGCAGTTAACGGAGGCGGCGCAGCAGATGCTGAGAAGCGAGATCTCGCAGCGGCGACTGGCGGTGGAAATGGAAGAGGCAGTTCCGGCGGAGACTGAACCGCAGGATCGTTATCCGCGTGGTGTGCGCTCCGAATTTTCGTCGCCGTTCTCTGCCGCGAATTCCCCTTCAGATCAAAGTGGCTCCGGTGCTGGCGGGGAAGATATAGAAGGTGGCGCGTCCGAAAGAGACTTGGTCGACGATGCCGATGCCAACGATCCTTATGCTGAAGATCGGGCGTTGATTACTCTGCGGACCGTGTGGAGTGTCAGAGATGCGCTGAAGTTGCAGAACCTGCTCGATGGGGCAAGCATTCCTTTTTTCATGGGGCGGGAGAAAGCCACGGGGGTCGAGCAAGTCACATTGGATTTCGCCAAGGGTGTGGAAGTGAAGATCATGTCCATCGGTCTGCCTTGGGCGCGCATGGCGATGAACGACTACTGGCCAGCCGACGAACCGCAAGAAGCGGTCGTTGAAGTTGAGGAGATTCCGGTGCGCTGTCCGCATTGCGATTCGACGGACGTGGTTTTCCGCCGACTGCTCGACCCCGGGAAGACTCTGGAGGGCGGGATTGGCACGCGATTCGAGTGGACCTGCGACGCATGCGGGAAGCAATGGGAAGATGACGGAGTAGCGGAAGAATAACGAGGCGCTTTCGGATTTAGCTGGATGCGTTGCAGATCGCGATGACGATTTGGCTACCGTCGAGAAGGTTCGGTCGAAGGTGCAGATTTCTTGGGAACTGTCACGGACGCGGCGCGACACGGGTTGCGGTCCCAGATTACGCCGAGTGAGTGAAGGATGAGGGAATCCTGAAGCGTGAGCTGGCTCGGGTCGGCAACGATCTGATAGGCGTAATAAACGACCGGATCGCGCGTAATGCACCAGGATTCGTGGCGAACGGTTCCGCCGCAGTGCTGGCAGGCTGGCTCGGCGTTATAGCGGTTGCTGACGTACCAGATGGTGTCGTTCTTGCTAGACATTTCAATTTCCTTGGCTTGCGTTTTGGGATTGTGAGTTTTGGGTCCCCTCATCTGAGACGCAAGTTCGTTATCCGAATCGTAGAGCTGGGGGCGACGACGGGCGGTACTTGGGGTCACGTGCGTCTGTGATGTAAGTCACGCTGAGGATCTGTGAATCGTCGGAGACGTGCTGTTGCTAAAGGCTTCTCGTCCGGTTACTCCTGTACAATTTTGTCGAATGAAAAAGATGGCTCGAATCGCGGTGATCCGCCGGTTTGTTGTGGCGTGGTTCGTCGTGACATGGATTTCGGTGGCGTTGGTGTGGGTTGCGGCCGAGCCCATCGACTCTCTGCACCCCAGCAATTACGTCAACGATTTCGCGGGTGTTCTTGATGCCAGCACACAGGCGCAACTGAATGATCTTTGTCTGCAGATCGACCAGAAGGCGCACGCGCAGATTGCGGTGGTTACGGTGAAGACGCTGGACGGGCAGGACCCCGTGAGCTATGCGGTGGCGCTGTATCAGAAGTGGGGGATTGGGGCGAAGGGGAAGGATCGAGGAGTGCTGATCCTGCTGGCGACCGATGATCACAAGTATTGGACTTCGGTCGGATACGGGCTGGAGGCGATTCTTCCGGACGGAAAGGTAGGAGGCTTTGGGCGAGAAGCGGTTCCGTTGCTGAAGAATGGCGATTATGCCGCAGCCGTGACGCTGCTGACAACGCGGGTCGCGACAGTGATCGCGCAGGATGCGGGGGTGACACTGGAGAATCAACCACGCGTGGCTGAAGCTCCGCAGAAGCGGGCGCCGAGTGGTGGGTCAGGCGGTGTGATCGTAGTCGTCATTATTCTCTTTGTGGTGTTCTCGATCCTGCGCGCGATCTTTCGCGGCGGCGGCGGGTCCGGCGGCGGGAGTGGATTTTGGTCGGGACTGCTTTGGGCGATGCTCTTCAATAGCATGGGCGGCGGCGGTCGAGGGGGGGGCTATGGCGGGGGCGGATTCGGCGGGGGTGGTGGAGGCGGAGGGGTTGGGGGATTCGGGGGCGGTAGCACCGGTGGCGGCGGAGCGGGTGGAAGCTGGTAGGGGAGAATTGTCTTGAGATGCGCCGGGAGCGGGAAGTTGGCCTGAGGTTGAGAGGGGTGCGATGGGACCGGAAAAATTGATTACGGAGTTTGTGGAGAAGGCGCGGGCAGCGGGTGGGACGAATCTTCTGTCCGCGATTTTGTATGGTTCGGCGGCGGCGGGAGATTTTGTGGCCGAGCATTCGAATGTGAACCTGCTCTGTGTGCTGCGCGAGACTTCGTACGCTTCGATTGAAGTGCTGGCGCCGGCGATTGCGTGGTGGGCGAAGGAGGGGCATCACGCTCCGTTGCTGATGAGCGGGGAGGAAATGCAGAGGTCGGCGGATGTTTTCTCCATTGAGTTTCTGGATATGCGGCGGCACTATCGCGTGCTGTGGGGCGAGGATGTGCTGAAGACGCTGGAGGTTCCGATGCGATGGCATCGGGCGCAGGTGGAATATGAGCTACGGGAGAAGACGATCCTGCTGCGGCAGGGGCTATTGGCGACGAATGGGAAGGATGCGGCAAAGTGGGAGCTGTTGTTGCGCTCGCTTCCGGCGTTTGGGACGTTGTTCCGGCACACGTTGATCGCGCTAGGGGATGCGGGAGCAGGATCGAAGCGGGAGGTTGCGGCGGCACTGGCGGGGAAGTTGGGAATCGAGACGACGGTGTTTACGGAGTTGCTGGATATTCGAGAACGGAAGGTGGAGCGGAAACAGAAAAATGTGGATGCGGTGTTCTCGCGATATTTGAAGTTGGTGGAGCAGGTGACGACGGCGGTCGACAAGATATTGGATTCGGCGGCGTAGGTGGGTTTGGAGTCAAAGTCGTGATGGCGGCGGAGAATTTCATTCGCGTCGGCATTTGTTTTATTCGTAATTTTGCGTTCAGGAGAGTGACATGAGTAAAGGATTGATTGTGGTCGCGGTGCTAGTGGTGATTGTGCTGGCGCTGTTTGGTCAGTACATCGGGGTGAAAAATACCTTGGTGGCGAAGGATCAGGCGGTAAAGGCGGCGTGGTCGCAGGTTGACATCGTACTGCAGCGGCGCGCGGACTTGATTCCGAATCTGGTGGAGACAGTGAAGGGATACGCGCAGCAGGAGGTCACCGTATTTGGAGATATCGCGAATGCTCGGGCGAGACTGCTTTCGGCGCAGACTCCGACGGACAAGATTGCCGCGAACGGGCAGTTGGATGGGGCGATCGGGCGCTTGCTGGCGATTTCGGAGAATTATCCGCAACTGAAATCCAATGAGAATTTCCTGCGCTTGCAGGATGAGCTGGCGGGAACGGAGAATCGGATCGCCGTGGAGCGGAAGCGGTACAACGACACGCTGCAGGATTACAACACTTATGTGCTGCAGTTTCCGGCGAGCATCTATGCGGGTTTTGCGGGATTCAAACAGAATCCGGCGTACTTCCAAGCGTCGGAAGGTTCGCGCGAGGTGCCTAAGGTGGATTTCGGCGGGAAGAGTACAACTCCGACGACCACTCCGGCTCCAGTGCATTGAGGGGTAAGTGGGAAGGTTAAGGGGCGAGTAAGGAAGGCAGAGTTGTAACGAAAACGGAGTTGGATGGGGCGGCGGAAATTTTCGCCGCCCCATCCATTTGAGGACCTGCTTTTTTGAACCCGCTGCGTAGAACCGGGCACGGAGACGAGGCCGACCTTGTTCTTACTGCAGCGGGGTCAAAGCGATGCAGGAGTCGTGATCTGGAATGGGCGATCCGGTGGGATCGTAGTGGATGGTGCCATCTTCGGTGGAGCAGAAGCTGCGATTGCCTCCGCCGGAAAGGGGCTGTCCGGTGGAAAAATACTGACCGGCGGGATTGGAGCCGATGCCGGTGGAGGAGAAGGTGTATCCATTCTTGGAGCCGCTGGCGAGCAGGGAGTCGATGAGGCAGGCGCCGTTGGAATCGGGCGCGGAGCAGTTTGTGCCTCCAAGGTTGGCGAGCGCGGGCGCGAAACCGACGGTTGGATAGTTGTCGTTATAGCTGACCTGGGCGACGGTGACGGTGCGAAGCGAGGCCACGGCGGAGGCTTCATTGGCGGCGACACGGGCCTGGAGCAGGTTGGGGATCGCGATGGCGGCGATGATCAGGATGATCGCGACGACGATCAACAGCTCGATTAGCGAAAAGCCTTTTTGGTTGCGTTTGCGGTTCTTCATAGTGGCGAGCTCCTCGGGTTACGGAAGTTACTTTCTACTGACTTCGCACGGTTCACTTTTCGGTGAGGGGATCGTCCCGTTGCATACCTAAAATGCAACGGGATGGCCTAAATGATTGCACATAGTTATCAATTGCTTGCAAAGAGGTAAGCGACAACGGAGTGAAAAAAGTTGCACACGACGTGGATTTTGCTAGTGAAGAGGGCTCCGCTCGCCTTGGGCTCAGATGGTTACTAAGGGTGCCATCGGATTAGCGGCCCGCTGCGCGCTTCGATTTCTCCCGTTTTGGCACTAGAACAGAAATTGAACATATTCGATGTGCACGGCTCACACGTGATGTGAGAAGTGGAGTGATATACCGTGGGCAGGGTCCCAGGAATCCCCTCCGATTCCGAAGTCTCGGATACGAGGGGATTCGTATGTTCGGTGGCGGTGAGCTGTTTCAAGTCGCGATTTGCAAGACTTTCCGCGTTTCGGTTGTTCGCTTAGCCCTCTTATTACAATGCATGCTGTTTGCCTCGGTGACTTGGGGGCAGGACGCCGCTACGGGTGCGTTGCGAGGCATCGTGTTGGACGCGCAAGGGGCCGGAATTGTGAGCGCGGATGTTGTGGCAATCCGCATAGACACCGGAATGAGATATCACTCGGCCACCGATTCGGCGGGAAGATTTGTGGTAGACGTGCTGCCGCCGGGGGAGTACTCGGCGCGGGCGGAGGCGGACGGGATGTCGCCGCAGGTGTCTCCCATGATTAGGGTGGAAGTGGGCGCGGCGACGCAGGTGACATTCAAATTGAAGGTGGCGGGGCCGCGCGAGAAGATTACGGTTTCGGAGGCTCCGCGAGTGGGGGATCCGAATCCCGGTTCAGTGTCGGGGTTGGTGGACGAGCGGGCGATTAAAGACCTTCCGTTGAACGGGAGGCGGTTTACGGACTTATTGTTGCTGATGCCAGGAGTTACGCAAGATCCGAGAGGACAGACGGAGGGATCGAACGGGGATCTTTCGTATGGCGGGTTGCGAGGTTACAACACGAGCTTCCTGGTCGATGGCGGGGACAACAACAACGGATTTTTTGCGCAGGCGACGGGACGGTATAGGGCGCCTTACCAGTTTTCGAATGAAGTGGTGCAGGAGTTCCGCGTGCAGTCGAGCGGGTATGGAGCGGAATCGGGGCGGGCTGGCGGGGCGGTCGTCAATATAGTGACGAAATCAGGGACGAACCAGTGGCACGCCACTACGTTTTACTATTTGCGGGACAGTTCGCTGGGGGGAGCGGCGCCTCCGTTTGTAGGGTTCAATCCTAGCGATCAGCAGCACCAATTTGGGGCGACTGTGGGAGGTCCGATTCAGCGGAACAAAACGTTCGTCTTTGCGGGATACGATCAGCATATTTTTCATGTACCGGCAGTGGTCGAGTTCGAGAATGGTGCGACAACCGTAGTGCCGCAGTTGGGCGTGTATCCGACCCCGGGGGACTATGAGATTTGCGATCCGGCGATTGGGGGCCAAGCTTGCGATCAGACGCTCGTGTTTGCGGCGGCGGCGCAGCTTTCGACGATGGGTGGAACCTTCCACGCGAAAATGCTGGGAGACACGGGATTCTTGAAGTTGGATCATGTCTTGAGCGCGCATCAATTTCTTTCGGCGCGGTTGAGTACATCGCGGTATTACGGAGCGAACAATGTGTTCTTGAATCCGGCGAATCCGGTGACGAACTATTCCATGAGCGCGAACGGGCAGGAGGATGTGCAGACGGAGAGCGCATCGGTGGCTTTGATCAGCGGGATGGGTCCGCGGCTAACGAGCCATCTGCGAGTGCAGTTTTCGCAGGACCGGGAGCAGTCTTTTCCGAATCTGACGGGGACGCGGACGAGTATCTATAGCTGGATGGAAGATTTCGGGCAGTCGTCAATCTTGCCGCGACAAACAAGGGAACACCGTTTGAGCGTAGCGGAAACCTTGAGTCTGAATCGCGGACGGAACCAATGGAAATTTGGCGGCGACGGGATGATGACTTGGGACTATAACTACTTTCCGTCGCTATTTGGCGGCGAATATTTGTACGACAACATCACGGTGGATCCCTTTACCTTTGTTCCGGAGCACGGGGGATTGTATTTGACGCCGCTGCGGGCGTGGGCGCACGACGTGCCGCGATATTACATACAAAGTTTTGGAAATCCGGTGTCGCATCCAGATAGCAACGATTATGCGGGATTTGTGCAAGACCTGGCGCGCGTGACGCCGCATTTCAGTTTGAGTCTCGGCGCGCGCTATGACTTACAAACTTTTTCGAAGACGGGGATGGTCAACAACCCAATTTGGGCTCCGTCGGGAAAGATGCCGTTACGAGGTACGAACTTTGCGCCGCGAATTGGAATCGGATATGCGATTGGAGACGAGCGGCCGGTGATGGTGCGTGCCGGATTCGGGATTTTCTTCACGCGAATTCCGCAGCTTTACCAGTCGGCGGTGACGAATAACAATGGACTGGCTGATAACTTTCTAGCGCTGGACAGCACAGATTATTATCAGCGGCAGGTTTTTCCGAGCTATCCGAACGCAGCGTTTAGCTGCCAGCGTGGTCCGGTGACTTGTATCCTTCCGGCGGCATTGCAGCAGTATGCCAGTGCGGAAGTGGATGCGTTTGCAACCGATTTTCGGACGCCGCGGGCGCAGCAGGGCAGTGTGAGTCTGGAAAGAGAGATGGGAGCGGGATTTACGGGGACTCTCTCCTATCTTTATGTACACGGAGTGGATTTGATTCGGGCGCGGGATGTTAATTTGCCTCCGCCAACAGATTATAACTATCCGATTTACGATCCGACGGGTACCGTATTCCAAAATCAATTCTATAACGTCGAGTCTTTTGCGACATGGCAGACGAGTTACAGCCTCAGCTGTCCTTATCCGCCGTGCTTGAATACTGTGGACCGTCCGATTTCGCAACTTGGAGCCATTGATCAGTTTGAAAGTGCGGGATCGAGCGTGTATCACGGGGCGACGATCTCTTTGCACAAGCGTATGTCGGATAGTTTCTATTTTCGACTAGCGTATACGTGGGCGCACGCGATCGATAACGTGCAGGACGCTTTAGTGACAGGCGGAACTGCGACGGTTCAGAATTCGTATGCAACAGCCAGTGAGAAGGCGTCGAGCGTGACCGATCAACGGCAGCGCTTGTCGCTTTCGGCAGTCGATGAGCCGAATCCGTTTGCACCGGGACAGAGGAATCTTGCAGCGGTGTTCGATCACTGGAAAGTTGCGGGAACAATGACGTACGGGAGCGGGCGTCCGGCGAATGCGACGGTGTCGGGCGATCCGAATCAGGATGGAAACACGAGCAACGATCGGTTGGCAGGAGCGGGGCGCAATTCCTTTGTCGGTCCAGACTACGCCACGATGGACCTGAGGCTAACGAGGAAGATTAACCTCGGCGGGAGTTGCCATCTGGACCTGAGTGCGGATTCGTTTAATCTATTAAATCGTGATAACCGAACCTATGCGATTGCCGACAGCGGCTACTACACTTCGGCGGGAAAATTCGTTAAGTACTCGGAATCTGTGGCGGGGGTGAGTTATCCAGCGTATTATCAGCAGCCTACAAGTCTTATGAAGCCTTCGACTTCATTTGCGCCGCGGCAGATGCAGTTCTCCGCTCGGTTCAATTTCTGAAGGGGAGTGAATATTCCTGCACATTCCACTTGACTTAGATGTATATTGCTTGCCATAACTAATTAGCCCCTAGTTAGAACTTGTGGGGCGGGCGGTTGCGTGAGCGAATGCGATTCAAGAAATAGGATCCTTTCGATAACGCAGCGGGCAAATGCAACCACGGGGTTGCGACGAAAGGGTCGATTGACCGAAGGCGCGGCGAGAGAGCGCTCAAGTAAGAGGCGCTAGAATCGCAAGTGGCTGACACAAGGAAACTTTAAAGAACAGTATGACAGTATGAAAGACGGGTCGGCCGATCGTCCGAACGACCTGTAGTTTGTAACTGGCAGGTACGTCTTCTCCGGTGGCTGTTGCAGTCAGTAACCGCGCGATCAAGTGGCGCGGCGGGCCGAATCCAGGGACAAAGCATGAGGGGGATGTAAATCTCCTGCCCACGAAGTGAACCGGATCCTTCCCAATTCGGGTCTTCCGTGCAGTGCAGGGCTGCGAAAAACGGGAGCGCCTTCTCAAATGGAATACCAGGACAAGACATTAAAGTGCATCGATTGTGGCACGGATTTCGTGTTCACGGCGGGGGAGCAGCTTTTCTTCCACGACAAGCAGTTCAAGAACGAACCCAAGCGCTGTAAAAACTGCAAAGGCAAACGGGTGGCAGTGTTGGGGGCGACGGCACACGGCGCCCCCTCGTCGCGAGGGCACTCTTACACGAAAACGGAAACCCGAACGAACTGTTCGCAGTGCGGGAAAGAAACGACCGTGCCGTTCCGGCCGACGCAAGGGCGACCCGTACTATGCCGGGAATGTTTTCAACAAGGGCGGCAAGTCGCCAGCGCCTGACGATCCTCTGATGACAGCCGAACGGTGGCTAGCAGGAGATTCATCCGGCTTGGCGGCCGTTTTGTTGTGCCTCGGAGGTCGAGTTTCGGCGAAGTTGTTGCTTGTCGGCATGGGCCACGAGCAGAGCTTCGATCTGGCGCAAGAGATCCTCGGTGCCGAGCGGCTTGATCAGTAACGAGGCCGAGCCTTCTCCAGTCCAATCTTCCCTGGCGCTAGCCTTGGCGTTTCTTTGGGCTGGCCGCTTTTCATCCCAGTCGACCGATGGCGGGTAAGCGGTCAGCAGGGCCGTCGCCGGATGGTAGGCTTGACGGCGGGCGGCGCGAATCACTTCTTTGCCTGCGTCTTCGGTTTCCATGCGCAGATCGCTGATGACCATCTGATAGACGCCAGATTCGAGGCGGACGAAGGCCTCGGAAGAACTTCCGGCGGTATCCACTGCAAATCCGTGAAGTTCGAGCACCGCTTTCAGGGTCAGGAGAACGGCGAGGTCATCATCAACGAGAAGAATGCGACGTTTCATAGGGCGCCTCAGGGCAACTGATCCTAAAAAAGAACGTTGGCTGGTGCCGTCGGGTTAGAGCGGTTGTTTCGGAAACAGAAAAGACTCTATCCCCGGTCATAAAAACGCTTTAGGCTCGCGTGCCGCAAGTTCCAGAGCCGCGCCAAAGTTTTGCGATGCGCCGAAAGATTAAGGTCATCGCCGCTACCCTCCGAAGGAATCGGCCTTTTCCGCAAGCGGCGCATCCGCAGCATCCAGTCATTTAGTATAGGAGCGTGGCTCGCTTCTACATAGAGAATTTTGGCTGCCGTGCGACGCAGGCGGACGGCGCGGCATTGGAACGGCAGTTTCTTGATCGGGGTCTGGAACGCGCCGGTGCGGTTGCTGACGCGGAGATCGTGGTGCTGAATACATGCACCGTGACAGAGGGAGCCGACAAGGATGCGCGCGCATCGATCCGGCGAGTGCAGAGGGTGAATCCGAGTTGCCGGATCCTGGTGACGGGTTGTTATGCGCAAAGGGCGCCGCAGGAACTGGCGGAGTTGCCGGGTGTTACCTGGGTGGTGGGAAATTCCCATAAGCATGAGGCGGCAGAGATTGCGACAGCTTCTCCTGCCGGATTCGTTCCCATTGAGCGGCTTTCTGGTGGCCAGGTTAAGACGGAGCGAACGGCCGAGGTATTGGTGGGAGATATTTTTGCCCACACGGAGTTGCTCGCCGCTCCAGTGTTTGAGGCGGCGAATGAGCGAACGCGTCCTAATCTGAAGGTGCAGGATGGGTGCGACAATCGCTGCTCATTTTGCGTGATCCCGTATGTGCGTGGCCAGAGCCGATCGCTGCCGATGGAGCGCGTGACAGCGGAAGTGCGGACGCTGGTCGAGGCGGGCTATCGGGAAGTTGTCATTTCTGGAATTAATTTGGGGCGATGGGGAACAGATTTTCGCGCGGCTCATCATTCGCCGCTCGCGATTTGCGAAAACCCACGCCAGGTTCAATGCCTACGCCTGGTCGATTTGATTCGCGAGATTCTTGAACGCACGGCCCTTGAAAAGCTGCGTGTCAGTTCGGTTGAGCCGATGGATTGGAGTGACGAACTGATCGAGCTGATGGCGATGTCACAGAGGATCGCGAAGCATGCGCATGTTCCTTTGCAGTCGGGAAGCGATTCGGTTTTGCGGAGGATGCATCGGAAATACAGACCTTGGCACTATCGTGAAAAAGTAATGAAGATTCGGAAGGCGATGCCAACTGCGGCGATGGGGGCCGATGTTATGGTTGGATTTCCCGGGGAGACCGAGGCGGAGTTTGAGGAGACGCGCCGGATGATCGAGGAACTGCCATTTACCTATTTGCACGTGTTTACCTATTCGGCGCGTCCGGGAACACCGGCGGCGGAGCACGGCGCGCAGGTTCCGGTGGCGGCGGCTCGCGAAAGAAATCGCGTGCTGCGCGAGCTTGCATCCAACAAAAAGACGCAGTTTATGGGTTCACTGTTGGGCACGTCGGTCGAGGCGATCACTTTACAATCGGGCCGCGCCGAATTCACCGAAGCGCTGACGGAGAATTACCTTAAAATTAAGATATTGGGAAGACATCCTGCGAATCGATGGATGTCGGTGGAAGTCGAAGGAGTGGAAGGCGAGTTTCTGGTGGGCCGACGAGAAATGGAGCGGGCTCCGGTCGACGCCATGGCTGTTATCGCGTGATGCGGTTTGGCGTCAAGGCGGCGGTTGAGAGGGCCCCCCTTCGATAGTGACTCAAGAGTGCACGCGGGCGAACAAACGGATTGACCTGTAATGGTTTCCGGAATACGATAACGGAAATTCACAAAATAAGTGCGGGAGTGATCTGAACCCATGTCTCAGTTAGCGTTCCGGTCTGCTGTGTGTTGTTTGCTCGCGGTGATATTCCCGGCGCAAATGATGCTGGCAGGAGAGACGGCGGCAGCGATGTTGTATACAAACGGTGCGGCGTGGTTGAACGGGAGCGAGGTGCCGAAATCGGCGGCCGTGTTCTCGGGCGACATGCTGCAAACGCGTGCGGATTCCACGGCCAATATTCAGTCGAACGGATCAAACGTGATGGTGCTGGCAGACTCGCTGGTGAAGTTTGACGGGCCGGCGGTGGAACTTGAGCATGGTTTGGTTCGTGTGACAACCTCGAGGGGAATGTCGGCGCGAGCGGGCGACGTGACCATCACGCCGGCGGGAAATGCGTGGACGGAATTTCAGGTGAAGGACGTGGACGGTCGCGTGCAGATCGCGGCGAACAAGGGCGACGTCACCGTTCAAGACAATCAAGGGACCACGACGGTTACCCAGGGGCAAGAGACTACGCGCGACGATACCTCCAATCCGGAGAAGAAAAAGAAGAAGCGCCGGAAGGCGGGCGCGGCGCCGGCGGCGGGTGGGGGAATCATGAGTTCGACGCCGGTTGTCGTTGGAGCACTTGCCGCTACCGGGGGCGCTGCGGCTTGGATATGGTTGGGAACTGGGGGAGAGGGGCCGATCAGCCCGTCTTGTCCGTCGCACCCATGTCAGTGAAGCATTGCACGAGAGATCTTCTGTGAATTCCTGCCAATCTGAAACGGGCGACTGAATCGATGTCGCGTTACGTTTCCTACCGAGATTTCGACTGGGTGCTAATGGGCTTCGTGCTGGTGATTTGTGCCCTAGGAGTGGTGCAAATTCACAGCGCCACGGAGCACACGAAGTTCGCGGGTGCCCACGTCAAGCAGATTTACTGGATACTGGCTGGCGTTGGCGCGATGTTCCTGGTTAGCCTCGTCAGCTATCAAGCATTACTTGAACAAATTCACTGGATGTACATCATATCGCTGGCCTCGTTGATTGCGGTGAGGCTTTTTGGTCAGAAGTATCTAGGGGCGCGGCGATGGATCAAGATGCCGGGCGGCGGCCACTTTCAACCTTCGGAATGGGTGAAATTGATCCTAATTCTGGCGGTGGCGAAGTACTTTGCGGATCTGCACGAGCGGGAGTTGTCGTGGTCGGATTTTCTGAAGGCGGGGGCGATTGTAGGCTTCCCGATGTTGATGGTGCTGGCGCAGCCGGATCTGGGGACCGCGCTCACTTATCTGCCGATTGCGGTGATGGGATTGTTCCTGGGAGGATTGCGCTGGAAGCAGGCGCTGATTGTCCTGATGGTTGCGGGGTTGCTGGTTCCAGTAGCGTGGATGAAGGTCTTGAAGTCGTATCAGAAGGACCGCTTGACTAGTTTTATCAGCCCGGATGCGGATCGTCAGGGATCCGGGTATCAGGTCAATCAGTCGTTGATCGCAGTGGGATCGGGGGGGATCTTTGGGAGCAGCCAGGGATCGCAGACGCATCTGGCGTTCTTGCCGGTTCCGCAGACCGACTTTATTTTCGCGGCGTTTGCGGAGGAACACGGGTTTGTAGGATCGTTGGCGCTTCTGCTGTTATACTTTATCGTGCTGATGCGGTTGACCCAGAATGCACAAACGGCGCCCGACCGCGCCGGGGCGTTTCTGGTAATGGGTGTGGTGGCTGTGCTTAGCTTCCACATTTTGGTCAACGTCGGCATGGTGGTGGGTTTTATGCCTGTCACCGGAATACCTCTGCCGCTCATGAGTTACGGTGGGTCTTCGGTTCTTTTCATGTTTTTGGCGCTGGGGATGGTCATGAATGTCAGGATGCGCCGGTTTGTGAATTGAAACGGTCGGCAGAAGTCAGGGTGTCTTTGAGCAGGACACTTGCAAAACTAAAGACTCGGTAAGCAAAAAGATCAACATCAAGATTTAAGCATCAAGATTACGAAGGCCCTCGCGAAAAAGGAGGGCAGAATGCCGGCAGAAGTCGAAGCCGGACAGGATTGAAGCCAGTCAGGCGGGGAACGGCCCCCTCAGCGTGAACGCGAGGAGTGGCCACAGAACCTGACGGAAGGCTTAACGCGATCAGTGCAGACGAGAACGAACAATTCACTGCAGTGCGGGTCCCGGGAAGAAGTGGTTTCTCCTCGTGACCGCGCCCGTTCCTACCCGGAGCGGCGCTGAACGCTATCGATCTCTCGGTCCGCCTTGCGCTTCTGGTCCGGTTAGAAAACCGGAGTAGAAATGAACAAGGAATTGTTTGTATCGACCACGCCCCATGAAACCAAAGTGGGGATCACGGAAGACGATCAGTTAGCTGAAATTTACCTCGAAAGAGAAAACGAATACACCCTAGCGGGCTCGATTTATAAGGGCCGTGTGACACGCGTGCTGCCAGGCATGCAGTCGGCTTTTGTGGATATTGGGCTCGAGCGCGACGCCTTTCTGTACGTCTCCGACTTCATGGATTTGGAACAGCAGGATGAGGATTTGGATGAAGCCATTCCGGCGAACCGTGCGGCAAGCGAGTCACATCCTCGAAACGGGGAAGCTGGAAGTCCGGCGATTCTAAATGAAGGGGTGACGGCAGACAGTGGACCTGCGGGAAACGAGTTGCCAGGGGGCATTGAGTCCGTGGGAAATGCAACGAGCAGTTCGCGAGATTTTCGCGGACGGCGCCGGCGCCGCGGACGGCGAGGTGAAACGGGACGCGGGGATCGTCCGGAGCGGAGCGGGAATCGACCAGAGCCGGCAAGCGAGGTTCGCACGGAAACGCCGGTCGAATCTCGGAGTGAACCTCGGAGTAGCGAATCTCGAGGTGAAGGGAGAAACGATCGTTTCAACCGGGGAGATCGCTCGGGACGCGGGGGATCGGATTCACGCTTTCAAAGGCCGACGCCGACGGTGCGGACTGGCGGCGACTACGATTACGGGCCGCCTCCGGGATACCAGCCGATCGTACTGCCTGGGGAATCGATCTCGAAGTACCAGCGACAGAGGCAGGGCGCGGCTTTTCCCGCGCAGAGCGCGCCGGTCGAGCCGGTGCATGAAGCTCCGGCGTCGGCCGCTATCGTCGCAAATTTTCCGGAAGACGAACCAATTTTTGCGGTGAATGTTGCGGAGCCGCTTCATGAACAGCATGAGCACTTTGCGGAGGAGGTCGAGGAACCGACATTGGCCGCTTCGACTGCTGTGTTGCATCGAGCGGAAATCGCGGAGCTTCGAACCGCCGTGCCGACGGTGAGCGAGACTTATGCCGAAACGCAGGCAGCGCATCCGGGCGACGACTTGGATGAAGAAGACGACGAACAAGAGGTGTCGGCCAGACCCCTGGCGGCGCAACACACGGAACAGGCTGTGAGTTCGCAGGCTGCGCAAGGTGCGGTCGAAGAGCAAGAGATCGAAGAAGAAGAAGCGGATCTTGTCTCGTATGGCGAGGAGCCGGGCGACGATGAGGGTTTCGAGGAGACGGAGGAAGAGACGAGAGCGG
>Ga0182016_10001347_pt1 | contig 30010 bp, 24 predicted proteins | sample 712S2MmetaG_FD_120491 | JGI IMG/M metagenome (GOLD analysis project Ga0182016, IMG submission 120491) | Permafrost microbial communities from Stordalen Mire, Sweden - 712S2M metaG | ecosystem: Environmental > Terrestrial > Soil > Wetlands > Permafrost | place: Sweden: Stordalen | collected...
GAAAGCCTTTGTCACTCACATCGGTGTGAAGGTCCGATTTTGTGAAACAGACCAGGTCCGCTTCTTCAATCTGTTTCTGAAAGAGAAAGGCCAGGTCGGGATCGGCATCCTGCGCAGTCAGATCGCGCGCGCGCTGCGGGTCCACCAGCACGCTGAAGGGCGCAGTATCCACAAGGTGTGCGTAATCGAGCTGCAACGGCCGCAGCGTGGTGGCGGAGATATCGGTGCAGCTTCCCACTGCTTCCGCAAAAATGACCACGGGAGCAAAGGCGCTAATCCGCTCGGTGGCCTCGACGAGTTCGGAGAAGCGGCAGCAGAAGCACCCGCCGGTCACCTGATCGGCATCCACTCCGCTGCCGCGTACATGCTGTGTATCTACTAATTCCGAACCTTGGTCATTCAGAATCGCGGCGACCCGAAGACCTCTGGCCTGAAGTACCCTTGCGGCGGTGAGAATGAGGGTCGTCTTCCCCGCCCCGAGGAATCCACCCAGCGGAATGAGTACTGGTTTCTGATTCATCGATTGGCCGTATTCAGGATAAAATGACGGCGTGTCGGCAAGCAAGCAATGAAACGGCTTTGTGCCTCTCTGGGAGTCTTGATCCTGACCGCCGTGGTTACGCTTGGCGTTTTTCAAATCGCGGCGCAAGATCTGAAAACTCGCCTGCAGGACAAAGCCGCCAGAGCCCAGGCTGGTGTGATCTCGTGGTCCGCGGAGGGGCGCGATGCGTCACCCGTTATCGCCGTGATGAATCAAGTCAAACCTGCGCTGGATGCGGGCGACCCACATCATGCCGAAGCCCTCCTCGATCGCGCGCTGGAGATGCTGAGCGGCGCAGCCAAACCCAGCGGCCAGTCCGTCTCATCAGCGCAGGACCCGGAGAGTGATCTTTACATTCGGCCGGAGCCGGTTTCAATTGACGGTTACGGCGGAAGCGCGATGGAGCCCTTTCTCTCGCCCGATGGCCGTTTCCTGTTCTTCAACAACGAAAACGATCCGGGCGTGAACACAAACCTGCACTTTGCCGAGCGCACCGGAAGAATTTCGTTTCGATACATCGGCGACCTCCCCGGCGTGAATTCCGATGTACTGGACGCGGCAGCGAGCCTCGACAGGGCGGGACATTTCTACTTCACCACGGTGCGGGATTATGCCCGGACGATGAACTCGGTCTATACGGGGGACTTCGACGGTAAGGCCGTGAGAAATCTTCATCCTGCGCCTGGAGAGATCAGCCCTAAGTCGCCTGGCGCGATTAATATGGATGTGGGCATCAGTCCAGACGGTGAGACGCTGTACATTTCAAGAGCGGTCATTGTTCCCGGCGCGCCGGCTCCGAAGAAGTCGGAATTATTGGTAGCGCGATTGAACAACGGGCAGTTCCGTATTGATCCGGAAAGCGAGCGGATCATGCGGAACATCAATACCGGCGGCCTGGAATATGCGCCCGCCATTTCCGCCGACGGGCGGGAACTCTATTTCACGCGCGCCAGCCCGTTCCCGCGGATCATGGTAGCGACCAGAACTTCAGTGAGCCAACCCTTCGGCGAACCACTCGCTTTGAGCGCTCTCACGGGCTTCGTCGAAGCTCCCACTATTTCTCTCGACACGCAGGAAATGTTCTTCCACAAGAAGGTCAGCCAGCGGTTTGCAATTTATCGCGCCGAGCGCAACCCGTTAAGCGGTCGCGAGAACCCGCGGCTTCTTCCGTGACGTCCACCAGATTTCCCCGGCAATCGCGATGGGTCCCACGATGGCGAGCGCATAATACGGCGCGTGGATGTTCTGGGCCAGCCGGAGTATCATCTCGGCGATCGCGATCAGGAATGCGACGAAGCATTGTCCCCACTTAGTCCTCACCGTTGTCCGCGGATCGGTGATCATGAAGAAGATAAAGAGCTGATACATGGGACCGGTGATCGGCGCAACTTCGGCCAGGAAGCCGTGGCCGGTGATGAACCCTCGCAAGAGCGCGAAGAACACGAATGACGCAACATAGACGCCCGTGATATGGATACGATCCACACGCCATGTAATGAGAGCTCCCACGGCCCAAACCACCAGCATGGGCCAGAAGTTGTTCCCCCATTGGATACTGAGCGTGGTGAAAACCTCTGGCGCCAAGATCAGCATGGCGCAGATGGCGAAGTTGGAAGGGTTCCAGAGATGGCGGCCGCGCCACCGGATCACATACTTCGACGTGATGGCGATTGCGGCGCAGAGGGCGAAAGGCCAGTACTCGGGCGACCGGCAAAGGATACCAACACTGATTCCGGAGATATACGCGCTCGCCAGGTTCGCAAATCTGCCCGTCACAATGCGCGAAAGCACCAGTTCCACGACGATTGACGCGCTAATTGCAAGCGCCGTGCGCGGAAAGCTTTCCAGCAGGCCGAAAGAGACCTGCCCGACCAGCAGAATCAGCGTGATCAGCATCGGCGGCAGATAGCGGTTCTCGATGCTGAAGAATCGGGCGAGTGTAGACGGCTTGCTTGCTTCGAGCGCGGCCGCGCCGGTTGCGGTCATCCCAGGAGTCATGATGGTTCCTCTATTTTATGAATTTGATTGAGCGCCGGCGTGGCCAGGGTTTGAATTTTTCCAGACGGCCAGCGGATCTGCACGCGATCCACTTGAGTCGTTTTGCCCAATCCGAAATGCAGGCGGCGCTGATTCTGCGCGCAAAAGCCGCTGCCGCCGGAGACTTCCTGAACTTGCCGCTGCCCGTTCCAGTAGAGGGTCACTTGCGCGCCGATGGCGCTGCGGTTGCTGCGCGTTCCCTCCAGTTGGAACTCAATCCACTTGTTAGCCGGCGACACCGTGTTCCTGTAGAGCAGCAGCGGCCCGTTCTGGTTGGCGACAACCACATCCAGAGCACCGTTGTTGTCGAAGTCCGCCAGCGCGACGGAGCGGCCGTCGTACACGTCGGTGATGCCGATCAGTTGAGAGACTTCGCGGAACTGGCCGGCGCCGTCGTTCATCCAGACGCGCTTTTGCTGGTAGCCTGAAAGGCTCCGCCCGTTCAAGGGCGGCCAGTTCGCCGCGTCCGAGATGATCGCCGCGTTCCCGCCGGCAACCTTCGAATAGTCGTACCAGTAAGTCCGGTTGCGATCGAGCGAGACATTGCCGTTCACCACGTAGAGGTCCATCAGGCCGTCGTTGTTGAGGTCTCCGAATTGCGCGCCGAAGCTCCAACCGCCCAGTTCCACCCCCATGGCATTGGCCATATTCTCGTACTTGATATCGTCTCCGCCCGTGCCGGCCTTGGGCATCCAGAGATTGTTCCCCTGAACCAGCACGCCTTCTTCCGAGATGTTACTGACGTAAATGCCGAATTGACCGTCGTTGAGGACATCACCCACGGCCGCGGTCATTCCACTTTTCGGCGCGTAGCCCACGCCGGTCTGCTTACCCACTTCACGAAATCCACGCCCATGGTCGTTGAAGTAGAGTTCGGAAACGCCGTAATCATTGGCGATGAATAAGTCGGGATAACCGGTTCCGCGCAAATCGGCGGCAACGGACGCCAGCGCCCATCTCCGCGAATCGATGCCCATTTTTTCGGAAACTTCTTCGAACTTTCCATTCCCCAGGTTGTGGAACAGATACTTACGGCCGCCGTTATTGGCGTATTCGAAACTGTCCGGCATCATCTTCGTGTTCTTGAGATGCCAAAGGTCCACGTTTTCCGGATAGTAGCCGCCGAGAAAGAGATCGAGCTTCCCGTCATTGTCGTAATCCAGCCAGATCGCCGTGTTGGCGTTCACCCAGGCGGGAAGACCGGCCTGCTCAGTTACGCGCGTGAAGTGTTTGCCGGCGTCGTTATGATATAGCTCCGGCTTACCCCACTTATAGATCAGAACATCTTCGTAACCGTCGTTATCATAGTCGCCCCAAACGGCTCCTGTAGACACCCCCGTTCCGGGTTGGTTGACATCGGCAAGACCCACTTCTTCCGCCACATCGCGGAAGGTTCCGTTGCCCATGTTCCGGTAGAGCGCGTTTTTTGAACCCTCGCCGCTATTGGTGACATAGATATCGTCCCAGCCGTCCTTATCGAAATCGACGATCGAAACGGCCGCACCCATTGAAGCCACCTGCTGCATGATGTGGTTCAACTTAGGGTCCAGATGAGGAGAAACGTGCTTGAAATCGATACCGGCGGCGTGGGACGACTCACGAAAGCTAAGTCCATAGCTCATGGATTCCTGCTTGTGTGCGCCCAGACGCCTCATGGCGAACGGTGTGCAAAGAAGCACGATAAATAATGTTATGGGGACGATCTTGCGGATTTGCATGACTAATTCCAAAGGGCCCTTAGAAAAAACTCTGGAGTGATGTAGCGCGTGTGAAACTGCTGCCAGTCTGTTGAGTGAAGTTTATAGGCGGGTTCGTCTTCCAAAGTGGAGGGCGGACGGGTGTAATCCTTCATGGCATGATAAGGCAGAGGCAGAATGGTTCTCGAGAAGGTGGAGTTGTAATCGCCGTCCTTGATCCATCCGTCCCCCACCATCACGAAATCACGCTGAAACCCGGCGGCTGGCGGCGCGGGGGCGGCGAAACGGAGTCTCAGCTCATCACCGGCATTGGCGATCACCATCCGGTCGTCAATCTTGTCCAGTAACTCGCGGACGTCCCCAAAGCGTGTCGCATAACCTTCCAGGTCGCGCCACTTCTGCGCGGCGCCTTCCAGGCGATTATAATCCGGAATCTCGGGGGAAGACGCATTCGCAACGTTGATGACCGAGAAACCGCGATAGCGCAGGTCGGCCGCGGTGAGAGCGGCGCGCTGCACATGCGTGTTGCTTTCAGGCACGCCGGTGGCCCATGCAAGCTGGTCCCAGTAGATCTCCAGGTTCGTGCCGAGCCGCAGTTTTCTGGGCGCGCCCGGTCGAAAGATCCCGTTGAGATCGAGCACGGCGGTCTTGAGCCGCCCGGCAAGAAATCCCAGTCCCGATTTCGCGATTACCCATTTCCCGCGCGCATCGAGCACTTCAATCCGCAAGCCTTGCGGCGGTGGATCGCTGCTCTGCCCCATCGCGATATTCGTGGTGCCATCCGTGGGATGGATCCAACCGAAACCAATCAGATAAAGTTGGCCGCATCGTGGCGCGGATTCCGGTAACTCCACTTCCACCCAATGGTCGCGCGTGACGCCCTGGTAGCGCCCACGCCCAAAAGTATCGAGATACTTCCGATCGACGGAGCGGACCGTGTCACTTACATCCGTTCCGTTATCGTCCCGCGCATAAGCGAACGGGTGCAGCTTTGAAACGGTGTAGATCTTGAGAGGCGGTGGTGGAACAGCGAAGCGCTCGTCAGTGAAGATCTCCGTATCCGCCGGGTGGTCAACCACCCGAAGCGAGTAATAATCGATGTAATAGGTTTCCCAAAGTTCCGCAGTCACTCGCAGATCGTAGTAGCCTTCGCGCGCAGCCAGTTTCTCGCCCGGTACTTTGAACCACTCCTGCGTTTGGTAGATCCCCGCCACCGCCTGCGCGTTGATGTGGAGTCCCAGCGCGGGCGACCAGGGTTCCCCGTCCTTCACAAAACCGATTTGCTTCCCATCCCATGCAAACAGCAGCGGGCAGGAACCTTTCAGCCGCTGCTCGGCCAGTACTACCTGATCGGGCTTTAACTCAAACTCGGCTTGAACGGAACCATTGGGCCACACGATGCGCGTCACATCCACGTGGGTATGTTCACCCAGGCCGAAGTGCAGCACGGGCGACGTGATGATCTGTTTCTCAGTGAGTAAGTCGGAGCGAATTTCCACTTCACCGCCGATTCCGAAGGAGTTGATGCGTTGATCGCCGGTAGCTTGCGCGGCGCGAACACGCATGGTTTGCCAGTGGTAGTTCCTGGTGCCGCGACTTATTAGCTCCACAGGCTTGCCGGCGGAGCCGATCAGGTCAAGACGACCACTATTGTCTAAGTCAACGGCCGTGGTGAAGGTAATCCCTCGCGGAATCGAAACAGGCGAAAAACCCTGCCGAGTACTCAGGAACAGGTGGCCATCGCCGGCCAGAATATCGAGGCTGCCATTGTTATCGAAGTCGGCGAGAATCAGGTTCGCGGTCGCCTGCGTTAACCGATCTCCGCCCGCCTTGACTAACTCGGCGCTGTCTTGGCCGGAGATGCGAACCACGGAGCCATCGTCGCGCAAGGCCACAAAATTGGGCTCTCCATGGCCCTGGATATCGCCCGCCGTGACGGCAACGAAATGCCCTTTCAGTCCGGACGGAAGGGGTCGTGATCGGTAAACGCCCAGGCGTTCGTTGGTGAAGAGGGAGAGATTTCCGGAAGCGTCCACCATCGCGACATCGGGGGTTCCATCGCCATTGATGTCCGCACTGGCGAAACTAACAACACTCGCCACGCCGCTGAAAGGATGGATCACCGAATAAGTACCATCGGCATTGTTTCTCAACACAGCGGGCTCGCGGCCGGTGGTGCCCACAACAATGTCCAGATCGCCATCGAGATCGACGTCGAAGGGCCACGCGCCGGAACAGGCGGCATTCGCCACCTCCGCGGGAATCCGAATTGGGATGAAGCTTGAACGATCGTGCTGCTGGTAAATACGGACGCCGCCGTCGTTGGCGATCACGAGATCCGTCTTGAAATCGTAATTCAGATCCGCGCCCACGACGCCGTTTCTTCCGATCGGACCGCGCGGTTCGTCCAGATGCGCGCCACCGGCGATTTGGACGCCCGTTGAATCCGCCCAAATCACGGTCTGCCGCCCCGAATCGTCCAGCGGCATGGCGCCTGCCCAATAGACGTCGTGGTCCGGAGCGCCGGGTAGTCCCTGCGAAACGAAAGTAAGACCTGTGTCGGCAGGCGCGGGATCTGAACTCGGAGTCGGTAAGTCGATGAACCGGACGAACGGATCGCCGACAAACATCACCGGCGTCTTTACCGCATTCAAACTCTGCCGGTAGGCCTGCACTCTCGCGAGCACATTCCTCAGAAATACGGCTTGAACGGCCGCGACCCGCGGATTCGGTCCGTCTGCGGTCTGCTGCAACGCCGTCACTCGCGCGCGGGCTTCCTCCGGCCAGGCTGCCGATTCGGCGGCAAGCCGCGCTGCACCGGTTTTGACTCCCGCGGAATCATCCAACTTGGCGGCAAGGCGCGTCACTTCGATTTGAGCGGCAATGTTCCCAGGCTGCTCGATGAGCACTTGCCCGAAAATCTTCTGCGCCTCCGCATCCGTGGCGGGCGTGCCCTGGCGTTCTGTTTCTTCGGCGAGCGCGTAGAGTGCTTTCAGATTCTTCCCGTCCAAATCAACGGCCTTCCGCAGGTGCGCGATGGCTTCAGGCAGCTTACCCTGCTTGCTCTCAATCAAACCCAGGAGCGCTTCGATCCGGCTGTTATTCGGGGCCAGTGCGCGCGCCTTCCGGGCGTCGGCATCGGCGGTCTCAAAGTCTTGCTGGCGCACCGCGAACAACGCAAGATCGGCCCACGTCGCAGGCTCGCCGGGAACAATCTGTGAAGCCTCTGTCAGTTTGGCCTTCGCGCGCGCGTCCTCCCCGGTTTGGAGGCCGGCAAGCCCCACGTAAAATGCGGAGACAAAGTCGCGGTACTGCTTCGAATCCACGGACGGCAGTTCCGGTTTGTTCGAGCATGCGCAAGATAGGCAAAAGATAGCGGTCGCCAGACCGGCTGCAGCACGGAGTGAAGTCATCCCAGGTACCATCATGCCCGTATTCCGGGCCAACTTGCGCTACTTTTTCAGCAGCGCCAGAATCTCTTCCTGGTTCTTCAGGATCTGCTTGAGAGCTTTTTGATTGCCCTTGATCTCTTCCTGATTTTTCTGGATCGCGCCTTGATTCGCGATGATCGACTTCTGGTTCTCCAGAATCTGCTTTTGATTGTCGAGAACGTCTTGGTTCGGCATGTTACCCCTAAGCTGGAAGTGCCAGTGCCTTGAATTGTTTCAACCTTAGACGACAGCGGTCAATAGTGTTTTCATACGATATGAGGAAGCACAATGATGAAGTTCTTCGCGATTTTCGCAGTTCTGTACCCGGCGTTGCTGGCCGCCCAGCCCATCCGCCTTCATCCGCGGAACCCGCACTATTTCCTCTATCGCGGCAAGGCCGTTGCGCTGGTCACGAGCGGCGAACACTACGGCTCCGTAATGAACCTGGATTTCGACTGCCGCCGCTACCTTTCCACGCTTGCAGCCGATGGGCTGAACTACACGCGCATCTTCGGAGGGAGTTATCGCGAGGTTCCGGGAAAATCGTTCGGCATCCAGCGCAATAACCTGGCGCCAACGGATAGCGCGTTTCTGGCGCCGTGGGCGCGCGACGCAAGCGGCAAGTTCGATCTCGACCGGTGGGATCCCAGGTTTTTTCAACGCCTCCGCGATTTTCTCGCCGAGGCGGACCGGCGCGGCATCGTGGTTGAGATTACTCTTTTCTCGTCGCACTATGCGGAGATGCAGTGGCGGGTGAGCGCGCTCAACGCCGCGAACAACGTGAACCACACGGACGCCATCGACTGGAAGAAACTGCATACGCTGGAAAACGGAAATCTGTTGACGCGCCAGGAGCAGTACACACGCAAGCTGGTGCGCGAAGCCAACCCGTTCGATAACGTGATCTTTGAGATCCAGAACGAGCCCTGGTCGGACCGGCCGAAGTTAGTGGACGTTATCAACCCGTATCTGCAGCCACCCGCGCGCGACACCTATCCCAATTCGGTGGAGATTGCGGATGAGAATTCGATCGCCTGGCAGGCGCGGGTCATGAGCTGGATCAGAAGCGAGGAATCTTCCCTGCCGGGCAAGCACATGGTCGCTCAGAACTATTGCAATTTCCGCTTCCCGGTTCAACAGCTTCCGGCGGATGTTGACCTGGTCAACTTTCACTATGCTTACCCGGAGGCGGTGCTGCTGAACTATGGAATCGGGAAGGCGTTAGGTTATGACGAAACCGGCTTTCTGGGGCGCGGCGATGACGCTTACCGCCGGCAGGCATGGAACTTCATGCTATCGGGCGGCAGCGCGTTCGATGGCTTGGACTACTCCTTCTCCGTGGGACACGAGGACGGCACGGATACGGCTCCGAATGGTCCCGGCGGTGGCAGTCCGGCGCTGCGGCATCAGTTGCGCACGTTAGTGGAGTTTCTTCAGAAACTACCACTCGTGGAAATGGCCCCGGACGCCCAGACCGCAAAACACGCCGCCGGGGCTTATGCCAGGGTGATCTCGAAGCCAGGTTCTCTGTACGCCATCTACATCGATGCCGACGGCCCCACGGAACTCACTCTCAACTTACCTTCGGGAACTTACTCGGGCGAGTGGACCAACGCCTTCACGGGTCAAGTTCAGGCGCTTGCTAACTTCTCGCACAAAGGCGGAGACACCGTTCTGCACACGCCCCGGTTCGAGAACGGAATGGCCTTGCGGCTCACCCGTAAATAGACTTCCCCTCACGGCTTCCGCAGCGTGCCAGTGGTTTCCATTGTCATCCGCACGGTCTTACTCACTTTCAGAAGAAAGTTACTGGGATCTTTCATCCCCCACGCCACAAAAGGAATGTCGAAGGTGAGCAAGGCGGTCATCTGGTCCCCGGTTGCTTTCGCCTGAACGTTCACCGTGATCTCATGCGCCGCGCCGTGGATGGTGAAGATGCCGTGCAGCCTTACGGTGGATGACCCCGGAATGGATAGCGCGCCCTGAATCCGGTCTGGGACAAAGAATGCCTCCGGGTACTTCCTCGATTCCAGCACGGTCGCGTGCATCTTCTGATCCACTTCCTGGTTGCCGCTGTTGCCGCTGGCGACATCGACCACCACTTGGCCGGAAGCCGCGCCCGAGTCGGAGTCGAAATCGATGCTTCCACGCTTGAGTTGGAACGTTCCATGGACGGTATGCAAGACTGCGCCCAGAGTCCACTCGATCCTGGTCTTCTCGGGCTTCAATTCCAGAGTCCGCAGGCTCATGATTCATTCACCAGCGCAGCAGCACCAGTTCGGAACAGAAGCCTGGTCCCATGGCCGCCAGAATGCTCCAGGTTCCGGGGGCTGGGCGCTTCTTCGTCATGAACTGCTCCAGCACACAGAGCACGGAAGCCGAAGAAAGATTGCCGGTGGCGCGCAGGCACTCCCACGATGTTTCGAGCGCCGCCCGGTCCACCCCCAGCGCCTCTTGTGTCGCTTCCAGCACCTTGGGGCCGCCGGTATGCAAAATCCACGCGCCGATGTCGCTCCGGCGCAAACCGTTCTTCTCCAGAAAGCGATCCACGTCCTGACCCAGGTGCGTGCGGGCCATTTTCGGGACCGTCGGAGAAAGTACAAGTTCAAAGCCTTTCTCCGAAACCTTCCAACCCATGACGCCTTCCGTATCAGGGTAGAGCGTGGATTGGGTATCGATCACCTCGGGCCCCGGCTGCTCGTAATCGTCACCGGCGACCAACACCGCGGCTGCGCCGTCGCCGAACAACCCGGAAGAAATCAGGTTCGCCACCGTGAGGTCTTCCCTTTGCAGGGTCAAAGTACATAATTCCACGGACACCAGGGCGGCCACTTCAGCGGGATACGCCTTCACATAGTCCGTCGCCCGCGCGATTCCCGCCGCTCCCGCCACGCATCCCAACCCAAAGATCGGAATCCGTTTGGTGGACGGCGAGAGATTCAGTTTATTGATCAGCCGAGCATCCATCGAGGGGCTGGAAATCCCGCTGATGGAGACGAAGAATAGCGCGCCGATCGAACTGGGGTCAATGCCCGCCTGCGTGATCGCACGGCAAAGCGCCTGGCTTCCTAGTTCCTCGGCCGCTTTCATCCATGCATCGTTGAAGTGGCCGAACGTACTCATCCGGTAGTATTCTTCAACCGGCACCGCCAGGTAGCGACCATCGACGCACACATGCTCATGCAGACGCCTCAGCATTTGAGGGTTCTGCAGCTTGGCCGCCCAGTATTCGGTGAGAGCGGTCAGTAGAAACTCTTGGGGGTAATAGTTCTCTGGGAAGGCGCTGGCCGCGCCGATGATTTTCATGGGTCTGCATTACATTCGACCACATCTCGGGCGGCCAGACCATAGGCAGGCGGCAAAACCAGCCATCATTTCCGCTTGCGGATGTAAATCTGCCCGTTGAAGGAGGTGAATTGAAATTCCGGGCCGCCGCCGTTCACCGTGCCGCGCAGGGTGCGGTCAAAACGTAAGTGGTACGTGCCATCCTTCTGCTTCCCGTCCGCCGTGGTGATCCCGCCACCGCCGGAATCGATCTTCACGTCAAAATCGCTGAAGATCTCGCCATGGTCTGTTTTCATGCGCAGATTCCCCCGGAAGTTATCGGGCAGGGTTACATCGATATCGCCATTCATGGTGCTGAAAGACATGGGCTTCGATGGATCAATGCGGTCGAGCGTGACGAAAACCTCGCCATTCAGCGAGTGGGCCAGCACGGAGCCTGAAACATTCTTCAACGTCACCTTGCCGTTCAGGTTGTTTGCGTCGATATCTCCATCCACATGCTCGACGTAGATATCGCCCCCATTCAGGCACTTCAGCTCCAGGGAAGACTTGCGCGGTACCGAGATCACCAGGTCCACGGGCCGGTTGAAAGATGAGGTTTTAATATCCACCTGATTGTTGTCTTCCTCAACCTCCAGGCCCGCGTTTCCGGGCAATTCGAGGCGTCTCATTCCTTCCGCGCGTGCGGGCGTTGACTCGTGTTCTTCACCGCCGTGGCGCGCGTGCGCTTCCACCAGGACCTCCTTTCCGTCATACCCCTTTACAGTGATCCCGCCCGTCATCAGATGAGCCTGAATCTTCGCCGGCCGCGACGGGTCGTGCAGTGGGACCGTGGCTTTCTCAACCGAATCCTGCGCGGCTAGAAAACCGGCGCACACAAATATGATTCCGATCGTCTTCGTCATTTCTGTTCTCCCTATTGCCGATGCAATCGAATGTTCCCGTTGAAGGCATCGAACTTCAACTCGGGTCCCCCACTACCCACTCGGCCCGCCACAAATCCGTTGCTGTGGAAGACAAACTTGCCGTTCTTCTGCTCCGGCTGCGCGACGGGCGCGGCTCGCGGAGCCACGTCGAAATCGGTGTACACCTGTCCATTGAAAGTCTTGAACAGCAGGTCCGCCGAAAACGTCCGCTGGAAGTAGATGTCCATCTCGCCGTTCAACGTGCTGAAACTACTCGCTTCCGACGGATTCCTCACGAACTTCACGACTACGGGGCCATTGATCGTCTTCACTGCACCGGAGCCAGCGATGTCGCTCATGGTGATGCCGCCGTTGATGTCGTTCACCTCGAAGGCTCCGTCCGTCTTTTCGATCCGGATATCGCCGTTGTTCACCGTCGACACGACAATGCGGGCGTCTCTGGGAACTTCCACATCAATGTCGTAAGTCACGTTATAGAAGCGCCGCTGGTCCCAGTCACACCCGCGGTTGTGATCTCCCTTGCAGCGCCACGGCGCATCGTAATAAATCGAAACCGAACCTGGGTTTTCGGTCAACTCCAGTTGAACTTCCTTCTTCGCCTGATCAAGATCGCTATCCGTTTCCGCATGAATGGTCTGATGCGCCGTCATGCGCACCTGCGATCCCGAGGTGCCAATCAGATGGATATAGCCGTCGATGTTATCGATCACCACGCGTCCCGGAGCCCCGGAAAGCGTGAACGTCTTTTGAATCGTCTCCCGGTCGCGAACCGGCCAGCGACTCGAATCGTGGCCCGCCAGGCACGGGCCCGCGAGCCCGCATGCCGCCAGCATCAGGCAAAGTTCCTTCATACTCCTGTCTTCCTCCTATTGCAGTTTCTGGATGCCCCACCCGGCGCGTTGCCGCACGTTCGGGTTGTACGCCGGGTCGCGCGAAATCTTCACCAGTTCAACGCTCGCCGCCGTGTCGTGGATCTGAACCAGTGCGTCGATCAGGGCAATCTGCACCAGTGGGGATTCCTGCGTCGGAATGGAATCGACCAGGGCGCTCCGAATTGCCGGATCGCCGGCGAGCCCTTCCAGCGCGTCCACAGACGACAACCTGACGTTAACGTTCGCGTCGTGGTTCAGCGCCGTCAGCAACGCCGTTGACACTTCCCGATCGGGACGTTCCACCTGGCTGCCCCACGAAACGCCTTCCAGCCGGGCATTCGCCGACTGCCGGTCCAGCAAAGACAACGCTACCGTCTGCCGCATGCTACGCACCTCGTCGTGCAACTGGGCGATTTGCAGCGAGACGCGGGAAGAATCCACCGCGTGGCCCACAAAGATTCCCATCGTGAAAAGAACCAGCCCCAGGCCAAACTGCTGAATCGGCCGCAGGTTCCATTTGGAAAACCATCCGGGCGCTTTGGGCTGCGGTGTTTTCGTCAACTCGTTCAGCTTTTGATAGAACCGCGCGCGCATGGCGGCGCTGGGCTGCTCCTTGGGAAGCGTATCCAGCGCTTCCCAGAATTCGCGCAATTGTTCCACTTCCGCGCGCAGGGCCGCATTCCCGCTTAGCTCCGCTTCAAAACGGGCTTTCTCCGTGGGCGTCAACTGCCCGGCCAGATACGGCGGAATCATCTCTTCGAGGTTCATAACGCTTTCTCTCCACGCAATTCGCAGAACGTTTCGCGCAGTTGCTTCAACGCGCGGTAGACGCGTACCTTCACCGTCCCCACCTCGCATTCCAGGATTCGGGCGATCTCCTCATAACGCAGGTTCTGGAAGCGGCTCAACACCAGAACATCCCTCTTCTCTTCCGGAAGCTGCTGCAGGGCTTTCCGCAGAAACAGCGTGTCCTGCTTCCGCGCGAACAATTCTTCGGGCATGGGCTGCGAACTCCTCATCTCTCGCGCATCCTCCTCGGGAACTTCACCCCGGCGCTTTCGCATGTGATCGAAATGCGCGTTACGCGCCATCTGGTAAAGCCACACCGCAAAAGACTGATCCGGATCATAACTACGCGAGTATTTGAGAACCCGGAAAAAGACTTCCTGCACCAGGTCTTCGCTCACGGCGTGGTTCCCGGTCAAATGCAACAGGTAGCGGAACAGCGGCACATGGTATCGCTCGAACAGATCGGCCAACCGGGCAGTTTCGCCGATCTGGACAAGCTGCATCACGAAACTGTCGGTTTGTGTTTCCACTGGCTCTCCACGCGCTCTCAAAGAGGAATACTGGCGAGCGGGGAGAAGGTTACAAAGTTTTTGTATTGGCCGATCTCTTTGAGCCGGCAATGATCGTGTCGGCAAGGTCGCGCGGGCTGTCCACGTTCAGGATGGCCATCCGCCCGCTCTCGCCCGCGCTCTCCAGCATCAGATCCCCCACTCCCAGAATCCGCTGTCCGAACGTTTGGCGCACGGTGACGTCCTGAACCTTTGCCATATCAAGCGTCCGGCGCGTGCGCGAAAAGAAACCGTTTTCCATCGTCAGATGATCGTCGTGCAGTCGCAGTGAGATTAGCCGGCGGGTCATCTGCATTCGCAAAGGCGGGATCAGGAAAATCAAAAGAAACGCCAAAATCCATCGCGGCTTGTCGGCGGCATATGTGAAGTAAGCCCAAATTCCCACCGCGAGAAGTAGAATTGCGAGCGCGTAGGCGCCCCAAACCGTCTTCATGCTCGGGTGAATCGTTCGATCTTCCATTGGGACGGCCTCCTGAGGCTATTCTATGCCGTGCGTACTCATCCCGCAAAGCGCGTGAGGTAAGGCATCTAAGCCTGTGTCTCAGCCCCGAAGATCCCGGCGAATCCCGTTGACGAATTCGACACTATCGCCAATGTCCGTGCGATCCTTCCACATGCCGAAGAATGCAAAATCCTGCACGGGGCGGGACCTGCCCTTCAGTTGTTCGGCGTAAGTCGGCACATGCACTTCAACAATGGTTCCTTCACTGATGCTCAAGTTTTCAAGAGGCTTGAATACCCCACCCTCGTACTTAGCGGTTATGGTCATGATCTTGATACAAGTGTACTCGTCACGCAGAGTTAGCGGATCGTGCCTACTCATACCTCAGCGCCCGCAGCGGGTCCACGCGAGTGGCCTTCCGCGCAGGCAGATACCCAGCCATCACCGCCACAAACGCAATCCCTATTGTCGCGAGAACAATGCTTATGGGGTCGCTCGGGGAGATTCCATAAAGTTGTGCACGCACCAGGCGCGTCAGACCCAGCGCGGCGGGCACCGCCACCGCGATGCCGATAGCCACCAACAGCAGCACTTCGCGCATCACCAGCCATACCACGTCCCGGGTTGCCGCGCCCACCGCCATCCGGATTCCGATCTCGCGCGTGCGCCGCGCCACCGTGTAAGCCATCACCCCATACAGCCCGATCGCCGCAAGGAGAGTCGCCAACACCCCAAACGCGGTCGATAGCGTGGCCACCAAACGCTCCGTGATCAGCGAGTTCTCCATCTGCGTTTCCAGGGTCTTCATCGCAAAAACCGGCAGGTTGGGGTCCAGATCATGCACGGTGCGGCGGATCGTGAGAAACATCTGCCCGGGGTCGACGGAAGTCCTGACGTACGCGAGCATCCCGAGTGTGAACTTCATCTGTTGATAGGGGCGGAACACCTCGTCCGGCACCTCATCGCGCATGCTCTCATACTTGATATCGCGCACCACCCCCACGATCGTGATATCCGTCTTGGTGCCCGGATCGCCTCCCTCTCCGATGTGCCGGCCCACCGCATTCACAGTCCCGACATACTTCCTGGCGAACTTCTCATTCACAATCGCAACCGGTGCGGACGCCTGCGTGTCGGCCTTGGTGAAGTCGCGGCCCACCAGGATAGGAACATCCAGAGACTTGAAGTAGTGCGGCGAGATGAAGTTCATATGCGGGTCGATGTTCTGGCCCGGCTTCGCGCCTTCCACGGTATAGCTCTCGTCCCACTCGTCACCGTCCAGCACCGGCATGATAGCCAGGCTGTCCGCCTCCACACCGGGCAGCGCATCCAGCCGTTCCGAAAGCGTTCGGTAAAACTGGAGCGTTCTCTCCTCTTTATAGCCATTCAGCGGCGGGTCGACGGAGAACGTAAGCAGGTTGGCCGTGCGAAAACCGGGGTCCAGATCCTTCAGATTGTGAAGGCTTCTGATGAACAGACCCGCGCCGATCAGCAGCAATAGCGACAGAGTGACCTGGGCGATCACCAGTGCTTTGCGGAGGGTCACCGAACCACTCCCGATCACCGCGCCGGCCTGGTCCTTCAGCGTGGGCGCCAGGTCTGGACGCGTGGCCTTCAGCGCGGGGATCAGCCCGAAGACGATTCCCGTGAGCAGCGCCAGCGCGAAGTTGAACGCCAGGATACGCACGTCGGGAAGCGTCGAGATTGCGAGGGGAGCATCGGATTGCGGCATGAAGCTGATCAGCGCGTGGTCGAGCCACACCGCCAGCGCCACGCCCAGCAAGCCTCCCAACGTCGCCAGCAGCAGACTTTCCACCAGCAGTTGCGAAATGATGCGGCCTCGGCTGGCCCCCAGCGCAAGGCGCACGGCGATCTCTTTTTGACGTGAGGTAGCGCGGGCGATCAACAGGTTGGCCACATTCGCGCAAGCGATCAGGAGTACCAACCCCACGATGGCCATCAGCACAAATAGCGGTTTCGAGAACTCGCGCTGCAAGCCCGAGAGGCCGTGCGAAGCCGGCACCAGCGCCACGGACATCTTCAAGAAATTCTGCCGCGTTTGGGGTGCGGCATGGTCGAAATCCTTCTGGCGCACCTCCATTTCCAGCATCCGGTGCATGAAAGGTTGCAGGCTGGCCTGCGCTGTCTGCAAGCTCACGCCGGGTTTCAGCCGGCCATACGCATTCACCCAGCGGCCGCGCCGGCTCGTCAGGTTATAGAAGCCCAGTTGATCCATCTTTAATTTCATGTGGAGGGGCACCAGAACCTGCGGCGAAGCGCCCGGTTCAAGGCCATCGAAGCCCGCCTGGCTTACACCGATCACGGTCAGCGGATATCCGTTCACCGTGAGCGTCTTCCCCAAAATACCGGGATCGCCCGCGAAACGGCTCTTCCAATAGCGGTAGCTGAGAACGGCCAAAGGATGCGCGCCTTCGAATTCGTCGTCGTTCGCGGTAAACAGGCGCCCCAGCGCGGCCTTCACACCGAGCACCGGGAAGTAGTTGCCGGAAACCAGTTCGCCATACGCACGTTCCGTCTTGCCGCCGTAGCTGAGGCTCATGTCCGTCTCCCAACTGCAGAACATCCCGCTGAAGACCTCATTGTGATCGCGGAAATCCGCGTACATCGGATAGGAGAGCTTGAAGTAACCGTTGTTGCTCCCGTAGTGCGCCCCCACACCTCGCAGCCGAACTAATTGCTCGGGGTTCTTGACGGGAAGCAGACGCAGCAGCACCTGATCCAGCAGGCTGAAGATCCCAGTATTCGCACCGATGCCGAGGGCCAGGGAAACCACGGCCACTCCGACGAATACCGGGGACTTGGTCAACGTACGGACAGCAAAACGCAAATCCTGCGCAAAATTGGCGGTGGTCACATACTTTATACGGTCAGGACACCGGGAACGTTAGGACATTTTTGGCTTACAATCGTCGAATACGGAGATGTCTCAACTCTCACAGGATTTCCGGTTTTCGCTGCGTATGCTTCGGAAGAGCCCCGGGCTGATCACGGTTGTCGCCCTTTCACTGGGCATCGGCATCGGCGCAAATACAGCGGCATTCAGCGTCGCAAATGCTCTGTTCCTGCGGCCCCTGCCCTATCCTCATCCAGACCGCCTCGCCATCCTGTGGCTGCGCTCACCGGGAATCGGCATCCCGCAGGACTGGCCTTCGCCGGGCGAGTACATCGACATCGTCAACCAGAACCACGTATTCGACCAAACCGCCATCGCTATTGGCGATACCCGCGTCATGACGGGCCTTGCGCTTCCCGAGAAGGTGGAAACCGTTCAAACGTCTTCCAGTCTTTTCCCGATGCTCGGCGCGACCGCGCAACTGGGCCGAATCATCCTGCCCGATGAAGACATTCCCGGCAGACCGAAGGTCGCGGTTCTCAGTGACGGTTTCTGGAAGCGCTTCTATGGCGCAGATCCGAAAATAATCGGACGGGCTCTCACGCTGAACGGCGAACAGTACACCGTTGTCGGCGTACTGCGCCCCGGTTTTCTACTGAATCGTGAAGTGATGCCAACGGTGGGAGGAATCGAGAAAGCGGACATCCTGATGCCTTTGCCGCTCGGGGCGGACGCGGTGAACCGGCGCGGGGACGAGAACTTCAACATCCTCGCCCGCGTGAAGCCGGGGGTCTCCATGCGCCAGGCGCAATCCGACATCGACGTGATTGCGGCGCGCATCCGTCAGAAAGACCGGCGCGATCGCACCTTCACCATCAGCGTCGTCCCCCTGCTCGAACAGGTGGTGGGCAATATTCGCCAGACCGTGCTTGTGCTGCTGGGAGCCGTGTCTCTGGTGCTCCTGATCGCATGCGCCAACGTGGCGAATCTGCTGCTTTCCCGCGCCATCACGCGCCACAAGGAGATTGCGGTTCGCGCCGCCCTGGGAGCAGGGCGCGGGAGGTTGATTCAGCAGTGTCTGGCGGAGAGCGTTACGCTCGGCCTGGTTGGAGGCGTTGCGGGATTGGTGTTTGCGGCCATCACCTTATATGCCGTTCGCGAGCTGGACCCCGGCAATATTCCGCGCCTGGACCAGATCGGGATCGACGGGCGGACCCTCGCGTTCACCTTCGGAATCTCACTCTTCACGGGCGTCCTGTTTGGGCTGGTTCCCGCGTTTCGCGTCGCCGCCACTGATTTGAATACCGCGCTGAAGGCCGGAGGGCGCAGTTCCCAGTCGGGTGGCGGCCTCGACATCTCGCGGCACCGTCTTCGCAGCTTGCTGGTGATTTCGGAGGTCGCCCTCTCACTGATGCTCCTTGTGGGCGCCGGCTTGCTGGTTCGCAGCTTCGTTCGCCTGGAGCACGTGCCGCCGGGATTTAACGCCGAGCATGTCCTCTCCCTCCAAATGTCGCTATCCGGGCCTCGCTATCGAAACAATGAACAGGCCGTGGCGAACGCGTATCAGCAAATCGAAGCGCGCATCGCGAAGCTTCCGGGCATCCAGTCGGTGGGATCCATCCAGGCGCTCCCATTAACGTCGTCGGTTTCGTGGGGAGGGATGGTCGTGGAGGGTTATGTGCCGCCCCCAGGTGAGCCGGAAATCCAATACGACGTGCGGGGCGCCACTCCGAATTACTTTCAAACCATGGAGATTCCCCTGCTGCGAGGCCGCTACTTCACAGCATCCGATTTGCCAGGCGGCGAGAAGGTAGTGCTCATCGATGAAAAGATGGCCAATCGTTTCTGGTCGAATCAGGATCCTATCGGGAAGCGCGTCCGGTTTAGCGGGTCAGCGGAGAATGAGTGGCGAAAAATCGTGGGGGTTGTCGGAACGGTGAAGCAGTACGGCCTCGATGTCGATCTGCGCATGGTGGTCTACTTCCCTCACACGCAATTCATCGTCTATTCCATGTATGTGGTGGCGCGAACCGCCACTGACGGTCGTTCTATTTCATCCGCGATCATTCGCGAAATCCATGCCGTCGACCCAGGCGTGCCCGTCTACGACGTCCAGACCATGCAACAGCGGCTGCGGCATTCGCTGGCTCGTCAACGGTTCACCATGTTGACCATCGAAGCTTTTTCCCTATTTGCTTTGATGCTCTCCATCGTCGGCGTCTATGGAGTCGTCTCCTATCAAGTCGAGCAAGCCACGCGCGAGATTGGCGTCCGCGTGGCTCTCGGCGCGGGCCGCTCCGACGTGTTGCGTCTGGTGTTGTCCCAGGGGCTCAAGCTGATCGGCGCCGGAATCCTTCTCGGCCTGATGGGCGCGTTCGTCTTCTCCCGAGTGATGGAGAGCTTGCTCTTTGGAGTGAGCGCCACCGATGCGGCTACGTTCGCGATGGTGGTGCTGATTCTCTCGGTCGTGGCGCTGGCGGCTTCGCTCGTACCGGCCATGCGCGCCGCAAGAATCAGTCCGATGGCCGCGCTGCGCTACGAGTAGGACCCAGATCTGGCTTGTCCCGGCCCTGCAAGGTGCGGCCCGGCTGCCCGTTCAAGTCGAAGACAATCACCTCGTTGTTGCCCACCTTCAACCAAGGTCCGGGAAGATAGAGTGTCTTCTGTGGCCCAATACTCCACACGCGGCCAAGAGGCTTTCCGTTGATCCACACCTGTCCTTTACTGAACCCGGTGGTGTCGAGGAACGTGTCGCGGGTTTCATCGACGTGAAAAGTCGCGCGGTAGAAGCACGGTCCTTCGCAGCGCTCGCCCGCGTAAGCCAGGCTGGAAGTGGTTGTCATCGGCAGCGTGTAGATATCCCAACCCGTCACGGGCTTTCCAGCCAAAGTGACCTGCTTCGTGATGCCTTTGCGCTCGCCGCGCAGCACCGCCGTGAAGTTGACGCGCCCGGAGTTCTCCACCAGAATGTCGAGGCGCGAATCGCCGCCGCTCAATTCGAGCCGCAAATGGTTTTGGGAAAGGCGGCGATCCAGAACGCCCGCCAGCTTGCCATTCACATAAATCTGCGCGTAATCATGCAGCGCGTCCAGCACCAAATCGCCTGAAACCGGGCCTCCGATATGCGTGCGGTAAAGAATGTACCCGTAGGATTGATCCAGATCTTCCATGGAGAGAGGCTGCTCCGAGTGAACCGGAGTGGAAAGCGTGCTCCAAAGCGAAGCCGACTCGGACAGCGTGAACTGGGGCACAATCATTGCAGGAGAGACTTCCGGAACCGGCGCCGGCTGAACGCCGGTCGCCTTCTGGATCAGATCGCGAAAGACGGAGTACTTCGCCGTCGGCCGGCCGCTTTCATCGAGAGGCGAGTCATAGTCATAACTCGTCACGTCGGGTTCGTAGTTCCTGCCGTTGCTATTCGCTCCGTTCATCCAGCCGAAGCTGGTTCCTCCATGGAACATATATAAGCTGACTGAGTAGCCGTGCTGGAGCATCCAGCTAAGATTTGCCGCCTGGTTCGCCGTGCTCGTCGTCGCGTGGAGCCCACCCCAGTGGTCAAACCATCCATCCCAATACTCGCTGTTCAGGGAAGGCCCGCCGGCACGGAACTTGCGCAGTTCCGCAAACGCTTCCTGCGCCGCATGCGGACCGTCTGAGCCGCCGAAGTTGATCCCCACCGGCAGCCCCGGCAGGGAACCTTTCGGCAGTTCCTCGGGTCCATCGGCGGTGTAGAGCAGCGACCGGTTAAAGCCGGATTCCGTCAGCAGATGGTGCATCTGCTGCATGTAAGTGTGATCGTCGCCAAACGACCCGTATTCATTTTCCACCTGCACCGCGATGATGGGGCCGCCATTGCCGATCTGCAGCGGAGCAAGTTCCTTCCCGAGCCGCCCGATCCAACGCGCCGTCGCCTCCATAAACTTCGGGTCGCGACTGCGCACGACAATGGAGTGGTCTTTCAGCAGCCATGAAGGGAATCCACCGAACTCCCACTCCGCGCAGACATACGGTCCCGGGCGCAGAATCACAGAAAGACCCTCGTGTTGCGCTTCGCGAACAAATTCGGCAATGTCATTGTTATCGGAGAAATCATAGACGCCCGGCTGCGGCTCATGTTCATTCCAGAACACATAGGTTGTGATGGTATTCAACCCCATCGCCTTAGCCATACGGAAGCGGAGGCGCCAGTAGGCCCGAGGAATGCGCGGGTAATGCATTTCACCCGAGATGATCTGGAACGGGTGGCCGTTCAGCCGGAAGCCGCCGTCCTGAACCGTAAACTCGGTTGCGGCCGCCAGGCAAGCTGTAACCGTCAATAGTGAAGCCAGGTGTTTTGAGCGCATGGTTTGCATCAAGTATTCTGTCCTCCAATATAATGATTCGAGTTCCATGAAGATACGCGACCTTGCCGCCCTGGCGGCGCTCTCTCTGCTACCGGCCTTTGCCTGCCACGCTCAAACCGCTGATATTACCCAGCAACTCGATGGCTTCGACGCCTACATGGCGAAGGTCCTCAAGGATTGGAATGCGCCCGGAATCGGTGTTGGCATTGTGGTGGGCGACAAGCTGGTTTTCGCGAAAGGCTACGGCTATCGCGACTACGAAAAAAAGCTGCCCTTCACTCCCGCCACCGTCTGTCCCATCGCCTCAAACACGAAACTGTTCACGGCTATCGCCGCCGGCATGCTGGTGGACGAAGGCAAGCTGACCTGGGATAAGCCGGTGCGGGAGTCCGTGCCCACCACCCACTTCTACAATGACCAGCTGGACAATTCCGTCACGTTGCGCGACATGCTGTCTCACCGCACGGGAATCACGCGCCACGACACAATCTGGTATAAATCCGACTTCACGCGCAAGGAACTGTTCGACCGCCTGAAGTATCTGGAGCCGGAACAACCCCTGCGGCAAACCTTCCTCTATAACAACCTGATGTTCGCCGGCGTCGGTTACATGATCGAATTGCAATCCGGCAAGCCGTGGGAACAGTTTGTTCGCGAGCGCATCCTGACTCCGCTGGAAATGAAGTCCACGGGGTACACCATTGCCGAACTGGAGAGCAGTCCGGAACATGGGGTCGGCTTCACGGAGAAGCGTGACTCCTTCGACCTTTACCACATCCCTTATTACGCGGACATTGCAGGCGTTGCCCCGTGCGGCGCCATCGTATCCAATATCAACGACTTATCGCACTGGTTGATCGCGCTGATGAACGAAGGAAAGTACAACGGCAAAAGCGTGCTGCCGGACGATGTATTGAAGGAAACTCTGCAGCCGTCGATCGGGCTCCCCAATACCGCCGCCGAGCAGCGAGGTTACTGGGAGGCCCTCAACGCGGCTTATGGCATGGGGCGCCAAACCACCGTCTACCGCGGCCACTTGATGACCATGCATGGCGGTGACCTGCCCGGCTTCCACTCGCAGATTTCATTCCTGCCCAAAGAACATATCGGCGTGATCGTATTCGTGATTGGCGATCATACGGCCCCGCTCTATAACGTCGTCACGTACAACGTATATGAACGGCTGCTCGGATTGGACCAGACTCCCTGGAGCCAGCGCCGCCTCGATATCCGGTTGAAAGACAAGGAAGCCGGCAAACAAGCCCGCGCCAAAGTTGGCGAAGATCGCGTGCCGGGAACCAAGCCTTCGCACCCTCTCGCCGACTATACCGGCGATTATGAAAACCCCGCGTACGGCGTGATGAAGATCGGCCTGAAAGATAACCAGCTCCAGTTTGACTTCCATAAGATCAGGATGCCGGTGACGCACTTCCACTACGACCGCTTCGATACTGCGGACGACGAGCAGGATGGACAGTGGTCATTGAATTTTCGCACCAACCCGCAGGGCGATATTGACCAGGTTGTCACTTCACTCGATGAAGCTGAGGCGGCATTTACCCGCAAGCCGGAGAAACTCGACCCCACGCTGCTGACCCGCCTGGCCGGTAGTTATGCGACCCCCGACGGCGGTACCGTTCAGGTCACTTACCAGGAAACCACCGGCCTGGCGCTGGTCCCGCCGGGATCGACGCCTTTCCCGCTGAAGCAAGTCAAGGCGCTGCAATTTCGCACGCCGCAATTCTCAGATATGATTCTGGAGTTTGTGCTGGAGAACGGACAAGTCAAGGCGTTGAAACAGAAAGATCCCGGCGGCGAGTACACACTACCGCGGAAGTAACTACTTCTTCTGACTGCCGCGTTTTTCAATCTTCGCCCACGCGTCCTTCAAAGCGACAGTGCGGTTGAAGACCGGCTTACCCGGCGTGCTGTCCGGGTCAACGGCGAAATAGCCGAGGCGCTCGAACTGGTATCGCGCGCCCTCCGGCGGATTGGCAAGTCCGGGCTCCAGCTTCGCAGCCGTGATCACTTCCAGCGACTTCGGATTCAGATTCACGGTGAAGTCTTCGCCTTCTTCCACCTGGTTCGGATCTTCCTTTGTGAAAAGTGTTTCATAGATCCGCACCTCTCCGTCCACGGCATGCGAGGCGCTCACCCAGTGCAGCGTCGATTTCACCTTGCGGCCATCCGGCGCGTTTCCCCCGCGCGTCAACGGGTCGTAAGTGCAATGCACTTCCACCACTTGGCCGGCTTCATCCTTCACGGCATGGATGCATTTCAGGAAGAATGCATAGCGCAGGCGCACTTCGCGGCCCGGCGAAAGACGGAAATAATCCTTCGGCGGGTTTTCACGGAAATCTTCCTGCTCAATGTAGATCACCTTCGAAAAGGGCACGATGCGCGTGCCTGCCGCGGCGTCTTCCGGGTTATTGGTCGCTTCCAACTCGTCCACGTGATCTTCCGGATAGTTGTCGATCACTACCTTCAGCGGGCGCAGCACGCCCATCACGCGGGGAGCGCTCTTATTCAGATTCTCGCGGACGCATTGCTCCAGCCGGCCCAGCTCGATCATCCCGTTGGTCTTCGAGATACCCAGCGAGCCAGCGAAACTTCTGATCGCCTCCGGTGGGTATCCGCGGCGGCGAATACCCGAAAGCGTAGGCATGCGCGGATCGTCCCATCCCCTCACCAGGCCATCCTGCACCAGCTTCAATAGCTTGCGCTTACTTAGCAGAGTATAAGTGAGGTTCAGCCGGTCAAACTCGATCTGTTGCGGATGATAGATCCCGATAGCTTCTATGTACCAATCGTAAAGCGGGCGGTGATCCTCAAATTCCAGCGTGCACAGCGAGTGCGTGATATGTTCGATCGAATCGCTCTGCCCATGCGCGAAGTCGTACATCGGGTAGATACACCACGCGTCGCGCGTGCGGTGATGGCTGGCATGCAGGATGCGGTACAGGATCGGATCGCGTAAGTTGAAATTAGGCGACGCCATGTCGATCTTGGCGCGCAGGGTGCGCGCGCCATCGGCGAATTCACCGTTCTTCATGCGCGCGAAAAGGCCCAGGTTCTCTTCCACGCTTCGATTCCTGTACGGGCTCTCCGTTCCCGGTTCACTCGGCGTGCCGCGGTATTCGCGGATCTGTTCGGCGGTAAGGTCGCACACGAACGCCTTGCCTGATTGAATCAGTTCGATAGCCCAGTCGTAGAGCTGCTGGAAGTAGTCCGAGGCGTAACAGAGCCGGTCCCAATCGAACCCCATCCACCGGACATCGTTGATGATGGAGTCGACGTATTCCACTTCTTCCTTCGAAGGATTGGTGTCGTCGAAACGAAGGTTCGTCTTGCCGCCGAACTCCTGCGCGAGCCCAAAGTTCAGGCAGATGGATTTGGCGTGGCCGATGTGCAGATATCCGTTAGGCTCCGGTGGGAAGCGCGTATGCACGCGGCCTTGGTACTTCCCGGTATTCAGGTCTTCAATAATAGTGTCGCGGATGAAGTTGGATGGGCCGGCGGCGGGCTCCGGAGTCATAGGATTCATAATGGGTGGCGCGCTACCGGTGAAAATCCCTTGTGCGCTTCGACTTGAACGGACCCCTTCAATATATCAACGTTGAATACGCGCCGATCCGCCCCTTGCGAAGCTCACCACCTGCGCCAGACTAGCCATGGTCGTGTCGCCGGGGAATGTGGTCAAAAGAGCCCCGTGCGCCCAGCCGAGCTTAGTCGATTCCTCGGGCGAATGTCCCGTGAGCAGCCCATAAAAGAAACCCGCCGCGAAGCCGTCTCCGCCGCCCACCCGGTCGATCACATCCAATTCCGTCGTGGGAGCGATATAGGTTTCACCGTTGATCCAGGTTACGGCGCTCCAGTTGTGCCGGCTCGTGGAATGGACTTCGCGCAAGGTGGTCGCCACCACCTTGATATGCGGGTGCTTCTCCACCACACGGTCGATCATGAAGAAGAAGCTGCTCGGGTCGAGCTTCGATGTCGCCGCTACTTCAGGTCCCGGAATGCCGAGTCCCTTCTGCAGATCCTCTTCATTTCCCACCAGAACGTCCACATTCTCCACAATCCGGTTAATCACTTCCTGCGCGTGTTCGTGGCCGCCGAAAACCTTCCAGAGCTTCTCGCGGAAGTTCAAGTCAAACGAGATCACCGCGCCCGCCGCTTTGGCCGCCTGCATCCCTTCAATGATCAACTCCGGCGTGGTCTTTGAGAGCGCCGCGAAAATCCCGCCGCTATGAAACCACCTCACGCCGCCCGCAAAAATCGCGCTCCAGTCAAAGTCGCCGGGCTTCAGCAGCGCTCCCGCTTCATTGGCGCGATTGTAGAAAACCACCGGAGCGCGGACCCCGTGGCCTCGATCGCTGTAAACCGTGGCAATGTTCGGTCCGGTGACTCCGTTATGCTGGAACACCTTATAGAACGGCTTCACCCCCATCGCGCGAACCCGCTCGGAAACCAACTCTCCGATCGGATAATCGACCATCGCAGTCGCAATGCCGGTCTTCAATCCAAAGCAATCCGCCAGATTCGCGGCAACATTGAACTCGCCGCCGCTGACGTGAATGTGGCATTCGTGGGCCTTGCGAAAGGGAACAATCCCTGGGTCGAGACGGTGGATCACTGCGCCGAGCGAGACAAAATCCAATTCGCCGCTGGGACGGATGGTAAGAGAGTTCATAGTCAAGAGTGAGGATCGTTCGCCAGAACAGGTCTCTGCACGATCACTTCGCCGTTCACTATTCTAAGTTGTGAGCGCCACCAGAAGCTGTGATGATCGCGCCGGCCGGAGAGAACGAATTCCATCTGGTCATCCGATCCGGAAACCGTCAGCGTAAAGTGTGTCGAGCCGTCGTCGTTCCAATTGCCCAGCACCGCGGATTCCAATGTAGCCACGCTGCCCGCATTCGTCGGCAGCTCTCGCGGTTCATGCGCCTTCACTTTGAGTTCCGGATGCCCGGATTTCTCCACATCCACCCGCGCCACGGCAACGCCTCTGGTCTCGGGTTTGAAATGGATGACTTCGAAAGCGTCGTAAGGTCCGCTCTTCACGCCGAGATTCCCAAACTTCAGAATATGGACACTGATCTGAATCATGCAAACCGAAATACTATCGCAAGTCTATTCATCGAGGCGCAGGGAAAGGCACTTGGTGGCCCCGCCGGCTTTCATAAACTCGGAAACGCAGGTTTCCGTCACCTGAAATCCCCGATCTCTCATCCAGTCTTTCAACGGATCACTGGCTCGGTTCAAGATCACCTGGCGTCCCACATTCACCGCATTGCACGCAAAGCTGGTGGCATCCTCCTCGCCCACATCGAACCTTTGATCGGACGGGAATCGCGCCTCGATCGCCGCGTTTGAAGCTGCATCGAAAGCCTTTGAAAAATACAACAGGTGACCGCCTTCCAGAGGACAGAAACAGGTATCGAGATGATAGAAGCGCGGGTCTTGAAGGCGTAGAAGCTGCACCTCAACTCCTGTCCACTTCTCCAGAAATGGCTTAGCCGATTCATGCGAACGAAAGCCATGCCCGGCCCAAAGAAATTCGCGGCCGCGTTCAAACAAAGCATCCCCCGCTCCCTCGAAAAAAACTCCCTCGGGCAGGCTGTGGACTGCAAAACCGTCAGCCGCCAGCCATTCGGCAAAATGCGCCGATTCGGGGCGCCGCTCCAGGCAGCGAAAATTACTCAGAATGGCCGCGCCTCGATAAATCAACGCGGCGTTGGCGGTGAAAACCAGATCCGGCAAGCCCGCAACGGCCTCGATCGAAGTCACCTCCGCGACATCGCTCACCAGCTTCTGGAACCCTCGCCACTGCTGCGCCGCCCGGTTTGTATCGGCGGCATGGAGTTGCCCTTCCATCCAGGGATTGATGACGTACTCGATACCGAAGTGGGTCGGGGGACAAAGGAGAAAACGCGGTCGATTCAATGCTCTAGTGTAGAATTTCTCAATGCCTGATCGAACCCGCGACGCTGGGTCGCTCGGCAAAGCCATCGCCATCGGTCTCGCGGGACTCGTTCTCAACTGCCTCGCTTTCGGACCCTGGGCGCTTCGTTCGGCGATTCAGGAGATGGCCGCCGACCACCCTCATTTCGGTGACTTTACCGGCTTCTATGTCCCCGCGTGCATGGCGGGCTCGGACGCCCAATACGATCAGGCCAGCGTCCTGCGCGTTCAACAGAACATCACCGGCGCCGTGCAGCCTCACCTGATGCCCACACGCCTGCCTTTCTATTACGCGCTGATCCGGCCCCTGTGCGCCATGTCTTATGTATCCGCGCATCGCGTCTGGGTGCTCGTCATGGTGCTCGCCGCGCTCTCGGCAATTGCGCTGCTCTCGCTCGCACAAGGCAGGGTCGCTATTGTGGCCTCGCTGGCATCCGCTCCGTTGTTCCTTTCGATCCTCGGCAGCCAGGACGTCGCCCTGTTGTACCTGGTGCTGGCCGCGGGTCTTTGGCTGCGCAAAACGGGACGTCCGCTATCCGCCGGATTCGTGCTTTCGCTGCTCCTGATCAAATTCCACTTGTTCCTCCTGCTTCCCGTCTTATTCCTGGTCAAACGCGAGTTCCGGCTGCTCGCCGGCGCGGTCTCCGGATCGCTCCTGTTGCTCGGCGCATGCTTCGCTGTCGACGGAAGGGACTGGCCGCGGCGGTATGCTTCGCTCGTGCTGAATCCCGTCCTCGGTCCGGGAGCCGAATCCATGCCGAACCTGCATGGCCTGGCCTTATGGTTCACATCCGCGGGGTTCACTTCCGCAACTGCTGTCGAAACCGTTCTGACCGTCCCGGTAGTCGCCGCCGCCATGTGGGTAATCGTGCGTGCGCGTTTCCCGCTTGCCTTCGGCGCGGCTCTTCTGGGCGGCCTGCTCATCAGTCGCCACGCCTATACGGCGGACTGCGCTGTTGTCGTCCCCGCCGTGATCGCCATCTGGCAAAATGCAAGCGCGCCCGCCCGTCAAATCGCATTCATCTGTCTTCTTCCCTTCGCCTACTGGCTGGCGGGAATCCTGAATTACGGTTGGGTGCCCGCCATTCTGTTCACGGCCCTTTTGCTCGCCCTGACGAGGATTCGGTCCGGTGGTCACGGCGCGGAAGACTCCAGCAGCGGCGTCAGCCTGATGGTGGTTGAGCGCGCGTGACGCAGTCTGCGCTACGCTAACAGTTATTCCGGTCGAAGATTGCAACCCATGACCACAAGAACACTGATGACTGTCGAACAGTTCGCGCAGATGCACACCGCGGAGACTGAGGACTATGAATTGGTGGAAGGAGAATTGATTCCCTTGTGGAGCGGAACTCCGAAGCATTGTCTTGTTCGGGACCTCGTCGCAAACCTCCTGTGGACTTACCTTCGAGCAAATCCCGTTGGCCGGAGCATCGCGGAAGTGGATTGCCGTATCGCCGACGGAACCGTTCGCCGCCCCAGGCGTTCTTGCGCCCACGCCGGCAATTCCCCAAAACGCTTGTTTAGTTGAGCCCGGAGGACCTTCAGTTCGCCTTCCGCCTTACCTTCCGCCAGACCGCGCTCGTAGCGCTCCCGAAAGACTTCGTTCTCCATTAAATCGACAACGAACGGCATATATTTCCTCGCTTCGTTTACCACTTCCACTGCCAACCCGCGCAAGCCAGCCAAAATGATCAGTTGCTCGATCGCCAGTTCACGTTCCTTGCCTTCTAGTGTAGCGATTCTGTCAAGCGCCCGACGAATCGTCGCTTGTCGGTCCCGAACCCGCGCGAGCACCGCCAGCAGCGCATCGCCCAAATCGCCGCTCGCCGCCAGGTACTCGCCATCCACATCTCCGATGTCCAGGATGCGGATCTGGAAAGTCATCGCGGGCCTGACTAGCGAACTCTGCATCCGGGGCGGCCTCCTGCCCAGATACAACACTACCTGCTCCACATGCTCGCCTTTGGACTGGATGCGGCTCACAAGATAATAGATGCCCACTCGCTCCACAAGCCAATCTTCGTTGGTGGTTTGAAACTCGATATTGGACCAGTCGCCCGGTATCGGCCATGCGCGCCAGCAGATCGAGTCGCGGGACGTTCACTTGGGGCATTTCCACGTCCAGAAACTCGCGCACTTCAGAACTACCTGTCAACAGACGCAGCAAACCCCTGGCCTGCCGCTCAAACAATTGCTTAAGGGTGGCGTCGTATTGCTGCATCGTCTCCTCTCAAACTTGCCGATTGGCTCGGAACCGTCCCGC